>JGI20214J51088_10000254_pt1 | contig 38742 bp, 23 predicted proteins | sample WetSurMetagenome_FD_51088 | JGI IMG/M metagenome (IMG submission 51088) | reverse complement strand
TAAAGAAAAAGAATTGGCGGGTCTTTTATCGAAACAGTTCAATGGATTATTGCAAGAGGAAAATGCTGAAGAAAAGGAACTGGATCATATTCTTTACAGGATTCATTATGATATAAACTCCAGCGAATCAGTAAAAAATTCGCGTTCATTTGAGAAGATAATCAAATGGACATTTCGGATTGCAGCTATATTATTACTTCCGGTTTTAATCTTTATCGGGTTGCAGATGAATCAGGCAAATTACCTGAAAAAAGATACATGGGTAGAAATAAAAGCTCCTGCCTGGACCCGCGCACAATTTACACTACCTGACGGCTCTACAGGTTGGTTAAACAGCAACTCAACTATAAAATATCATGGAGATTTTTATACCGACCGGCAGGTTACTCTTACCGGGGAGGCATTTTTTGATGTATTTAAAGATGGAAATAGACCATTCGTTGTTAATACGAATGAAGTTGTTCTCAAAGTATTAGGCACCCGGTTTAACATAGCCGCCTATGAAGATGAAAAGAATGTAGAAGTGGTTCTTGAAGAAGGGAAACTGGTATTCAATAGCATAGGAATGCACAAATCCTATACGATGAAACCTAATGACCTTATCGTATATGATAAAACTCTTAATGACTTTTCAACTGAAATTGTCCAGCCTCACAAATATGTATCATGGACAGAAGGGAAGCTTGTGTTCAGAAATGATCCCCTGGATGTTATAGCAAGAAGACTGGGAAGGTGGTATAATATAAATGTTGAAGTCAAAGGAACTTTAACTGAGGATCTTAGACTGAGGGCAACCTTCATTGATGAAGACTTTGAAAAGGTATTGAATCTATTGAAACGCAGTCTGCCAATAAACTACAAAATTGATTATGGAATTCTCAATCCTGATGGTACATACACGAAGACAAAAGTGATAATTTCTCCAAGAACCAGATAATTAAACTCTAAATTTAAATACAAATGCCTATGGAATAGTCTTTTATAAGCAAAAACAGGAAAACGTTGGACCCGTTTTCCTGTCATAATTGCTACGTTACTTTTCAAAAAAAATAACCTAACTAAAAACATTACAAAGTTATGAAAAAAAATCTTGACCTATGGGTAAACATGCACCCATACATAAAAAAACTAATCATGGAATTAAAAATTGCTATCCTCATATTTGTGGCAGGCGTTTCGAGTGTCTTTGCAAATTCTGGCTATTCACAGGTGGCTAAGGTTTCACTCGAAATGAACAACAGTAAACTTGAGAAAGTTTTGGATGAAATAGAAAGCCAGAGTGAGTTTTATTTTATCTTTAATCAGAAACAGATAGATGTCAACAGAGTTGTAGATATCCGGGCAGAAGATCAGCTTATTACCGATATCCTTCCTCAATTATTCAAGGGGACGGATGTCAATTTTACAATTCTCGACAGGAAAATCCTTCTGACAACTGATCCTGTTGAAGATAACTTACTGGTTAGTAAAGCAGAAGCTGATCTTCAACAAAAAGGAATAACCGGGAAGGTTACTGATAGTAAAGGCGATGCATTAACCGGAGTAAACGTTATTCTTAAAGGAACCACAATTGGCGCCATAACTGATATCGATGGAAAATATATTATCAATGTACCAGGGGGAAACGGTGTTCTGATATTCAGTTTCATTGGTTATACTTCCAAGGAGTTAACACTTGATGGGAGCAGTACTTATGATATAGCATTATCTGAAGAATCGCTGACTTTAAATGAAGTTGTTGTGACTGCCTTGGGAATTAAACGTGAGAAAAAGGCATTGACCTATTCTGTTTCAGAAATTGGAGGAGAAGCATTTTCGAAAGCTATAGAGATAAATCTGGGTAATGCTTTATCCGGTAGAGTTGCCGGGGTAACTGCCTCAGGTACGACAGGAGGTCCTGCAGCATCAAGCAGGGTAATAATAAGGGGTAACGGATCGCTTAACGGTGATAACCAACCATTATATGTGGTTAATGGTATGCCTATTACTAATTCCAATCCTGGGTCTGCCGGAACATACGGCGGTATTGACAGGGGCGACGGTTTGTCAAGTATTAACCCTGACGATATTGCATCTATTTCTGTACTTAAAGGTGGAACAGCTGCAGCTTTGTACGGATCACGTGCAGCTAACGGTGTCATCCTGATCACAACTAAATCCGGAAGAGCACAGAAAGGCATTGGTATTCAATATAATACAAGCTATACTTATGACCAGGTAATTAATCTTCTTGATTGGCAGTATGAATATGGTTCCGGAGGAGGTGGCATAGCACCAACAACCCAGACCGGGGCAATTGCTTTTGGGAGAACTTCCTGGGGCGCTAAACTTGACGGATCCCAGGTAATTCAGCCTGATGGCGAACTCAGGCCTTATTCAGCCCAAAAAAACAATGTTAAAAACTTCTATCAGAGTGGTTCGACATTTACTAATTCAATAGCATTTGAAGGTGGTAATGAAACGGCCAATTTCCACTTTTCTACTTCTAATACTGATAATAAAGCCATTGTACCTAACAATACAATGAATAGAAAAACTTTTAATCTTGGAGTAAATGCAACTCTTGCAAAAAAACTGATATTTGAAGGGAATGCACAGTATTCTACAGAGGAAGTTAAAAACAGGACATATCTTGCAGATTTTCAGTTAAACCCTAATGCAGGAGCACAACTGATTGCAACAAATATTGATGTTCGGACACTTAGTCCTGGATTTGGGGAAGATGGATATGAAACTCTTTGGAGCGACTATATTTATGCTACAAATCCGTATTTCGCGATTAATAAGATTAAAAACGGGGACAACACAAAACGGTTCATAGGCTCATTTAAGTCACGTTATAATATAACCGATTTCCTTTATGCGAGCGTACGTGTAGGTTTAGATCAGGTCGACATGGACGGATACGCTATAACTCCCACAGGTACTGCCTTCAATAACAGAGGACAAATGAGTACAGACAACAGCTTACGGTCAGAATCAAATATTGAAGGAACTCTCGGATTTAATAAAGATTTCGGGCAGTTTTCTGTAAATATCCTCACAGGTGGTAATCAGATGAAAAACCAATATTCTGGTATAAACCTTGGAAGTGGTCAGTTCAACCTGCCATTTCAATATTTTATCGGGAATGGAAGCAGCCAGACATTTAGCAAGGCTTATAGCGAATTGGGTATAAATTCTTTATTTGCATCAGCTGATATTGATTTTAACAATTATATATACATGTCATTATCAGGTCGTAATGACTGGTTCTCAACTCTGGATGCTAGCAATAACAACCTGTTTTATCCATCAGTTGGATTAAGCTTTGTGGCATCTGAAGCATGGAAATCTAAACCAAACTGGATGGATTACGCCAAAATAAGGACCTCCTGGGCTCAGGTAGGTGGTGGTGCTCCGAATCCATATTCAATTTACCAGACTTATATAGCTGACGCAGTAACTCATTTAGGCCAGACCCTGATGAGCGTGTCAAGCGCTACAATTCCTTCTTTATTAACACCTTATACATCTACTACCCTCGAAGCAGGTTTGGAAATGAGAGTGCTTAAGGATCGTCTGTCATTTGATCTTACGGTTTATGACAGAACTACTACAGATGATATAGTTAATGCTGCTATTCCTGAATCAAGCGGTTATACAAGTGTCGCATTGAATGTTGGTAAAATGAGAAACAGAGGAGTGGAGGTAATGCTATCTGGTACACCTGTAAAATCAGGAAATGGACTTTCATGGGATCTGTCATTAAATGTCGCATATAATGATAATAAGGTAATAAAGATTTCTGATGGCCTGACATCCCTAATGTTGCCTGGTGCCACAACCAGAACACTGAACGGATGGATTTATCATTTTGAGGGACAACCTTTCGGTATGGTAGCAGGTTACAAACAATTAACTAATGCTGATGGTCAGCTTGTTTTCAACAAAACAAGTGGTCTGCCTGTAGCAGGACCTCTTCAAGCTCTTGGGAAAGGTGTTGCTCCTTTGGCAATTGCCCTGAATAACAATGTAAGATTTAAGAACTTCAACTTAAGCTTTTTATTGGATAGCAGATGGGGTGGTAGTATCTATTCAGCTACCAATGCTTACGGAACAGATTTTGGCGTAAACAAGATGACGACAGATAACAATATAAGAGAAACAGGAATCGAAGTGTCAGGTGTAGATCAGAACGGAGATCCTTATTCTGCAACAATATCTGCTGAAAAATACTACAGAGGAATTGCCTATAGTATCACAGATCAGTTTGTAGAATCGGCTGATTTTATCAAAGTACGTTCATTTACTTTCGGATACAACCTGCCTGCTTCTATTTTGTCTAAAACACCTGTCAAGTCTGCCAATATTTCTTTTGTCGGCCGAAATCTGTTAATCTTATACAATGCTGCAAAGAATATAGATCCTGAATCTAATTATAATAATTCAAATGCACAGGGATTAGAGAATTTCGGACTTCCGACGACAAGGAGTTATGGGTTTAACCTTAGTCTGAGCTTCTAAATATGGTAAACATTTTTATTCACATCAATTAATCTATTTCGTCATGAATTATATAAAACATAAGTTTTCACGCATAGCTATAATAACAGGAGTTGTTTTCGCTATGCTTTCGACAGCTTGCGACAAAGGGTTTCAGGAAATGAATGTAGACCCAAATGCATATACAGAACCCTCACTCGCACCTCTGTTTACTACAAGTATTATAAGAACAGTTGGTACAGGTACTGCAGACAGGAACAGGGTTAATATTAAACATCTTTCCGGAGCTATGCAATATCATGCTACCCTGCAGAATTTCTGGTATGGTGAAAAGGGAATTATTAATTCACAATCAGGTAACTTTTTTGAAACAGTGTATACTATTCATCTGAGAAATCTTGCAGTAGTAATTGATAAAACAAATGGCAAAGATGACATGGTTAATCAAAACGCCATTTCTAAAATCTGGTGGATTTATGCAATTCACAGAGTTACAGATGCTTATGGTGATGTCCCTTATAAAGATGCTGTTAAGGGTGGTACTGCAGGTATCTATAAACCTGCGTATGATAAGCAGTCTGATATTTATCCATGGATGCTTCAGGATCTTGAGGCTGCTATAAACCAGCTTGATGCTTCCAAAGCTTCATTTGGTGCTCCGGATGTAATTTACGGAGGAAGCGTTCCGAAATGGAAGACCTTTGGTTATTCACTAATGTTGCGTTTAGGTATGAGATTAACCAAAGTAGATCCTGAGACATCTAAAATATGGGTACAAAAAGCCATTGCCGGAGGTGTTATGAAAAGTAATGCGGATCTGGCTAAATTAACTCATACTTCGGCTTCAGGAAACACATGGAACTGGGATGCCAGCGAACTTAAGAGAGAAAGCTTGCCTGAAGGAAATAAAGGGCTGGGATTAGTAAAAATGGGCAAACCATTTATTGATCTGCTCATAGCAAATAATGACCCCAGGTTATCATTCTATGCAACCCTGTGGGAAGGAAACATCCTTTCCAAGCAGACCCAGGTAATAACTCAAACTACTCTTCCCGGACTACAGAAAGGACTTCCTAATGGCTATGATGTAGGCACTATAGGTACTGCAATTCCCGGCTGGAGTAATACTATGCTTACATCATATTCAGAACCAAATACTGCCACGGTAGCAGCTCTTACAACTCCTTCAATCATACTTAGTTATTCTGAGGTTGAATTCCTGTTGGCAGAAGCAGCAGTACGTGGTTGGGAAACAGCTGAGACAGATGCAGTGCATTATCAGAAAGCTATCAGAGCGAATATGGAATCAACTTCATTATATCCGAACAGCAACCTGGCTCCCATGGAGATTTCAGCAACTGAAATTACCGATTACTTAGCTGCACATACATTAACGGGTACTATGACAGATAAACTGAACCAGATTCACACTCAATTTTATCTGGCGCATTATATGTATTTAGATTTCTTTGAAGCATGGTCGAACTGGCGTCGCACAGGTTTTCCGGCAATCCTTACTCCGATTAATTATGTCCTGAATTCTACGGGTGGTGCTACTATCAGACGCCTGATTTATTCATACAATGAAAAAGCCCTTAACGCAGCAAATTTAGAAACTGCTATAGCTAACCAGGGCCCTGATACTTTTACTACAAGAGTATGGTGGGATAAAGAATAATTTAAGTTTAACATAAAAGATTTTCCGGTTCGAATATATTTTGAGCCGGAGAATCTTTAATATTGAAAATTAAAAGAAAATATTATGAAAGATAACCGTAGGGATTTTATCAGGAAGAGTACTGCCCTGGCAGCAGGCATGTCTGTTGCAGGATTAAGTGCCTGCTCAGTATCCGGCAAAAAGGATAGTGAAAAGGAAGTACAGAAGTCAGTTGAATGGCCTGTTCTCGAAGGCCCGGCTACACCCAAATTGTGTGTAGGAATTTCAAGTAATGCTGATGTCAGCAAAATGCGTCAGATTAAACAGATTGGTGCCGATTATGTACTGATGGGCGGCCCCCAGATTCCATGGAAAGTGGAAGATCTCAAAGCAATAATGGATCGCTTTAAAGCGGAAGGATTAACAGTTATCAACATGATGATCGGTGGCCATCCAAATACAATTTACGGAAGAGAGGGGCGTGATGCTGAGATTGAGAAAATAAAGGAATCATTAGTTGCAGCGGGTGCTGCAGGACTTCCGGTGGTTGAGTATAACTTCTATGCCGACCGTCTTATGGAAGGTTACTATGAAAAAAAGGGACGTGGAGACAGCGGGGTTACTGCTTTTGATTATGCTCCCGTGAAAGACCTTGCCGCCAAACCGGAAATAGGTACATATACTTCGGAACAGCTCTGGGATAATCTCACATACTTCCTCAAGGCAGTAATTCCTGTCGCAGAGAAAGCAGGTGTGCGTATGGCCCTTCATCCTAATGATCCGCCTGTTCCGGTTAGTCATGGTTCAAAACAGATTATGGCCACTTTTAATGACTGGAAACGACTGATCACTATCGTTGACAGTCCATCAAACGGCATGACATTCGATTGTGGTGTTTCCCGGGAGATGGGCGAAGATCCTCTGGAGGTCCTTCGTTACCTGGGATCACGTGATCGCATAAATCATATTCACTACAGGAATGTGACTGTACAAGAGCCCTACGTCAAATATGAAGAGGTATTCTTTGATGTTGGTCAGGTAAACCTGTTCGCTGTTATGCAGGAAATTATAAAAATCGGATATAAATTAGCCATTTATCCTGAGCATCCGCGAGGCCTTGATTATGACAAGGAACATCCGGGTGGCATTGGCGGCGGATATCCGGGTGGCGGCGGATATACTGCCCAGACCTACAATATTGCTTACACCCGGGCAATGATGCAGGCTGCCTTGTCCATCTAACCAAGTTTTGAAATGATTTTTTATAACTAAATAAAATGAAAGATAACCGCAGAGACTTTTTAAAAAAAAGCGCTTCAATGGCAGCAGCAGTTTCAATTGGAGGATTAAGTTCCGCAATGCCAGAGCCATCTGAAAGAACTAAGAAATCGAGCCCCAAAAAACCGTATGTTAAGGATGCCGGAATAAAATTTGCCTTTTCAATGGGGCTAACTTCTCCTAAAATACCTTACGCAAGACAAATGGGTATTCTCCACGCTGTTTCCGGGGTAATGAGAATTCCTGACCTGAAACCCTGGGATCCAAAAGTAATTACCGCTACTAAGGAAGCCTGGGAAAAGGAAGGAATAAAATGGACCGTAGTTGAAGGACCACCTACTCTTGGATCACCAACGAAACTCGGACTGCCCGGTAAAGATGAGGAAATTTCAAATTTCATAACATTTATGAAAAATCTGAAACAGTATGGGGATGTAGATATTATCTGCTATAACTGGATGCCTGTAATAAGCTGGGCACGTACTCAGATGGACAGGCCCGGACGCGGCGGTGCTTTAATGACAGCCTTTGATTATGAGGACATTAAAAACAAACCATTAACTGAATACGGTGAAGTTTCGAAAGAAAGCTTATGGAAAAATCTCGAGTATTTTCTTAAAGCTGTTGTTCCGGAAGCAGAGAAAATCGGAATGAATCTTTCATTGCATCCTGATGATCCTCAGGTAGACAATATTCAGGGCATTTCGCGTATTATGAATAACGTAGAAAATTTTGACAGGATGCTGGCTCTTTATCCGAGCAAATTCAGCGGTGTAACAATGTGCCAGGGTAATTTTTCTCTTATGGGCGCGAATATTCCTGCACTTGTAAGAAGATGGGGAAAAGATAAAATTAACTTCGTTCATTTCAGAAGTGTTCAGGACCTTAGCGGAGTTTTACCCAGTACTAAATTTACAGAATGTTTCCACGATGAGGGCCAGATTGATATGTACGAAGCTATGCAGGCATATTACGATATTGGCTTTACCGGACCACTGAGGCCTGATCATGTTCCGACTATGTTTGGAGAAACTAATGAGCGTCCTGGTTATATGACACTTGGAAACCTGTATGCAACAGGTTACATTCGCGGACTCGCTGAATCTGTTGCCAAGAATGGCAGCAAAGGTTAAATAGTGTCTGCAGGGATACTCATTTTATTATCTTAATAAGTCATTAAAAACAGTTATATGAAAAACCTGATATTCATTGTTTTAACGTTTGTTTTAAGCAGTTTATTTGCAAACTCACAAAGTGTCAAGTGGTCATCCGAGGATATCAAAGCCCTTACTCCGGAATGGACAGGCGAACGGACTCCTGACGGAAGACCTAAAGTATCGGATGATCTTCTGGAAAGATTAAAAAAAATATCGATGGAAGAAGCATGGGGTTTTCTCGAGAGTAAGGGTTATGAGAATCAGTTTGAGAATTTTGGTGGACTCTATGAAAACGGATGGCAGATTTTACATCCTGAAAAGGCGATGACAGGACGGGTTGTTACTGCTCAGTTCATGCCTCTGAGAAAAGATTATGATAACTATATTCAGGCTGTGGGTAAAAAGGAAAACCTCACATCTCCTGTCACAAATTATGCTCCTATTAACGCCCTGTCAGAAGGAGATGTTTATGTTGCAGACAGTTATGGTAAAATTGAAGATGGCACCCTGATTGGTGATAATCTTGGTAATGCAATCTTCAAAAACGGTAAGAGAGGCATTATTTTCAATGGTTCCGTAAGAGATGTGGAAGGCTTGAGTGAGATAGAAGGATTTAACGGATGGATAAGAGGATCAGATCCTTCAGCTATTAAACAGATGATGTGTGCCACAGTGAATGCACCAATAAGGATCGGACGCGTTACTGTATTGCCTGGAGATGTTGTTCTCGCAAAAGTTCATGGAGTGACTTTTATTCCTCCTCATCTTGTTGCAGAATGTGTAATTTCCGGAGAATATACCGCATTACAGGATGAATTCAGTCATTTCTGCATTTCCACGAAAAAATTTAAATACGATAATGAGCATTTTGTAGATGTTAAACCGGAAGAGTATGAGAAGGCTTTTGTTGAATGGATAAATAGTTATCCCAATCTGCCTATGACTAAGAAAGAGTTGTTTGACTATATGGATAAGCGCAAAGTCGAAGTTGCAGCCAGGAAGGCTGCTGCAGAAGCAAAGAAGAAAGAATAAATTTTCTAAATGAAAAAGTTGATATTGGGATTGATACCACTGATCGGGCTAACAACACATGCCCAGAAGCCAAATATCCTGATTCTTTTAGCTGATGACCAGAGGGCTGATGCAATGGGTTGTTCAGGCAACACATACATCAAAACTCCAAATATCGATAAACTGGCCGGAGGGGGCATCCGTTTTACTAACAGCTATGTGATGGGAGGTCATCACGGAGCCATCAGTGCCCCCAGCCGGGCCATGTTACTCACAGGGAAAAGTCTTTTCCATGTGTATGATGCCCTCGACGGACTGACAACAATGCCTATGTTTTTGGCCAAATATGGTTACGAGACCTTTGGTACCGGCAAATGGCATAATGGAGCAGAGAACTTTGAGGCTTCTTTTCAGAGAGGGAAAAATGTTTTCATCGGAGGAATGAGTGATCATTATAATGTCCCATGCCGGAATCTGGAACCTGGTGGAAAACTCACTGAGCCCGTGATGAAAGGATTTTCAACTGATCTTTTTGCTGATGCTGCTATCGGTTTTCTGGATGGTTATTCCAAAGGTAAAAAAGATAAACCGTTCTTCTGTTATGTTGCCTTTACAGCACCTCACGACCCGCGGTCACCACGGAAAGATTATGTCGGGATGTACAAAGATGAGTCTATTCCAATACCGGGCAACTTTAAGAAATATCATCCGTTTATTTTTGACGATATGCTGGTAAGGGATGAACATCTCGCGCCATGGCCAAGGACACCGGAGATCATTCAGGCTTCCCTCGCCGATTATTATGCCCTTATTAGTCATCTTGACAGCAGGATTGGAGATATTATTGAGAAATTGAAAAGAGAAGGTTTATATGATAATACTATTATTGTGTATGCCGCAGATAATGGCCTGGCAATAGGAAGCCATGGATTGTTAGGCAAGCAGAACCTTTATGAACACAGTATAAAAGTGCCTCTGATTATAAGAGGACCAGGGATCCCTAAAGAGAAAGTTTCGGATGCCTTGGTTTACCTGTTTGATCTGTTCCCAACACTCGTCAGATTGTGCAGTCTGCCAAAACCTGATGGTGTGGATGGGAAAGACCTGACTCCTGTTATTCAGGGTAATTCGGATTATGTTCGTACCTCTCTGTTTTCAGCTTATAGAAATACGGTACGGGCTGTACGGGATAAAAACTGGAAGCTGATCCGTTATCCCGAACGTGACTATACTCAGCTCTTCAACCTGAAATATGATCCCATGGAGTTAAATAATCTTGCTGATGTAGATGGAAATAAGTCAAGAGTGGGTGAGCTGATGAAGCTTATGTCAGAATGGCAAAAGGAAACAGGAGATACGGCAGTGTTAAAATCAAAAAATACACTTTCCAGGGAGTATGACCCTTCCCTTTTTAAACAAAAACCTGATGAGTGGCAACCTGAATATACTTTAAAAAAGTATTTTATAAAATAGGTGTTTTGATAAATACTTCAATTCCAACTCCCACAGATTAAAACTCATTTGCGATTGTACAGAATGTTCATACAATATAGATTTAAAGAAGTATCCTATTCCTTACTAGTGTCCAATTGAGAGTATATCATGGATTGATAGAGTAAAAATTTGACTTACATGAGCTGAAAGTGGTTAAAATTGACCGTTGCTTTTAAGAGATTGTATTCCTCCGGATTTAAAAGAATAATTTTCTTTTCATTTCCGGCATTTTTATATAATTAGATTTCCCTCTTTAGCATTTCTTATTACATTTGGATTCCGCATATTTATATAACCTGATTATTGCCACATGACTAACACAAAAGCATTTTACAGATTACAGATTAATTATTTTATAGTGTCCGGACTCCTGATCCTTTTAACGGTCTGTTCTGGATGCAAGAGGAAAAGTTCATCCCAGGTAACTGCATCACTGATTGAATCATGTTTGATTAATTCCAGTCAGAACGCTATTTCAGTGTCAGGAACAAGATTCATTGATTCCTATGGACGGCAGGTACTTTTTAGCGGAGTCAATAAAGTGAATAAAGATCCTAAAATGAATTATACCGATATTGACTCAACAATGACTTTTGAAAAGTTAAATCAATGGGGATTCAATTGCATCAGGCTCGGGGTTATATGGGATGGTGTTGAACCCAACCCTGGTGTATACAATGAAAAGTACCTTGATAAGCTGGAGAAGAGTGTAACCCTTGCATCTCATAATGGGCTTTATGTACTGCTCGACATGCATCAGGATCTTTATGGTGTATCTTTTGGTGAAGGCAATACATCTCTGGGAGACGGTGCACCAAAATGGGCGACACTGACAGAAAATCTACCTCATGTAAAGGGTCAGATATGGAGCGAGTCTTATCTGATCAGTCCGGCCGTTCAAAAAGCATTTGATAATTTCTGGGCTAATAAACCTGCTTCTGACGGAATTGGAGTTCAGGATCACTATGCCAGCATGTGGCAGCATGTTGCAAAGCGATTTGCAGATAATAAAGCCGTAATTGGATTTGATATAATGAATGAACCATTCAACGGAACACAGGGAACTAATCTTCTTCCTCTTATTCTCTCTGAGTATGCCACTCTTTTTGCGGAAGAAACAGGGAAAGTACTCTCTGAAAATGAGGTTATGAATATCTGGTCTGATGAGGACACTAGATTTGAAGCACTTTCAAGATTGCAGAGTGCAGAAAAATATGCCAGGATTTTTGACAAAGCAAAGAATATGAATCAGCAATTTGAAAAAACTGCTCTTCAGTCAATGTACCAGAAAGTAGGCAATGCTATTCGTGAGGTAGATACTACTCATATTCTTTTCCTTGAGCATTCGTATTTCGGGAATATGGGTATTAGCAGCGGCATTGAACCGGTAAGATCAAGGAATGGGAACCCTGATCCGCTTGTTGCATATGCAGGACACGGATATGATCTGCTTGTTGATACTAAAAACTATGATAGCCAGAGTGATTCCAGAGTCGAATTAATATTTTCCCGGATCAATGAAACATCCGCCAGAATAAATGTTCCCGTGCTTGTTGGTGAATGGGGTGCTTTTTCAGGTAATTCCGAAGCTGTGACATCTTCAGTACAATTCATTACCGGATTATTTGAGCGGTTTGGTCTTAGCAATACCTACTGGGCTTATTATACAGGTATTGAGAAAGATGCATATTTCATTCACGCACTTGTCAGACCTTATCCTCAATATATTGGAGGAAAGCTTAAAGAGTATGGTTTTAATCATGAAACAGGTTTATTTAACTGCTCATGGGAGGAGTCACCCCTGATAAAGGCGTCAACTGTGATTTACATTCCTGATCTGGAACGCCTTATAAGGGATAGCATCAAATTAACCCCGGCTGGTAATGCCTGTAATATTATATCGATTAAAGACAGTAAATCCGGATACCTTATCATCCCTGTTACGGGAGACTCAGTGATCAGAAAAGCAGAATTTAAACTGGCAATTACCGATACCTCCATATCACCTGGAGATAAAGCTGACATGTGATTGCTTATAAGAAGATTTTTACAATTAGAATACTGTATTAAGCAAATTTATAAAGTATGAAATCAATATCTTTCTTTTCTGGCAAGATCATTCTTAAGTTATTTATATTTTTCCCGTTTCTTTTGTTTTCCACCCTGAATTCACAAAGTATTGATTATAAGCCCAATGGCGTTATGAATCAAAAAAAGCCGGAACATAGACGGGAAATAAAGCCCGGATTGAAACTTTATGTTTCACCATCTGGTAATGACGCCTGGTCTGGAAAACTTATCCGGCCTAACAAGGATAAGTCGGATGGTCCTTTTGCAACACTGGAAGGAGCACGAGATGCAATTCGTTTATTGAAAGAAACAAAAACACTTCCGGAAAAAAACCTTATAGTTGAGATTCAGGGAGGCGTTTATGAACTGCAACAATCTCTTAAATTAGAACCCATAGACGGAGGAGCAGATTCTCTTTCACGTATAATTTATCTTGGGAAGAAGGGTAGTGAAGTGCGACTGACTGGCGGTAAATATCTTACAAAATGGGAAATAGTTACAGATAACGATGTTCTTGAAAAGTTTAGTCCGGAAATGCGTAAAAAAATCTATCAGACTAATCTCCCGGCTGCCGGTATAAATGATTTCGGTTCTCCTGCCGGAGGAGGCATGGAGTTGTTTTTCAATGATAAACCTATGTGGATATCACGGTATCCCAACAGAGGGTTTGTAAAAATAACGGGAATACTTAATGAAGATCCGGTGGATATACGTGGAACAAAGGGTGATAAATCAGGTAAGTTCAAATATGACGACCAGCGGATATCTATGTGGAAAAAAGAAAAAGATGCATGGGTTCATGGTTATTGGTTTTGGGATTGGAGTGAGCAACGGCATAAGATTGCTGAAATTGATACAGATAAAAAGATAATTGAAGTTGTGCCTCCCTATCACAATTACGGATATCGGGTAGGGCAATGGTTCTATGGATTTAATATCCTCTCGGAAATTGATGAGCCAGGGGAATATTATATTGACAGGGAAAAGGGCCTGCTTTATTTTTATCCGCCGTCAGATATAAATAAAGGACAAGCATATGTATCCCGTAATAAAAACATCATCGAAATGAATGGTGTTTCATATCTGACAATAGAACATGTAATACTTGAGGGATGCCGGGAAACTGTTGTAAAAATGCAGGAGTGTAATAATGCAATGATTACAGGATGTACTATCAGGAATGCTGGAGATTGGGCTGTTACTATTGACAGAGGTATCAGGAATGGAGCAGCTGGTTGCGATATTTATGATGTTGGCGGTGGCGGAATAAGCATTAATGCCGGAGATCGCAAGACACTTGTAAGTGGAGGATGTATTGCTGATAATAATTACATTCATCATATTGCCAGGCTTAAGCGGGTTTATAATCCCGGGATAACTGTCATCGGGGTGGGTAACACGATAAGCCATAACCTCATAGCACATGTTCCGCATATGGCTCTCTTTTTCTCCGGAAACAACCATTTAATTGAATATAATGAAATAAATGATGTCTGTTATGAGTCAAACGATGCAGGAGCTATTTATGCAGGAAGGGACTGGACAATGCGCGGCAATATAATCAGCTGCAATTATCTGCATGATATCTCGGGTTTTGAAGGAAAAGGATGTGTCGGGATTTATCTTGATGATGCCTTTTCATCAGCTGATATTACCGGGAATGTGTTTTATAAGGTAACACGCGCAATGATGATTGGCGGGGGAAGAGATAATAATGTTATAAACAATATTTTTGCTGATTGTTTTCCGTCCATTCATGTTGATGCCCGCGGAATAGGCTGGATGGAGAATTTGCACGTATCCGACTGGCTAAAAGAGGCAGAGGAAAAGGGTACCATATCAGGTATTGCTTTTAACCAGCCTCCCTATAGTACAAGTTATCCGAAACTGGTAAATATTCTTCTTGATGAACCGAAAGCTCCAAAGGGTAATACTATTTCCAGAAATATTTGCTTCGGTGGAGTCTGGGATAAAGCTTCAGGATTCTGGCATATGTCAATTGAGGAAAAAGCCCGTCCCTTCCTTACAATGAAAGATAATGTTGTTTCTCCCGACTCAGAAGTAGAAGATAGTTTATCTTCAAGTTTTATTATAGCCGATCCTATGTTTGTCAATAAGATGAACCCTGAACTTGCTGAATTCCGGTTAGAGCCTGGATCTCCTGCAATAAAGCATGGATTTAAACAGATACCATTTGGCAAAATAGGTCTTTATCAAAGCAATGACAGGGCAAGCTGGCCTCTTTTGAAAGACAAGAACATTTCTAATAGTAAGAAGAATTAACAGCAGATACTTTGTGACAAGAGCCGTAGTTTTTTCAGCCTTAATCTTATATCCCAACTCAAATTTATTTGAACTATCCGGTATATATAGCAGGTTTATGGCAAAAGGCTCCATAAATTCTAATTTATAATCATGACACAATCAATTAAAGGTGCAATCCTTGGAACATTCCTTTTATTGTTTTCAGCAGGCCTGACCGGAACTCAGAATGACAAAGGGCAGCCGGTTCGATTTGGCATTTGTGCTGATGTACATAAAGATATTATGCATGATGCAGATATCCGTTTGACAGAATTTATTCAGGAGGCTTCGAAAAGAAAACTTGATTTTATAATAGAGCTGGGAGATTTTTGCAGGCCATATGATTACAATCTTGATTTTTTGAGAATATGGAATAGGTTTCCCGGAGAGAAATATCATGTGATTGGCAATCACGAGACGGATGGAGGATTTTCAAAAGATCAGGTCATTCGTTTTATGAATTCTCCGGCAAGATATTACTCTTTTGATAAAAAAGGATTTCATTTTATAGTACTCGATGGCAACGATCTGAATCCTTCACCCGACAAAGCTACCGGGTATCCGCGCTATATAGGGGAGGAACAAAGAACATGGTTAATAAATGACCTTAAATCAACCAAATATCCTGTTATACTCTTTTCGCATCAATCTCTTGAAAGTGAAGGGATTGAAAACAGGCAACAAATCAGGAACATTCTGGAGAGTGAAAATGTGTCAGCGGGTTTTAAAAAGGTAGTTGCCTGTTTCAGCGGACACCATCATACTGATTATGCCACTTTCATCAACGGAATTAATTACATCCAGATTAACAGCATGTCTTATAGCTGGGTTGGTGAAGAATATAAAACAATCAGGTATAGTAAAGAGATTGACAGTAAATACCCATGGATTAAGTTTACCATTCCCTATATGGATCCACTTTATGCTTTTGTGGAGATTTATGATAAAGCCATCATAATAAAAGGTAAAAAAAGCAAATTTGTTGGCCCCGGACCAGCAGAATTAGGAATGCCGGAACGTCCTGAAAATGACAAGATTACTCCGGTAATCAGCAACAGGGTCATAAAACGTGAATTTACAAACAGATAAATTCTTTTTACTTTTAAATCAAGAGAGTGTTTACAAAAGTATAAATTTAACATATGAAGAGGATAATTTGGCTGAGCGTCGGATTTTTTATTATTGCGATTACAGGTTGCACCGGCAAGCCGAAGGAAATAATTGCCTGCGGAGATGATCAGGTCATTATTGTCGACAGAATGAATTCAGATGGTAATAATGTTAAAATATCCTGGAGATGGAAAGCGTCTGAAGCCTCTGCGTTACCCGATACCTTTAAGAAATATATGATCCCGACTGATGAATGCAAACCTGTCGATGGCAATAAAAAAATCCTAATTACCTCTTCCGGTGGCGGAATAGTTCTGGTTGACAGGGCGACAAAGCAAACTCTTTTTTATGCCCATGTACCCATGGCACACTCTGCTGAACTTTTACCTAGTGATAGAATTGTTGTTGCCCTCTCAACAGCAACTGGAGGGAATAGTATTGAATTATATGACATAAAGATATCTGAAAGGGCAATATTCAGAGACAGCCTTTTCTCAGGACATGGTGTGGTCTGGATGCCGGAAATGAAAAGATTGTTCGCCCTGGGATATAACGAATTACGTTCATATTCTCTTAAAAACTGGGATTCGGAAAAACCTGAACTTCAGTTAATTAATAAGTGGTTGTTACCGGATAACAGCGGTCATGATTTAATTTCTGTTTCTGACACAAAGCTTATTTTGACTACTGCAAATGGAGTATGGGTTTTCAATACGAGTAATGAACAATTCTCTGCATTCGAATTACTGGAAGGAATTAAAAATGTTAAATCTGTAAATTATAACGAAAGTACAAACGAGCTGGTTTATACGAAAGGTGAAATCAGTTGGTGGACTCATAATATTTATTGCAGGAATCCGGATAAAATATTTACTATCCCCGGAATAAATCTTTATAAGGTACGGGTAATGGCAAACCAGAAATCGTATAAACTGCTCTAAAACAGGCAAAATATGAATTTGTTCCGAAAATCATTTCTGAATATACCGTATCTTTTTTTTACGGTTTTTATTATAGTTCTGGCTCAAGCATGCAACAGAAAGGAACATACAGTTATATCCATAAGCTGTAAGGCAGACAATGATCTTTACATAACATTAAAGGAAAACAACATATCATGCACTAGGTATAATTCGCCGGAAGAGGCTGTTAACAAAGCACCTGAAAGATCTGGCGTTATGATATTGGCCGATGGTTATCCTGAAAAAACTACTTTAATTGATTCATCTTTATTCGAAAAAGCACACACTAAAAAGCTAAGGCTGTTTGTCGAATATCCATCATATTTGCTTGGCCTGAAACTGGCATCTCCTCGTCCTGCCTTACTGGAGCGGGTAGTTGTCACCACAGACTCGATTGAACATCTGACAAGGATGCAGATTTTGTCATTACATGATTGTAATTATATCCCTGTTTCAGTTGATAATCCACTTCTTGCGGTGAGCAAAGTTGCAGGATTCGATCGGGCTGTTTATGGTCTGGATAAAGGTGCAAATACCGGTGCTATATTATTTGAACATTCCGATACAGGATTATTGGTCTCAACAACCAAACTGAGCCAGTTTATTACAGCGCGTTATGCCCCGAAAGAAGCGATGCAGGCAATATGGAAATATATTTTCAAGTGGCTGGGGGGTGATAATGCACGGAACCAGCTGCTGGATTGGACACCTGCCGTTCGTCCGTCATATTCGCGTGAAGAAAAGCTCCCCCTCAATGCAGCCCGTTTAGCTATCAGGCGTGGAATGGATTGGCACATAAAGGCAAAAATACTTCTTAGTGAACAGGGTTGGGAGGAATATAAACAACTGTGGAAGCTTAATGATTCGAATTTGCTAACAACTGTAACAGCGGTAAATAATGCAGCTCCTCAGCCAAAATCTCAGGCAGGTGACGGAAGTTTCGGAGTTTTGGAAGGAATAGCCTCGGAAGTTGAAATTGATGGAAGTCAGCCATTTCGATGGTGGTTGCGTAGCGATTCCAATGGAGAAAGTTCTCTGGCATTTGCACTAAGGGGTGAGATGGATGATGACTCATTGAGTAAATCAATAGCAGGAAATTTGTTAGACTGGCTTTATTTACGTTCGGGCTTGTTTCAGAATGATCCGGGTAAAGCAAATTACGGACTTCTCTTCTGGGCACCCGGAAATGCGCAGGCACTCTACCAGGATAATGATGTTAAAGCAATTCTTGGTTGTATAGGGACTTCAGCAATCCTGAATACCGACCGGTGGGATGAGGCACTTGTCAGAAATATACTTGGAAACTTCAGGACAACAGGCATAAACGGATTCCGTGGTCACAGGTTAGAGAATCCTGATCTGTTGGGCAGAGGATGGGAATCCTTCTGGAACAGGAAAACGATACTGTTGCAGCCACATTATGAAGCTTGGACATGGGCTTCATATCTCTGGTTATATGATAAAACCGGATGGAAACTGCTCTTTGAACGGACACAAAAAGCAATAACCAAAATGATGAATGCATATCCTGACCAATGGAGATGGACGAATGGGATTCAGCAGGAGAGGGGGCGTATGCTTCTTCCTCTATCATGGCTGATCAGAGTTGATGACCGTCCGGAATATCGAGCATGGTTAAAACTAATAGCAAATGATATAGAAAAATGTCAGGATATATCCGGAGCAATACGTGAAGAGCTTGGTGCTCCGGATCATGGAGACTATGTACCCCCTCTTTCCAATACTGCATATGGCACAAATGAAGCCCCGTTGATACAGGAGAATGGAGATTGTGTTTCCGACCTTTTGTATACATGTAACTTTACTTTCCTGGGGCTCCACGAGGCATATGCAGCTACCGGAGATGAACAATACAAAAGAATGGCTGACAAGCTCGCAGATTATCTTATTCGTATACAGGTAAAAAGCGATGTACACAGTGAGCTCGACGGAGGCTGGTTCCGTGCATTCGACTACCGGCAATGGGAATATTTCGGGTCAAATGCCGACTCCGGCTGGGGAGCCTGGTCAATTGAGACAGGATGGACCCAGGCATGGGTACCGACAGTTCTGGCAATGAGGGAAATGAAAAAAAATCTTTGGGACATATCGGATAATAGTAAAGTCGGGAAAAACTTTGAGTATATCCGTAAACAGATGATACCCGATGATGTGTTAATTGGTGTAAATTATTAATGGAAATGGTTATGAATAAAGAAATGAAAAAAACCAATTTAGTGCCATTGACCATAGTTGGGATACTGTTCTTCACAATAGGATTCTCTCTTGGTATAAATGGCCTTTTAATTCCATATTTACAAAAGGCATTTTCATTAAGTAACGCTGACTCATATTTAATACTCACGGCAACATTTAGTGCATTTCTTATTTGCGGATATCCCTCCGGATTAATTATTCAGAAAATCGGATATAAAAAAGCAATGGTTCTTTCCTTTGTATTTTTTGCTTTTGGACTTTTTTTGTTTGTTCCATCAGCTAAACTGGAAAGTTTTGCCCTCTTTCTGATTGCATCATTTATCAGCGGAGCAGGAAACACCTTGCTGCAGGCCGCCGTGAATCCTTATGTTACTATTTGTGGTCCGATAGAATCTGCTGCAAAGCGAATAAGTATAATGATAATATTCAACAGAAGCGGCTGGGCAATAGCGCCTATCTTCCTGGCAATTTTCCTGGATTTAAGTCAGGCTAAGATAAATCTGTCGGATATGTTTCTCCCATTCTATATTATTGTCGGAGTGTTTTTACTTTTAGGTCTGTTTACCTGGTTTTCACCTCTTCCGGAAATTAAAGCAAAAGGTGAGGAAACAGTATCGGAGGAGTCTTCTTCGATAAGAGAATTTACAGCTACAAAAACCAACGTATTTCAGTTTCCTCATTTGCTTTTGGGGATATTGACATTATTTATCTTTATAGGTCTTGATACATTAACTTTGGTATCACCTGTCGATTTTGCACTTTCATTAGGTCTGGAGCATCCGGAAGTATATACCATGCATACTGTTATTGCTACGGTTTCCGGCTGCATTCTGAGCATTATTCTTATCCCGAAAATAATATCTCAAACATTGGCTTTGAAATGGGGAACTTCATTAGGAACTGTTGTCTCTTTAATGATTGTTCTCCTTCCACCGGCCATTGCAATACATTTTGTTGCTGTAGTGGGCTTTACAATTTCAATTGTATGGGGTGCAGTATGGCCACTGGCAATTTCTTATTTAGGAAAATTTACTAAAGCAGGTTCCTCGTTGTTGGTCACAGCCATAGTTGGAGGAGCTATTTACCCGCTGTTATTCGGCTGGTTAAAGGATTTGTCGGGAAATATACAGCAGGCGTACTGGCTGTTTTTTCCTTCTTTGCTTTTCATGATGTTTTATGCCTTTAAAGGACATACCGTTGGATTGAAAAGTCTGATAAAAGGAACAAAATGATAATATACATTTGAGACATAAATTATATTTGGCGACATGGAAAAAATGACAAGACGTGAACGGCTAAACGCAACCCTGAGAGGGGATACAGTAGATCGTCCGGCCGTAAACTTTTACGAAATCGGAGGATTCTTAGTCAATCCGGATGATCCTGACGAATACAATATTTACAACTCCCCATCGTGGCAGCCTTTGCTTGATCTGGCCGAAAATCATACTGACATTATTAGATTGGTAAGTCCCGTCAGGGCACAGTCTCATTTATCATGGGATGGTAGTGAACATACAGGTATAAGGAGGCAATTTGTTGAGGAGAAAGTATGGGAAGAAAACAATAGCCGTTTTAGCCGGCTTACTTTTAAGATTGGCAGAAAAGAATTAACCAGTCTAACCCGTCGCGACAAAAACCTTGATACAGTATGGACAGTGGAATATTTATTGAAAAATGCCGACGATGTAAAATTGTTTCTCGAACTCCCTGATGAAATATTTGAGGAGAAGTTTGATATTGCTCATCTGTATGACCAGGAAAAGAAGCTGGGTGAAAGTGGAATTGTTATGGTGGATACAGAGGATCCGGTATGTGCCGTAGCTTCTCTATTTAACCTTGAGGATTTCTCGGTATTTGCCTTTACAGAACCTGTTCTGTGCCATAAGCTGTTGGAAAAACATGCCCGTTATATACATAAACGTACCGAAAAGGTGGCAAAAGAGTTTCCCGGCAGATTATGGCGTATTTATGGCCCCGAGTATATCACTGAACCGTTTCTCCCTTCTCCTTTTTTTGATGAATATGTAGTGAGATACACCGGACCAATGGTGAAAATGATTAAAAATTATGGGGGTATTGTAAGGATACATGCTCATGGCAGTATAAAGAATGTACTCGATTATATTGTTGATATGGGAGCTGATGCAACTGACCCTATAGAACCACCGCCTCATGGTGATGTAGAGCTGAAATACATAAGGGAAAAATATGGCAACCAGTTGGTATTATTTGGCAATATCGAAATTGCGGATATTGAAAATATGCCAAGTGACAGGTTCAGGAGCATTGTTAAAAAATCTGTTGCTGATGGCACATCTGGTGAAGGCAGAGGATTTGTACTGATGCCAACTTCCGCCCCATACGGCCGTACTATTTCAGAAAGGACATTTCGCAATTATCAGATAATGGTTGAAGAAGTTGAGAATATTTAGATGACTCGAACAGCTCTCTGTCTATACTTGCATAGCTTTCGTATTTCCTTTTGAAGATCAGTTCTTGTGATCAGATCAGCAATATTACTGCCTTTTAATGCTAATGTTAAAATTTCTTAAGACTATCCGTCTGAGATATTAAAATTATCCTAAATCTGAAGGGTGGAGATGTTAAAATCCTTAATATCATCTTATATATTGATATAATTAGATAGGTTTGCAGAATTACCCTTAGACCTGACCCTTATGTGTACAAAAAAGAATAGTTGCAGCAATGCAAATGTCTATTGCTATATTTTTAGCCTTTTATTCTTTTTACTAATTCTCCCAGGATGCCATTCCAATAAAAAACCTGCTTCAAACTCACAGAAACAGCCATCTGTAACTCTTCCTGCGGCAAATGATGACTTCTACCAGGAGATCGGGCTTGCTGCAGGGCTTGATTTTATTCAGTCTATTGGCGAGGAACACTTAAATAATATTATAGAATCAAGTGGTGGCGGTGTTGCTTTCCTTGATTTTGACCAGGATGGTTACATAGATATTTATGTATGCAGCGGGACCTGGATCGAAGGTTTCACTAAGGGTGAAAAACCTGCCATATTGCCCACGAACCATCTTTACCATAATCTGAAGAATGGTACTTATGAAGATGTTACTGAAAAAGCCGGTGCAAATGATAATGCTTATGGAATGGGTGCAACCATTGGTGATTATAATAATGACGGATACCCGGATATTTTTGTAAGCAATTACGGACCGAATATTCTTTACAAAAATAATGGTGACGGGACTTTCAGCAATGTTACTAAAAAAGCAAAGGTTGCCGGTGGTACAGAATGCAGTGTCGGAGCTGTCTGGTTCGATTATGACAATGACTCATTTCTCGATCTTTATGTGGCAAATTACCTGAATTTTGATCCGAATTATAAATACTTCTATGCTCCCGATGGTTTTACTGGTCCTATGGCATATGACAGCCAACCTGATTTTTTATACCATAACAATGGAGACGGCACATTTGAAGATGTAACAAAAAGCATGGGGATAAATGATATCGATGGAAGGGGTATGGGTGTAGGGGCTGCAGATTATGACGATGATGGATTTGTAGACATTTTCGTAGCCAACGATCATACAGTGAATTATCTGTGGCACAATGACGGAGGGAAGAGATTTACTGACAAGGGAACAATGTCTGGAACAGCATTTAGCCAGGCTGGGGAATCAACTGTCAGCATGTCGGTTGACTTTGCCGATTTTAACGGAGATGGCCTTCTTGACATTTTTAAATCTGATGATACATATTGCTCCCTTTATGAAAACCTTGGAAATGGTGTGTTCAGCGACAGATCTTATGCTTCCGGAATAGCTATGGCAGCTGCCCAGTTTGTAGGCTGGTCCTCCTCTTTTGTTGATTATGACAATGATGGCGACATGGATTTGTTCAAGACAAATGGAGCATTAAAACACCTGTATGGGCAGGAAGATCAATTGTTTGAAAATATTGGAGACGGCAACTTCAAGGATGTTTCCGTCGAGCGAAGCAGTTACTTTAAACAGGAAAATGTCGGACGCGGAGCCTGCCTTGGTGATTATGATAATGATGGTGACTTTGATGTATATATTGTGAATCTGAACAATAGAGGCATGTTCTTAAGAAATAATAAAGGCAATCAAAATAATTGGATATTACTTAATCTGATTGGGACTACAAGCAATCACGATGGCATTGGCTCAAGAGTCAAAGTGGTATCAGGAGGGAAAACACAGACAGCCCAGAAAAGAGGTACAACCGGCTATCTTTCACAGAACGATCCCAGAATGCATTTTGGGCTTGCCAAGAATGATATAATTGAAAAAATTGAGATTAAGTGGCCTTCAGGAAAAGTCCAGATACTGGAAAATATCAAGGCGAATCAGATACTTACTGTCAAAGAACAATAATAAGACTTTAATGAATAGAAAAAAGACAGCCGTTATCTTCTGTGTATTAATGGCAATTGGATCTTCAGGTATATTCTTTTCTTCATGCAGGGAAGAGATAAAAGAAGGCTCGGTTATCTTTACCCAGGTTACCTTAAATAATGAGCCAATCAATAGCTCGGGAATTAACTCATGGAGATATAATATGCAGTCACGCATTGCTTTCATAAGTCCTGATAACCCTGAAAAAACTTTTAAAGTGTTAACTGCAGATTTCTATTCTGCTCTCTCTCCCCGGATATCCTTTGATGGAAACCTCCTCTTGTTTGCAGGGCAAAAGAGTCAGAATGATAACTGGCAGATATGGGAAATGAACCTGAAGAATTCTGAAATAAGACAGATCACCTCTGAAAAAGAGAGCTGTACCGACCCTGCCTACCTTCCGGGAGGACGAATAGTATTCAGTAAATTAACTGCCAATAACACCAATGAATCATTTCAATCGCTATTCACATGTAATTTCGATGGATCAGACTTGCGGAAAATTACTTTTAATCCTTATACATATTCATCCCCAACCGTTTTGAATGATGGACGTATTCTAACGGTGAGCCAGCAGATTTACCCTGAACAGAAGGAGGCTTTGATGATGGTTTTAAGACCCGATGGAACTAAAGCTGAGTTATTTTATAACTGTTCAGCAGAGAGTACTATTTCTGGACCGGCAACTGAAAAATCTGATTGGAGAATTATGTTTATAGAATCTGAAAATAGTGGAAAGTCAGCAGGTGATCTGATTTCCATCAGCTATAACAGACCTCTGCATTCACATGTTAACTATTCGTCAGAACTTAACGGAAGCTTTCAGTCAGCCGCTTCTATGAAATCAGGTAAACTACTTGTTTCATATTGTCCGTCTGAAAGGGAAAGGTATTCACTTTATGAGTTTGATACTGAAACCAAAACTCTTGGGGGAGTGATATATAACAGTACAGAATTTGATGCAGTTGAAGCTGTAGTTATTGAAAAACACGACATCCCAAAAAGACTGCCAAGTGAGGTGGATATGGGTGTAAAAACCGGATTACTTCTTTGTCAGGATATTAATTTCACTGGCATGAAATCAGAAAATACAGCTGTACCAGGTGGAATTGCTGACAGAATTGAGATTATCGGGGCAGACTCATCTCTCGGAGTTGTTGAGGTTGAAAAAGATGGATCATTTTATTTGAAAGTGATTGCCGACACTCCATTCCGTATCAGAACACTGGATGAAAAAGGTAACCCATTAAACGAAAGCTGCGACTGGATTTATCTTCGCCCCAATGAGAGGCGTGGATGTGTGGGGTGTCACGAAAATCATGAGCTGTCGCCTGAAAACAGGTTGCCACTCGCCGTTAAGAATGCTCCTACATTAGTGCCTGTGCATAAAACCAGAATAAAAGAAAAAGTAATAGAATTGGAATAGTTATGAAGACTATCTATAAAATCTTCCTGATAACAGTTGTGCTGGGGCTTATAATTTATTTCCCCGGACGCAAAATAGCCAGAGCCCATGTTAATTATAAAACTGCTACCGAGGATCATCCTCTTTTATGCACCTCCTGTCATTTGTATATTCAAAAGAACGGCATTATATCAAAACTGGTTAATGCAGATTATTTTTCCCCTATAAACCTTGCTGTATCCAAAGATGGAAGCAGACTCTATGTGGTTGCACAAGATGGTAATGCTCTTTTAGTGACTGATGTTCAGACCGGAAAAGTATTAAATGAGATCAGAGTCGGAGAACACCCCCATAGTGTGATAGTTGATGATGAAGGTGAAAAGGCTTATGTCAGTAACCAATGGAGCGATAATGTATCGGTAGTTGACCTTAATCAGATGAAAGTCATTGATACACTTACAACTGCTGGAGGTCCGGCCGGACTTGCCCTTAGCAAAGATGGCAGGTTTCTCTATGTGGTAGACTCTTACACTTCAAATCTGTCAGTAATTGATATAAACACTAAGGAGGAACGAAGAAGGTTAAATACAGGAAATAATCCTACGGGAATACAGTTATCCCCCGATGGGAAAGTATTATTTATTACAAGCAGACGGGCACAGCTAACGCCATATGGGACTCCGGTAGTTTGTGAACTGACAGTTGTTAATGACAGCAGTCAGAGAATAATTGAGAGAAAGAGCCTGGAATCGGCGCATATAATGGAAAATGTTGCGTTTACCCCTTCCGGAGATCTGGCGTTTGTAACTCTGGTCAGACCAAAAAACCTGGTCCCTTCAATACAGGTGGAGCAGGGATTTATGATGAACCATGGCATAGCAATAATAGAGCAAAAGGAAAATGGAAGGGTAATACAGCTATTACTCGATGAACCAAATGCCTATTATCCGGACCCTTTCGATATTGTTATTACACCCGATGGTAAAAAAGCATTTATATCAAGTTCCGGAGTTGACTGTATATCAGTGGTTGATATCGACTCTGTAAGGAAGCTTATAAATGAATCCCCACCTGAAATACTAAATCTTTATGCCAATGATCTGGGAATAAGCAGCCGGTATATATTAAAAAGGATCACAGTAGGATCAAACCCCAAAGGGCTTGCATTATCTTCCGATGGGAAAAAACTCTATGTGGCAGAAATGCTTCAGGACAGAATATCGGTAATTAATACAGACAGCTTCGAGACAATAAAAACAATCGATCTGGGAGGTACGCATAGAATTACTGTAGCAAGGCAGGGTAGGAGATTACTTAACAATGCCGGACATACTTTCCAGAATCAGTACTCATGCTATACATGTCACCCCGATACACATGAAGACGGACTTGTATATAATATGGCTTCGAAGGATATGGGACGAAACCTGACCAATACACAATCATTGCGTGATATTGGTGAAACTGCACCATTTAAATGGAACGGAAAGAACCAGACAGTTTACAAACAGGACGGAATGCGGTTTTCTACGGTTTTGACAAGAACAGAACAGTTCAGCTATAAGGATCTCGATGCAATTACTGCTTACATAATGACAGGTATCCCTTACCCTCCCAATCTTCAGTATAACCCAGCAGGTAACTTAAATGAAGCTCAGAAAAGGGGTAAAGTTATATTTGAACGAACTATCGATAATTTCGGTAAAACAATTCCTGATAATAACAGGTGTATCACTTGCCATACCCCTCCATACTATACAAATCTTAAACCAGCCAGTGTAAGTACTCTGGCGGTCTCCGATGACTCAATTCAGTTTGATACTCCTCATTTGAACAATATCTATGCCTCACCGCCTTATCTGCACGATGGTCGTGCTGCTACCCTTGAGGAGATTTGGACAAAGTATGGGAAGGATGATAAACATGGATTGGTTGGCGATATGTCTAAAAATCAATTGAATGATCTGGTTGAATATTTGAAATCATTAAGATCTCCTGAATATGAACAACAGACTTCAAAAAAGCATAAGGATTCAAATGTGCATCACGCTTCATACTAATCAAACTAAGCCATAATATCATGAGAAAACTTATTAAAGAAAATTACTTCAGGTATACCTTATTGGCAGTTGTCCTGTTGGGTATTTCTTCCATGGGAATGATCCGGAACGGGAATCATTCGACCAGTGCAAAAGCAATTACTGAAGAGAAGGCTGTTACCGACAACAAGTCATCGGAATTTTCTGAGAAAAACTTGGTCAGATCTGAATTAACGGACAAGGAAAACACAATGCCTGTCTATGGACATTGGCGTAACTTCACCACAAAAGACGGATTGCCATCCGACCATGCCTATTGTGTTCGTATTGATGGCGACAGGGTATTTGCCGGAACTCATGATGGACTTGCAGTTTATGAGAATGGTAAATGGAAGACTTACACCACAAAAGACGGACTGGCACACAATGGAGTCGTTTCAGTTGATGTAAGTGAACTGACAGGAGATGTCTGGATCGGAACTCTTGGAGGATTGAGCCGGTGGTCAGGAGGCAAATTTGAAAACTTTACCCAGTTCAACAGCGGAATGCCAAATGATCTTGTTTATATGGTCATCTGTGACGGGAAAGATGTATGGGTTGCCACAGGAGGAGGTGCAGGTCATTATGATACCTACACGAAAGAGTGGGAGATATTTACTGAAAAAAATGCTCCAATGCATGAACCCTGGACCTATGGTGTTTCAGCAGGAGACGGAAAGATTTTCATAGCAGCCTGGGGAGGAGGAGTGATCGAGTATAATACCAAAACAAAACAATTCAGGGATTATACCGACCCTGACGGGTTTATGGAAATTGACTTGTTGCCCGACGATGGTGTTGTACATGACATTACAACAGCTACTTCCTGGGCTGATGGTATTTTATGGGTTTCAACTTACTTCGGGATGAGCAGATATGATGGAACAAAATGGAAGGGATACTTTGACCATGACAGTGGGTTAGCCAGTAATTTCATCAACTATCTACGGGCTGAAGGTCCGGTTGTGTTTGCATGCAGTGACAGGGGCTTGAGTAGTACCGATGGGAAGAATTGGGTCACATATAAGAAAAACGATAATAATGATGATGGGGTAGCTATAATAACCACCGGAACTGAAAAAAAAGAAATAGCCTTATCTCCATCAATTGCTAATAATTTTATTATTGGTGTTGATGCGGAGGCTGGTGTAATATGGGTAGCCACCTCCAAAGGGGTAAGCAGAGGTGAATTGCTGAAATAGTTGATGAGGTTTAATGGTTGAAAAAGTTTATGAATTGAAAAAGTTGAAATAATGAATGAAAAGCAATTATTAATAGATCTGTCAAAACTTACTGATGGAGAACGTCTTGAGATGAAAAAACTTGGGATTTTAAATCATAATAATAAAATTACCGAAACGGTTTTTCCATCAATTCATAAGGATCGCCCTCCGATAATGAAACATGTAACACATGCACCACATGTGATCAATGAGGCGTATAACTATCAGAAACCATCTTCTTTCTCAAGAGCTCTGCGTTTGGATTTTGGAGATTACAGAGTATTACTTATCTCCGGAACAGCCAGTGTAAATGAAGAAGGAAAAGCTGAGCACATTGGCGATTTTAAAGCCCAACTCTGGAGAACTTACGTCAATATAACCAACCTCCTGGCTGCTGAAGAGATGACCTGGCATGATGTTGTCAGAACTACAAATTACCTTAGAGACATTGAAAGGGATTATGCTGAATTCAACAAGATACGAACAACTTTTTATAACTGGATGAATTTGGATCCACTTCCTGCCAGTACAGGGATTCAGGCACGGTTGTGCTGGGAAACTTTACTTGTGGAGATTGAAGCATATGCTATTTGTAAAAAAAATTAAAGTTAAAAATATGAAAGCACAATTTAAAAATCTTGTGAATTTATTTCTGATTTTTCTTCTGCCGTTTTCATGTGTCGCAGGACAGGAAAAAAAAGCGAACTATGGTAATATTCCCGATGAAATGGTAGGTTATGATAAATATCAAAAAGCCTATAAGTATCATTTTCTTGAGCCTATGAAATTTTATGGTGCAGGTCGTGAGTTAAAACCACCTACGAATCTTACAGAGGTTAGGATCGGTTTCCTGGGACCACTTGAAGGTTCTGTGATTGTATCTTTGGGAAAGCAAATGTTGCAGGGAGCTACTATGGCAATTGATGAAGCAAATAAAAAAGGTGGCTATCATGGCATTCCATTTAAATTAATGATACACAATGATGTAGGTTTGTGGGGTGCGGCAGCAAATGAAGTGGTGAAAATGGACGATGAAAAAGTATGGGCATGGCTGGGTTCAATAGACGATATCGTTTCGCATGTGGCAATAAGGGCGACTTTAAAACTGGAAATACCAATGGTTTGTACAGGTGATCCTGATCCTACATTCACTGAAACGAACATACCCTGGGTTGTCCGTACCATTCCTGATGACAGGCAAAGCAGTTATGCTATGGTTGACTATATATTTAAAAAGAAGGGACATTCACGGGTAGCTATGATAAGGGCAAACAACCGTTATGGTCGGGTAGGAACCCTCCATTTCGGCCGTTCAGCTACCAGAATAGGTTACCCTGTAATAATTGAAGAGCGTTTTAATGATGGTGAGATTGATTTTAAAACTCAGCTTGAGCGCATAAAGAAAACATCGCCGGATGCCATTGCTATTTGGGGAAATGCAAAAGAATCCGCCTTGATTTTACAGCAGATTCGGGCTTTGGGAATGAAACAGCCGGTCTATGGTTCTGACAGGATAGTCTCTCCTGAGTTCCTCCAGACTGCCGGTCCTCTGGCTGAAGGTATTGTAACAACCTGTCAGTATAACCCGAATTCTAATGATCCCAAGCTAAAAGTATTTAAGGAGAATTATCTTAAGAGATTCGCCCAGGAACCTGATGTATTTGCAGCACATGCTTATGATGGAATGAATATTCTTCTTGAGGCTGTTAAGACAGCAGGATTAAACCGTGCATTGATAAGAGATGTACTTACCGATATGAAAACTATAAATGGTTATCAGGGTGTTACCGGCAAAGTCGTTTTTGATGGTAGCTGGAACAACGTAAGACCAATATTTATGGCTAAAGTAAGTAACGGTAAATTTGAATTTTATCCTGCCGTTCCTTTTAAGAAGGATAGTACAATATACAAAAAACCTAAATCCAGATATTAATCTCTAAAGGAAAACACAATGGAAACAAATCCATGCAATAAATTGTTAAATGTTGGATTTTCCATTCCTTCAAAGGTAAGTCGTGCTATTAAGCCTGATGATACCATCGTAAATGTTAACGGAGTCCTTACAGGGGGTCCTGAAATTATAATAATTGCAGGTCCCTGCGCTGTGGAGAGTCAGGAACAACTGTTTGATACAGCAAGGGCAGTAAAAGTAAGTGGGGCTATGATCTTACGAGGAGGTGCCTTCAAGCCACGCTCTTCTCCATACAGTTTTCAGGGTATGGGAGAAGAAGGTTTAATACTGCTCAGTTCAATCAGAGCAGAAACTGGATTGCCTATAGTTACCGAAGTCATGGACCCACGGCAGGTAGAACTGGTGGGTAAATATGCAGATATGTTGCAGATCGGCTCAAGGAATATGCAAAACTATCCATTGCTTAAAGAGGTAGGCATGACACGGAAACCTATCCTTCTTAAGAGAGGTATGATGGCAACTATTGAAGAGTTCCTGCTGGCAGCTGAATATATACTCAACCAGGGTAATGATCAGGTAATACTCTGTGAACGGGGCATCCGTACTTTCGAAACTTCCACAAGAAATACTCTCGACCTGAGTGCTGTTCCAATGTTAAAGCGACTCAGTCATCTTCCGGTAATAGTAGATCCAAGTCACGGGACTGGTCTCCGGTGGATGGTACCGGCTATGGCGAAGGCAGCTGTAGCTGTCGGCGCCGACGGTTTAATTATGGAAGTCCATTATAAACCGGAAGCAGCCCTGTGCGATGGTCATCAATCGCTTGATCTGGATGAATTTGAAACTTTGATGACTGATCTGAGGAAGATAGCCCTGGCTGTCGGGAGAGAAATTTCATAACCCGAACGATCTGACAATTGAAAATCAATGAGATCAGTACATGAGATTAATAAAACTATTATTTTCTGTCTGTTTAGTACTATCAATCCGGGTTCTGTTAGCTGGAAACCTGTCAGAGCCCCGAACCTATACCTCTGCCATCTCAGCTGTTGAAAGAGGTGGATCCCCTGATAATAGTGTATCTTATGTGAAGAGTATTATGCCCCCTTTAGGAGGCGGGATCAGCCATCTGCGGATCCCGGTGGCAAGACAATACTCTGGAGATCAAGGCATTAAACGAACAATTAAAATTGGGTTATTGGTTCAGAACAACAACTCACGTGAAGCCCGGAATGGCGCTGAATTAGCTGTGATGGAAGCCAATAAGAAGGAAGAGGTAAATGGTATCACTTTCGGGCTGGTTATACGATCGATGGAGGGCCCATGGGGAACAGGCTCCAAACAGGCAGTTGATCTGATTTTCGAAGAAAAAGTGGCCTGCATTGTGGGTTCTCACGATGGCAGAAATGCTCATCTTGTTGAACAGGTGGCTACAAAAGCCCGTGTTGTGTTTCTCTCGGCATGGTCAGGGGATCCTACTCTTTCACAGGCTTTTGTGCCATGGTTTTTCAATTGCGTACCAAATGATACTCAGCAGACCAATTTTCTGATAGAGGAAATATACACCAAAAGGAAATTCAGAAAAATTGCAATAGCTACAGACAGCTCATACGATTCAGTAATAGCCTTAAAAAGCTTTCTGAAAAGAGCATCGGCTTCTGGTATGGAAAATCCTTTGATATTTACTATTAATAATTCTGATTATGGTTTAAATGATCAGCTAAATAAGTTAAGGAAAGCTGATGTAAATTGCATTGTGTTGTTAGGACAACCAGAAGCATCAACTAAATTTGTTCAGGAATTACGGCACCGGAAAATGAACCTGCCTGTTTTTGGTACATTATCTGTATTAGGTGAAAGAGATTCTTCAGCCCATAACTCGTGGGAATTTGAAGGAGCCATGGTTTCAACATCAGGGAAATGGTTCCTGACTGATGGATCTGCTTTTAGCCGGATGTACCAGAATAGATTCGGTGTTCTGCCTGGTGCAGTAGCAGCTTATACTTACGATTCGGTGAATCTGATTTTTGAAGCAATAAGAGCCGCCGGAACTGATCGGGAGAAGATACAAAAATTTCTTCTTCAGATACATTACAAAGGTGTTACAGGTGAATTTAATTTTGATGAAAAAGGTAACAGAAATGGAGCGCTCCTTTTGTTGGATATGAAAAACGGAATTCCGGTTGAAGTTGAAAAACAAGCTCCGAAGTAAGTTCTTTTTATTTCTTAAATTTGTGGTTAATAGATTTCTTTCAACCACAAAGTATCACTTAGGATATCACAAAGTTTCACAGATGAACCAAAGAATTTATTTCTTATAAGACAGCCCAGGCTTAAATTATACCTCAGAAATCATTATCAGATGAAATATTTAAAATCTCTATTGTTGACTGTAATTTGCTCCTTAATCCTATTAAGTTGTAAGAATAGTGCTGAACAGAGCAAACAAAAAGCTTCAGACCTGATCACCATTAAGACTCTTGGACTTGCCTACCTTGAAGAATTTAAACTTGATGAGGCTGAAAAAGAATTTATTAAGTTCATAGATCTGGAGCCAAAAGAAAAACTTGGATATGCAAATCTGGGATTGGTATATTTGAGAATGGGCAAATACCCGGAAGCTGAAAAGCAGCTTCTGAAAGCAATTAAGATAGATCCGAAAGATCCGGATATAAGGTTGATATTAGCAACAGTATACCAGATGAATGATCAGCGTGACCGTTCCATCACAGAGCTAAAAGAAGCACTTGAATTTACTCCTGACCATGTAAAAATTCTTTATGATCTTTCTGAGTTATACTCAGTAAATAAAGATGTGGAATCTCAGAAACAACGCGAGATTTATATACTTAAACTTGTTGAGAAAGCTCCGGGGAATATCGTCCCTCAACTTAACCTGATTGAGATTTATATCAGAAATGGAGACACTGATAAGGCAATTGAACAACTGGAAGTACTGCGCAAACAATTTCCTGAATTTCCTAAAGAGGCAATTGATTACTATGATAAAACCATTGCACTTCTGAAAAAACAGGATAAGGAAAATGCGGTTATCCAATTTACTATTTTCCATAATTATCTTAAGGTTACTTCTCCGTATCAGGCAGGTATTATGGATTTGAAAGGTCCTGGCGGATCACTGATCGGTTTTCCCCTGATTACATTTGACCAGCAATCTTCTGCACAGACAATTGAGAGTGGTTCACTTCTGGATCTGATTAAATTTACTAATGTTTCAACCTCTGCAGGGCTGGATATTGTTCCTCTATTCACGGAAGGTGAAAACAGCGAATTCAGAAACTTTACTCATGTGGAAGCTAATGACTATGATGGCGATGGTGATATTGATCTTTATGCCGGAAGCTATGATCCTGCAACTTCATCCTATAAACATTATCTATTCAATAATGAGATGGGGCGGTTTAATGATGTTTCGGAGTCTGCTGGCATAATGCACACGGAGAAAGAATTATCAGCCACTTTTGCCGATTATGATAATGACGGGTTTCCTGATTTGTACATTATAAAGGAGGGTGGTGATATTTTATACAGGAACACAGGGAAAGGAACTTTTGAGGATGTAACAAGTAATGCTGGAATTGGAAGCAAAACGGGCGGAAATATGGGTATGTTCTTTGACCTGGATCATGATGGTGATCTTGATTTATTTGAAGCAAGGTCTACTACTAATCTTTTGTTCCGGAATAATTCGGATGGTACCTTTCTTGAACAAGCAGAAAAAATGGAATTATCAGGTAATAATTTTATAAGCCGCAATGCAGCATTTGGTGATTTTGATGAAGATGGAGATATCGATTTTATAGTTGTTAACGAGAATACCGGTAATGTTTTATATTCTAACCAGAGGCAGGGAGTTTTTAAGGATGCAACAGTTAATAGCGGACTGAAAAGTGAAGGAGGATCAAGCTCTGTAGCTGCCGGAGACTATAATAATGATGGATTTCTTGATCTGTTCATTACTTCCGGCAATGGAGGCAATCATGAATTATTCAGGAACCAGAATAACGGCACTTTTGAACGGGTGAAGAATTCAAAAGAGATGTTCACAGCAGTACAGAAAGTTAAAGCTTATGACTCCCGTTTTCTTGATTTTGACAATGATGGATATCTTGACCTTCTTATTGCAGGAGAATCGACAGAAAAAGGAGGAAGAGGACTTGTGCTTTATCATAATGACGGTAAAGGAGGCTTCACTGACGTTTCCGGATTGTTACCTGAAGAAGTTAAATCGGGCAGACAAATAGCATTATTCGATTATAATGATGATGGTGATCTTGACATTGTTATTGCAGGTTTGAATGGTGCTATATTCCTGTTGCGAAATGATGGCGGTAATAATAACCATTTTATAAGGATGAAACTGGTAGGTTTACGGGCAGGCAGCGCCAAGAATAACCATTTCGGAATTGGAGCAAAAGTGGAAATGCGGGCAGGAGATCTTTACCAGACTATGGTTGTTACTGATCCCAATATTCATTTTGGTATGGGAAATCGTTCAAAAGCTGATGTGATAAGAATTACATGGACAAATGGAGTACCACAAAACATATTTTTCCCGGGAACAGACCAGTCACTTATTGAGGCACAGACTCTTAAAGGTTCATGCCCGTTTCTTTATACCTGGAACGGAGACAAATATGTATTTAACAAGGATATTCTCTGGAGAAGTGCACTCGGAATGCCCCTTGGTATAATGGGAGGCACAACCGCCTATGCCTTTCCCGACGCATCAGATGATTATTTAAGAATCCCCGGTGAATTATTGAAACCCAGGGATGGCGTTTATTCAATCAAAGTGACCTCGGAATTATGGGAGACTATTTATCTTGATAAATTGCAACTGGTTGCCGTTGATCATCCTGATTCAGTTGAAGTTTATGTGGCAGAGCAGTTTTCTCCTCCACCTTTCCCTGGTTATCGCATATTCCAGGTTAAGGAAAAGCATCTTCCTGTTTCTGCAAAAGATACTCAGGGTAATGATGTTCTTCAGTTTATTAATGAGAAAGACGATAAATATCTGTCTGGTTTCAGACCTGACAAATACCAGGGTGTAACAGAGATGAAAGACCTGATCCTTGATCTCGGGGAATTGGATCAGACAAAGAATTTATACCTCTTTCTTAATGGTTGGATATTTCCAACAGATGCCAGTATTAATATGGCCATTTCCCAATCCGGAAATCTGAAAGTCGTTCCCCCTGTCATCCAGGTTATTAATAAGAAAGGTGATTGGGAAACAGTTACTGATAAGCTAGGCTTTCCGATGGGAAAGGATAAAACAGTAATTGCCGATCTTTCTGGAAGAATTCTTTCAAAAGACCATCGGATAAGAATAAGAACAAACATGGAGATTTACTGGGATCAGATATTCTTTTCGGATTGCCTTTCAGCCACACCTGAAATTTCTACTGTAATGGACCCTGCTTCTGCTGATCTGCACTACAGGGGGTTTTCCGCCAGCTTCAGAAAAGGAGGCCGTTACGGCCCTCACTGGTTTGATTATTATAATGTAGATAAGGACAGTAAATGGCGGGATCTGGCAGGAAACTATACCCGCTATGGTAATGTTTTGCCTCTGCTTACTGAGTCGGATAACAAATATATAATTTCAAATGCAGGTGACGAAACCTCAGTTGAGTTTGATACTAAAGGATTACCTCAATTAAAAGAAGGATGGAAAAGAGATTTTCTCATTCATAGTGTAGGTTGGGTAAAAGATGGAGACATTAACACAGCATACGGAAAAACTGTATTACCGCTTCCTTTTCATGGGATGAAAAGTTATCCGCCAGTTGCTGATGATTTATACCCTGAAAGTCCTGAGTTTCAGAAATATCAGAAGGAGTACAATACCAGGGTAGTAAATTCTGATCAGTTCCTTAATGCTCTCAGGAAATGAAAATAGAATGTGACGGCTGGGATTGCAATGTGAGGGCACGGATTGCAAATCCGCGCCAACAATATCATAACAAATGCTGGCAAGGGTTTGTATTCCATGCCATAAGGCCGTAACAAAGGCTGGCGCGGATTTGTAATCCGTGCCATGAGTGCCGTAACAAAAGCTGGCGGGAGTTTGTAATCCTTGCCAAAAGTAAAAAGTCAGTTAAATGCATAAAACCGATATCCATAGAAATAAATTAATATGAAGTTACCTCTATTTTTATTTTGCCTCTTTCTGCTTTTAATAACTCCAGAAGTATCATCACAGAAAAAAAATGTAACATTTAAAGAGATATCTTCAAGGGCAGGCATCGATTTCAAATATACTATCGGCGATTATTCATACGTGAATATACTCGAGAGCAGCGGTTCAGGAATTACCATATTTGATTATAACAATGATCATTTAATGGATCTGTATATAATGAATGGTACATGGCTTGAAGGCATCTCAGATCCTGAAGGAAAAGTTTTCAAAAATACTCCCGATAAATTATATAAGAATAACGGAAATGGTACTTTTTCAGATGTTACAAAGGCTGCCGGAGTAAATGATCTACGTTGGAGCATGGCTGCAGGAGCCATCGATTATGACAATGATGGCGATCAGGACCTATATTTGCTGAATTATGGGCCGAATGTTTTTTACCGTAATAATGGCAACGGTACTTTCACTGATATAACAGCATCTCTGGGGCTTTCAGGACCCGATAAACTGAATGGTTTCACCAAATGGAGTATTGGTGTTGCATTCTGGGATTATAATATGGATGGCAGACTCGATGCAATGGTTGGCAATTTTCTGGCATTTGATCCGGCTTATATTTCTCCTGTAACACCTGGTTTGATGCCACATCCATCTGAGTACAAGGGACAGGCTTCGATGTTATATGAGCAGCAGGCAGACGGTAAATTTGCAGATGTTACGAAAAAGGCAGCACTTTATTATCCTGACTCAAAGTGCATGGGCTTAACTGTTCTTGATTATGATGATGACGGAGATCTAGATATCTTTCAGGCCAACGACCACCAGCTAAATTTTCTCTTCCGAAATGACAAGGGTATTTATAAGGAAGTTGGAGTGGAAAGTGGTGTAGCTGCAAATAGTCAGGGTGTAGGGACTGGTTCAATGCATGGGTCAGTTGGAGATATTGATGGTGATGGATTGATTGATATACTTGTCAGTGATCTTTCATATGGAGCGTTGTACCGGAATACCGGGAATGGTATTTTTGTGGATATTACAGAGTCATCGGGTGTTGCTGGAGCTATGACTGGAAAAGGCAGCTGGGGCGCACAGCTTTTTGATTATGACAATGATGGGGATCCCGATATTATTTCAGCAGATGGCAATGCTGAAGAACTCATTCTTCAATATCCTCTCTTGCTGGAAAATGACGGGAAAGGGCATTTCAAAAATACAGGGAAGGAGCATGGCGCATATTTTTCAACAAAGCGATCAGGACGTGGTCTGGCTGTATGGGATTTTGATAATGACGGGGACATGGATATCATCATTTCACATGTTGACAAACAGGCAACTGCAGCTTTACTAAGAAATGACGGAGGCAATAACAACCACTGGCTGGGACTTACACTAAGAGGTAAATATGGTCCGGCTTCAGCAATTGGTGCAAAAGTAATTGTAACAGCAGGGGTGAATAAGCAGGTTCTTGTTAATCAATGGGCAACATCTTACCTGTCGAACAATGATCCGCGGATGCATATCGGACTGGGTCTGAACAAACAGATCGACCAGTTGGAAATAAGCTGGTCTGACGGGAAAAGGGAGATTTATAAAAATATTGCCTGCGACCGTTACCTGACCATCTTAGAGGGTACCGGGATAGTGGCAGAGTAGAGTGCCTAGAGTGCCTAAAGTGCCTAAAGTGCCTAGAGTGCCTAAAGTGCCTAAAGTGCCTAAGAAGTTTAGAGTGCCTGTAATTAACTAAAGTTGGAATAACAAAAGTTGAAAAATATCCATTATGGAATAGGTTTAAAAAATTATAAACTTT
>JGI20214J51088_10000253_pt1 | contig 38771 bp, 38 predicted proteins | sample WetSurMetagenome_FD_51088 | JGI IMG/M metagenome (IMG submission 51088) | reverse complement strand
TTTGAGGGGCGCTCCAGAGTGTTCCCCCACCCCAGCCCTCCCCCGGAGGGAGAGGGAGTGTTCGCTGTTTTCTGGGACGAGTATCTCGGAAGGCTGCAACCGTTCCAGTTCGGCGGCGAGGTTGTCGGTGGCGGTCTCGCACACGAAGAACTGGCCGGAGGCGAGGTTCATCCACGCCAGGCCCAGTTTGCCGCTGCGCTGGTGCAGCGCCAGCAACAGGTTGTCGCGCTTTTCTTCGAGTAAAGCTGAGTCGGTGACGGTGCCGGGGGTGACGATGCGCACGACCTTGCGCTCGACCGGGCCTTTGCTGGTGGCGGGGTCGCCGATCTGTTCGCAGATGGCGATGGATTCGCCCATCTTTACCAGTCGCGCCAGGTATTGTTCGGCAGCGTGATACGGCACGCCGGCCATCTTGATCGGCGATCCGTTGGAGGCGCCGCGCTGCGTCAGCGTGATGTCGAGCAGCTTGGCGGCGCGCACCGCGTCGTCGTGGAACAGCTCATAGAAATCGCCCATGCGGTAGAACAGCAGCATGTCTGGATGCTGGGCCTTGATGCGCAGGTACTGCTGCATCATCGGCGTCTGCTTCGCGATGTCGGTAGTGAGATCGTTCACAGTTGTTCCGATTTGCGCAGTCGCCAGTTGACCAGCCAGATCGCGATGCCGGTGTGGATGGTCATCACGAGGACACTGCTCCAGGGGTCGTATTCGCCTTCGAAGGGAAGGAAGAAATAACGCACCAGGTCCAGGCCCGCGACGCCGGCCAGGAAAGGCAGCAACAGGTTGAGCACGACCAGGTACAGTATGGCGGCGCCCGCCGCGCGCTTGGCGTTCGGTGCGAAAGCGAAGAACAGCAGGATGCAGGCGTCGCGCAACAGCATCAGTGCGATGGTGAGCGCATGCGGTGCTTCGATCAAAGCCATGCGGCCGATTCCCGGTTGCACGTTGTGCGCAGTCAGCAGGATCAGGAATGCGAACAGGAAACTCAGCGCGAGCGTGGTCGGCCATAGCGGCAGATGTCCCAGCCAGCCGCGGCTGTCCTGCCTTTCCTGCAGCAGGCGCAGCTTGCGCCAGCGCAGCAGGGTGTTCGGTTCGGTGAACATCGCGACGTAAGACAGCGTGACGGAGACGAGCAGGCCGATCACCAGCAGCGGCTGGAGAACGCTGTCGCCGCCGGGCACGAATCCGCCTAGATAGAAGGCGAGGATGCAGGCGAACGCAGGCCAGGCCCAGGGCAAAGTGCGCACCTGCAGCGCGTTGCAGACGACGCGCCAGGCTGCAAAGATGGCGCAGGCGGCGAACAGCAGGGAGCTGCCGAGCCAGAAGATGGCATGGCCGATCTCCATGCCCCACCACGTGACCGATTGCGCCGGTTGAATGGCGAAGGCGGGCATGAAAATGAAAACCAGTATGATCATCAGCCAGCCCAATCCGCCGCGCTGGATGATGCGCGACTCGAACCGGCTGGTGTGGAGGTTGAGCGCGATCAGGGCGGCATGCAGCAGCACGCCGACCGCGCACAGCGTCAGCAGCGTGGGGATGACATCCGGCTTGTCCGCACCGAAGCCGGATACGGCGATGACTGCCAGGCACATCAGGCCGCCGTACCAGTTGAACGAGGTCGAGCCGAACAGCTTGCCCCAGGTCATCGTCCACGGATCGAGTGCGCTCATGCGCTGCTGGTCCCAGGTGTGGTCGCGCAGCTCATCGACGATGGCGGCGTTGGCGTTGCGTGCGCCCCACAGCCAGACGATGAAGATGAACAGCCAGACGGAGACGTTGTACAGGCTCCCGGCGACTTCGCCCTGCTGGTCGGTAAAGGTGAGCGCCAGAAAAGTGAGCCCCAGCAGCGACGGCATGCCGATCAGGCGATGCCGGGAGAAAGACAGCCACAGGTTGCGCTTGAATTCGGGGTTGTTCATTGCTGCGCCTCCAGGTGGGCTGCGACGGAGCGCAGATAGGACTGTTGCAGGTTCTCTTTTTGCTCGGCGAGGCTGCTTACGCTGAATCCTTCGTGTATCAGCGATTTCAACAGCAGGGCCTGCGCATGCATATCACCGTGGAAATCGAACTCGGCGTGGTTCGCAGTCGCGGTTTTCAGCGTGACCTGTGCATAGGCTTGCAGCCATTGCGGCAGGAGCTCGTCCGGCTGTGCCAGTTCGAGGTGCAGGCAACGATGTACGTCCGACTGATGCGCAAGCTTGATCTCGCGGTTTTCGAGGATGCGGCCGTCGCGCAGCGCCAGCATGTGGGTGGAGTATTCGTCCAGCTCCGACAGGATGTGCGAAGACACCAGCAGGGTCATGCCGTCGGCCTGCAGCTGGCGGAACAATTCGGCGAGACTGGCGCGCGCTTCGGGATCGAGGCCGGAGGCCGGTTCGTCCAGCAGCAGCACTTTGGGCTGGTGGATGATGGCCTGGCCGATGGCGATGCGCTGGCGCAGGCCGCGCGACAGGCTGCCGCTGGTCTGCTGCAGGCGGTCGCTCAGGTTGAGCTGCCGTGCCGTGCGCTCGATCGCGGCGGGGATGTCGGCTTCAGGCAGGCCTTGCGCGGCAGCGGCGTATTCCAGGCAGCGTGCCACGGTGAGGTCCTGGTAGAGACCGAAGAAGTCCGAGAGGTAACCCATGACGCGGTGCACGTCGCGCGTCCGGTCGCTGACATCCATGTCGGCGACCGTGATGGTGCCGGTGAGCGGGGTTTCCAGTCCGGCGATGCAGCGCATCAGCGTGGTCTTTCCGGCACCGTTGGGGCCGACCAGTGCGGTGACGCTGCCGTTGGCGACGGTCAGTGTCACGTCGTTGAGCGCGCGATGGCCGGGATAGTCGAAGGTGAGATTGGTTATTTCGATCATGTTTTATAAATCCAGATTCCGTCGTGTAATGCTGCGTTGCTCACAAAAATTGCTCCTTATATATTGGTCAGGAGATTTTAACCACGATGTCGTGCAGCCGGTTGGCGCACAGCGCCATGTTCTCGGCGGCATTGGTCAGGTGCCGGTAGATCTCGCGGCGCTTGAACATGTTGATGTAGTCGCTGCCCTCGAACAGGATGGGCAGTGCCACGCGGTACAGCTTCTCGGCATGCCGTTCGGCCTTGCGCGCGGCGTCCGCATTCAGCGCGGCGGTGGCTGGTGTGGTGCCCAGCTTAGCGTAGCCCTCGGCCAACGCATCGACGCCTTCCTTGATGCAATGCGAGATGTCGCGCATGAAAGCATCCGGCGTGACGCCGAGCACGTCCATCTCGTGCACCGTGGTCTTGCAATACATCACGATCTCGTCGAGTGCAAAGATGGCACGGTAGATGTCCTCGCGGTCGATGGGGGTGGAGAAGGCGTCGTTGAGTTCGTGCAGGTTGCGCATCTTGATGAGGTCGGCTTCATGCACATCCAGCTTGAGCGTCTCGGCGATCTTCGGGTCGCCGTGTTCCATGTATTCGACCAGCAGGTTCACGGTCTTCGCGACCATGATGGTCTGTTCGGTGAGCATGTGGAAGAAGTCGGGCACCTTGGGGAAGACCCTGTCCAGGATTCTTGCAAGCAGGGTTTTGGAAGCTTCCGGCATGGGATTCACTCAGGTAAATGCGCGGACGACAAGATAGCAGCAAATCGACATGAATGCCGCGCCGGGTATGGTGATCAGCCAGGTGGTGGCGATCTCGACAGCCTTGCCCCAGCGCACGGCTTTCGGCCGTTCCGAGGCGCCGATGCCCATGATGGAGGAGGCGACCACGTGGGTGGTGGAGACGGGTGCGCCGAACAGAGACGAGCTGAAGATCACGGTGGCCGCCGTCATCTGCGAATCCAGCGCATGCAGCGGGCGGATCTTGTAGATGGAAAAGCCCAGCGTGCGCACGATCTGCCAGCCGCCGGAAAGGATGCCCAGCGTGATGGCGCAGGAGCAGACGACGATCACCCACAGCGGCACTTCAAAGGTGGGGATGAAACCGCCGAGCAGCAGCACCAGCGTCAGGATGCCCATGCTCTTTTGCGCGTCGTTGGCTCCGTGCGAGAAAGCGAGTCCGGCCGAGGTGACGAATTGCAGGTGGCGCAGGTCGCGGTTGATGGACGGATGGGCGCCGCGCAGCAAACGCAGCATGATCTTGTGCAGCGCGAAGCCGACCCAGAAACCGATGATGGGCGAAAGGATTAGGGCGGCGATCACTTTGGTGACGCCGTTCAGCTCGCCGTGCAACAGGTCGCCGAATCCCCAGGCGACATGGTCGGCCCCGGTAGCGACCACCACCACACCGGCCAATCCGCCCACCATGGCATGCGACGAAGAGGAAGGGATGCCGCGCCACCAGGTCAGCAGGTTCCATGCGATGGCGCCGACCAGGCCGCACAGCACGATGGTCAGGGACAGTTCGCGGTCGAGATCGTCCAGCGTGATGAGCTTGCCTATGGTGTTGGCGACCGCCGTGCCGCCCAGCAGCGGGCCGAGGAATTCGAAGAAGGCGACCAGCAGGACAGCCTGCACCGGCGTCATCGCCCGCGAGGCGATGACCGTGGCGATGATGTTGGCGGCGTCATGGAAGCCGTTGGTGTACTCGAAGATCAGGACGATGAGGATGGTCGCGATCGCGAGGACGAAGAGAGTGGACTCCATGTCGGGGGGAGGTGGGCTTGTTCAGCGTCAGGCTTTGAGTCCGGGCGTCAGGTGCGGCGCAATGATCTCGAGCAATTGCGGGTGGATGAAGGGGTTGCCCGCGCATACATGGCCGCTTTGGAGGAAAGTGTCCGCACCCTTCAGGTCGCTGACCATGCCGCCCGCTTCGGTGATCAGCAGGCATCCGGCGGCCATGTCCCAGGGTTTGAGTCCTGTCTCGAAGAAACCGTCATAGCGTCCTGCGGCTGTCCAGGCCAGGTCCAGCGAGGCTGCACCGGGGCGGCGCAAGCCGGCGCTCTTCTGCATGACGTCTTTGAAGACGCCCAGATAGGCATCCATATGTTCCATATTCGAATAAGGGAAGCCGGTGCAGATCAGGCTGTCGGCCATTTCCTTGCGTTTGCTCACGCGCAGGCGCTTGTCGTTGAGGAAAGCGCCGCGGCCGCGTGTGGCGGTGAACAGGTCGTTTTTGGTAGGGTCGTAGATGACAGCCTGCGTCAGCACGCCGTTGTGCTGCAGTCCGATGGAGACGGCGTATTGCGGAACGCCGTGCAGGAAATTGGTCGTACCGTCGAGCGGGTCGATGATCCAGACGTATTCCGACTGGCCTTGGGAGCCGCTCTCTTCTGCTAGAATTGCGTGACTGGGGTAGGCATCATGCAGGGCTTCGATGATGATGCGCTCCGCGGCGCGATCCACTTCGCTGACGTAATCCGCGTGGGATTTTTTGGTCACGGTGAGGTGGTCGAGGTTATCGCCGGCACGATATATCAATTTGCCTGCGCGAATAGCGGCCTTCACCGCGATGTTGAGCATGGGGTGCATATCAGTACGACCTTTTTAATGAGCTGGGGAAATCCGGCGCGTATTTTAGTTGGTATTGCGTTTTGAATAAACCTATTAGTTTTGGCAACGTCCGCGTGGTGCTCAGCCACACCACCCATCCCGGCAACATCGGTGCCGCTGCGCGGGCGATGAAAACGATGGGGCTGCAGCATCTGTATCTCATCAATCCGCGTTTTTTCCCCGATCCGCAGGCGACCGCAATGGCAGCAGGGGCGGACGATGTTCTGCAGAATGCGGTGGTGTGCAAATCAATCGACGAGGCGTTGCAGGGTGTGGTGTTCACCGTGGCGATGACGGCGCGGCTGCGCGATATCTCCATCGCGGTGAAGACGCCGCGCGAGGCGATGCCGGAAGTGTTGCAGCAGGCTGCGACGCACCCTGTTGCCTTGTTGTTCGGCACCGAGATGTCCGGCCTGACCAACGAGGAGATGGGCAAAGCGCAGCTGGGGGTGAACATTCCAGCCCATCCCGATTTTTCCTCGCTCAACATCGCCGCTGCGGTGCAGGTGATTGCTTATGAGCTGAACGTGGCGGCGGAAAGTTACGCGCCGGTTGTCCCGCAGATCGAGCCGGCGTCGCACGAACGGGTCGAAGGACTATATGCCCATCTGGAAAAGACCCTGTTCGAGATCGGATTTTTCACCACGCAGAACCCGGCGCGGCTGATGCAGCGCCTGCGCCGCCTGTACTCGCGCACCCGTCTGGAGGATGAGGAGATCAACATCCTGCGCGGTATGCTGACAGTGGCAACCGAGTACAATGCCCGTCTGAAAAGACGCTATGCGGAAGAGCATCCAGATGTTCAAAAACATTAGAGAAGATATCGGCAGCGTATTCGACCGCGATCCCGCGGCACGCACCACCTTCGAGGTGATCACCTGCTATCCCGGCCTGCACGCCCGCATCTTCCATCGCCTGTCAAACACGTTGTGGCACATGGGGCTGAAATGGCTGGCACGTTTCATCTCGCATTTCGCGCGCTGGCTCACCGGTATCGAGATCCATCCGGGGGCGACCATCGGGCGGCGGTTTTTCATCGATCATGGCATGGGCGTTGTGATCGGCGAGACTGCCGAGATCGGCGACGACGTGACCATGTACCACGGCGTGACCCTGGGAGGGACCTCGTGGAAGGAAGGGAAACGCCATCCGACCCTGGGCAACGGCGTGGTGATCGGGGCGGGAGCGAAGGTGCTCGGCCCTATCCATATCGGTAACGGGGCGAAGATCGGTTCCAACGCGGTGGTGGTGAAGGATGTGCCGGCAGGTGCCACGGCTGCGGGTATTCCGGCCAGAATCCTGGATGAGGAAAAGAAAATTTCCTCTGGATTCAATGCTTACGGCGTAGGAAACGACAAGGATGACCCACTTTCAAAAGCTATCCATGGTCTGCTGGGACATAGCGTCACGGTGGATCAACGCATAGAATTTATCCTGCAGCAGCTGGAAAAGATGGGTGTGAGCGTGGACGAAGAGCGGGCGACCGCCGAAAAGTTCGATCCGAGACATTTGAATAAAATTGTTGATTAAAAGAATCGGGTATTCTATGATGTCCGTAAGTTTTACAGGGATTAAGGGGACAGTTGTTCGTCCGTCTTGTTTGAATATTTGAAAATAGGGGAAAGTTATGAGACTCACAACCAAAGGGCGGTTTGCAGTAACGGCAATGGTCGATCTGGCAATGCGTGGCGGAAAAGGTCCTGTGACATTGGCAGGCATCAGCGAGCGCCAGAAGATATCGCTCTCTTATCTGGAGCAGTTGTTCGGCAAGTTGCGCCGGAATAACGTGGTGGCCAGTGTGCGCGGCCCGGGCGGCGGCTATTGTCTGGCGCGTCCCGCAAACAAGATATCCATGGTCGATATCATCACCGCTGTGGATGAGGCGCTGGATGCCACAAATTGCGGAACGAAAGGCAATTGCGATAACGGCAAGCCTTGTATGACACATGACTTGTGGTTCGGCCTGAACGAGTCGATCCACGAATATCTGGGCAAGATCAATCTGCAGCAACTGGTGGATGGACAGAGCAAAGCCGGTGCTTCCGATGTGTCTCCCATCATGATGGCGAAAAACGATACCTCATCGCGTGTGACCGCTTGATAGAACAACAGATTGTCTGACTGCCCGGCAAAGGTTTTGCATAGTCGTCTGTTCAAGTTGGCAAACTGCGCCAGCAAGTCGTTGGTTGACACCGGGCAAGTCGCTGGTTATTAGGAGAAGATGAAATGACGTTGCACCTGCCTATCTACATGGATTATTCCGCAACCACGCCGGTCGATCCGCGCGTGGCAGCGGCGATGATTCCGTATCTGACCGAGAAATTCGGCAATCCCGCTTCGCGTTCGCATTCCTTCGGCTGGGTCGCGGACGAGGCGGTGGAACGTGCCCGCGACCAGGTTGCGGCTCTGGTCAACGCCGATCCGAAAGAGATCGTGTGGACGTCGGGTGCGACCGAATCGAACAATCTTGCACTGAAGGGCGCTGCGAATTTCTACGCCGACAAAGGCAAGCACATCGTCACGGTGCAAACCGAACACAAGGCTGTGCTCGATACGGTGCGCGAGCTGGAGCGTCAGGGCTTTAGCGCTACCTATCTTGATCCGGAACCGAACGGCCTGATCGATCTGGAGAAGCTCAAGGCTGCATTGCGTCCCGACACCGTCATCGTTTCGGTGATGTATGTGAACAACGAGATCGGCGTGATCCAGGACATCGCGGCAATCGGCGAGATGTGCCGCGAGCGCGGCATCCTGTTCCATGTCGATGCGGCGCAGGCGACCGGAAAAGTGGTGATCGATCTGCAAAAGCTCAAGGTCGACCTGATGAGCTTTTCGGCGCACAAGACCTACGGCCCGAAAGGCATCGGTGCGCTGTATGTGCGCCGCAAGCCCCGTGTCCGTCTGGAAGCCCAGATGCACGGCGGCGGGCATGAACGCGGTTTCCGCTCGGGCACGCTGGCGACACACCAGATCGTCGGCATGGGCGAGGCGTTCCACATCGCCAAAGTGGAGATGGCAACCGAGAACGAGCGCGTCCGCATGTTGCGCGACCGGTTGTGGAAAGGTCTGTCCGGCATGGAAGAGGTTTACCTCAACGGCGACATGGAACAACGCGTGCCGCACAACCTGAACGTGAGCTTCAACTTCGTCGAAGGCGAATCGCTCATCATGGCAGTGAAAGACATCGCGGTCTCCAGCGGCTCGGCTTGTACTTCCGCCAGCCTGGAGCCATCATACGTATTGCGCGCTTTGGGACGCAACGACGAACTGGCGCACAGCTCCATTCGTTTCACTGTGGGGAGATTCACCACTGTAGAAGAGGTGGATTTTGCAGTGAAACTATTGCAGGAAAAGATTGCCAAACTTCGCGACCTCTCTCCTTTGTGGGAGATGTTCAAAGACGGAGTGGATTTGAACTCGGTGCAATGGGCCGCACATTAATAGCAGGATACAGGATGCGGGATTCAGGTTTCAGCCAAACCGGCTTTCCTGAATCCTGTAACCTGTATCCCGTATCCTAGGAGGTTATATGGCTTACAGCAATAAAGTATTGGATCACTACGAAAATCCCCGCAACGTTGGTTCCCTGGACAAGGAAGACGATTACGTGGGTACCGGCATGGTCGGCGCTCCGGCATGCGGCGACGTGATGAAACTGCAGATCAAAGTGGGCAAGGACGGCATCATCGAAGATGCCAAGTTCAAGACATACGGTTGCGGTTCCGCGATCGCTTCCAGTTCGCTGGTCACCGAGTGGGTCAAGGGCAAGACGGTGGACCAGGCATTGGGGATCAAGAACACGCACATCGCGGAGGAATTGGCGTTGCCGCCGGTGAAGATACACTGTTCTATACTGGCTGAAGATGCGATCAAGGCGGCCGTGGCGGATTACAAGGCCAAACATGGCGCAACGCTGGAGACCGCGGCTTGTAACGGCAATAAATAAATAGGGAAACGAAATGACGATCTCGTTGACAGAAAATGCGGCGAAACATGTGCAGAATTTCCTGGCCAAGCGCGGCAAAGGCGTCGGTCTGCGTCTCGGCGTGCGCACCAGCGGCTGTTCCGGCATGGCTTACAAGCTGGAGTTCGCCGATGCCGTGGATAGCGAAGACCTGAAGTTCGTCAGCAATGGTGTGACAGTCCTGGTGGATCAGCACAGCCTGCCTTACATCGACGGCATGGAACTGGATTACACCCGCGAAGGCTTGAACGAAGGGTTTAAATTCAACAATCCGAATGTCAAGGATGCTTGCGGTTGCGGGGAAAGTTTCAAGGTTTGATGGATATCCTTAACCCGGATTTCCAGCAGGACTTCTTCCAGCTCTTCAACCTTCCGGCAGTATTCAAAATCGACAGCGCCGCGCTGGAGCGGAGTTTCCTTGCACTGCAGGCGCAGGTCCATCCCGACAAATTCGCCCATCTCTTCGATGCGGAGCGCCGTCTTTCCATGCAATGGGCGACGCGCGTGAATGAAGGATATCAGACTCTGCGCAGCCCCCTGAATCGCGCGCGTTACCTGTTGCTGCAGCATGGAGTGGATACGCAGGAAGAGAGCAATACCGCGATGCCTGTCGATTTCCTGATGCAGCAGATGGAATGGCGCGAAGCGCTGGAAGCCGCGAAACAGGCAAAAGACACCTCGGCGCTGGATGAGATGGAACAGCGCATGCAGCATGAAGCGCGGATTTTGCAACAACAACTCAGCATTGATATCGACGACACTCGCGATTACGCGGCCGCTTCCGGTATAGTGCGCAAGCTCAAATTTCTTGAGAAACTGGCGGAAGAAATCGGCTCCGCATTCGACGAATTAGATTCTTAAAAATGGCACTGTTGCAGATCGCAGAACCCGGCCTCAGCGCCGCTCCTCACGAACACCGGCTGGCGGTCGGTATCGACCTCGGCACGACCAATTCCCTGGTGGCAACAGTACGAAACGGTATCAGTACCGTGCTGAATGATATCGAAGGTTGCGCATTGCTGCCCTCGGTAGTGCGGTACACGGCTGACGGCAACGTTCAGGTCGGCCACGCGGCGCAGGCCGTGCAGAGTGAAGACCCGCAAAACACGATCGTTTCGGTAAAGCGCTTCATGGGGCGCGGGCTGAAAGATGTCGGTGAAGTCGGCAACTTGCCTTATCGCTTCGTCGATGCGCCCGGCATGCTGCAATTGCGCACTGTCGCAGGCGCCAAGAGCCCGGTAGAAGTCTCGGCCGAGATACTCAAGATATTGCGCGAACGCGCCGAACTTTCACTGGGCGGCGAACTGGTCGGCGCCGTGATCACCGTACCTGCCTATTTTGACGATGCGCAGCGCCAGGCCACCAAGGATGCCGCCCGGCTTGCCGGACTCAACGTGCTGCGCCTCCTCAACGAACCCACCGCCGCGGCCATCGCCTACGGCCTGGATAATGCCGCCGAAGGTGTGTATGCGGTGTTCGACCTGGGCGGCGGCACCTTTGATATTTCCATCCTGCGGCTTTCCAAAGGCGTGTTCGAAGTGCTGTCCACCAATGGTGATTCGGCGCTGGGCGGCGACGACTTCGACCACCGCATCTACTGCTGGATGCTGGAAAACGGCGGCATATCCGCCCTGAGCGCGCATGACACGCGCCTGTTGCTCACGAATGCGCGCACCGCCAAAGAGCAACTTACCGAGTATCCGCAGGCGAAGATCACTGCGATATTGGGCGGCGGCGACCTGGTCGACCTGACGCTCAAGCGCGAGGCGTTTTACGATATGACGCAGAATCTCGTTGCCCGCACCCTGCAGGCGACACGCCGCGCTTTGCGCGATGCCAAACTGAAAGTCGAGGACATCAAGGGTGTCGTCATGGTGGGCGGCTCCACCCGCATGCCGCAGGTGCAACATGCGGTGGGCGAGTTCTTCGGCCAGGCACCACTGAACAATCTGGATCCTGATAAAGTCGTGGCCTTGGGTGCCGCCATTCAGGCGAACGTGCTGGCTGGCAATCGCAGTGCGGACGAGTGGCTGTTGCTGGATGTGATCCCGCTCAGTCTGGGCATCGAAACCATGGGCGGGCTGGTGGAGAAGATAATCCCGCGCAACAGCACGATACCCAACGCGCGCGCGCAGGAATTCACGACCTACAAGGATGGACAGACCGCGATGAGCATTCACGTGGTGCAGGGTGAGCGTGAGCTGGTAAGCGATTGCCGTTCTCTGGCGAAATTCGAGCTGCGCGGTATCCCGCCCATGGTGGCCGGTTCGGCGCGCATCCGTGTCACCTTCCAGGTGGATGCCGACGGCCTGCTCAGCGTCTCGGCGCGGGAGATGGCCAGCGGAACGGAAGCCGGCATCGTGGTGAAACCTTCTTATGGTCTGAGCGACGAGGAAATCACCCGCATGCTGCAGGATTCCACCCGACATGCACGCGATGACATGGTCGCCCGCACATTGCGCGAACTGCAAACCGAGGCGGCACAATTGCTGGAGGCTGTGGGGAATGCCCTGCAAGTAGATGGCGACGCGTTGCTGGATGAAGTCGCGCAGGCGCGCATCCGCAGCAGCATGGATGCATTGCGCGCGGTGCTTGAGGGAGACGATCAGCAGACTATCAAACGTGCTGTAGAGGCATTAAACTCGGCTTCCACCGAATTCGCACAACTCCGTATGGATAAAAGCGTGAAACATGCCCTGGCCGGGCACAAACTATCGGAGCTTGAGGACTGATATGACCCAGATCATTGTCTTGCCGCATGTGGAGTTGTGCCCCAAGGGCGCATTGTTCGAGGCTGAACCCGGCACATCCATCTGCGATGCGTTGCTGGCGCACAATATCGAGATCGAACACGCCTGCGAAAAATCCTGCGCCTGTACCACCTGTCACGTCATCGTGCGCGAAGGCTTCAAGAGTCTGGTGGAAGCAACGGACCAGGAGGAAGATCTGCTGGACAAGGCATGGGGGCTGGAATCCAACTCGCGACTGAGTTGCCAGGCTATCGTCGGCAATGAGGATATGGTGATCGAGATACCCAAATACACCATCAACATGGCGAAAGAGGGTCACAGCAAATGAAATGGATAGACGTGCGCGACATCGCGATCGCACTGGTAGAGAAACATCCGGATATCGACCCGAGCAAGGTCCGCTTCGTCGACCTGCACAACTTTGTAGTCGATCTCGACGGGTTCGATGACGATCACAGCCGCGGCGGCGAGAAGGTGCTGGAAGCCATTCAGACTGCGTGGATGGACGAGGCGGAATGACATGCTGAAAATCTGGGACAGCATTTCCAATCGCTGGCTGTATCTGGCTGGCGCATTGATCGTGGCCATCCTGTTCTGCTCGGCGCTTTATCTGCAATATGTGCTGCGCCAGGATCCGTGTCCGTTGTGCATGGTGCAGCGCGTCATTTTCATCGCCATCGGTGTGCTGTTCTTTATTGCGGCTTTGCACAATGCAAAACGTGCCGGCGCAAAAGTCTATTCGGTATTGATCGCGCTTGTTGCACTGGGCGGGGTTGGAGTCGCCTCGCGTCACATCTGGATACAACACCTGCCCGCAGATCAGATCCCGGCCTGCGGTCCCGGCCTGGATTTCATGCTGAAGCACTTCCCGATGTCCGAAGTATGGCAGGAACTGATGCACGGCTCGGGCGAATGTGCCGCGAAGGGCTGGACATTCCTGACCCTCGGCATCCCGGAATGGTCGCTGGCCTGGTTCGTGTTGCTGGGCGTGTTTGCCATTCTGGCGGGCTGGAAAAAACGCTGATCACGCGGTGATCTTGCCTACCACGCGTCGTACGAACGGCGCGACCACCAGCACGGAAGGAAAGGCAACGGGCCACGCCGTGATGAATCCCCTGAACCAGCGCGTGAAGAATTGCGGGTCATACCCCTGATTGATGAGTGTCACTGCGCCGGAAATGATGGTGACCATGATGATGGAGAGCATGCCCCCGAAAAGCAGGTTGCTGTAGCGAGCCGGTATTTTCATCTGAGATTTCCTATAGAGTTTGCCAGGGTGCCGGGTTGTGTGTCACGGCCACGCCCACGATGTAAAAGAATGCCATTTGCGCTGCCAGCCAGGCAAGAAGCCGGATGCGCTTTGTCTTGCCGTATTTCAGCGCGAACGCACCGATGACGATATAAAACAGCAGGGCGATGATCTTGGCTCCCAGCCAGGGATTGGAGAGCGGCGAAATGCCGATCTGCCACGCAAGTGCAATAGCACTTGCCAGCAGCAAGGTGTCGACCATATGCGGTGCGATCTTGACCCATCGCCGGTGCAGCAAGGAAGAGTCGCGCAACATCCATATCCCGCGCAGAAAAAACAGCGAGTAACTGAGAGCCACACATGTGATGTGGATGTGTTTGAGCATTGAGGTATCCAAATTACGGAAGGGCGGTGATCATCCCGCCCGGTGCCAATTGAGCAATATCGGTTTCTAGAAGCGCCTGACCATGATGCGGCGCAGCAGTTTGTCTTTTACGACGAACTGGTGATACAACGCCGCGCCGACATGGAATGCAACCAGCAACAGCATGATGCCGATGAACAACTCGTGGAATTCCTTGGCATTGACCTTGTCGAAATCAGGAATCAGATTGGGGTCGCCTTTCTTCAGCGCTTCGATCACACCGGAAGTCGCGGCAGTTGCAACGCCTGAGACCGCAACGGCAATAAGCGAAAGGTTCAGCAGCACATGGGTAACTGCAGCGATCTTGTTCAGCAGGGGGTTTGCGTTGGCCGGCGCGGGTTCTCCGTCCTTTTTCCTGAAATAGATGCGCAGCAGGACAAGCAGCAATACCAGGTCGCCGATCAGGAAGTGCACCGGAAACATCGCAAGCTTCTGCGCGGTGTTCTTGCTTGCATCCAGTTCATGACCGAGATAAAGGGCAGCGATCACGAGCAGGAAAATCAGCCAGTGTATAAAGGCGGTGCGTTTGCTGTATTGCTTCATGATTCTGTCCTTTTTGAGATTGCTTTTTCGCATTGTAGCGCATGGGTGCATTTAGCCAAATTCAGGAAGCGTCACAACGCCGGTTCCGACGGAGATCGCAGCCAGTCCAATGCCCCGTTGCCTGCGGCGTAGCCGCTGGCAAAACAGGCGCTGAGCAAGTATCCCCCTGTAGGCGCATCCCAATCGAGCATTTCACCCGCGCAAAAAAATCCGGGCATTTGCTTCAGCATCAGTCTTTCATCCAGCGCCTCAAAAGCGACGCCGCCAGCCGTGCTGATGGCTTCGCTCAACGGCCGCGCAGCAACAAGGCGCAGCGGCAGGTCTTTAATGGTTTGCGCCAGCAATGCCGGGTCGTGCATCTGTTCCGCACTTAATGCCTCGCGCAACAAATTGGCTTTCACACCTTTCAAGCCAAGGCGGCTTTGCAGATGGCTGGATAGCGAGCGTGAGCCACGCGGATGCGACACTTCGTCCTGCACTCGTTGCGGCGACCAATCCGGCAACAGATCGAGATGCAACGTGGTGTGGCCGGCGCGCTCGATCTCGTTGCGCAGTGCGGCGGAGTGCGCATAGATCAAACCGCCTTCGATGCCATGTTCGGTAATGACGCATTCGCCTTGTCTGCGCACGCCGCCAAAAGTGGCAGCGACAGACTTGAGGGGTTCACCGGCAAAGTGTTCGCGGAAGTGTGTGCCCCATTCGACATCGAAACCGCAGTTGGCGGGGCGCAGCGGTGCGATCGGAATGGCCCGCTGTGACAGCAGTGGTACCCATGCGCCGTCCGAACCAAGCTGCGGCCAGCTGCCTCCCCCCACGGCCAATACCACGGCATCGGTATCTATGGTGTATTCACCGTCCGGCGTCGCGAAGCGCAACTTGCCCTGATCGTCCCATCCGCACCAGCGATGCCGGACATGAAAATGCACGCCGCTCTCGCGCAAACGATGCAGCCAGGCACGAAGCAGAGGAGCGGCTTTCATGTCGGCGGGAAAGACGCGGCTGGACGTGCCGACGAAAGTGTCGATGCCGAGACCGTGTATCCATTCGCGCAATGCATCGGGAGGGAAGTCGAGCAAAAGCGGCTCGATATCCGCGCGGTGTGCGCCATAGCGAGTCAGAAAAACATCAAACGGTTCGGCATGGGTGATGTTCATGCCGCCTTTGCCTGCCATCAGGAACTTGCGCCCCAAGCTGGGCATCGCGTCATATACGCCGACGCGCGCTCCGCCTTGAGCCAATACTTCCGCTGCCATCAATCCGGCGGGGCCACCGCCTATGACGGAGACTACGGGGGCGGGCAAAGGATTTTCGGAGGTCATGTAAGGGAAAGTCTTGTTATGGCAGGCGATTATAGGGCTTAATGGCTGCTCCGGCCGGTATTGGCGCAGGAGCGTATAATGTGCCAATCAAGACCCCGAATAATACGAAGAGAACGATATATTGAACACCGTTAGTTTTGCCGATCTGAAGCTGGCGCCCGAAATCCTCAGGGCACTCACCGAATCCGGTTACACCATACCCACCCCGGTTCAAGCGCAAGCCATCCCAGTGGTGCTGGAAGGCCACGACCTGATGGCGGGTGCACAGACAGGCACGGGCAAGACCGCGGCGTTCGCGCTGCCCATGCTGCAAAAATTGCTGCCCCATGCCAGTTCCAGCACGTCACCCGCGAAGCATCCGGTGCGTGCACTCATCCTGGTGCCGACGCGCGAGCTGGCGATCCAGGTGGAAGAGAGCGTCAAAACTTACGCGAAGCATACCAACCTGCGTTCGCTGGTGGTGTTCGGCGGCGTGGATATCAAAACACAGACGCCGCATCTGAAAACCGGTGTGGAGATCCTGGTGGCGACACCGGGGCGTTTGCTGGATCACATCGAGCAAAAGACGGTGCAATTGAATCTGGTGCAGATGCTGGTATTGGACGAGGCGGATCGCATGCTGGACATGGGTTTCATGCCGGCGCTGAAACGCATTCTGGCCTTGTTGCCCAGACAGCGCCAAAGTCTGATGTTCTCCGCCACATTCTCGAACGAGATCAAGAAGCTCTCCGAAGATTTCATGAACTACCCGACCTTGATCGAAGTCGCGCGCAGCAACGCTTCGGCCGAGAACATCACGCAAAAAGTCTATCTGGTCGATCATGCCGACAAGCATCAACTGCTGGCGCAATTGTTGCGCGGCGACGATGCGAAACAAGCCATCGTGTTCACCAAGACCAAAATCACTGCCAGCCGCCTTGCCAAGCAGTTGCAGCGGGAAGGCGTGTCTGCCGACGCCATCCACGGCGACAAGAGCCAGCTTGAGCGCATGCAGGCGCTGGATGCTTTCAAGCAGGGCAAGATCGCCGTGCTGATCGCCACCGATGTGGCCGCGCGCGGGTTGGATATCGACAGCCTGCCGATGGTCATCAACTACGAGATACCGCATGCTGCCGAAGATTATGTGCACCGCATCGGGCGTACCGGCCGGGCGGGCGCATCAGGTACCGCGATTTCGCTGGTTTCGCCGGAAGAAGAAAAATACCTGGCGGATATCGAAAAACTGATCAAGACGGAGATCAAGAGGGAACGTGCCGACTTGCCTGAACATGCCGCGAAGCCCCACCGTGCGCCGCGCGCAGAACATCCCGAACGCAGCCGCGAGCATCATGCCCCCGCGCCGAAGAAGCCCAGTCATGACCCGTGGTTCGACAAGCCTTACGAACCGAGTGCCAGTGTGCCTGCACCCGCGAAGAAGCCTGCCGAACCGGCGGCAAGCAAACCCAAAGCGCAAATTCCCGCGTTATTCGTGCGCCGCTCGAGCTGATACTCCGCTGCCGGAATGTCCGTCGCACAAACCATCATCCCGATATTTTTGCTGATCCTGCTCGGCGTTGCCATGCACCGCTGGTTCGGGATGCGCGAAGATTTCTGGCCGCAGCTGGACCGCCTGATCTATTACGTGTTCTTTCCCGCGCTGCTGTTCAACTCCCTCTCTCATTTCAAGATCGATTTGGGCGCTGCGACGCCGATGCTGATCGTTGCCATGCTGTACATGCTTGCGGGTATCTCACTCGGTTATGCTGCAAAATTCCTGTTTCATGCGCCCTCCAAAGTATTCTCCGCAACCTTCCAGGCATCATTTCGTTTCAATAGCTATGTCGGACTTGCCATCGCGGGAGGCATGCATGGACAGGAAGGACTCGCGGCTATCGGCTTGTTGATGGGTTTCATGGTTCCTGTCGCCAATGTTGCGGCGGTATTGGCGTTGGCACGCCACAGCGAAAGCCACTGGCTCAAGGAGATATTGAGTAACCCCTTGATCCTCTCCACCGCAAGCGGTATCGCCTTGAGCTTTTCAGGGCTGGAGTTGCCGGCGTTGCTCAACTCTACTCTGGGTTTGTTGTCGCAGGCCTCGCTGCCGATGGGGCTGATCGCCGTCGGCGCAGGACTGCGTTTGCAGGGCTTGCACAGTTATCCTGGCACATTGTGGTATGGCGTGGCGATCAAACTGCTGGTGTTGCCTGCAATCGCCTGGGGATTAGCCAAGGCGTTCGGATTGAGCGGCGTGTATTTCAATATCGCGGTATTGATGGCTGCACTGCCGATATCCACTGTGTCCTATGTGCTGGCGAGGCGCATGGGGGGCGATGGTAATACCATCGCTGCACAGGTGATGCTGAGCACATTGCTGGCCGCGTTGACGCTGCCGTTGTGGTTGCTGCTGATGGGGTTGTAAGCAAGGAATTCCGGGCAAAGCAACAGCGTTTCAGTCTGCAGCAGGCACCTTGATCTCATTCTGGTTGTGTCGGCTCTGTTCTTCCATCACCAACAGTGCCAGTTCCTTTTTCAGGTCATTGAACTCGACTGAGCTCGGGTCGCGCGGGCGCGGCATTGAGACGCTCACGATCTTCTTGATCGTACCCGGGCGATAGGTCATCACGACGATGCGGTCGGCAAGGTAGATGGATTCTTCGATGCTGTGCGTGACAAAGATGATGCTCTTCCTGAATTTCGTCCAGATGCGCAGCAGTTCGTCCTGCAGGTTGCGCCGGGTGAGCGAGTCGAGCGCGCCGAAGGGTTCATCCATCAGCAGGATCGGGGAATCCAGTGCCAGTACCCGGGCGATCGCCACGCGCTGGCGCATGCCGCCGGATAGGTCTTTCGGGTAACGGTCGCGAAAGTCCTTCAGCTTGAGCATTTCGAGCAAAGCGCTCACTTTCTCCCTGATTTGCGCCTTGGGCTGCTTCTTGATCTCGAGGCCGAAGGCGATGTTCTTCTCCACTGTCATCCACGGAAACAGGGCATATTCCTGAAACACCATGCCGCGGTCCGGCCCCGGCGCTTGCACCGGCCTGCCATCAACGACGATGCTGCCGGCAGTGGGCGGCGAGAAGCCAGCGATCGCATTGAGCAGGGTGGATTTTCCGCAGCCGGACGGACCGAGCAGGCAGATGAATTCTCCGGGGCTGACTTCCAGATTGATGTCATCCAGTGCAACGACTTTGCGACCGCCTGTGCTGAATACCTTGCTTACTTTGCTGATATGGATTTGTGGCTGCATGGTCAATTGCTTTCGATTCCTCTGTGCCACTTGAGCAGATAATTGTTGAGACGGTTCATGCCCGAATCGATGGCCAAACCGAGCAAGCCGATCGTGAACATGCCGGCGATGATCTTGTCCGACCAGAAGAACTCGCGCGCCTCCAGGATGCGGTAGCCGAGGCCGTTGTTGACCGCGATCATTTCGGCCACGATCACCACGATGAAGGCAGTGCCGATGCCGATGCGCGCACCCGTCAGGATATAGGGGGTCGCGGCAGGCAGCATCACGCGCAGGAACATGGTGGTCTGGCTCGCTCCCAGGCTCCGGGCGGCGCGGATGTAGATGCCGTCGACGTGGCGCACGCCCGCGATGGTGTTCATCAGCACGGGAAAGAACGCGCCGATCACGATCAGGAAGATCGCGGGCGGGTTGCCCAATCCGAACCAGAGGATCGACAGCGGGATGAAAGCGATGGGCGGGATAGGCCGCAGGATCTGGATCAAGGGGTTGAACAGTTTGTAGATGCGGTCGTTCGCTCCCATCAGCAGCCCCAGTGGCAATGCCAGGACAGTGCCGACCAGAAAGCCCACGACGACGCGATACATGCTGGCATAGGCATCGTGGATCATCTCGCCGGAAAACAGCCAGGCCAGATAGCCGGATCGGGACGGATCGAACGCTTCCGTCGGCAGCAGATATTCCCACCACTTCGCGATCACTGCCGTGGGTGCGGGCAGTATCTGCGGATTGACGATGGCGTGCGCAGACAGGTATTGCCAGATCGCAAGCAGAACGACGGGCACCAGAAGTCCCTGCAGGGATGCATATAGCCTTGCCAGGATATTTTTCATCGAAGGTTCCGCCGGGCTACTTGATCTTCATTTCTTTTTTTGCCTTGTCGAGCAGATCGAGGCGTACCCAGTCTTTCGCCACAGGTGCGACCGCCAGTTTGCCAACGCCGTATTTCTTCATCAGGTCGGCGGTGACTTGCACATGTTCGAGGCTGACGTCGTAAGTGAATGACGCATTGCTCATGGCATCCTGATAGTCTTCATGGGATATCTGATTTTTGAACATCTGCTCGCGTACATATTTTTCCGCCAGCTTGGGATTGTCCTGGAAAGTCCTGGAAGCCTCCACGAACAGCTTGAGCACCCGTTCGGCGACATCGCGTTTTTCGTTATACATCTTTTCCGTCATCACCAGTACCCGCACTGGCTCGCCGATCGGCGTGTCGTAGGGTTTCACCACTTCAACGCCGTAACCCTTGTTGATCGCCTGTGAAGACTGCGGCTCGGACTGGCACATGGCATCGATATTCTTTTGCATCAACGCCTGGTTCAGGTCGGCAAACGGCATGAAGAATATCTGCACATCCTTGCCCGGCTGATCCGACCAGGTCAGGTTGTTCTTGGACAACTCGGCGGCCAGCAGCAGCTCTTGCGCGCCTCCGCGCGCGACGCCCACCTTCTTGCCCTTGAGATCGGCTACCGATTTGATGTTCAGATCGGAGCGGCCGACAATGCGTGCGCCGCCCTTGGCAAAGCCTGCGACAACATAGATAGGTACTCCGTTGGCTCGCCCCGCGACAGCGGCATCAAGCGCACTGGCGGCGATGTCGATCTCGCCCGCTATGGTTGCCGGAAGGATGTCGAGACCTTTGGCAAAGACTCTTTCCTCGATCACCAGGTTGTATTTGAAGGCGATCTCTTTCATGTAAGAAACCGCGCCGTAATGGGCGAACTTCAGATTGCCCAGCCTGACGACATCCGGTGCGGCCTGTGCGCCAATCGAAAAAAACAAAGCACATGCCATTAGAATGATTTTTGAAGACTTCATGTAACCCCCTGGAAAAAGAAGCGCACCGCTTCCCGATTGAAAATTATACCTTCAGTGCGATCCCGGATTGCGGGAGCGGTGTTCCTTGGTAGATATACGGCCTTTCTCACCCAAGGTCATTACCTCGAAGCGGTGAGCCTTGCTGGAGGCGGGTATCGCCAATTGGTCTTGGCGAAACGCAGGGGAGCTGATTGAGAATCGATTGCCACACGCTCCTGTCTTCTTCCACTTCATTTAACCGTCTCTTTCGGGCGACATTGCAATTCCGTTAATTTTCATTTGCTTATATTGAAACCGTGAATATGTTTGATTCTGGTGTCGCCTGGCGGAGACAGATGATTTTGGAATGCAAGAAAATCAGGACTGATTCTTTTGATGAATAGAAATAATAATTATATAAATCAACAGAAAAGGAATTCAGTCTGGATGCGGCATGATAGTTGCTCACCTTTGGGTCATGACAATTACAGCATGACCGAGCAGATGAAACCTTGCGATATCCCGGACGTAATCAAATCAACGAAGACTGCTCCACCTCTTCGCCGCGGCAGCATGGTGCCGCGCCCCTGGACTGGCTTCTGGCTCGGTCTTTGGCTGGCGCTGTCTGGTACCGCTGTTTCACGGCCGGATATAAACGCACCCGCGTGGAAAGCTGCCGCTTCCAGAAGGCGGGCTGCTTTGGTGACCATCGTGTCCGCGAGTACAGCGGTAGCGGCAATTCTGCTTTTTTGCACCCAGACCGCGAGCAGCGGTCACCCGGTTCTGCATTTCATTCAGCTTGCTTTATTCGTCGTACTGTTCGGCTGGGTGACGGCAGGCTTCGTGACTGCCATGATGGGATTCAGGGTGCAGTCGCATCCTGACCCGCACGCGCTGCCACTCGCCGGACTCGACCCGCTTACCCTGGATCGCGATGCGCGCACCGCCATCATCATGCCGATATGCAATGAGCCGGTCTCTTCCGTGTTCGCCGGATTGCGTGCGACCTGTGAGTCGCTGGCAAAGAGCGAAGCTGCCGGCCTGTTCGACGTCTATGTGCTCTCAGACACGTATAACCCGGACTTGCGTCTGCAGGAATTGGCCGCGTGGTCGACCTTGCGCGAACAACTGGGAGATCGCTGCCGTATCTATTACCGGCTGCGCCAGCGCCGCACGCGCCGCAAGGCGGGGAATGTGGCGGACTTTTGCCGCCGCTGGGGGCGTAACTACCGGTATATGGTGGTGCTGGATGCCGACAGCGTGATGACCGGCGAATCGATCACCACGCTGGTATGCATGATGGAAGCGAATCCGCAGGCCGGGATTATCCAGACTGCGCCCCGCGCTTGCGGCGTGCAAACGCTGCATGCCCGTTTGCAGCAATTCGCCGGGCGGGTGGCCGGTCGTCTGTTCACCGCCGGCATGCAGTTCTGGCAATTGGGTGAGTCCCATTACTGGGGACATAATGCCATCATCCGTGTCGAACCATTCATGGAGCATTGCGCGCTGGACCTGCTGCCGGGGCGGGGTGGTCTCTCGGGCGAGATACTTTCGCACGATTTTGTGGAGGCAGCTTTGATGCGCCGGGCGGGTTATCACGTCTGGCTCACTACAGATCTTGAGGGCAGTTACGAGCAGCAACCGTCCAACCTGATGGAAGAATTGCAGCGCGATCGGCGCTGGTGCCAGGGCAACCTGATGAATTTCCGCCTGATCACCGAGCCGGGTTTCCAGGCCGTCCACCGAGCCATGCTGTTCACGGGCGCCATGTCTTATGTATCCGCTCCTTTGTGGCTCGGTTTCCTGTTGGTCAGCCTGAGCCTGCGGCTGCTGGAACCACAGACCTCTGCCGCACTGATGTTCCCCTGGCTGGGTATATCTTCCACGCTGGAATTGTTGTGGGCTTTGACGCTGACCCTGTTGTTTTTGCCCCGTGTCATGGCAGTGGTGGCGATCCTGAAACGCGGTGAGCAGGCAACATATGGAGGCAGCGCAGCATTGGTCAAAAGCGCGGCACTCGAAGCTATCCTTTCCGCCCTGCAAGCCCCGATCCGCATGGTGGCCCATACCCTGTTCGTCATCACTGCACTGACCGGGCTGGGGCTGGAGTGGAAATCCCCCATGCGCGAATCCCAGTCGGTTCAGTGGCGCGATGCGTTGCGCCGTTTCATGCCCGTCATGACTGTGGTTGCATTGACGCTGCTAGCCATATTCCTGCTCCATCGCAATGCGGTCTGGTGGTTGTTGCCGGTAGGTTTGCCGTTGCTGCTTGCGGTTCCCATAACCGTGTTAACAAGCGAATCGGGATTGGGGCTTTCCCTGCGCCGTAAACTCTGGCTGCTCACTCCCGAGGAACGTACCGTTCCCAACATACTGGTGCGTGCCTGGGCATAAGCTAGAATGCCGGTCTCCAAGACCGGCATTTCCGAACAAGCAGCGAGATATCCATGTCGTCAGAATTCGATCGCAGAAAATTCCTTGGCCTGCTGGCCACCGCAGCCGCCTCTGCCGCATTTCCCTTGACCAGTCTCATGGCTGCCGAATCGGGATTGGCACTGGGCAAGGCTGCTGTCTTTTCCTGGGACGGTTTGATCGAGGAGGCCAGGCGCCTGTCGACACAACCCTTCCAGCCAGAGCTGCAACCGAATCGGGATATTCTGGAGCAGATCGATTGGGAGGCTCACGGGAAGATCCACTTCAAGCCCGATGATGCGCTCTTCGCCAGTGGCCCCGGGCAGTACCCCGTCCAATTCTTTCATCCGGGATGCTTCTTCCAGAACTCCGTCAGGATGTACCGGCTTGACAGCTCATTGAGCGAGAAGCAGCATCACAGCCTGGCGCGCGAGATCCTGTTCGACAAAAGCCATTTCGAGATGCCCGACGACAGCCCCGCGCATCGCCTCGGGCCGCAGGCGCACTTCGCTGGCTTTCGCATCCAGGAAAGCCGTCTCGGCGATCAGTCGCGCCTTGACTGGCAGCACAACGACTGGGCCGCGTTTCTGGGGGCCTCCTATTTCCGTGCCATCGGCGACGAGTACCAATACGGCCTGTCGGCACGCGGTATTGCCATCGATACGGTGGAATTTGGCAAGACAGAAGAATTTCCGGCTTTCACCCGCTTCTATTTTGAATCCGCCGGCGACAGATCCAATACGGTTGTCGTCTATGCTTTTCTTGACGGCCCAAGCGTCACCGGTGCCTATCGCTTCGTCCTGACCAGGGAAAAAGGCGTGGTGATGGACGTCGAAGCAAACCTGTTCATGCGACGCGACGTTTCCCGCTTCGGCATCGCCCCCCTCACTTCGATGTACTGGTTCTCCGGAAAAGACAAAACGAAGCAGACAGATTGGAGGCCGGAAGTGCACGATTCCGACGGCCTTGCACTGTGGACCGGTGCCAACGAACATATCTGGCGCCCGCTCAACGCACCCGACGGCATCACCGTATCGGCCTTTGCCGACAACAATCCACGCGGATTCGGCCTGATGCAGCGCGAACGCGAATTCGGCGAATATCTGGATGCCGTTCATTACGAGCGCCGCCCAGGATTGTGGGTCGAGCCGCTCGAAGGCTGGGGTGAAGGTTCGGTGCAACTGGTCGAACAACCCACCGACGAGGAGCTCTACGACAACATCGGCGCGATGTGGGTGCCGCGCGAAAAAGCGACGGCAGGTTCCAGTTACCGTTTGCGCTATCGCCTGTACTGGACGGCGCAAGAGCCGTTCAAGACCTCCCTTGCGCGTTGCGTGGCGACTCGTATCGGACGAGGCGGCGAGCCGGCGAAGCGTCCGCCGGGAGTGCATAAATTCGTGGTCGAATTCAAGGGCGGAGCGCTCGCCCAGCTTGCCTCGGGTGTCATTCCCGAAGTGGTCGTGTCGGCCACGCGCGGCAAGCTGAGCCGGATCAGGGCCGAGGCCGTGCCCGACGGGATGCCGGGGCATTGGCGCACATTCTTTGATCTGGGAGAGTTGGGCCCGACAAAAGAGCCGGTTGAGATTCGTCTCTTTCTCCGAAGTGGAGATCAGACAGTCACCGAAACATGGCTATACCAGTTTCAGCCCGCCTGAGGTCCGGCCTCGCTCAAGTTCGATTCAATGATGCAATCTTGAAAAGTGACGATCGGCTATGGCTTTCTGTTCCGGAGTCAAGGCCGCGTAAAGCTGCTTGAGCGCGTCGTCCATCTTCTCGAAGCTCGCCAGACGTTCCCTCATCAATGCGATATGGCGATCAAAACGCTCCGGGGCGGTTTGGGGCTGGTCACGCATTGCTTCATTGGTTCGGTCTCTTATGTCTCTGACATTGTTCCTGGTCCTTTCAGCATAAGTATCCCAGGCTTGCTCTTGACCGGTTGTGATATTCAGCTCCTTTTTGAAAGCCAAAAGATGTTTCTCCGAATTTGCAACGGGGTCGGAATGTTGACGTGTTTTGTAGTCAGATTCGTTATTTGATGCATGGTCATCCGCATATACTGGTGCGGCCACGGTTGTCAGAAACAAAGCGGACACTAGCAAGATCGTATGTTGACTTTTTTTCATGAATACTCCCTCAAATAATAATTAAATGGTGGCCCATACCCCGAACCGTCGCCAATGATCCCGGTTTCGATTCAATCGTCATCGCCCATGCCGCCGAAGCCTCCATCTCCGAAGCCGCCAAAACCTCCATCGTCCATCCCGCCGAAACCAAAGCCGCCAAAACCCATGCCGCCGAATCCCATGCCATCGAAACCCATACCTTCGAAATTCCTGTAGCCGGATTCATGGTTGCCGTATTCATTACCCATAGGCATGCCTTCGCAGCCCACTAATGCCAGTATCAAGGCGCTCATCAATATCAATTTGTTCATTTTGGCTCCCGCAATTAAAAGGAAAATTGATCGTCTCCAGACTGCTCGCATGCGACATGGGCAATATAAGCATTGCCGTGTCAATGTTGTATTAATAAAAATTCATTTCCGGGGTTCATGTTCTGGTATCTCGTAACGATGCCCTGGTTTACAGGTGGACTTCGAACGTGAGTGTTGCGCTGCTAACAGGAAAAAAATAAGGGAGCCAATTTAGCTCCCTTATTTTTGAAACATTCTGAAATGACTTTAGTTGTTGATCAGCTACCAACCATCGGTGTGCCGACCAACAATCCAGGTGCATAGCGCACGCTTAACCGCACGCTCCGATCGCTCCGCAACTTGTACAGAATTCGCAGCCGTCTTTCTTGATCAATGTGGCGTTGCCGCATTCCTTGCACACTTTGCCGACGATCGACTTGATGCCGGTAGGCTTGATCTGTCCTTCGGGAATCTCCAGCACACCCATCTGTTGCACCGGGTAGCCGTGTTCGTCGAGGATGCCGAGCATCGCGTAGCGGTGGATGATGAGCTTGGCGACGTAGGAAACGGTCGACGGGTAGCTCTCCATCTTGTTGCTGCCCGGTACGCGCGCCATGAAATCGCCCAGCGGTTCGCCGAAGTTGAGCAGCTTGCGCAACTTCATGCCGATCCACGCCGGGTCGATGACTCGCATATCCAGGCTCAGCACCTTGCACAACCCGTCGAGTGCGCGCGGATATACGCCGGACAGCCACATCGAGTAGGGACGACGCTGTCCGTCCGGCAGCACCAGTTCTTTCAAACCCAATACAAAGTCGTCGCCGCTGCCCGCATTCGAAATATCCACGGTCCAGCTCATGGTGCCGTCGGTGCCGGTCTTCGGTTCTTTCTTTGCGAAAAGCGCGTCCATCATCGGTGTCGTTTCGCCTTCCGAAACTTCCAGTGCACCCAATTCTTCGATGCGATACTTGAGCAAGTGCGCGAACGCGGCGACCAGACTTGGCATGCGTTTCACTTCACCATCGGGCGGCATCGGCATGTCGAAGGCGTCGTCGCCGGTTGTCTTCATCAGCATCTCGAGTTTCATGCGTACCCACACCGGATCGCGCGTGCGCATGTCCATCGACAAGGACTTGGCCAGCGCGCCCAGTCCGCGTGGTTGCTCGGAACCGTTCACCCACACCTCGAACGGGTGGTTGCGGCCATTGGTGGTATGCGATACGAACGTCACGAAACTGCCGAGCGGATGCTTCACCACTTGCGACACCCAGCCGGAACTGCCTGCTGTGAGCGAAGGCCGACCCGGCCAGCGCAACGAGGCGAGAGCGGGGTTGGGCGCTGCTTCCAGCACGATGCGCCGGTCCTGGTCGAACACGAAATCCTGCGGTTGTTCTTCTTTTTTCTCGGGCGTGACTGAAAGCACCGAGCCCAGCACGCTGTTGGGACGATAGGTCGCCAGCCCCTTCAGTCCGGCTTTCCACGCTTCGGTGTAAAGATCCTTGAAATCCTCGTACGGATAATCGGCCGGGACGTTGACGGTCTTGCTGATCGAGGTATCAATGAAGGGCGCGACGGCGGCGACCATCTTCATGTGGTCGATGGCGGTGATCTCCAGCGCGGTGACGAAAGCGGGCGGCAGCTTCGTTACATCGCCGCCCTGCTGCTTGAACACGCGCCAAGCGTGGTCTTCCACCGAGTAATCCTTGGTCGAGCCGTCCATCATGCGTTTCTTGCGCGTGTAGAACCACGAGAATGCAGGCTCGATGCCGTTGGAAGCGTTGTCTGCAAAAGCCAGCGAGATGGTGCCGGTTGGAGCGATGGAAAGCAGGTGGCTGTTGCGGATGCCGTGCTTGCGTATCCTGTTCTTGATCTCGTCCGGCAGGCGGGATGCGAAGCGCGGTGCGGCGAGATACTTGTCGGCATCCAGCAGCGGGAAAGCGCCGCGCTCGATAGCCAGATCCACCGAGGCGAGATATGACTCGTCGCGCATGATGCGCGAGATGTCGGCAGCAAAGTGGCGAGCCTCGTCGGTGTCGTAACGCAGGCCCAGCATCACCAGTGCATCGCCCAGACCGGTGAAGCCCAAGCCGACACGGCGTTTGTTTTGTGCTTCCTTTAGTTGTTCAGGCAGCGGCCAGGCGGTCACGTCCAGCACGTTGTCCAGCATGCGTACCGCGACGCGCACTATTTGTTTGAAAGGTTCGTAGTCGAAACCGGCATGCTTGGAGAACGGATTCTTCACCATGCGCGTCAGGTCGATCGAGCCGAGGCAGCAGCAGCCATAAGGAGGAAGAGGCTGTTCGGCGCAGGGATTGGTTGCCTCGATGATTTCGCAATAGGACAGGTTGTTATCGCGATTCATCAGGTCAATGAACAGCACACCCGGCTCGGCATGGTCGTAAGTGCTGGCGATGATCTGTTTCCACAGATCGGCCGCGCGTACCTTGCGGTATACCCACTTGCCATCGTCGCGTCGCGTCGCCCCCGCTTCCTTGATCGCTATGGAAGGTTCGGCCATGTGCACCAGCTCGAAGTCCTGGTCTTTTTCCACTGCCTGCATCAAGGCATCGGTCACGCCCACGGAGATGTTGAAATTGCGCAGGTCGCCCTGGTCCTTGGCGCTGATGAATTTCTCGATATCCGGGTGGTCGCAGCGCAACACGCCCATCTGGGCGCCGCGTCTGGCTCCGGCAGACTCCACGGTCTCGCAGGAACGGTCGAATACGCGCATGTAGGAAATCGGGCCGCTGGCACGAGAGTTGGTGCCTTTGACATGTGCGCCTTCGGGGCGGATGGAAGAAAAGTCGTAACCGACACCGCCGCCGCGGCGCATGGTCTCGGCGGCTTGCTGCAAGGCGTCGTAGATGCCGGGTTTGCCGTCGTTGGTGCCGGAAATGGCATCGCCCACCGGTTGTACGAAGCAATTGATCAGCGTGGCTTGTATCTTCAGCCCGGCGGCGGAGTTGATGCGGCCGGCCGGAACGAAACCATTTTCCTGTGCTTCAAAAAAAGCCTGTTCCCATTTTGCGCGCTGATCGGCTTTTTCGGCCTGCGCCAGACCGCGGGCTACACGACGACGCACATCCTGTACCGATTTCTCGTCGGCTTCCGCGTATTTTTCCAGCAGCACTTCGGTGCTGATCTCTTGTGTCATTGCTGTGCTTTCTTCAAAAGCCGGATCATTTTTCAAGCCCTTGGTCAGTTTATTGTGCGAATCTTGCCCATTCTTGGAAGCATGTCCGGCCTCGGCTTGAGCCGGTTTATGCTTGTGTGGCTCCGGATTATGACTGGAATTTGTACTTTGCTCGGGATCGTTCTGGGAAGAGGTTGAAGGCGAAACGCTTTCGGTGTCGAACATTATATTACTCCCTTTGATGGCACTGCCCGCATGGCGGGAAAAACAAAACCACTATATCTAGTGGTTGGTCGTCTGATTTGCGACTAACTGTAGTGCCATGGGGGATTTTTTTCAAGTGAAATGTTAAGTGAAACTTTGTTGGAATGGATTGACTTTGCCCGGGATTAGGATTGGTGTGCGTCAATAACCATCTCTTTAAGCGGGTCGAAAATGGACTTAGATTATCCATATCAGGCACTTCGCCTGTATCAAGGTATGGGTTCTGCCGGTGCAGCCTGGCCGATTTCGTCCCTGGCGAGTGCTGTACGAAATTCCTCAAGTTTGCGGTGGAAGTCCTGTCCATCGCCATAATCCAGAAAATCGTCATAACGGGAGTGCGAGGCAAGTACCTTGCACGCGTGCTTGATCGGGCAGAAGTATTGCTCGGTACGCGAGATGATCTCGCTCGTACAGGCCAGCATGCCGAGCGCGTACGAGCAATACAGGCTTATGTCGTGATGGGCTAAATTCTTAGTTGACGCAATTCAGGCGCAGCTTGTCATTCTTGCCGCTGAGGCTGGACAGGGCTGCGGAATAGACCGCATTCCCGTTGCTGCATTTCCATTCGGCAGTGAAATCCTTGCTGCAACCCGGGGCCGGATCTTCCAGCGCGGTGGTATCGATGGTGAAATCGCAATTGCCGCGGCCATCGCATGCCCTGGATAGCAGAGCAGTCGCATTGCCTGCCTTGGCATTGCAGTTGCGTCCATAGGTGCCGGAAACGACCTTGATGGAGACTGCATCGGTATTGGCGGGAGCGCTGGAGGGAGAGGCGGCAACGACAGTTTGCGAAGGAAGCGCCGCGATCATGTTGGGCGGCAGCTTGGCATACACATCGTGAGTTTCGCCGTATTGCATCATGATCCCGATCGCGATCAGGACAACGCCAAGGATGGCCGAACCGATGCGACCGATGCTGCCCGGTTCGATCTTGCCCTCGATCTTGCCCAGCACCGCGATCATCAGGAAGATGATACCGGCCAGAACGAACATGCGCACCATGGGTACGTCCACCAGCTTCAAGATGACATCCTGCATGACTATCCTTCCTGCCCAGTTTGAAAATCCGTTTGCACTTTAGCACACCGAAACACGGTTGAAATCGCGCGATCCGGACGGTCTAGTGACCCAGCAGATTGACCAGTCCGTCCAGCCCGACGAAGTTCAGCGAGTAGCTGGCCTGTTCGCGCACCACGGGTTTTGCGTGGTAGGCAATGCTGACACCCGCTTGCGCCATCATCTTCAAATCGTTCGCGCCGTCACCCATGGCGATGACTTGCTCCTGCTTCAATCCCAGCTCTTCGCGCACGCGGTTCATCCAGTCCGCCTTGCCTTGTGCGTCCACGATCTTGCCGCACACCTTGCCGGTAAGCTTGCCGTTCACGATCTCAAGTTCGTTGGCATGGGCAAAATCGAGGCCGAGACGCGCCTTCAGGCGCTCGGTGAAGAACACGAACCCGCCGGATACCAGCAGCGTCTTGACGCCGTGCTTCTTCAATTCAGCCAGCATGATCTCGGCGCCGGGATTGAGCGTCAGCCGTTCGTCATACACGTGCAGCAAGGCGCCTTCGTCCAGCCCCCTCAGCAATCCTACGCGGCGGCGCAGGCTCTCGGCGAAATCGATCTCGCCGCGCATCGCCGATTCGGTGATCGCCGCCACCTGGGGTTTCAATCCCTGCATGTCGGCGATCTCGTCTATGCACTCGATGCTGATCAGCGTCGAATCCATATCCATCACCATCAGGCCGAAATCGGACAAGTGCTTGTCCCGCGGAACGAAACCGTAGTCGAGCTGGTTATCAAGACAATAGGACGGGATATCGGCGTGCGTTTCTGCCTCGCGCAGGCGATACAGATGCGGTGCGACCTGCTCGACGCGCGATGCATTGGAAAGTCTGGCGAGATGCTCGACCTGGATGGAAGGAATTTCGTGGATGGCTTGAAGGATGAGGTTCATGTTCAAATGGTTTCCCTTGCGGGAGCGGTTCAATCAAGATCGAAAGCGGTGCATTTTAATTCAAGCCGGTGGTGAAATCCCAAATCCGGCACAAGAATGTTCTTGCACGGATGCAGGTTGGGATTGTGATGGATAATTCGTGTGGCAAGACTGCCTCGCTCATCTGGAGCTTCCATTGACTATGGATTTCGACAAGGAGATACCGCGCAACGGGACAAACTCCGTCAAGCATGACGGACGGGTTGCCTATTTCGGCACTGCGGACGTGCTGCCGTTGTGGGTGGCCGATATGGACTTCGCCTCGCCCGAAGCGGTCACGCGCGCGCTGCAGGAACGGGCCGCGCATCCGGTCTATGGCTATACCCTGTACCCGGAAAGTGCCTATGAATCGCTCATTGCCTGGCTGAAGAAACGACACGGCTGGGAAGTGCAGCGCGAGTGGGTAGTCATGGCGCCCGGCGTCGTGCCTTCGCTGTTTGCCAGTGTCATGGCATTTGCAAAGGAAGGCGAGGGCGTCATCGTCCAGCCGCCGGTCTATTTTCCGTTCTTCTCGGCAGTGACGACCAACCATCGGCGTCTTATCGAAAATCCGCTACGCCTCGCGGGAGACCGTTACGAAATCGACTTCAAGCATTTCGAACAATGCGCCGCCGCCGGCGCGCGGCTCATGCTGTTCTGCTCGCCGCACAATCCGGTGGGGCGGGTCTGGAGCGAAGAAGAACTCACCGAACTGTTGCGCATCTCACGCCGTTACGACATCGCCATCCTCGCGGACGAGATACACGCCGACCTTGTCTATCCCGGCGAAAAGCACATCCCGCTTGCCACGCTGGCGGAAGAATCCGACAAGGTCATCACCACCGTAGCGCCGAGCAAAACCTTCAACATCCCCGGTCTCGGCCTGTCCTGCGTCATCGCGCCGAATGCGGCCCATCGTCATGCCATCCAGCAAATCTTCGACACGCTGCATGTCAGCAACACCAACCCGTTCAGCATCGCTGCATTCGAAGCCGCCTATCGCGGTGGCGAAGCATGGTTGGACAGTCTTCTGGTCTATTTGCAGGGTAACTGCAATTTCGTTCGCGACTATGTGGCGAGAAATCTGCCTGCCATCAAAGTGATACGTTCCGAAGGTACTTATTTGCTCTGGCTGGACTGCTGCAACCTTGGTATGAGTGATGTACGATTGCGCGAATTTTTTGTACGCGAGACCAAAGTGGGGATGAATCCGGGCACTGCGTTCGGCAAAAACGGCAGCGGTTTCATGCGGCTGAATATTGCGTCGCCGCGTCATGTACTTGCAGATGCGCTGGGGCGGATCAAAGAAGCACTGGGTCGGTACCGGTAATGAAGATATAACTGCAGTTGTAATGGATTGAAAATATACTGTCCCGATTATTGTTGTTGCATGTCGGAATTAATTCATAAGGGAGTGCTGAATGAAACTGTTAACCAAGCTGCTGTTGATCGTTTTCGGTGCGGTAACCGGCATGGTGCTACTGGGTGGCTTTGCCGTGACGTCCTTGCGCAGCACGATGTTGCAGGAGCGGCAACAATCGATGCAATTGCTGGTGAGAATGGCAACCAGGCAAGTGGAGCATTATCAGGACCTGGAAAGATCCGGCAAGCTCTCGCGGGATGATGCACAGACGGCGGCCAAGGATGCCATGCGCGCGATGCGCGACGGCGAGAATTACGTTTTTGTCCGTACCGGCGATAATCTGAGGATGTCTCTTGTGCATCCCGATCCGCGCAAGGAGAACAAGGAAAGCGACGGCGGCACGCTGCCCGACGGCCAGGCTGTTACGGATGTCTATTTGCAGGCACTGCACAATACCAACTTCGCATTCGTCTCGATATATACCAAACGTCCCAACGGCGACGTCATGGTGCCGAAGCTCAGTGCGATCCAGCGTGTCCCAGACTGGAACTGGGTGATAGGCAGCGGCGATTTTGTAGACGACATCGACAAGGCTTATTGGCATCACCTCATACAATTCCTCATCATCGGCGGTATCGTCCTGCTGGTCGTGGTGGTTTTGGCGGTTGTGCTGGCGCGCGGCATCCTCAGGCAATTGGGTGGCGAACCGCATGACGCGGCCGAATCCATGAGAAAAATCGCCAATGGCGATCTGGCAGTGGAAATCAAGCTGAAAGAAGATGACAGCAGCAGTCTGATGGCGTCCCTGAAGTTGATGCAGATGAAACTCAAAAACATCACTTCGGCGATCCAGGAAAATACGGCATCCCTGGATGAGCAGATTCAAATCTTTAATGCCACCACCAAAACCTATGCACAGTCAAAATCGGACGACGACTTGAACAATATGCTCAAGTCCATCCAGAAATTGTGGAAGATCGCGGATATCCTCGGGAAATCGGTGTCCCGGTTCAAGTCGTAATTGCTGCCAAGAATATACTGGCCTTGACGTTTATTTCATGAATGTTTGAGAGATAAATATGAATTTATCGGATACCTTGTCCCTCACCCCCAAGGGGGTGGATGAAGCGTTGAATCGAACATACAAGGTGAATATCCGCCAAAGAAGCGTGCTCATTCTTCTGGGTAAACCGCAAACGGTTGAGTACGTCCTGCAAAAGCAACAACAACTCTTCAATCAGGATGAAGTCATCCTGATCGTCAATGAACTCGCAGGCGAAGGATTTGTCGATATAAACGGCGGGACCGTTGCGCGCGCTACCGCTTCACCCGCCTCCGGCAGCAATATCCAGCTGCTGGAAGGCATCATCATTTCCGAGGCAAAATTCCTGCTGGTAGATTTTTGTGTGGACAGCTTTGGAACGCAGTCGCAAACATTTATGGATGAACTCGGCGGATGCAAGAACGAAAAGAACCTTCAGCTTTGCCTGAAAAATATCTACGCGGCTACCGAAGTGAACAGTCCGGGCCGTTTGCCCATACTTCTGAAGATCATTGAGGAGATCAATGCAACGGCCTGATTTTGGGGCAGCATGTTTGGAAGACGAACATGAGCAAGAAAAACATCGGTAGCAGCTTTGACGAATTCCTGTCCGAGAACGCCACACTGGACGAAGCGACCGCAGTCGCCGTCAAGCGCGTCATCGCATGGCAGATCGAACAGGAAATGAAAGCGCAAAACCTGAACAAGACCACGATAGCGAAAAAGATGCATACCAGCCGTGCCGCACTGAACCGCCTGCTGGACGAGAACGATACCAGTCTTACTTTGACTACGCTGGCGAGTGCGGCGGCGGTGTTGGGGAAGAAGTTGAATGTTGAGTTGTTGGCGGCTTGAAAATAAACCGTGGTCTGTCCCTGGTTTTGGTCCTGGTTTTGCTATTCAAAAATCTCCAGTCCGTTGTCGTAGAACCCCGTAGCAGCTAAAACGATTACTGATACCATCATACCTATGTCCAAGACCAGCATACAAAAATGAACTTCAACATGACTCTCACTTGCAACACATGTGAGCGGGATATTGATTGTCGAGTCGGGATGTCAAATCGCGAAATCCAGCCACTCAGCTTTGCGTGCCCACATTGCAGTTCGATAATCAATCTCACGATTGGGGATGAAAAAGGATTCCACTTTTCAGGCGCACAGAAACTTAAGGAAAGGCAATATGGACTCTTTGATGGACGTAACTCGTTCATTGATCTCCATCTGGATTTCCCTGTCTGGTTCAACGACTACGTTCCCGGGATGACTCCCTACATGGTGGCAATGGAGAAGATCAAGGGTGAGTATAAAGATACAGAGCGATCAATGGCGTTCATGCAGTTTCACACACAGCGTCTTAATCAGCTAAATCTATTGCACCAAAAATCTCAACAAATTCGCACCATTTTGAAATTGTATAGCGGACGCAATAAGCAGCTATTCAAGACTCGTGTAGAGCAGTTCCTTAACGTAAGCCTTGGTCCATCGTTAGAACCTCAAGATATTAATGCTGCGCTCTATCAGTTTGTTAGCAACGTATTCCTTCCTTTCGTTCACCTCGACGGTGTGATAGACCTCATTGAGAATTTTAGTGAGCTCATGCTTACTCTTGCAGAGTGCAGAGGGCCAGCGTTCAATGCCTTTGTTGATCACATGAAGGAAACCAACTTTCTACATGAAATTCAGAAAGATTGTCTTGACCTCTATCCCGAATTCTATGATGCGGAACTTCCCCTCCGCCCGGCGCTCTTTCTTGATTTTGTAGATGGCTACGAACGTAACAAGATCGCTGCCCGTGTATCTGCTCACGACTTTAAGACTTACAAAGATATTTACAAAGATGCCGCTGAGGTCTTTGGTCGGCAACTAATCTTGGTTGCCGCTATCAATAACATCATTCACCGTGATGGCCATAATAATTTCCTTAAGTCAAAAGATGGGAATGCGCTAAGCTCGCTCGACAAGTTTGCAGACAAAACACTCTCCGATAAATTCAAGTATTTGGATGATTGTTGGTACGAAATCGATCGTGGTGTCGTGGACACAAGTGTTAGGAATGCCATTGCGCATTTCACCACCGAATACGATGAGGTTAGGCAGATCATCACCTACTTCCCAGAAAAAGAGGGAGTTCGACAGGAAAAAGGGGAGACCATTTTCTTCCTAGACTTCATGCGAATGCTATTGCTGCTATTTCGCGAAATTCATTATCTGCATCACGTCATAAAGAGCCTCTTCTACTACGAATACTTGATTCGAAGCGAACAGCGTGATTAGCGCGCGGAATTAGTAACAAACGATTTTGTACTTCGTTCACGCTATAAAATCCGAGCCAAGATTATTAATTTCAGCTTAAGGTGGGCAACTTGTTGCCCACCCGATGTTGAGTTTCGCTTTTCTTTCCCCTGTGCGCCGCCAAGTAGCGGAGACTGGTCAGGGAATTCTGACGAATATGTTTGAGCACGTGGACGCGTAGCGGATCGTGCGAGTTTATGAGGAGGCCTGACCAGTCGAGCAACGCAGGGAACCCCGAAGGGGCGGCAAACCGGGGTCGCCTTTTCTTTGGTTACTTTCTTTTTGGCGAAGCAAAAGAAAGTAACTAGCTGTCGGGCTACCCCCGATGGTGTTTGGTTTTATGTTGGGTTACGCGATGAAGCCGCTAACCCAACCTACGACCCTAGATTCCGGCCTGCGCCGGAATGACGAGGAAGGTTACTTCAACTCCCCAAAGAAATTCCTGATAGCCAACACCCTCTGCTGCAAATCCCCATACTTCAACTCGATCCGCAACTTGTCCTGTCCCGCCATCTTGATATGCCGCTTGCTCTGAATCATGGTGATGACCTTCATCGGGTCGATGGGCGGGTTCGGTACGAACTGGATGACGATGGCCTCGGATGAGGCATCCACCTTGCTGATGCCGAGCGGCTTGGCGAGGATGCGCAGGCGGTGGCTGTCGAGCAGGGTCTGTGCGGGTTCGGGCAACAGGCCGAAGCGGTCGATGAGTTCCTGTTGCATGTCGTCCAGGTCTTCCTGCGTGTTGCAGTTCGCGAGGCGCTTGTAGATGACCAGGCGCTGGTGGATGTCGCCGCAGTAGTCGCTGGGCAGCAGCGCCGGGGTGTGCAGGTTGATCTCGGTAGTCACGCCCAGCGGATGCGCCATGTCCGGCTCGTGGCCTTGCCGGAGCGAGGAGATGGCGGCGCTCAGCATGTCGTTGTAGAGACTGAAGCCGATCTCCTGCATTTCGCCACTTTGCGATTCGCCCAGCACTTCGCCCGCGCCGCGTATCTCCAAGTCGTGCATCGCGAGGAAGAAACCGGAGCCCAGTTGTTCCATTGCCTGAATCGCTTCGAGGCGTTTCTTTGCCTGCGCGGTGAGGCCGTCCATGCTGTCTACCAAGAGATATGCATAGGCCTGGTGGTGCGAACGCCCGACGCGGCCGCGCAACTGGTGCAGTTGCGCGAGACCGAAGCGGTCGGCCCGGTTCATGATGATGGTGTTGGCGGTGGGAACGTCAATGCCGGTCTCGATGATCGTGGAGCACAACAGCACGTTGAAACGCTGATGGGTGAAGTCGCGCATCACGGCTTCCAGATCGCGTTCGCCCATCTGACCGTGTGCCACGCGGATGCGCGCTTCCGGCAGCAGCGTCTCCAGCTTTTCCAACATGTTGTTGATGGTGTCGACTTCGTTGTGCAGGAAGTACACCTGTCCACCGCGCTTGAGTTCGCGCAGCACGGCTTCGCGGATGATGCCCTGGCTGAAGCTGCTGACGAAGGTCTTGATGGAAAGGCGGCGCTGCGGCGCGGTGGCGATCACCGAAAAATCGCGCAGGCCTTCCAGCGACATCGCCAGCGTGCGCGGGATCGGCGTGGCGGTGAGCGTTAGCACATCCACTTCGGCGCGCAGCGCCTTCAATCTCTCTTTCTGCTGCACGCCGAAACGGTGCTCTTCGTCGAGGATGACCAAACCCAGATTGTGGAATTTCACGTCCTTCTGGATCAGCTTGTGCGTGCCGATGACGATGTCCAGCTTGCCATCGGCCAAGTCCTTCAGCGCCTGCGTCACCTCCTTGGCGGAGCGGAAGCGCGACAACTCGGCGATCTTGATCGGCCAGTCGGCGAATCTGTCTGAAAAATTCTGGAAGTGTTGTTCGGCCAAGAGCGTGGTGGGCACCAGCACCGCCACCTGCTTGCCATCCATCACCGCGACAAAGGCTGCGCGCAAGGCGACTTCGGTTTTGCCGAAACCCACATCGCCGCAGATGAGCCTGTCCATTGGCTTGCCGGATTGCAGATCGAGCAGCACGGCTTCGATGGCGGCGGCCTGATCGGCAGTCTCCTCAAAACCGAAGCCGGCGGAGAACGCTTCGTAGTCGTGATAGGTGAGCTTGAAGGCATGGCCCTTGCGCGTGGCGCGCTGGGCGTAGATGTTCAGCAACTCGGCGGCGGTGTCGCGCACCTGTTGCATGGCGCGGCGCTTGGCTTTGTCCCAGGTGCCCGTTCCGAGTTTGTGCAGCGGTGCAGCCTCCGGTGAGCCGCCGCTGTAACGGCTGATGACATGCAGTTGCGATACGGGAACGTAGAGCTTGTCTTCACCCGCATATTCCAGCAGCAGGAATTCGTTCTCGCCCTCGCCGAGGTCGAGGTTTACCAGTCCCCGGTAACGCGCGATGCCGTGCTGCTCGTGCACCACAGGATCGCCCGGCTTGAGCTCGGACAGGTCGCGCAGCATGCCTTCTACGTTGCTCTTCTTGGCGGCACGCGCGGCGCGGCTTCTGGGCTGGGCGGCATAGAGCTCGGTTTCGGTGACGATGGCGAGCTTGTCATCCGGCAGTGCGAAGCCGATCTGGATGGGACCGACCCCGAGCATGAATTTTTCTTTGCTGGAGAGGAAAGATGCGTAGTCTTCGCACACGGCGGGCGTGAGGCCGTATTCCTTCAGGTAGCCTGACATGATCTCGCGGCGGCCGAGGCTGTCGGCGAGCAATAGTACGCGACCGGTGTAGATTTGCAGGAAATTCTGGAAGGCGTGGGTGGGAACTTCGGCCTTGCGGTCTACGGCGATGGGGGGGATGGCAGCGGTGGGGCAGGGGGTGATGTTTTTCGGTTCTTCCCTCACCCCAGCCCTCTCCCGGAGGGAGAGGGAGTCGGAGTTCCCCTCTCCCTTCGGGAGAGGGGCTAGGGGTGAGGGAGTACTTGTGGCGATTACATCTATTCTTGCAAACTCCTTCGCGCGGATGAAGAACTGCTCCGCATCCAGAAACAACTCTTTCGTCTCCAGCAGCGGATGCTGCGGATCGCCTCTGAGCAAGTTGTAGCGCGATGCCGCATCCTTGCCGAACGTGGCGATCGCCTCGTCCACGTTGTGATGCAGGCAGAGGGTGGCGTTTTTCGGCAGGTAGTCGAACAGTGTCGCGGTCTTGTCGAAAAACAGCGGCAGGTAATA
>JGI20214J51088_10000252_pt1 | contig 38772 bp, 33 predicted proteins | sample WetSurMetagenome_FD_51088 | JGI IMG/M metagenome (IMG submission 51088) | reverse complement strand
GTACCCCCTGCAAGGCTCGAACTTGCGACCCCAGGTTTAGGAAACCTGTGCTCTATCCTACTGAGCTAAGGGGGCTCAAAAAGATGTCAGATATATTACCATAAATTTACGGATAATCGTAATGTCCGGACAGGCGGAAATCGGGTCAGCGATCATCCTTGCCGCAGACTGCGCCAAGATCAAGATAGATGATATTAGATTTGTTGTTTTTCCTGGACGATTCTTCAATCAGGCCATGCGGATCTATTATGGCCCTGAAAGGATGAGGTGTCACATTAACCATATGTCCGGGATTATTTTCGTAATAATATACAGGTATCACCACTGTCTGTGTTCCCCCGGGCGGGATGGAATCAAGTCCCGAGCCGTTTGACCAATGTCTGTCGGCCATATCGGCGACCTGCACCACAACCTTGTTGGGGACGGCGCGAGATGCGGCATTGCCGGTATTCTTCACGGTAATTTCAAAGGTAACTACAGGGCTATTCGGCTCGCATTTGCCCCATCCCCTGAATGAAAACTTCTCTACGACGAGATCGGGTCGCAGCTGCGCAGGCGCTATTTTGATCGGACAACAGGCGCAGTTATTGGCTTCATTGCTCTCTTTTATATTATTCCCCGCATCTATAGTGGCGCAGACGAAATAATCTCCAACAGGCATATCGGACGGTATGATGTGAGAACCGCCGAACTTTATATCGACTTTTTGTCCCGCCTTAAGGGAAACCTTCTCACGGCCTCCCTGAATAAGCATCCCGTTTACAAAATGAGCCGACCTTTCAGCGCGTAAGGCAGGGATCGGACATGTTGAATCTTTTCTCAAAGTGACCTCGACAAAAGAATCTTTGATATCGACACCTCCGTAATTGAAAGCCCTTACCCTGAAAGATTTAAGATCACCACCCGGACGAGCAGTTGAAGGACAGTGCCTGATTCTGACCGCCAGATCAGGCCGTTTGGGATCGCATGCCACGCTGAAATTAACCCTGTCCGTTACAGTTTCTTCAGGATAAACGACCAGCAACGATATCCAGCCTTTGAATTCCGCCAGGTCCGTGCCTCTCAGCGTCCATTTGAAATTTACATTTTTTGTCCCGGCCGCTGCAAATTCCAGGGTCTCGATCGGCTGTATAACCCCGTCGCTCCTGATAAACCTGTACTGGACCTTTCCTGCCTTGTCTGATTTGATTTTGCCCTTAAACAGGAGCTCGTTGGCGCAAATGACGGAAGATGTGCCGTTATCAAATCCGAGCAATGCGCTTATGTGCGCGCTTGCCGGAACGCTGTATGACATGAAAAGACTAAAGATCAATATATATAAAAAAGATTGCCTTATAAGCATAATATTACCCCCACTTCTATAAGTGAATTTATCACTTTTCGGCGCTTTGTTTCAAGTTTTGTAAAGCCATCTTGTAAGAGCCGGCTGATCCGCACCTGGGCGCAAGTTGCTAAGTTCCTGATATTCCCCGGTATTATCCAACCGTCATTAATTAAGGAATATGGAACCCGGCAGACAAACATTTAGCCGGAACCCGGTTGCCGCTTGTTTTCCTGAGGCGGCCGCGTTTGCGCATTAAATAAGGCCGGCAAATGCCGGCCTTATTTGCAAATCTTATGAAACTGCTTTTTAAATGTCGTAGTAGAGGAAAAACTCGTATGGATGCGGCCTGAGCCTGAGGGCGTCAACCTCTTTCGACCGTTTGTAACTGATCCATGTGTCGATTGCATCCTGCGTGAAGACATTGCCCTTGAGCAGATACTCATGGTCCTCTTCGAGATTGTCGAGGGCCTCTTCAAGGCTGGACGGCATTGTCGGAACAGTGGCAAGCTCCTCAGGACCAAGCTCGTAGATGTCTTTGTCGAGCGGATCTCCCGGATGGATCTTGTTCTCTATGCCATCGAGACCAGCCATCAGCATGGCCGCAAATGCCAGGTACCCATTACAGGAGGGATCAGGGAACCTTACCTCTACCCTCTTTGCCTTGGGGCTCGCAGAGTAGGTTGGAATTCTTAACGACGCTGAACGGTTTCTTGCGGAATATGCAAGATTGACCGGAGCTTCAAAGCCCGGGGTCAGTCTCTTGTATGAGTTTGTAGTCGGATTGGTAAGCGCCGCGAGCGACTTGGCATGCTTAAGAATGCCGCCGATATAGTAGAGCGCCATCTCGCTAAGGCCTGCATAACCGTTGCCTGCAAACAGGGGCTTGCCGTTCTTCCAGATGCTCTGATGCACATGCATGCCCGAACCATTGTCGCCGAAGATCGGCTTGGGCATAAAGGTCACTGTCTTGTTGTGCCTTACCGCCACATTCTTTATGATGTATTTGAAGAGCATTAGCTTGTCTGCCATGGTAACAAGCGAATCGAACCTCATATCGATCTCGGCCTGTCCGGCCGTAGCGACTTCATGATGCTCTCTCTCGACATAGATGCCGCACTTCTGCATCTCCATCACCATCTCGGTCCTTATGTTAACCTGGCTGTCTGTAGGCGGCACAGGGAAGTATCCTTCCTTATGCCTCGGCTTGTAACCGAGGTTGGGCCCTTCTTCACGCCCGGAATTCCATATGCCCTCTTTTGAATCCAGGAAATAGTACCCACAGTGTGCATTCTGATCGAACATGATATCGTCGAAGATGAAAAATTCCGCCTCGGGACCGAAATTAGCCGTGTCTCCGATGCCTGTCGATTTCATGTAGACTTCCGCCTTCTGAGCAATGAACCTAGGGTCCCTGGTATAGAGCTCCTTGGTAATCGGATCGACAATATTACAGATAAGGCTGATCGTCGGATACTCCATGAACGGGTCCATGAACGCGGTCTTCGGATCGGGCATTATGAGCATGTCCGAAGTATTGATCGCCTGCCATCCCCTGATCGAAGAACCGTCAAATCCGAGACCTTCCTCGAAGACATCCTCACTCAGTTCCGCTATCGGCACCGCGAAATGCTGCCATATCCCGGGGAAATCGAGAAATTTGAAGTTCGCCATAACAGCCTTGTTTTCCTGCGCCATCTTGATTACATCTTTGGGTGACATTACTTTCCTCCTCGCATTTTATTCAATTATTTCACTTATAAACTATCCGGCGGGAACAGCGAATCAGCCGCCGGTATCAGAACATTATACAGCCGCCTCTCCATGCTCGCCTGTCCTGATCCTCACAATATCATCAACATGATATACGAATATCTTGCCGTCGCCGATCTTGCCGGTCTTGGCCGCGGCAGCGATCACAGACACCACCTTGTCCGCAAGCGCGTCCGAAGTGATAATCTCTATTTTGAGCTTGGGGATAAAATCCACCACGTACTCGGCCCCGCGGTAAAGCTCGGTATGTCCCTTCTGCCTTCCGAACCCCTTGACCTCGGTCACCGTCATGCCCTTTATGCCTATCTCATTCAGGGCGTCCTTGACATCATCAAGCTTGAAAGGTTTTATTACAGCCTCGATCTTCTTCATTTCTCACCTCCTGTGAAAGTCGGCTGTCCACCGAAAAATTGTCCATAGAAAGCAAACGCCATCTTTTTATATTGATCATATAAAAGCTTCGTTTCTGTCTTCAGTTTATCAATATCCTGCCCGGCCTCCGTCATCCATTCGATTATCATCTTTTCCGTGACTTCTACATGAAACTGAAAAGCATATGAGTTCAGTCCGAACCGGAATGCCTGATTGGGATAGAAAGCCGAAGACGCAAGCCGCTGCGCCACATCGGGGATGTCGAAGGTTTCACCATGCCACTGAAAGACCTTGAACCCGCAGGACGAACTATTGCGCGTCGCGTTCGCTTCGAGCGTCAGCATAAGCGGATCACAGAGACCTTCATCGCAAAGGGATATATTCCCCCATCCCACTTCACTGTCAGATCCGGCATAAACACTTGCGCCAAGGACCTTTGCCATAATCTGCGCGCCCAGACATATCCCCAGGACCTTTTTACCCGCCATCATGAACCCCCGGGCCAGCATCTCTTCATATCGCAGATACGGCAAATCATCGTTTACACTCATCGGACCGCCCAGCATTACCAGTGTGTCGAACGCAGTAAGATCAGGCAGCCGCTTCATGCCAGTCAGGTCATGAATCCTGTATGATATGCCCGCAAGATTAAGATATTCCTCGATAGTGCCGGGACCTTCCGATGTTATGTTTTTCAGTATCAAAACAGACATGCCCTTTTAATGCAACATGCATACCATGCTGAATAGCATTGATAATAAAGGTTTTTATAATTACAAACAAACGCCGGATGCCTAATAAGCAGGCATCCGGCGCCTATAAATGAGGCATTTTATGAAGTATATCCCCTCTCTCCGTGCTGCGAGATATCAAGGCCTTTTCTCTCGTCTTCATCCTCGATCCTGAGACCGCAGACCCAACCCACAAACTTGAAGATGATAATGGTTACGGTAAAGGAGTAAACAGCCGTCGCGGCTACCGCTATAAGCTGCGCAATGAAAAGACTGGAATCCCCGAAAAAAAGCCCGTCTGCCCCTGCAGGATTAATGATTGTCTGCGCAAATAAGCCGACCGCCAATGTGCCGATGACCCCGCCGACGCCGTGAACACCGAATGCGTCAAGCGCATCGTCATACCCCAGTTTTGTTTTGAGGGTGAGGGCAAAGTAACATACGGACCCGGCTGCAAGCCCGATAATCAGGGCTGATGTCGGACTTATGAAGCCCGACGCAGGGGTTACTGTGGCAAGCCCGGCAATGGCTCCTGTGGCAGCTCCGAACATGGTGGGCTTGCCCCTGTGTAGCCACTCTATTACAACCCAAATGAGAGTTGCGGCAACTGCGGACGAATGGGTGGCCACAAAGGCCCAGGCGCTCAGGGCCCCTGAAGAAAGCGCGCTGCCCGAGTTAAATCCGAACCATCCGAACCACAGCAGCCCTGCTCCAAGCACAGTCATCGGCAGATTATGCGGATATACCGCCTCATTCGGGAAACCTATTCTCCTGCCTACCACAATTGCAGCCGCCAGGGCAGAGATTCCTGAAGAAATATGGACGACCGCTCCGCCCGCGAAATCGAGGGCGCCCAGCTCCTTCAGCCATCCGCCGGTTCCCCACATCCAGTGCGCAATCGGATCATAGACCAGTGTCGACCACAAAAGCATAAAGAGCATGAACGCCGAAAACTTCATCCTCTCCGCAACCGCGCCGCTTATCAGGGCCGGGGTAATTACGGCAAACATTGCCTGGTAAATCATGAAGGCAAGATGGGGAATGGTCGGAGCGTAATCCGCGTTAGGTTCCGCCCCGACTCCATTCAAACCAAACCAGTCCAGACTGCCGATAACTCCGCCGATATCCGGCCCGAAAGCCAGACTATAGCCGAACAATATCCATTGCACGCTGATAAGCGCTATCGCGACAAAGCTCTGCATAAGAGTGCCCAGCACGTTCTTCCCCCGCACCATGCCGCCGTAGAAAAGCGCAAGGCCGGGCGTCATAAGCATGACAAGCGCGGCTGAGATCAGGATAAACGCTGTATCCCCTGAATCTATCTTTGCCGGGCCGTCTGCAAACGCGCATAGCGGAGCCAATAACATAAGCGCCGCTGTTACTAAATAGATGAAACCTGTCTTCATATAACCTCCGGGGCTGGAATAAAAAAATAAAACCCTATGGTAATGCCAGAAACATACCAGATCTGATGTCGTTGAATTTAAGAGGAATTGCGCAATGGGAATTTTAACCGCAATACATTATTGTCGCATGTTTTTGCCCATGCAACCATATATTCTGTTTATTGCCAGTTAGTTATACTTTTTGATACGTTTTTGTAGATATTACATTATTGTTATAGTCAATATCCCCCTCCCTGAGGAAATCTCCGCCGCCGCAGACAGCGCAATCCGTATCCCTGCTGATAACAGATTTCCTGAAATTCATACTGTCAGTGTCTATATGCAGCATCATGGACAATAACGGTTTGCCGTATCCTGTCAGCAGCTTGATAGCCTCTATCGCGGCCAGACATCCGAGCGTCCCCGACACGGCTCCGAGAACAGGAAATCCCCTTTCCTCCCATGACGGATCGTCATCAGGAAAGACACAATTAAGACAGGCTGTTTCTCCGGGTATGATATTGAACAGATATCCGGACATGCCGCTCATTGCCGCCTCGATCATAGGCGTTCCTTTCTCCACGCATCCCTTGTTCAATGCGCGTCTTTCGTGAAAATTGGGTCTTGCGGAAATCGCGATGTCAACTCCCTTCAACAGCTCAACCACATTTTCTTCAGTCGTCCGCGCATCAACGGTCTCTATTTCGACATCCGGGTTAATTCCTTCGATGGTCTTCCTGCCCTCGATAACCCTGCTTGAGCCTATGGCTTCATGTCTCATAATGATCTGCCTGTTCATATTCGTAAGGGTAAGATCGCCATAATGAGCAAATACCATCCTGCCGATACCCGCAACCGCGAGATAAACAGCCGTTGTGCCGCCCAGCCCTCCTATGCCCGCAACAAGAACCGACGAATTCTTCAGCTTCTCCTGATGTTTCTCCGAAAAGCCGGGAAGCATTATCTGTCTGCGGTAGCGTTCCAGTTCCTGAATGCTCAAAGTTTTCATGATCACACCCTCATGCGGAAGAGGGAAGCGGCGACGCATCTTATAGTTGCGCCGGCCTCTCTTCTCATCGCACCCTCTTCAATTCACCGTCTCGCAATATTCTTCACCCATCCTTGCGGCGAGGAGCTCATACTCCATATCTCCGTCTTCACTCAGGACACCGCAGGCGTCCGCCCTGCATTGTCTGCAATGGGTCATCTGTTTCAGATACCTGCCGCATTCATCTCTCAGCGCATGCAATGCCAGCGGCGCGGGCTTTTCCATATTCGCGAATTCGGCCTGCGGTATAAGCGGGATTATATTCATGACATCAGCCCCCTTGCTTCCTGCCGACCATGCAATGTAAGGGATATCCGCATCGTTCACTCCCGGAATGAAAACTGTGTTTATCTTGACGTTCATGCCTGCGTCGATGGCATTTAACAGCCCTCTCCACTGATTGGCGCAGAGTATCTCGGCCGCTTCAAGCCCTTCATACGACTTTCCCCGGTAATTGACCCGTGAGCATACTTTCAATACGGTTTCCGGGAAAACCGCATTTATCGTAATCGTCAACCCTCGGACTCCAGCCCTGACCAGTTCTTCAAGCCTGTCGGAAAGACAGAGTCCGTTTGTCGAAACGCATAGCGTTAGATCCGGATACAGCCGGTTAAGCTGCCTGAAGGTGTTGAATGTAGCCTCGTTGGCAAGAGGATCGCCCGGTCCGGCTATACCGACTACCGTCAGTCGCTCATCCCGCTCCAAAAGCTCGCCTACACGGGCAACCGCCTCGTCAGGGCCGAGCAGCACGCTCGACACGCCGGGCCTTGACTCATGCACACAGTCGAACAGGCGGTCGCAGTACCTGCACTGGATATTACATGCAGGTGCAACCGGAAGATGTATCCTTCCGAACCTGGTGTGCGCTTCTTCTGAAAAACATGGATGGCTTTTCATCCTGTCTCTTTTCTTGCTGCGCTTCACATGCTCTTTCATCCTTGTCTCCCTTCACCGCGCATTCTTATCCATAATTAGAGTCTGTCCTTAAATGCCTCTTGTCTGTCATGCCGGACTTGATCCGGCATCCAGGAGGCATTGAAAAAAGTGGATTCCGGCCTACAGACTGCCGGAATGACAGCTGAAACACCTGAGTTTATGGACAGACTCTAATTAGCAATCCCCGTGCCAAACACTTAACATTCTGATATTATTGACTTTAATTAACTCATGCATTATTGAAACCATTCATTAATGTATGAGTTGCGACAATTTTGAAGGTCCGCCAACTCAACACACAAGTGTCCGGCGCCAAGCGAACAGCGCTGAAACAGTCGTCAGGGGTGGCCATATCGAAGTCTCGACGCCGGATACCGTTTTCGATTTGCGATAATAATATCATGCGGGTACCTGCAACCGTACATAATTTGATATACTGCGCAGTTTTGGCGGGACGAGAAATGGTTGCCCATGACAGCTATATCCGCCTCAGGGATTGACAGTCATTATTTTTGCCGCGATATCGGGATATTCCGCGACAAACCTTATTTCGTCATCCGTAAGCGGCTTCTGGGTATGCAGGCTGGCGTACTGGGCCAGATTGAGAACCTTGCGCGCCTCTTCGTCTCCGCTGAACTGAATGCCGAGTTTCACGCACACATGCCTGAAGCCCTTCAGTCCTCCGTACGCGCCGGTAGTGATTATCCTGCCGGTTTCGACTCTCAGCGGCTCGCCCCTTCCGACATCAGCCGGATCATACAGCTCATAGCTGTGGCTGTCCTTAAGCATACCGTCAACATGTATGCCCGATTCATGCGCAAAAACATTGGCTCCGACTCCGGGCTGATTGATCGGGATGGGGGTATTGAAGGCATATGACGCGTAGGAAGCCAGCCTCCATGCCTTTGAAAGATCTATTACCGGGTCGAGAGACAGGCTTTCTTTCAATGCCGGGGCATAACTTATTGCAAGGAGTGTGGAAACAAGATCGCAATTGCCTGACCGCTCTCCGTAGCCGTTGATTACAGTATTAATATACGCGTCGACCCCGCCGTCTATTACACCCCTCGCTCCCGCGACTGACAAGGCCACAGCCATACCGAGGTCATTGTGGCAATGCAGTTCTATGGGCATATTGATCTCCCTGGCAAGATCTTTCATTTTCTGATAAATGGAGAGAGGATCATCTAGTCCCACGGTGTCGCTGTACCTGAAGCGGTCTGCGCCCGCCTCTTTACCGGCAAGGGCGAATTCGGCAAGCCTGACAGGCTCTGTTCTAGATGCGTCCTCAGCCCCTATTCCGATTGTAAGAGCTCCCTGGGCCTTGGCCCTGGCGACCGAAGCGACCAGCGATTCGATTATGTTCTTCCATGTCATCGCGCTCCGGAATTTCGTCCTGATCATATTCTTTGAAGTCGGCATGGAAATATTCAGATGCCTCATCCGCGGACAGTTGGCAAACGACAAGTCTATATCCTCAGGCTTCGCCCTGAGCCATCCTGCAAGACGCAGTCTCCTTATGGCGCCCTCTTCCGCAAGTTCGAGGTTGGCGTTTATGAAGTTTGCCTCATGCCGCAAAGTCGGGAATCCTATCTCGCTCTGCCTGATGCCCATCTGATCAAGATAGAGATTCAACATTGTCTTGGCAAGCTTCGGGATAAGCGTCCTTGACGCCTGAACGCCTTCCCTGTTTGTTGCGTCGATTATATAAACCTTTTCTCCCATATCGGAATACCTGTTGCAGCTCCGCTCAAAACTCCGCGAAACTTAAACATTTTTTCGTGCATGCGCGGGAACAGGCCTCGCAGCCGATACAATTTTCGGGAGTGGCGGCCGACATTACCTTTCCGCCCTCATCGTCCCCGTCTTCGCCCCTGGGGATGAGTTCAAGCACACCCCTTCCGCAGATCTTGAAACAGCGTCCGCACGCAATACATTTTTCACTGTCGACGGAATCCAGAAATCTCGGTGTCCAGACAGTTCCTCCCCTTGTCAGTCCTGTAATCCCAGCCATATAACCTCCTACATAATCGCGTCGCAGCCGGTCTCGCCGGTCCTCACCCTTATTGCCGTTTCTATCGGAGAGACAAATATCTTTCCGTCGCCCGTTTTGCCCGTCGTATTCACCCTGATGATCTCCCTTACAAGTTTAGGGACGGCCTCGTCCGGGACCACAACAGTTATCATCCTCTTTGGAACAAAGAGGGCCACTTTCGGGAGTGTGTGTTCAATTGCATATTTGGAAGGGGTTGGTTTCAATCTGACCGCCGAACAGTAAGTCTCCGGCAGCTCGGAAGCTATCTCGCCGCAGAGCGCCCCTCTCTGCTTTCCCCTTCCTTCAACGCTCTGTATGCTCATCGAGGCATAACCGATGTCGTCAAGGGCCTTTTTTGTTTCGGAAATCTTCTCCCTCCTGATGATCGCGGTAATCTCTTTCATCCCGTTATACCTCCTTTATGAGTTTCCAGGTTGTGAAGTCGGCTATATGACATAGGTATAACGGGATTCATAACCCCGCCTCTCCTGTCCGTATGGTGAAGGCGGAGTCCACAGGACTTACGAATATCTTTCCGTCTCCTATAAAACCGGTGCTCGATTTGTCCTTTATGACCCTTATTACTTTATCGACCTCCTCATCTTCTACAACAATCATAATAAGAAGCTTGGGCAATTCGTCGTAATGCACTGGGCCCACCTGGAGTCCTTTCTGCTTGCCCCTCCCGAACACCGACATCTTGGTTAACGACGGGTAGCCCGAGCCCTCAAGCGCCAGAACCACCTCCTGTTCTTTTTCAGGCCTGATAAAAGCCCTTATCATCTTCATATTCCGCTCCTTTCATATGTTCCTGTTTTAAGCCGGACTCTAACGTTCGCTCTCTCAACTCATTTACCAAGCGCTTTTTTTAGCCAGGGCGGCGGAGATTTCTTCACCGTATCGAGCAGTTTGTTCATCGACTCCTCTATGCCCGCCGGTTCTTTTACCTTTACAGGCATCACTCCCCTTTTCACCAGCTTAGCTGCGGCAGGCCCTCCTATCTCGGTCAGATAAACGATCTTGCAGTCTGCCAGTTTGTCAGCCTTGTCCATTATCCTGTCGTCGTGGAGCTGTCCCATGCCCTTTGTTTCTATAATTTCCATATCCAGTCCTTCAGCAAACTGCCTTATTTCGAGGAATCTGTAGCCGTCCGCCTTCAGGTCGTATATTGAAAACTTGCCCGCCCTTCCGAAATGCTCGTCGACATTGATGCCGTCTGTTGTCGCAAACGCAACCTTCATAATAATGCCTCCCCCGGGCCGCATCAATGCGCCCTTGTCAGTAAATTGCCGATTTCATTGATTGTATTCAGAGTTCCCCTGTACCCGACTGTAACCCTTGCCGTTGCGCCAAAAATCTTGTTTACCGGAAATCCGGTCTGATAGAGCGGAACCTTCAATCTTTTTGCAGTATCGACTGCATGCGAATTTGATATGAGCATATCGAAACCTTCCCCGACAGAGCTGATATCGCCGACAAGAACCTCGTCCGCCATGATGCGTGAAGCGGACGCCGCAGGCTGAGGAATTACGGCCCTGACAACTGTTGCTCCCATTGCATAAAGCAATCCGGACATCGCAACCGCATGGTCAGGTTCCAGGGCAAGGCAGACCCTCTTGCCTGCCGTGATAAAATGCGCGTCCCTTAAGCCGTCTATTAATACCCTGCGCTGCCTTTTAAAGCGTTCGGGTATCGGCATGCCGCTTATCATCGATAAGGTTTCGAGAAATATCTTTGAGTTTTCCAGTCCGCAAATACTGTCGAAGAGTTTATACTGAATCCCAAAACTCTCTTTCAGCTTCAGGGCGGGAAGCTCCATGCTCGCTCCGATTGCAATAGTTAATTCGGAGTTTGCCGCCTCTTCAAGCTCTGCTATGGTAACTCCGCCGAGCGCCAGGGCCGAAACCCCTTTCCTGCTTCCATCCAGGGCTGCGAGGTCCGGAATCATGACGGCGCACAGTCCGAAGCCCTCGATAGTCTCTCTGAGAACCGTGAAATCCGCAGGAGTGAGATAAGAGCCGGCCAGCACATTAATCAACCCGCCTTTGACGGAAGGCTTGCGATTCCTTTCTCCAGCCGCTATCGTGTCGATGATCGCCTCAACGGCCTTTGCGTATCCGGTTTCGAGCCCGCCCTCATAATCAGGCGTAGATACAGGGATGATCCATGCGCCGCTGTCGGCGATGCGCGACTTGAGACTGTTCAGGATGTCGTCACCCTTGACCTCCGAAAGCCCGGTTGTCAGCGCCCCTATGACCTCCGGCGAGTTTTTGGCGATCAGATTGTCTATCGTCTTCAGCAGATTCTCTTCGCTTCCCATGACCACGTCTTCAACGAACATCTTTGAACTGACCATGGAAATCGGTTCCCTGAAATGGCTCGTCATCAGAACTTTGCCGAGGAAATTGCAGCCCTGCGCCCCGTGTATGACCGGAACCGCGCGGTGAATGCCCTGAAACGCCATGGCAGCGCCGAGCGTCTGGGAATGTTTCAGCGGGTTTATCACAAGGTCGGATTTACGATTGACAACGTTTTCTTCTTTTTGCGTAAGAACATCAACCCGCAATAACGCTTGCCTTTCATAGAATTTTACCCCGGCGCTTAAATCCTCCGCTATATTTATCAGCCCTTCATATCCGGCGTAGGGACGCTCCCTCTCCTGATTGATATCTATGAACGGATATCCCTCTTTGACCGCCAGATATTTGTTCCTTCCGCCCGCGACCAGCATATCCGCGCCTTTTTCCTTCAGCAACCGCAGGAGGTTACGGGGAGTCACATCCTCAACTATGGGAGCGTCGGGGCCCATGATCTTTTTCATCTTCTCCTCGTCCTCAGCGCTGCTTTTTTTCGCGCCCACAGCCACAACCTCTATACCCAGGTCCATAAGGGCCGATATGAAGGACCAGCTCTTGACCCCTCCGGAATACAACACCGCCCTTTTGCCTTTCAGATGGTTGTACGCGCCGAGCCTGTTTTGAAGCCTTTGTCTCTCGGAGGCTATAACCTCCTCGATCCTCCCGGGGAATGAGCTGTCCGCGCCGGACCTGACCATCTGTTCACTGACGGCCCTCAGGGCCTTGGTCATCTCCGTCTCCCCGAAGAAGGACACCTCGACATAAGGGATGCCGTATCTCCTTTCCATTTCCCTTGCGACGTTAATAAGCGCCCGGCTGCATACAACCATATTCAATTGCGCATGATGCGCGTTACGTATCTCTTCGAAGGTCGAATCCCCGGTGATCCCGGCCTGGATCTTCACCCCGGCCCTGTTCAGGACCGGCTCCACGAGCCAGAGGTCTCCTGCGATGTTGTATTCGCCTATCAGGTTCACATAGAAGAAGGAAGAGCGGTCCTGGTTTACGGGGGAAGTCCCGGTTCCTATAACCCTTTCGAGCAGGACCTCTCCGGCTATCCTGTTGCCGAGGTTCTTTGGCCCGATAAAGCCCGGCGCGTTCACGGGTATCACGCTGATCCCGAGTTCGGTCTCGGCCCTCCTGCAGACAGAGTCTATGTCCTCTCCGGTCAGCCCACTCACACAGGTTGCATGGACGAATACGGCTGCCGGCCGCGCTTCGGCGTATGTCTTAATGATCGCCCGGTAGAGTTTCTCTTCAGCTCCGTAGACAATGTCCATCTCGTTCATATCGGTAGTGAAGCCCAGCCTGTGCAGCCTGCCTTTGGAGGATAGGGAGCCCCTGCCTTCCCAGGAGTTGCCGCAGCAGGCTATCGGACCATGCACAACATGGGCCGCGTCCGCGATGGGCTGCAGGACTATCATCGCTCCGTCAAAGGCGCAGGACTCTCCTCCCCTCGCCCGGCAGAGCTTTTCGCTCTTTTCCTTTCGGCAGCCTTCCTGCATTAATTTGTCGACAGTCACCAACATATTATTACCCCTTTACCGCACTCCTTTTAATTGCATTATCCGGAACTTACTTTGCGTTTGCCGCTACTCATTCACCGTATCAGATCAAAACTCGTGGTATTGATCGTGCTTCTGTCAAGCTCATCTATGATCGTGTTTACAATAGTGGTCAGAAGGTTGAGCGCGCCCTGATACCCGATGATCGCCTGGCGATGCAGATGATGCCTGTCGAAAAGCGGGAACCCTATCCTGATAAGCGGCGTCCCCGTATCGCGCCAGAGATACTTCCCGTAAGAGCTTCCTATAAGGAAGTCGACCGGATCGGTAAACAGCAGCGATCTCAAATGCCACATATCCTTATTTATATAGACTTTGCCCCCGCCCCCGCAGGGACTTGACGCTAAAAGGGCTTTCGCCTCTTCTTCAAAGGCCTTGTCATTGCTGCCGCAGATTATATGGACGGGTTCGCCGCCCATCTCCATGATGAAGCTGATGAGTCCGAGCAGGATGTCCGGGTCTCCCACAAGCGCAAACCGCTTGCCGTGAACGTATGGATGCGAATCAACCATGGCGTCCACAACGCGACCCCTCTCATCCTCCAGTTCCTGGGGGACCGGCTTCCCGGTGATCCGGCCCAACTCCTCAAGGAGGTGATCGGTATTGGTTATTCCAATCGGATTGACTGCCACAGCCTCTCTGCTCCATTCCTTCCTGATATAGTCCATGGTCTTCAGCGTGGAGTATTTCTGAAGAGCCACTGTGGCGTGTGAATTTACAGAGTCCATAGTCGCCGCCAATGGGGTCCCGCCGTTATACATCCTTGCCGTTCCGGTATTGGGCGAATCAAACTGGTCGCTCACATCCGCGAGCACGGTATGCTCTATGCCCATGATGGTCAGTATCCGTTTTATCTCGCGTATATTTCCTGTGTAAGCGTCAAACCCGGGTATGATATTTACCCTGTCGTTCGGCTCGCCCTTACTGCCTGAAGTCAGGGTCTTTAATATGCCTCTCAGCATGTTGTCGTAACCATTTATGTGTGTGCCCACAAAACTCGGGGTATTTGCGAAAGGCGTAAGCAGTTCCTCAGGTATGACCTTCTTTTCGCGAGCGGTTTTAAGGAAAGAGTTCAGATCGTCTCCAATTACCTCGGCCATGCATGTGGTAAAGATCGCCATCATCTTAGGCTTGTAGAGCGAATAAGCGTTTTCCAGCCCCTCAATCATATTGTTCAGCCCCCCGAACACGGCTGCGTCTTCTGTCATCGAGGTCGAAACCGCCTGCACCGGCTCCTTGAAATGGCGGTTCAGGTGACTCCGGAAATAGGCCGCGCAGCCCTGGGCCCCCTGGATAAAGGGAAGCGTATTCTCAAAACCGGAGGCGCAATAGAGCGCCCCGAGCGGCTGGCATACCTTGACCGGATTGATCTTGATATGCTCACGCGCAAAATTCAAATCCCTGTAATCTTCAGTCTTTGTCCAGTCCGACACCGCTTTCAAATCTTCCGCAGAGGCCGCCAGTTCGAACTGTTTTTTGCATTCGCGCTGTTCAGCGTATTCGCTTTCACGGAAAAGTTCACTGTGGTCTTTTATCCTGAGCTTTGACATCGCATTCTCCTTTCAATGTCGGGCAATCCCGCTACCTCTTCCGCCTGATCAATTTCCATGTTGGGCTATTCACTGTCGCATCCATGTCGCGCGCAAAAACCGGGAACCCGTCAAAGCCATGATACGGCCCGGAATAATCCCACGAATGCATCTGCCTGAACGGCACGCCCATCTTGTGATAGGTGTATTTTTCCTTTATCCCGGCGCCGACCAGGTCCGGCCTCATCCTGTGGGTAAACTCTTCAAGTTCATACTCGGACGCGTCGTCCATGACCAGAGCCCCTTCCTTCACCAGGGGATAAGTGCGGGTGTAATCGTCGTCATGCGCAAATTCATAACCCGTGGCCACGACCTCCATGCCGAGGTCTTCATACGCGCCGATAGTGTGGCGGGGCCGCAGGCCTCCGACATAGAGCATCACCTTCTTGCCTTCGAGCCGCGGCCGGTATTTCTCGACCACTGCGTCCATCATCGGTTTATATTTTTCTATTACGGCTTCGGCCCTCTCTTTTATGCTGTCGTCAAAATGAGAGGCTATCTTCCTGATGCTTGCGTAAATCTTGGACGGGCCGAAAAAATTGAACTCCAGCCACGGCAGACCGTACACCTCTTCCATATGGCGGCAGATATAGTTCATCGAACGATAGCAATGTATAAGATTCAGCTTGGCCTTGTGCGCAATCCCAATTTCGTTCACAGATCCGTCACCGGTCCATTGGGCGATCACGCGCAGGCCCATCTCTTCGAGGATCTTTCTCGAACACCAGGCGTCGCCGCCGATATTGTAATCTCCGATCAGAGCCACATCGTAAGGTGTCGATTTTTCGAGAGAGCCTTTGCCGAGCATAAAGTCCCTGATAGCGTCGTTGGCTATGTGATGACCGAGAGACTGGCTGACACCGCGGAACCCTTCGCATCGCACCGGCACGATATTCAGGCCGAGTTCCTTTGCTTTATTTTTCGCCACGGACTCGATGTCGTCCCCGATAAGACCGACAGGACATTCGGAAAGGACACCGATACTCTTCGCAAGAGGGAAAAGGCCCTTTAACTCGCTTATAGCAGCAGCCAACCCCTTGTCTCCGCCATACACAATGTCCTTTTCCTGGAAATCGGTGCTGAAACACATGGTCCCGAAGGAATCCACGCCCGTTTCCCCATTATAGTAATTGCGGCGCGACGCCCAACTGTAAGAACCGCAGCCGATAGGTCCATGACTGATACTTATCTGGTCCTTGACAGGGCCGAAGACGACCCCCTTTGCGCCCGCATATGCGCAGCCGCGCACGGTCATTACGCCCGGTCTCGACTTGATATTCGATTTCTGAACCCTGCAGCCCGCGCATTCGCCGCTGGGATCATTGGCCGCAAGGTGTCTGGCCCGTTCCTTGCTTACCTTGTCAGGATAGGCCTCCAGTACGTCTTCTACCATCTTTTGCGTATCTTTAATCGATGTGCCCATGGGGTCTCCTTTTATAAATTTAAGATTGATGCTTCCTGATTTAAGATTGTTTATTCATATCTGACGAGGATCTCACCTGACTGCCGGCAATTCATCGATCACCAGCCCGAAATCATCAATCCACATTCTCAAATCCGAAAGCGCCAATCACAGGCCGGCAATCGCTAAGCCGCCTCGCCGTCGAGTATCCCGAAATCCATCATAAGCTTTTCGAGCTCGTCCATACTTATAGGCGTTGGTATAACAAAGTTCTTGTTGTCCGCAATTTTCTTCGCAAGAGCCCGGTACTCGTCGGCCTGCTTATGTTCAGGGGCATATTCGATCACTGTCATCCTGCGCATCTCGGCCCGCTGCACCTCGTTGTCCCTCGGCACGAAGTGGATCATCTGGGTATTGAGTTTTCTCGCAAGTTCGGAGATGAGTTCAAACTCCTTGTCCGTCTTCCTGCTGTTGCAGATAAGACCTCCCAGCCGCACGCCGCCGCTCTGCGCATACTTGAGCACACCGCGCGATATATTGTTCGCCGCATACATAGCCATCATCTCGCCCGAGGTCACTATGTAAATCTCCTTGGCCTTGCCTTCCCTGATGGGCATTGCAAACCCTCCGCAGACAACATCACCGAGAACATCATAAAAAATGAAATCCGTGTCCGTGCCGTATGCGCCGTTCTCTTCAAGAAAATTGATGGCGGTTATGACACCTCGGCCCGCGCATCCCACTCCGGGTTCAGGCCCTCCTGACTCGGCGCACCTTATGCCTTTATACCCGGTTAGCAGCACCTCTTCGAGCTGCAGGTCCTCCACTGTGCCGCGCTCCCGCGCCAAGTCCATGACCGTTGACTGGGCCTTCCTGTTCAGAATGAGCCGGGTCGAGTCGGCCTTTGGATCGCACCCGATGATCATGCATTTGTATCCGGCCTCAGCCAGGCCTGCAACGGTGTTCTGGGTGGTGGTCGACTTGCCGATGCCGCCCTTGCCGTAAACCGCTATCTGTCTCATATATTCCTCCGGTCCTCAAATCTTTTTAGAGTTATCTTGCATCAGGCGTGCCAAAGCCGCAGAATGGCGTATTTACTGGATTTCATGGTTGCTGCAACTGATGGGGGTTGCCTGACATTACACCATTATTGTATGACTACAACAATTTTGTATGAGTTGGATGTTTAAACCCGGGCGGTCCATCAGCGATGTAAACATGCTTTTAACGCGGAATGTTTATTGGAAAACCAAAAGTGGTTGAAACAGACATCATGGGTAGCCATATCTAAGACCCGGCTAATGCTGAAGACGACAGGGCGAACCTGTTTGGCCTTAATAACGGCCGGACAGACTCGCCCTGTCTATTGAGATAAAAAGCCGGTCATTAAACCCTGAACTGGTTTACTGTTGTCTTGAGCTGTCCTGCCAGCCGCGCAAGCTCCGCAGACGACTTGGCTATCTGGTCAGATTCTCCGGATATCTCCCTCGCCCCGCCTGCCACCGCCTGTATGTCTCCGCTGATCGCCTCCGATGTCGTAGACATCTCTTCTGTCGCAGTCGCTATCTGCTGCACCAGGCTCTGCAATGATGTTACGCTCTGAACTATCGCCTTCAGCTGCTCTCCAGCCTCCACAGAGTACTCAAGCCCTACATTCACTTTCTCATTCGTCCGGTTCATCGCCTCAACTGCGCTGCTGACTTCGCCCTGTATGGCGCCGATCATCCGGCTGATCTCCGCGGTCGCCTGCGCCGTCCTTTCAGCCAGCTTTCTGACTTCGTCCGCAACCACAGCAAACCCCCGGCCCTGTTCTCCTGCTCTCGCAGCTTCAATGGCAGCATTCAGCGCAAGCAGGTTCGTCTGGTCCGCTATATCATTGATCACGTCCACTATCTCGCCGATCTGTTTCGACTTCTCTCCAAGCGTCTGCATAACGCCCGCCGACGTCCTCACTGTTTCCACGATAGTCCTGGACTCAATAACGGATTTATCCACTACTTCCGCGCCTTTCTTCGCTATAATCGCCGTCTCCGACGACTGGTGCGCTATATTCGACGCGTTCTTGGCTATATCTATTACTGTCTGCGACATCTCTTCCGTCGCAGTCGCTATCTGGGATGAACGGGTCGACTGATCGCCCATCGTCCTGGTTATCTCTTCGGAGGTCGAACTCAACTGATCGCTTCCGGACGCAACGCTCGAAGACGCCTGCTTGATTTCGCCGATCACACCTTTGAGCTTGTCAACCATCCCCTTTATCGCATCGGTAACCTTGGCGATTTCATCATTCCCTTTATGTTCAAGATTCACAGTCAGGTCACCGGCCGCCACCTTGTGCGCGGTATCTACCAGGTTAACGAGTGGTTTAAGAATAGTCCGTATCATAATGAACATCAGGACACAAAGCACGGCCACGCCTGCAACACCGCCTATGGCAGAAACCGTGGCCATTATCGTTACCGGTTTATTAAGTTCACTCTGTTGCGCAGATACGACAATGACCAAGTCCAGGCCCGGATTATAGGTAAAGACATTTATTACCGAATGGGAGGAACTATCCCCGGCATTCTTCCAGTCATACTCAATGATCCCATCTTTTTTAGCGATCATCTCTTTGAATATCTCTTTACCCTCGGCCGACTTCACATCGAGCATGTTTTTTCCCTCAAGAGACGGATGAATAATCATTGTGCCGGCTTCTTTTCCCTCCCCGTCAAACGCATATACATAACCTGTTTCGCCAATCTTTATGGCCCTGATGGTTTCGCTCAGCGCCTTCAGATCTTTCGAGATATCAAAACCGATGAAAAGACAGCCTATTATGGAACCTCGCGGGTTTTTCAGAGGCAGATACTTGGTCATATAGTCCTTGCCGAAGAGTCTGGCCTTGCCTAAATATTCCTTGCCGTCCATAATCGCCCTGTACCCCGGGTGCGACCTGTCCAGGACCGTGCCGACAGCGCGGTTTCCGTCTTCTTTCTTGAGAGACGTGCTTATGCGCAGCAGGTCATCGCCTTTCCTGGCAAAAACAGTGGCAACAGAGCCATGTGATTCTTTTGTAAACTCATCTACATAAGCATAGTCATTATTTAATGTCTTCCCCGCAATGCTTAATACTGGGACATCAGAAGAACCCTTAAGCTCAAAAGACCCTTTAAACATCCCGGCGAAAAGACCGGCACTCATATCAGCTCCCGATCTGGCAGTTCTGTCAAATGTCGCCACCATATCACGCACAAGGGCGGCCTGGTTATGGAGCGACTGTTCGCCCTGCTTATGCACGACGCCGGATGCCATAAAATAGACTGTGACTATTACGATTGCGAAAATAAAAAAAACAAGAAGGCTGCTGAGTGATGCCAGGCGTGTGCCGACTGACGAATTACCGAGAATACTCATTTTTAAACCGTCGTGATTCTGCCCCATTCAATTCCCCCCTATTTTTATAAACCTGTGCAGACAAGCTGCATATCGCAAATAATCCGGCTCCCCAACCAAATCATTTGCAAATTTATTTATCTCTTAACTTCATGTATGAACAGGCGCCATAACATAGACCGAAACCATGACGATTGAAAAAATGACAACTACGAGAAAACTGCCGGGAGTTGAGAAACGTGCGGCGATTGATGCATTGCCTAGCAGGCCTGTTTGTGAATAAGCGTGCGTTGTCGACATTTAAAGCTCCCTCTTCTCTTATAGAAATTTAACGTCCTAAATGCATATTCGGGCGCCGGGAACACATCTGCACGTCTATATAAACTGGATATTATAGCCCGGAATTCTCCAGTAATATCAATATGCTATAGGAAGTGTAAATATCTGCCATAGTAATTTCTTATACATACATGAATATATCCTGGAATAATGATGTTCCGCTTACCACAACTCATCCATGCCAACAACCTATATTATAGTTTTGCAAAATTACATTAATTCGCCTATATACTGAAGATATATACACACTTATATCAACTCTCCCGCAAAATGCCACTTTAATCTGCCCTATATATTTTACTTCAGGTTTTATGATAGGTTTGAGCTGCCACCCTGATACGATATTAAGCGGGCATGGCACATTCCCTGCTGCTTGCATATTTTAAAATCTGAGCATAGCCCCCGGCTAAAATCCCTATTTATCAGCTGTTTCGGGCTTTCATCTTACTGACAATGCGCCTGCCATCGAAATCAACGGGATCTTCGGGATGAGGGCCTTCGAGCCGGAACAACCCCCCGTATCCGCAACAAACATTAACCCCGGCTTATATCCTGCCGCTATCTGTGACAAGTCATGGCTGATGCAGTCTGGCCGGATGTCGTGTCATATACCCCGTTGATTATTCCGCAAGATGATGTAGAATAAGAATAAGAGTAAATCTGATAAAGGAGACGATCATGAGCAAAGAAAAGAACAAGCAAAAGCCAAGCGCCAAGAAAAAACCTCAGCACACACTGAAGGAAAAAAGAAACGCCAAAAAAGAAAAGGCTGAATCGGGCGTCTCCAAAATGATACCCGGTTAAACTTACCTTGGGCAGGTCCATGCGCAATCCCCGGACCTGCCCGTTTTCCCCTCATACAGACGCTTTATTTGCCGGCCCGTAAGATGTGTCGCTTTATCCCGGATTGTTTATTGGGAAAGCAGACGTAATTGAAAAATACATCATGAGCGCTCGTATCGAAAGCTCGGCGCAAGCCGTTAATTTTGCGATTTCAGTCAATAATATCAGGCGCCTTTCCATTGCGGGCTTTTGTCCGAAAAACTGCGTTAATTTGGCGAGCCGAGATGCGGTTACTCATGATGTGCTTAACATTGTTTTCAAAAGAAATTGATGATAAATCCTGAGTTATTCGGAACTCCAAGTCCTGAGGAGCGTTGCCCATGCTCATTTAAGCCCGGGAAAAGTTTGCCCGGCAAGCAAATATTTCCCATATATCCGCCAACTTTACGCGTCGTACCGATCCATTTTCCGGATCGCTGCAAGATAATTCTTGAATTAAAACAATGTTTTTTTTGCGCCGGAGCCCCGCTGGCATTAATGTTGCTCATATATAGTGTGTCAGTAACAAATCTATATCCGAGAGGCTCTTATGTATAAAATTATGACCTTTGTCTTTTTCGCGGCTTTAGCGCTTTTTTCCATCACAGTGTTCAAAAACGTCGGCCTCTCAACGATTTTCAACCCGGACGCGCTCATGATCGTCTGCGGTGGAACGATCATTGCGGTCTTTCTCGGCTTTCCGGCAAGCCGCCTGAAAAAGACAGTTACTGATGTGCTCGATTCATTCCAGCCGATGACGGACAGGCAGGAGCTTGCAAAAGAAATGCTCGAGCTGGCGCGTACATCCAGAAGGGCCGATATACACGGACTTGAAAAAAAGATACGTACTATAAAAGACAACTTCCTGCGGCTTGGCATGAACCTCCTGGTCACCAACCGGTCAAGCCGCGAGATCAGGGCTGCCATGGAGCGTGAAATGGGGATGCGGGTGATGGACTTCCAGTTAAGCCAAAATGTGTTGAGGGCGGTTGCGCGGCTCACTCCTTCATTCGGTCTGGCAGGCACAGTGATCAGCCTCATCAGAATATTCAATACCAGCCAGTCCATCGATGACGTCACTGTACTCATGGCCGTCGCAATGATGTCCACATTCTACGGGGTGATTATATCCAATCTGTTCATGCTTCCGCTCTGCGCAAAACTGGAGGAGCGCGCTCTCCTGACCGAGGAGCACATGTACAGCATCATGGAAGGCATTGTTGCAATGAACGACCTGCAGAACCCCCTGCATATTGAAGAACGTATAAGCGGAAAATATGAATGCGACGACGCCCCTGATTATGCCGTTGCCGACTCGGGGTTGGCGCTTGCGAAGTTGAGACAAAGCGCGCATACGGCATAAATCAATTAATACGGAGCGTGGGATGAAAGAACAGGAAAAAGAACAGGACATGGGAAAAAGCGGCATGCGCGTGTTTCCCGGAAGGATGCTCAGGAACAGGCCTGCAGCGCAAAATGACCTGGACAGCAACTGGCTCATTACGCTCAGCGATGTCCTTTCCCTTCTGCTGGTATTCTTTGTGGTGTTCACATTCATGGCCAGGAGCACAAAGGCAACCGCGTCGAAAGAACCTGTCAATAAGACAGCCGAAACAGCTGCTACCCCGGGAATCAAGGCTGAAACCACCTTATCTCAGAAAAACATGGTTGACGAAATGAGCGTAACAATCAAAAAGCTCGAAATGGAAAACGATGTATCCGTTCATGCCGTGGACAAGGAGATTATCATCACACTGAAAGAGAAGGTGACCTTCCTGCCCGGTGAGGCTGAAGCGCTGAATAGCTCTGAGCCGATCCTCGACGACATCGCGCGAATAATCCGGCAGCATCCCACATTCCAGATCGAAATCGAGGGGCACACGGACAATGTGCCGATCATGACCCAGAGATATCCTTCCAACTGGGAACTTTCAGTTGCAAGGGCGACAAGCGTGCTGAAGTATTTCATCAATCGGCACGGGATAGATTCCTCACGCCTGTCCATCAAGGGCAATGCCGAACAGAAGCCGCTGGTAGGCAATGACACGCCTGACAACAGGGCCAAAAACCGCAGGGTCGAAATCCGCCTCAAAGAAAAAGGCGTCAGTTAGCATTTAAGGTATTACCCATTCAGGATGGGACCCATGTCTGATTTTCCCAGTTTGGATATGCGCCCATCTGTCTTTTTTGTGACCGCCGTCACATGTAAATCCAGGATTTCGCCTTAAACTAGTATTAAGGTGTTCAAAAAGCTCTGGAGGGCTCCAATGGTACACGTAAAGAAATCCACCGCGTTAATGGAATTGTATCTGAAGGCTCAAGACGTTCTCAATTTTATAGCTACTTATGATAATGAAGATTTGATCAGAGTAAAAAGAATCCTGAGGGAAGAACTTCCCGCCGCACTGAAGACTTTCAGGGCTGATTTGGGGATTTACCCCCTCCCGAATGATGATGGCTTTTGTAATTTGGCGGCATTAAACGATAAATTGATGGTCCCCTCATTTTTGCAGCATAAATGGAAGGGGCCATATATAAACCTTAAAATCCACAGTTGGGATTTGAATGAAAGCAACATCCTGGTGGATGAAGAAAACAACGATATCAGATATGGCGTGATGGTTATCCCTTCTTACCATTTCCGGGACATGACCGAAATAAAGAAAGGCGTTTCCGAAAATCCGGTTAACGACCGGTATTTCTCGATTGTAGCGTTGGTCCCCAATAATATTGCCAAATGTTTAAAGATGGAATTTGGGAGTTCCATGGCTGTTTATGAATGGGACAATCAGTTGTCTATGGTCTTCTATGCCTTTGCTCCAATGCAATCTTGTATGTATTATTAGAGTTCACTTGAGGATGCCGGAGCAATTATGATCGACTCCACAATTGTAATTAGAAACCGAAAAGACTGCCATGAGTAGCCATATCGAAGTCCCGGCGCGGAGATATCGTATCCGCTTTATGACAATAATATCACGCGGTTGACTGATTACCCCGTTAATGCCATATTATGCCCCGGCTGGTGAGCCTGTCGAACCATGGCGGGACGAGAGATGGCCACTCATGACGGACATCCTAATTGTTTACAAAAAATATTTCTTTCCAATGACAATTCCGGGATAAATCCATTATTCTCCATGGCGTGTATTTTGCCGTCATATTTAATATTGGTACAATATTATTGATTGTACTATATTTATTTCTACCTCTGATCGGGGATAAACACAATTGCCCATGGATCAATCTTACGACGTTATCATAATCGGGTCCGGTCCTGCCGGTATCTTTGCAGCTCTCGAACTGGTGAAGCATTCCGGCCTCCGTCTCCTCATGATCGAGAAGGGCAGCGATATCCAAAGCAGGGCCTGTCCCATGGCCCAGTCCAAAGTCCCCTGCGTACGCTGCGATCCATGCAATATCCTTTGTGGATGGGGAGGCGCGGGCGCATATAGCGACGGAAAACTTACCCTCACTTCCGAGTTCGGAGGATGGCTGAGAGATTACCTGCCGGAGCAGGACCTCCGGGACTATATCGAATATGTGGACTCAGTCTATTGTTCGTTCGGTGTTGCCGGTGAAATCCACGGACAGGACAACGAGGGCCTTGCCCGTCTGAAAAAGAAAGCAGCCGGATACGATCTTGAGCTTATTCCTGCCCGGATCAGGCACATCGGAACAGACCTTTGCCTCGAAGTGTTAAAGAATATAAGGGAATATCTGGATGGTCGGATAACTATGATCTTCAACACTCCCGCGAGCATGATCATGACCGATGACGGCTTCGTAACCGGAGTTACTACCCGGGACGGAGCCTGCTATAGCGCCCCGATGGTCATTGCGGCCGCAGGACGGGAAGGGTCTTCGTGGCTTTCCACCGAGACAAAACGGCTGAAGTTTTTGCCCCGAAACAACCCTGTGGACATCGGGGTCCGGGTGGAACTGCCGGCGCATATCATGAAGGACATCTCCGATATCGCGTATGAAGGGAAATTCATTTACACTACCAAGCGCTTTCGCGACCGCGTGCGGACTTTCTGCATGAATCCGTACGGCGAGGTGGTGAAGGAATACAGCGAAGGCGTCTGCAGCGTAAACGGTCACAGCTACAAAAACCGGAAGACGGAGAACACGAACTTTGCGCTGCTGGTCAGCACGGATTTCACCAGACCCTTTAACGATCCCATCTCCTACGGTAAATACATTGCCGGGCTCGCGCAGCTCCTGGGCGGGGGCGTAATCGTCCAAAGACTCGGAGACCTGAAGATGGGCAGGCGCTCGACCCCGGAGCGGATAGCCGAAGGCTCGGTGCGGCAGACGCTCGACGACGCCACGCCCGGCGACATCAGCTTCGCGCTGCCCTACCGGCATCTGCAGGCTATCATGGAGATGCTCGAAGTTCTCGATAATGTTGCGCCGGGGGTGAATTCAGGAGACACACTTCTTTACTGTGTGGAAGTCAAGTTCTATTCCATGAAACTTCAGCTTACGCCTTCGCTCGAAACAGAAGTTCACAACCTCTTCGCAATCGGGGACGGCGCAGGGGTAACGCGCGGGCTGATCCAGTCTTCCATTTCAGGGGTTGTGGCTGCGCGGGAAATATTGAAGCGGGCTATTCGGATGTAGCGCCTGCTCTTCACAACGTCATCGCCGCATGATAAGCCGGGCAAAACTTAACGGAAAGCGAAAGTTTCACCCTGCGCTCCGGAGTGACTGCCATAATCGGATAAGGTGGATGTTCCAAAAATTCCACAAAGCGGAACCGATCTATGGCTGCATCTGCCGCTGAATCTGTATTGACAGGTCCTGCAGGTTAAAGGGTTTCTGTATGAACGCGCTGCATCCCCTGGCAAGGATTCGCGCCGCCTGGCCGTTTAAGCTGTATCCGCTCGAAAGAATGACCCTGACTTCCGGGTTGATCAGCCTGAGCCGGTCAAAGGTCTCTTCTCCGCTGAATCCGGGCATGATCATGTCCAGGATAACAAGCTGGATGCAGTCCTTGCGGGCCTCGTATAGTTCAAGGGCTTCCCTGCCGCCATGGGCCACCAGCGTTTCATAACCGAGCATATTCAGCATTTCCGCGCCCACCGCGGCTACGATCTCCTGATCATCGACCAGCAGGATCGTTCCGGCTCCTTTTACGATATCCTGAAAAGCCTGCGTTTCCCTGAGGACCTCTTTCCCCGAAGCGGGAAGGCAGATATTGAAGGTTGAGCCCCGGCCCTTTTCACTATATACAGTTATAAAGCCGCCGTGGTTCTTTATTATGCCGTACGCCGAGGCGAGTCCCAATCCTGTCCCCATCCCTTTTTCTTTTGTTGAAAAAAAAGGCTCAAAGACCCTGAGCCGCGTTTCCTCATCCATACCAATGCCGGTGTCCGTAATGGAAAGCTTCAAATAAGTCCCCGGAGTTACCCCCTGGCTCTCACAATACCGTTCATCCATAACAATATTTTCAGTTGTAATATAGAGGTCGCCGCCCAGGGGCATCGCATGCCATGCATTCACAAAAATATTCAGCAATACCTGTTCAATCTGGCCCCGGTCCACTTCCGCGGAGCATAAATCTTCCTGCAGGTTCAGATGAACGGTTATCTCTTTCTTGGTCCTTCCGAAGATATCCGAAGACTGCAAAATGATTTCATTGAGATCTGCGGGTTTAACTTCATACTTGCCTCCGAGCGCCAGCCCGAGCAGCTGCCTGGTCAGTTCAGTGGCGCTCTGTATCTGCGCCTCAATGCATTTGAGCTTTTCGTAGTGCGGATGATTCTTGTCGAGTTCGTACATCATCATTGAGGAATAACCGCTGATCCCCATCAGGAGGTTGTTAAAATCATGCGCTATTCCTCCGGCCAGTGTCCCAAGAGCTTCCATCTTCTGGGAATGTATAAGCTGCGATTCAAGCCCGGCTTTTTCCGCTTCCGCCTTTTTTCTGTCTGTAATATCGAGGATATGCACGATACACATCTTTCTGGTCCCGTCACTGTTATAGATCCATTGCGCCCTTACCTGTCCCCATACGATATGCCCGTCCTTATGAAGATACCGCTTCTCAAAATCCCGCTCACACGGCTCTTTATTGATCTTTTTCCGCACCCATTCTTCGCTCCGCTGCGCGTCGTCGGGATGGGTTACAAGATAAATGTCGTTACCGGAAAATTCCTCTTTTGTGTAGCCGAACATCTCGCAAAGCAGCGGGTTGACAGCCAGATAGCTGCGTCCGTCCGGAGCGATGATGCTCATTCCCGTGGGCGCATTGTCGAAAGCAATCCGGAATCTTTCCTCGCTCTCCTTAAGGGTCTCTTCTGCGCGCTTACGCCCGGTGATATCACGCGTGAATATAAACAACAGTCCGTCCCTGTAACAGGAGCTGACTTCGACATCGAAGAGACTGCCGTCCTTGCGGCGGTGACGACTCTCAAAACGGGCTTCGCCGTGCGATATGACATTCTGAATGCGCGCCTCAATATCAGCGGGAGATTCGACTACCAAGAGATCCGATATCTTCATGGTCAGGAGTTCCTGTTTGCTGTATCCGCTCATCCTGCAGTATGCCTCGTTAACCTGAAGAATACGCGCCTGCTTATCCGCGAGCCAGAACCCGTCCATTGACGTCCGGATAATTGCATCGCTCAGATTGAACAGGGACGTCTGTAAACACCCCTGTTCATCATCAGCTTTCGACAAATTGCCTGCCCGCGCATCATTTTGTCCAGACTGCATAACAACTCCTTTAAACAATTATACGTCAGGCATAATAGATACTACCGGAATATTTTAACATTTTGCGGCAGTATAAGCATCATATCTCAAGGGAAAAGAAAAGGCAACGGCAAAGAAAGAATTTAAATTTATTCTTCAATCTTTCTGTCATTTTTCAGGGATAGATGACAGTCCATATTCCATATTAACCCTTCTCTGGGAATTTCATAAGGAGCTTTCCCTTCCGGGGAAATCGCTGTCTATCCCAGCACATCTCCGATGCACTCCTTGCATACCAGCGCCACGAAATCCATTTCTTCGCGGTTGATTGTCAGAGGCGGATTGAAATATAAAACATCTCCCAGAGGTCTGAGCACAACTCCTTTGGCCAGGGCCTTTTTGTAAATTTGATAACCAACCCGCTGTTTTGAATCAAAAGGTTGCCCGGTAGACCTGTCTTTCACCAGTTCGATAGCATTAATCAGCCCGATGGAACGGATCTCGCCGACATGCTTGTGATTAATCAAATACTCACTGACTAATTCCCGGAAATACCCGGCATTTTCATTCGCCTTTTCCAAAATGCGCTCCTCTTGCATAATCGCAAGCATTTCATTTGCCGCCGAGCACGCCAGCGGGTTGCCGCTATATGTATGGCTGTGCATGAACGCTTTACCCTCGCTATAGTCTGCGTAAAACGCGTCATAAACCTTTTGTGTTGTTACCGCAAGCGCCATTGGCATATAGCCGGCTGTCAGTCCCTTGGACAGACACATGATGTCAGGCGAAATATTTGCATGGTCACAGGCAAACATCTTACCGGTTCTGCCAAACCCTGTGGCAATTTCATCAACAATAAGACTCACATTATACTGATCACACGCCCGGCGAAGTTTCTCAAGGTATATCGGAGGGTAAATCTTCATGCCTGCCGCTGCCTGTACGAGCGGTTCGGCGATAAAGGCGCATGCCGTATCCGCGTAATTTGCGAAGGCCTGCTCCGCTGCTTCGAAGCATTCCGCCCCGCAACTGTCGCGATGTTTTCCATACGCGCAGCGATAACAGTCCGGTCCGTCCACACGTATGATATCAAGCAACATCGGCTTATATATACGCGAATACAGATCGACCCCGCCGACAGACAACGCGCCTACAGTTTCTCCATGATAAGCGTCGCTCAAGGCCATAAACCGTGTCTTTTGAGGGTTGCCTGTCTGATGGTGATACTGAAAGCTCATTTTCATGGCTGCCTCAATCGCGGAAGAGCCGTTGTCCGTAAACAGGAACTTTGTCAACCCCGCCGGAACTACCCCGGAAAGACGGTCACAAAGATTGATGGCAGGCGCATGGGAGAAGTTTGCGAAAATAACATGCTCAAGCTTGTCGATTTGGGCCTTAACGGCATTGTTAATGCGTTCGTTGCAGTGGCCCAGCAGGTTGCACCACCAGGAGCTGACGACATCGGCATAACGGTTACCATAAATATCGTAGAGATATAGGCCTTTGGCATGGTCGATAATGATAGGGGGCAGGTCTTCGTAGTCTTTCATTTGTGAGCAGGGATGCCAAATATGCTGCAAATCTTTTTGAACCAGGTTCATCGTTTAAACCTCCTTATAAAGTCTGCAAAGAGCGGTCGTATCCATATCGAAGGCTGATGCGCGACCGGCTACACAGGCGGTAATTTTGTTATATGCCCGATAATTCTCTATTGCCTTTATGATATAATTGTCATTGTAAACTATATTATCATATGAAGTTGACAATTACAATATTTAACAGAGTCGATAAACTGGGGACAGCTCCCTGGTACTCCTGTCTCGCCATCTGATCTCTACTTGGCAGCCATAAATATGGCGTTGTCACGAATTTACCCCAGGGAAATGACAACTAAATAGACCCTGCGCTCCCAAAGAAGTCTTGTTTTCTGTCATTTTTCAAGGATATCCGCACCCCCTCATCCGGAGGAATATGCGCATTTATTCCCTTTAGCTCCGGATGCTTTTCCAGGAACTCAAGCACATCTTCCATTGCAAAGTCCGGTTTGACCGGATACAGCGCCTGATATATGGCATGGATCAACTTGTAATCTTCCTGGTGGTCGATAGTCCATCGCATGGCTGAAAGATTAAGGCAATGCATCACGGAACCGATCCTGAAACGATCCTGATGGGTCGCAATATAAAGTGTCAGGTGTTCACGCTCAGAAAACCATTTGGCCTCATGAAAAACGGTTTCAAGGGCGCTAAATTTCAGCGCTTCCACGTCCTGACCAAGAGGATAGCTTCGAAACAGGGTGGTCCCCGTGTAATCGTTTTCCTCCTGAAGATGGCGCGCTACTACTTCGTCCACCAAAGCCGCGTCTATCAATGGACAATCAGATTTCAAACGCACTATATGGAAAGCCTGATAATGACATGCCGCGCGATAAAAGCGGTCCAGCGGTTCGACGGAGCCCCTGAAATACTCCTGGTTCAGTTTTTCGCAAATTTCAGCCAGGATATCATCCTCTTTTCCCAGGGGGATAGCCACCACCAGTTTGTCCAGGCTTCGGCATGAATGCAGGCGCTCGATCGCGCGTTCAATGACAGGCTTGCCAGCCAGATCCAGCAATACCTTGCGCGGCAGCCGCGTGGAGCCGACACGGGCCTGAAGCGCCCCCAGCACAGGAATCATTCCAGAGTCAGGCGCTGAGCTTCTAGGGGCGCCCATACCACAAAAGCCTCAGAAGAATAGCTATGCAAACGCCTGATATCTTCCTCTTGCATCTGGGGCCCGAAATGCACTGGGATCAGATGCCCGGCTCCAGATTGCCGGGTATGTTCCAGGGCATGAACGAGATCAGAATGGACGCCCCCATTGGGTTCCGGACCCAGGCTCCAAACCTCATGAATCAGGCATCTGACGCCCCGGGCCGCCTTCAGTTCTCCTGTATCCGGCGCCAGATCCGTCGCATAGCAGATCCAGTCCCCGATACGGATGCTCGCTGATCCCCCAGGGTGGACTTGCGGATGCATGCTTATCCTGATTCCATCCAGTGAAATTCCTTCAGGACCGCACTCCAGCAATTCAAAATCATGAAGCCGTTCTGGCCCATGGCTTGTCAAGGGAGGATTCAAGAGCCGTCCGCAAGCATTCTGAAATCCCCCTGACGCCAACTCTTTCCCGGGCGTTATCAACCTCCGCACTCCCGTGAAGTCTTTCAAAATTCCCGGAAAATAGCTGAGCCCCACCACGTGATCCAGATGGTAATGGGAAAGGCAGATATTCAGGGGGCGGTCCCCCAATGTCCTTTCAATAGCGGGCTCCAACAGACGACTGGCGCCGGTCCCAAAATCCAGCAGAAAGTTCTGCCCGGCCGCCTGCGCCAGCACGCACATAGTTTCATGGCCATCCCGTCCCATCCAGCCGCGGGCTCCCAGTAGCGTGATCATGAATTCCATGCGTTAACCATACCTCGGCAAACTCTTGTCATTTCCGGGCAGACAGTCCGGGGCGTTCATTAACTGACTTCGGATGACAGTCCATATTTAATTTTAACCGTTCTCTGAGAATTTCATAAGGAGCTTACGAGTAGACGCTGACTAAGCAAGGTTTTCCGGGACCGTGACGACTATCTTGACTTAAATATCTTCTCATCACGATACCTGAGAAAATCCATGTCGGGCTGGAATCTTTGGGGCGCGATTCACGGACACCTCAAAATTATCGACCTTCATCGCCATCTCTGTTCATTTTCTTGTCCATGTCGGAGGCAGGCAGGAAGATGAATTTCTTGCCCTCTTTTCTCATTTCAAACAGTCCCATATTCTTGAGTCCGAGCAGATCGGTGCGCGCCGTCTGATAAGTTATGCCGTGTATCCTGGAGTGCGTTTCAATTGTGAATTGTTCCGCCGGTTTTTCGAACGCGCTTGCCACCAACGAGCGCTGCCGGAAATTCAACGCCCGGTATTTTGCCGCCAGCTGCGGAGCTCGCCTCTTTTCTCTCTGCTTTCTTTCTATATATTCATTCAGCTTCTCGACCGAAGTATGAATTGCTTTAAGGTTATATACTATGAAATAAGTGGCGTCGTTATCGTCGGATTCCGAATACAAAAAAGACCTGTAGTACTGAGTGCGGGCGTGAAGTATGGTAGTGGATATCGAGAGATATTCAAAAAGCCAGTAATTGTGTTTCAGCATATACCAATAAAACAGGGCCCTGGCGGTTCTGCCGTTGCCGTCCATGAACGGATGGACATAGGCAAGCCAGAAATGAATCAAAATCCCTTTTATCAGCGGATTGACGAATTCATCTTTTCCATCGCTGTTGGCGTAGTCGCAAAGGGTTTGCATCAGGGCCGGGATATTATCCGGCTTGGGCGGAGTATGGAGGACGGTCTGGCCGTCCGTATCAATTACATGAATTTCTTCATCAGCCGGAGACCTGAATCTTCCGGACCAGGAAGGATCGTCAAGCGTATCTTTTGTCATCAGCGCATGGATGTCCCGTATCAGTTCCGTGGAGAGGGGTTCTTCCCGCCGCTTTTTTATCATCTGCATTGAAAGGTGGTTATTATAGATCATCCGCTCCGAGCGGTCTTTTGGCTGCCTGCCGGATATAAGCATCTCTTTTGCGACAACCCGGGTGGTTGCAGCGCCTTCTATCTGGCTTGAAGATATGGCCTCCTCTATCAATGAACGGATCATGTACCTCTTCTCTTCCGAATGAACTGAAGGGTCGCTGACAAGAATCGCTCCGCCTGCCTGCTGGTCGATAAAATGGATTTCCCGTAACACGCAATCAGGCATCCAGTAGCCAAACGGCTGACCCTTCGAGTCTGCAAGCGCTATGTATGTCATCTGCAACAGCCTCGACAGCTTGAGCATGGCCCATGCCTCTTCCGGCGTAACTCCTTCGGGCATTGGCTGATATTTGAAATCGTCCCAGTAGAAATATTCGTTATTTGCCTTTCTTACCAGATCCCTGGTTTTTGCAAATAACTCCGAAGAGCCGTCTTTGACCAGCATTCCTTTGAAATCAGGGGCCTTCTCAGGTATTTTCAATTACTCTCCCTTTAAATACTAATTTGGCATAAATTAGTAGAATATTAGCATTTGGCTGAATATAAATACTAACTAATTTTACATTAGTATTTATAACCTGTCAACTAAATACTAAATTTAGAGAAATTAGTAATAAATTAGTATTTAACCTGAGAGCGCTTATGATTTGATCTTAAACGCCGGCAAAATCCGCTTGCCCGTAGCGGATTGTAAGGATTGAAAACCCTTTGAATACCATGTCAGGCGCTACCTGATGGGTTATGATTTCCTTTCAAGAAAGCGCTTATTGGAAGACATAAGCGAAAGTTGCTTTACTGAGTGGCAAAGGTCAAAGGCAGAGCCCGATACATTGCCCGATGCGAGAAATTAAGCAGCCTGTCCCGTTTTCGTCCCTATTTTTCAGCTTGTGGCTTCAGGATTCTCTTCCGCTTTTTTTGCTGAAAAAAATTCCTTCATTGGAATGAAATAATATTCTTTCCATCTGTCCTTATATTGCTCGACTTGGTCTTTTGGCAGATTGGTATGCAGAAGGGTCAACCTGGAGCCCTTTTCGAATTTGGCTATCGTGACTTCAAGCAAAGAATCTGGAGCCTCAGCAGGAAATTCCTTTGTCCTCCATGACTGAACAATGCGGCGGCCCGGATCGAGTTCAAGCGTAGCGCCGGTTATGTAATCGTCAAAGACCTGGAACGCGCCGCCGACATGGGGAATGATCTTTGCGGGGTAACCTGTGAAATCTGAATGTTGCCTGCTGTCAAGCCACGCGGCATAAAGCCGCTTTGGGCTTACGGGCAAAGTGATAGATACTTTAAATCTGTTTGCCATTGCATTCTCCTTTACTACGAATACAATTCTAACATTATTCAGATGGCAGCAATAATGATAGACAGGGGCAAGAGAAGCCTCCCGCATATAGAATGGAATTGCGGCAATCTCATAATTGGTTAATAAATGGCGTTTGATATTCAAATAGCCAGCCTTGCGAAACCATGTCAACAAAATAGACCTGAGCCTCGCGTGCTGCCCATTGGCGTAATTAAATGGGCGCTGGAGCCTGTCCCTATTTAATGTATTGCCCTAATTCTCTATTGTTTTGATGATGTAATTATTATTGCAAACTATATTATCATATGAGTTGACAATGACAATATTAAACCCGGAATTGTCATTAGAAAGACGGAGAACAGGGATATTCTATTTGAAAGCGCAATAATCTATGACTATCCGTAATAAATATTACGCAGGCATTATTATAGCCTCGGTACTTCTGCTCAGTTACTTTCACTATTCCCCGATTCCTATGGTCCAATCCCTTCACGGTATTTACGCAGAACTCTATGTTATCCCTCTGCTCCTTGGCGCCCTGAGATTTGGAGTAAAGGGAGCAATCATTACATTTCTATTTGTATCATTGCTCTATCTGCCGCATGTATTTTCCGCCTGGACAGGTATATTCCTGTCGGAACAGCTTTTGAGCTTTCTGTTTCTCGGATTATTTACTGTTCTTGCCGGACTGTTTGTGGACCACGAGAACAAATACCGGGAACAACTGGGAAAGGAGCGCTATCTCGCCGTTCTGGGCCAGGCCACGACGACGATTGTGCATGACCTCAGGAATCCCATTGTCACGATTCTGGGCTTTGCCAGGCGCATCCAGGAGAAAAAGGGAGATAGCGATGCGGCGGCAGAAGCGATTATAGACTCGGCCGAGGGCATGCAAAAGATCTTAAATGACGCTCTGGATTTTGCGAAACCAATCCAGCTGGAACTGAAAGAACAGGACCTCGGGCAGTTTATTAAAAAATGTTGTGAGGCCTGTAAGTTCAAGGCGGATGAAGTTGGCGCCCTGCTGACACTCGATATTCCAGCGCAGCCTGTAATGGCGCTGATCGACGACTTTAGACTGGAAAGAGCTATCGCGAATCTAATCACTAATGCGATAGAAGCATCCAGCGCAGGACAGAATGTTCATATCAGAATGACGAACGAAAAAAGCTCATCAATCTTTAGCATTCAGGACAATGGTCCGGGAATGGACAGGAATACCCTCGAAAACATCTTTATTCCTTTTTACACGAAGAAAAGCTACGGAACAGGACTTGGGCTGCCTATCGCAAAAAAAATCATAGAGGGACATAAAGGGGAAATCGTCATTGACAGTAAACCGGGGCTGGGCACAAAAGTGAAAGTATACTTGCCGAACATCACCGGTGTTGCCAAAGAAAAGAAGCTCTCAAATTAAAGCCCGGGGCATATGCGATTTACTTTATTATCAGAATCGTGCCCTGGGCTCTCCCCGCGTCATTTTTTCTCTGTCGGGAATGTCAAACCTCCTCCATAATATCCGATAACAGATACGATGACAGCCATGAAAATCAGGAGCATGAAATATATAATTGCTTCTTTTCCACCTGCAGCGATATCCCCAGGCAATAACATCCTCCAGAATAATGCAACAACGGCAACAGCAAGAAGAATAAATGAAAAATATATTTTAATGCGGACAGGTTTCATGATTTTCGCCCGATAATTGACCCACCATGTCATATAACCAGTGGCGACCGCAGGCAGAATAAAAATAATACCGGCTCCCAAACAATGCATAGCCGTAGTCTCAAAAGATTCCATACCTGTAATGAGGAAGAGAAGGTAGAAAAAAGCCGGAGAAATCGAAAAAACAATTGGGAAATGAACGGCCATCGGGTGCGGATGCCGACGCAGAAAAGGGATTCGTTCCATCAACATTTCCAGAGCGCCGGGCAAAAATTGTTCTGTTGTCTTTTTCTTTAAAATTCCGACCTGTGGATATTTATCGAGGACCTCTGGTCCGTGGGGAGCGGCTGCAATATCCCTGGTGAGATCGCTTCCTGCCTGATGTCGTTTCATGTGAGTTCCTGATTTCCACAGTTTGCTTTCACTGACATCAATAATCCTGTCCCCATGAGCTATGTAACATGGTCTGCCGTCCTTACCATCTAATTTTGACAATGCGTCCAAATCAAATTCTTTCATAATATCCTCTCCCTGGAATGAGATTATATTTATATGTTAATGGCATTGTGCCGTTTTTCACTTTTACCGGTTTGGGTCAATAATAGCAATAATAGGGTCAAATAGCAATAATCGGAGCCAGCTACCATTTAGTGTTATTAACTGTACGGTTGCTGTCCCTGGTTGGCCGGCAGGTTGACGTCAAAGACGTTCAAAGCCCAGCAGCTCTATAGCTGTGTGCATTGATCGGGTAATTTTCGGGGCCTCCGATATCTTTATCTATTTCCCGTATCTTTTGCCATTCTGCAGAAAAAAGAGGGTATGCCATACCATGAAATCTCGGAACTTATATCCGAAATAGCAGATAATAATATGTGCGCTCGCATGTCACTGACCTCCGGCTATAAACTCAGGGTCCAGACTGGCAAAGTTACACATCTTCATGGCCAAAGACTACGGAGTGCGCCCCAACCCTTCGGCCACCTGGATTATCAAAGGATTGCGGCTGTGGATCTTGCCAAAAGGCATTTGGCAATACAGGTTAAAAGCTATGATTAAATCGCGCCGATCCCATTTTTTCATGACTTTTTAGAAATGCAATAAAACAAGACTTGACCCTCCAGTCCCTTTTTTAACAGGCTCTCTATTTATCCGTCTCTCACTTACGCATTGGCGCTATTGACATAACGTAGCCATTAGGCTACACTAATTATGTGTTTGAGCTTCGCAAAACATCTCTCTTTGCTCAATGGATAGACGGTTTACGCGACATCAGGCGCGAGCCCGAATTCAGGCGCGAATTGAACGCCTTGCTACCGGAAATCCGGGAGATGTCAAGCCAGTTGGCGAAGGGGTGTCTGAGCTGCGAATTGACTATGGTCCTGGCTATAGGGTGTATTACACAAAGCGCGGAAAAACCGTAATAATATTGCTGGCCGGCGGCTCAAAGAGCACACAGTCGTCAGATATAAAAACCGCGTTGGATTTGGCGCGAGAGCTCTGACGGGGTTGGAGGGATACAATGGCAAAAACCAAAACAACAAAATACGATGTGGCTGAGCATCTTCGCGCCCCTGAGGAAATGGCTGCTTATCTTGAAGCCTGCATGGAAGCGTCCGATGGAGACGCGGCCTTTATCGCCAAGGCCCTTGGAGATATTGCAAGGGCCAAGGGCATGACGCAGGTGGCGCGTGACGCCGGACTTTCCCGGGAAAGCCTCTACAAGGCCCTGTCAGGCGAGCGCAGCCCTGACTTCAGCACCATCCTCAAGGTAATGGCTGCATTGGGGCTGCGACTGCATGCAGAGGCCTTAACCCGTTGATATAGGTCCATACACCCTTACGACGTATTGATATCGAAAGCTTGTTACTGACCAGCCGGTTTGAACGTTACCGTGATGGTGCGGTTCTCATTGATTAATACGGAGTGTCCCTTATTTTCCATACTATGTCAACAAAATAGATTTGGCTCCAATTTGCGCTTCCTGTCCCTGTTATTTTAAGGGATGTGTCCCTAATTTCCTTTTACTGAAGCAGCAAGTCAGTAGACCAGCCACGAATTACTTTGCCCTGAACACCTTCTCATTATGATACCTTAGAAAATCCATGTCGGGCTGGAATCTTTGAGGCAGGGTTATTTCAGCGTTATCGAACTTTTTTAAGAATACCGTTGCCGCGTGATCATCTAGGCGGAACTTAACAGAAGGCGAAAGCCTTACCCGATAATCGGGTGTTTAGAGCCATACATCTGCTTTAAGCCCCTATAGCCTTTAACATTTCCATCTCTTTGCGCAGTATTGTATTGACAACCTTGTTAATATCCACTTTATTCTTCAGAGCTTTTTTGCTGTAAAACTCCTTCAGCTCTTTGTCCAGATAAACCGGAATTTCAAGTTTTTCAAGCGGTCTGTAAAACTTGCCCTGCTCAGCCTTTGAGAAATCATATTCTTTTTTCATTATCAGGCTCTCCTTTCAAAATATTGTTTCTCTTCTTGTTTAGTTGCTTTTCTTGCAGAAATCAGCCGCACTGACTCTTTTCCTTTTGTTTTTCTATAAGTATGTATTACCACCAGGACCTTGCGGTCCGGCGTTTGCCCAAGCGTAATCCAGCGGTCTTCCTCGTCTGAGTGTTTCCCATCAAAAAGAGTCAGCAAATATTTGTCGGCAAAGACATAACAGGCTTCCAAAAAAGTCACTTTGTGTTTAATTCTATTTGACTTCTCTTTTTCAGGGTCCCATTCAAATCTCATTTTTATCCTCAGCTTATAACTTATAATAAGTATAACAAAATGAAACTTTTTATAACCCCACTCCTCTTTTTTATAAAGACGACGGCAACCGCCGTAAGCCCCAGGCCACTTGGATAATCAAAACAAGTTTAATGAATAAGGCTACCCTGCCCTGAATACCTTCTCATTATGATATCTGAGAAAATCCATGTCGGGCTGGAAGCGTTGGGGCAAGGTGATTGGGGCGTTATCGAATTGTTTTAAGAAAGCTGTTGCTGCGTGGTCATTAGGGTGAAACTTGACGGAAGGTGAAAGTTTAACCCTATAGTCTGGGGTTACAGTCAACAATCCTCGATCAAAAGCCCGGTCGTGAATCACGTTAAGACATAAACCGTTGCGCGGATTAACCCGATTCGCTTCATCAACCGACCACGGTACAATATGACTGGCGTTAAGAAGATCAGGAATCGCCAAGCCTGTAATGCAGCAACGCGAATCATATGACGCAAGAACAGTTGCCCGGAAAAAGTTCTGATTTACACGGACACGAACAACAGATTCTCTTTCCTTGCCTTCAACAAACGCATCGGATATTATTTTCTTGCTGACGCGGGTTTTCTTGTCGACTATCTTCTCTAATAATTGCTCGCTCTCAAAAGCCAGCTTGTCCCAATTGGAATTGAACTCTTCCCAGATGGCCCTGTCGGCATTCGATGCGTTGCCGAGACCATGCCTGCCGCTCGAAATAATCAT
>JGI20214J51088_10000251_pt1 | contig 38832 bp, 33 predicted proteins | sample WetSurMetagenome_FD_51088 | JGI IMG/M metagenome (IMG submission 51088) | reverse complement strand
TCTATAAGGGAATTCACCGCCAGTCTTGTCTTCCTGATGTCGGCATTCACGCCGCTCTGCGCCTTTATGACAATTGACCTGAGACTGGAAGCCGCATTGAAATAGCTCTTCTTGACCATGCGGCGCGCATCCGTCAGTCCTTCCCGCCGCGCCTGTTTTAAAGGCCCTATGTCTATCGAGTCCATAAGTTCGACCTTTCCCTTCAGCTCGGCATAAGGCATATCCGCCGAGACACACGAGATAAACGCCGCAATGAAATCGATCATATTATTTCTCGAAATATCTCCATCGAAGACAACCCTGCCGATATCTCTTTTCCTGAATTCTCCGATGAGATAATCAAAGTTGATATAGTACTGTACGTTGTAGCGCACCCTGGCGGCATTCACAAAAAAATACTCGCCGAGCAGACCGATGTCGAGCTGCTTATTGTCCGACAACCGCGGCTTTACCAGCGCAACAAAAGAGTCTACTGCCTTTAAAACAGCCTCATTGTCCAGGCTGTAAGTCTGGGCTATCTTGACGGCAATAGCCAGCCTGTTGATTATATCTTTTGCCTCTTCCATACTCTGCCTGCGCGGTTCGGTCATGACTTGAGCCTCTGCGCTGCAATGGTCGCATATTCAATCAAAAGCGGATCGGAAGACTTCATGAGTTTTTCCAGAATCGGCAACGCAGTCCTGCTGCCTGCCAGTCCGAGATAGTGCGCAGCGCATGCCCTGGCTTCGATCTGCTTTCTGCCTCCGAATATTCCTTTTTTTTTCAGGACGGACATCATAAAATCCTCAACAGCCTCGTCGCCTGCGCATACCAGAGACTCATAAAACGCCCTTTTCTCGCTCAAATCCCTCTCCACAAATCCCTTTTCGCCGATCTTTTTCATAATGGCTCCACGCACAAAGGGCGCCAGGCCCGGATTCTCTTTTATAAAATTCCCTACAACCGCCACAGCAGTCAGTCTTACAAGCGAATCCCTGTCATCAAAAAAACCGGTTATGGCTTCCATGGCCGGCACAGCCCTGCTGCCTTTGAAGTCCTGTATCGCCTTTAGCGCCTCAAGCCGCACCCTGGGATGCTCATGTCCAACAACTCCCAGGATGCCGTCCTGCGCCCTGACATCTCCGATACCGCGCAAAACGGCAATGACATTTCTTACAACATACCATACCGGTGATGAAAGCTTCTCAATAATGGCGTCAATATTCTCCTTGCCGATATGGATCAGCGCATTGTTTACCATGCGGCGGGCATGCATGGTCTGGAGACTTTCCAGTAGTGTTATAAGCGGTTTAACGGCGTCGCCGCCGAAATACCAGGCATACTCTATAAGGTCTTCCTCTTTGATGTTCTTCTTGCCGTCGAGCATAGCCCCGATCTGCGCAAGCGGCCCGGGGGAGACACAAAACAGGATGATCTTCCGGATCTGTTCCGTAACTAAAGGATTGACGCCGGACCGTCTTTCCAGCCCCTTTAACTTTTTCAGTATCGCCAGCATCGCAGCAATAGAGCCTTCCTTTAAAGAATAGGAGATAATATCTTCCATATATGCGGCTATTTTTGCGAAATTATCCTCGCCGTTTTCATTGATCAAAATATAAATCAGGATTTCCGACAATTTCCAGATCTGTTCATCCTGGCCCTTCTGCATCTCGGCAATAACAAACGCCCTCTCCTCGGCAGACAATTCCCCTGCCGACCCGGGTGAAACCTCTTCCTTATCAAGCCCGTCCCTGTATGCGCTCTTCAGCCTGTCCTCTTCCGGAGCTTTTCCCGCGAATGTATCTTCGCTGCCTCCGGCGGCAAACCTGAATGCGCTTATGAGCCTGTCCTCTTCCAGCGTCTTTTCCGCGGAAGTATCTTCCAGCCCTTCCGCAGCGGTGTTGCCGGTATTCAGGGAATCCCCCGTTCCCTCCTGGTAATCGGACAAAAAGGTTTCGTCGACAATAATCTTTATCCCCTCAAAATTCTTCTCCCAGGTGACCATCAGGAAATCATCACTTGTGTCTTCCCTGCTGAAATCAACGCCAAGCGCCTTGATGAATTCCTCGAGTTCCTTCTTGTTAAGAGTTTCGCGGAAGATTATCTCCCTGATCCCCTCTTTAAAGAAAAACATGGCGAAGTTGTCGCCCTTTTGCTCGCTGTGATACACCTCTTCAGAATCAATAAAGAGTTCGGTGGGTTTGATTTTTACTACAATCTCTCCATAGGTTTTCAGATAATTTCTTGCCGTCGCATATACTTCATCCACTGCGGCCTGATAGATAATATTGTTGGAGGGATAAATCTGCAGCAGCTTCTTTGACTTCAGTATTGACCTTATAAGGGTTTTAGCCGTCGACTCTCTGGTATTATCCATTACGATTCCTCTAAATGCCCTTTTGGCAACACTGATATTTATAATCCTTACTGTTTCATTTTAACCGTATTAAGCTTTATCATGCAATCGGGTACCCGTTACTCAGCCATGCAAGGCATATAAACGCCTATATATATCTGCCGATTATTTGGAGCGCCCTGTCTGTGGCCCCGGTGTTGCAATCATAAAGTGCCCTTGCAGCCTTGCCCATTTTTCTGCATATCTCCGGCGAGCGGAGGAGTTCATGAAGGATCTTTGCCAAACCTGAATGATCGGCGGCCATTGCGGCGCCCTGCTCATAAAAATCCCCGATAAAAGGGAAATTCTCCATATGCGGGCCGCAAATAATGGCCTTGCCCCAATAAGCAGGCTCAAGGGGGTTCTGCCCTCCATGTTCTATAAAGCTGCCGCCCATTATCGCTATATCGGCCGCCCCATAAACCGCTGCAAGTTCGCCCATCACATCAAGGAGAACAACCATTCCGGCGGCGCCCGGATTCGACCTGTCCGCTTCTCTCCTGTTTCTTTGCTCCCGGTTATCCGCTTTCACGTTCTCCATGTCTCCGGCTTTAAGCTCCGACCTCTTCACATACCTGAGGTTTCTCTTTTTAACCAGTTCTTCAACCTCGGCAAAACGTTCCGGATGTCTCGGCGCAAGGATCAGATTGAGATCGGGAGCGACCCCGAGTAATTGCGCGTATGCGTCGAGCACAATATCCTCTTCAGCGCGATGCGTGCTGCCTGCAATGACCTTCCGCCCCCGGAGCATGCCCGTCCATTCTGGTATTTCGGTCGAAGGCCGCATGTCGAATTTGAAATTGCCGGTCACGCAGACCTTGTCTGCCGGCGCCCCGAGAAGTCTTATTCGCTCCGCGTACCGCTCATCCTGCATGCAAAGGGCTTCGAAATGCCGGAGTATCGGGGCGATAAAAAATCTTGCCTTCCGATATCCTTTAAAAGATTTTTCCGATATGCGGCCGTTCATCAGGATTACCGGAACATTGCGCATGGCCAGTCCCCGGATTATATTGGGCCATATCTCCGTCTCCATGATAATGAAAAGGTCGGGCCGGATGGCTGAGACGGCTGCGGTCACACAGAACGGCAGGTCGAACGGGACATATATGACCCGCGCAAGCCTGCCGACCCTTTCGTCTGCAATGCGTTGACCCGTGTCTGTAACGGTCGATATTACGATATCGGACTGAGGATGCTTTTCCTTCAGTTTAGTGATTAAAGCGACCGAAGCGGCAACCTCTCCCACGGAAACGGCATGTATCCATACCGTGCGTCCTGTTTTTGCCCGAAGCCCGGGTCGTCCAAACCGCTCCCTGAGCCATCGACCGCGCAACGGGGCCGGCCGCTTGAAATACTCGAACGGCGCAATAATAAGGAGCGCAATAGAATAAAGTATGGTATATATTACGAACATGGCATCTGGAATATTCAGCGCATCCCGCCTATCATACGGGCGACGGTCAGAGACGCAGTCCTGCCGAGAAAGAGTTTTCTTACGCGTTCAAGCTGCAAAAGGAACTCTTCCCTGTATCCGGAGTCATCCGCGATCCTTGTTACCTCGGCCATTACGTTGTCTCTGGTTACATCTTCCTGAATCAGCTCTTTTGCCCGAAGCCCGGAGTCGCCCTGGACCGATCTTTCGAGCAGCAGGTTGGCGAGCGAGATATAATTCAGGGTCACCAGGTTTTTCGCTATGAAAAAAGAGAGGGCGGAGAGTTTATATATGACGACCATGGGGACACCGAGCAATGCGGCCTGAAAAGAGGAGGTGCCTGACGCTATCACGGCGAGGTCCGACGCCATCAGGGCCTTTATGGCCCCTCCCTTTATTACAATGCAGCCCTCCGGCAGCGGATATCTTTCAAAGACCGCTTCGTTGATGTTGGGGGCCACAGGCAGCACATAATGGAAATCGGGGTAACTCGCCTTCATGGATTCTATTACCTGACTGATGACCGGCAGCAATGTTTCGATCTCATGCGGCCTGCTGCCCGGCATCACGGCCATTACCCTGCCCGGACGCTCCATCCCCAGTTCAGCCCTGACCCTTGCCTTGAGCGACTCCGAGCCCATGTCGTCAAAACCCGCCCCATAACCGGCAAGCTCCTGGCCTATCTCATCCATAATCGGATGGCCTACAAACCGGCAAGGCACACCCGCTTCCCTGTATATATCTTCTTCAAACGGAAGTATGACGGCCATCATATCGACGAGCCTTTTGATGGCCTTTATGCGGCCCTTTCTCCAGGCCCATATCTGTGGGCTTACATAATAAAACACGGGGATGCCGAGGGTGCGCGCCTTTGCGGCAAGTTTCAGATTGAAATCAGGATAATCGATGAGCGCCAGGACCTGCGGCTTCTCTGCTTCCAATGCCGAGACAACCTTTTTGAACGTCCTTCTGAGTTCACTGTAAACCTTGAGCGCCTCTGTCACGCCAAAGGCGCTCGATATCCCGGCTATAAGTTCAACGCCTGCGGCCTCCATCAATACCCCGCCGATACCGGTGATCTTTACTCCAGGATATTCGGATTTGAGGGCCTTTGCGAGGAGAGAGCCGTAAAGCTCGCCGGAACTCTCCCCGGCAATAATCATTATCCGTTCAGGCATTGGCGGACGGCTTCAGCCGTGGCGCGTATATCATCCTTTTCAAGTTCGGGATACATGGGCAGGGAAAGCACTTCACGCGACACCTTCTCCACTACAGGGAAATCGCCCTCTTTATATCCGATCTTTTTCAGGGCATCCTGCATATGCAGGGCTATCGGATAATAGATTACCGAAGATATGCCCTTCTCCTTGAGAAACGCCTGTATCGCGTCGCGTTTCGGGCTCTGTATGGTGTACTGGTGGTAAACATGACGCGCGCCCTGCCTTTCGGTCGGGCACTTTACTATGTCGGACATCAATTGGGTATAGAGCGCGGCGTTTTCGCGCCTCTTACTGTTGTATTCATCAAGCCTTTTCCACTTTACGAGCAGGACCCCCGCCTGTATCTCGTCGAGCCTGCTGTTATAGCCGAGGCAGTCATGACGGTAAGCTCCTTTCGAGCCGTGATTTCTCAATTTCCTGACCTCATCGGCAACCTCGCCGTCCCTGAGTATAATCATGCCGCCATCGCCATATGCTCCCAGGTTTTTTGTCGGATAAAAGCTGAAACAGCCGGCGTCGCCGAAGCTGCCGGTCATCTTCCCGTTTAAAGAAGCCCCTATGGACTGCGCGCAATCTTCTATAATCTTCAGGTTATGGGCCGCGGCCAGGGCCGTGATCTTTTCCATGTCCGCGGGATTGCCGAAGATATGAACAGGCAAGATGGCCTTTGTCTTCTTTGTTATCAGTTTTTCAGCCGCAACCGGATCGATATTGTATGTGTCCGGGTCCACATCGCAAAGGACCGGAGTTGCCCCTACATACATTATCGCCTCGACGGTCGCGAAAAAGGTAAAGGGGGTGGTGATGACCTCATCCCCGGGACCAAGCCCGAGCGCCCGCACTGCAAGATGAAGAGCGTCGGTGCCCGACGCCACGCCGATCGCCTCCTTCATGCCGTGAAACGCCTTGAAATTCTCTTCGAGTTCAGCTCCTTTTTTCCCCAGCACATAATGGGCGCTCTCGAATATCTCCGATGTCATCGCCAGGATTTCATCCTTTATCCCGGCATACTGTTTTTTCAGGTCAAGCATGGGCTTCATAAAAATCTCCTTTATATGCCTGCAACCAAAGTTGCAATCCGGCTTTTATTTCCTGTCCTTCGGCATCCTCCGGCTTATATCTATGGCTATCTTGAGGGCATTGCGCCCGTCCCGCGCAGTGACGCGGGGGCTTCGGCCCTCGACAACGCAGTCGATAAAATCCCTTATCTCTGCCTTGAGCGGCTCATGCTTTTCAACAGGGATGTCCTCGATCTCCATGCCGCCGTCTTTCCTGAAGCAGCGTTTAAGCTCCGCATTCTGGTAATCCACGATAAAATATGTGTCGCCCTGAAAGATCTTCAGTGTGCGCGATTTCTCGGGAGAAATCCTGCTCGATATCATCAGGGCCTGGGCTCCGTTTGAAAATTCAAACCATACCCTCGCTATATCTATTCTTTCAGTGATGACCTTTTCAGCAGCCACTTTGATGTCCTTCACCATCGGGGTGTCCCCTTCGCGTCCAAGGATGGCAAGGACGATCTCTATATCGTGTATCATCAGGTCCACATTGATATCCACATCCGTGCCGCGGCCGAAAAACGGGGAAAGCCTCTCGGCCTCGAAAAAGACCGGATTTTTTATGAGCGGAAACACTGCAAGCACGGCGGGATTATAGCGCTCGACATGTCCGACCTGGACTATTACTCCATGATTCCGGGACGCCTCGATTATGTCATCCGCCTCTTTGACGGTGGCGGCTATCGGCTTCTCGATCAACAGATGCTTGCCGGCCTTGATGCATTCAAGCGCAATACTATGATGAAATGTGGTCGGAGAGGCGATGCTGAAGACCTCGGCCATTCCAAGCGCATCCTTATAGTCGGTAAATACCGAGCCGCCGAATTTTGCAGCTATCTCTTCCGCCCTCTTCCTGTCGGAATCGACCACGGCGGTAAGGGTTACCCCTTCAAGGCCCGAAAGTATCCTCGCATGATGCTGCCCAAGATGCCCCACTCCGATAACGCCTGCTTTAATCATAATACCCACCTATCTTTATAAAACATTATCGCCTGTTGTTTTATCGGACATGTCGGAAATTTTGGCTTGCCTGACCCCGGCCATATACAACGCAGGCCGGATTTAATTCAATATGTGACTTGACAGGCGGCAGCCTTTTCACAAACATGGCCGGCAACAATCAGAGCTTTATCTTTTTTGCCTCTTTGGCTGCCTTGCCCGAAGGATATTTCCTGTTCAATCTGTCAAAGGTCTCTCTTGCCTTGTCTTTCGATTTGAGCTCTTTGTAAGCCTTGCCGAGGAGCAATAATACCTCTTCTTCTTTTTTATAATCAGGATAGTTTTTCAAAAGACTTTCAAGCCTGTTAACTGCGGCCCCGTAAGTCTCTTTATTGTAATAAAACTCAGCAATTACATAATCGCCTTCGGCAAGGATATTCCTGCACTTTTCGATCCTGAGTTCAACAATATCCCTGTACGGGTTCCTGGGATAAAGCCTCTTCAGATTATTGAATTCCTCAAGCGCCGACCTGGCCGCGCCGATACCCCTTTGAGCAGACTCGACCTGGGCGAAATATGTCATGGCAATCTGATACTGGGCATATGGGGCATACTGGTTATCAGGATAAAGTTCAATAAACTTTTTATACTCCGTTACGGCCTGGTCCGGTTCCCCCTCCCTGGCGTATGAATCCGCAATCTTCAGATGCGCCAGGGCGCCGTATTTCTTCTGAGTGTCCCTGTTTTTGACCTCGAGAAGCACTTTTCTTGCTTCAGCGTAATCTTTCTTGTTTACAAGTTCATCAGCCTTTTGCATATATTTTTCAGGGTCATACGCCATTTCCGGTTTGGCGCTCTTGCCGCAACCGGCAACGAACAAAATCGACAATAAAAAACAGGAAAATATAATGAAAGACAATAATTTTTTTCTCATCGAATATTTAAACTTACAGGGGCTTTAATAGTCAAGATTAACCTTGCTTTTAAAAAGACCTCCGGTCAACCGCCATAGCTGATATGCGTCCCTGAAGGAAAGGGCGTGAATTGTGTATGGTCGCGTTGAAGGATATAATGAAAATGGGAAGGCCTTTTACCTATATGAACGGGAATATGGAAGATATAACGGAGCGAAAACAGGCGGAAGCAAGCGTTGGGGATTCCCTGAAGTTGCTGAACAACTTACTTCAGGCTGCGTCCACCTTCTCAATTGTTGCCTCCGACCCGGACGGTTTAATAACCGTTTTCAATCAAGGCTCCGAACTGATGCTTGGGTATTCCGCTGAAGAAATGATCGGGTTACGGAACGTTTTGGGCCTTCATTCCGATCCCGAAATTGCAGCCCGTGAAACAGAGCTGACTTCGGAACTCGGCTATCCGGTGAAAGGGTTCAATGTTTTTGCGGCAAAACCAAAACTCGAAGGCTCGGAGACAAGGGAATGGACCTATGTGCGCAAGGACGGCTCCACCTTCCCTGTTTCTCTCGTAGTCACAGCCATACGCGATGATAAAGGCAAAATCATCGGTTATCTGGAAATCGCAAACGATATCACCAAGAGGATACTTGCGGGAAAAGAGTGCAATACCCTTGCCGCCATTGTCCGGCACAGCAGCGAACTGGTGAATCTTGCCGATACTGATGGGAAACTGATATTCCTCAATGAAGCCGGGGCAAATATGTTGGGCATTAGTCCCGACGACATTAAAAAGATAAATATCATACAGATCATCAACTATCCCTTGAAAGACTTTGTGAAAAATGAATTACTCCCGAAGCTCCTGGCCGGGGGTACATGGGAGGGGGATCTCCAGCTAATTAATCTCAGGACCGGCGCAATTATGGACGTACACACCATAGCCTTCACTATCGATGATCCCCACACTCCCGGCAAAAAATATCTGGCGAATATTTCCCTGGATATTACCCAACGAAAACAGACGGAAGAAAAATTCGGGAAGGTCTTCATGATGGCGCCCGACATGATTACCATTACACGGATGGCGGACGGACTGATTATCGATGTGAACATAGGATTCGAAGAGATTACCGGGTGGAAACGGAGCGATGTAATCGGCCAAACCTCTTATGACCTCAACTTCTGGATTGATCCGGAAGACCGGACTCTTATGGTGGAAGAGTTGAAGGCCGGCAGGGATGTGGTCCAGCGCGAAATTTCATTCCGGCACAAAGACGGATCATTGCGCTCCGGCATTTATTCCGCCAGATTCATCAGTATCGCAGGCGAACATTGCCTCGTCTTTGTCATGCAGGACATTACAAAGCGCAAAGAAACCGAAAAGATCCTGAAGGAAAATGAAAAACGGCTGCGCAGCATAACCGGTAACATGCCCGGCGTTGTTTTTCAGTTTTATGTAAAAGACAGCGGGGAGATGGAAGTGAGCTATGCCGGCGAACGCATGCCGGAAATTCTCGGGCTGCCTACCGACAAAACCATACTTTTTACTGAATTCCGGTCACATATTTATGAGAAAGACCTGGAAAAGTTCGGGGCTTCCATCAAAAAGGCAGTTGAGAGATACGCCCACTGGGATTTCGAAGGCCGGTTCGTCAAGCCGTCGGGCGAAGTTATATGGATCAACGGCCTGTCCACTCCGACACGCCATGAAGACCGCATGGTCTTTGACGGGATCATATTGGACATAAGCAAACGAAAGCAGGCTGAGGAAATGTCCCACCTGTCCGAAGAGAAATTCTCCAAGGTCTTCCTGACAACTCCGAACGGCATCGCCATTACCCGGCTGAATGACGGGCAGTTCATGGACATAAATCCCGGCTTCGAGCAGAGTTCGGGCTGGAAACTGCAGGAGGTCAAAGGCCGGTCTTCGCTTGACATAAATTTCTGGGTCAATCCTGCGGAACGGGCCCTAATGGTGGAAGAACTGAAGACAGGCAAGGACATTCTTTATCATGAATTCCAGTTCAGGCACAGGGACGGAACAGAGCGTACCGGCATCTATTCCGCCAAGGCCATAAGTATCGCGGACGAACCATGCCTTGTCTTCGTAATGCAGGACATTACCGACCAGAGACGCATGGAGGAAGACCGGCGAAAGCTGGAGCTTCACCTGTTCCAGTCACAGAAGATGGACGCCATCGGGCAACTGGCAGGCGGTTTGGCCCACGATTTCAATAACATACTCATGAGTATACAGGGGAATGCGTCGCTTATGATGATGGACTATGACGCCGGGCATCCTCACTGTGAGCGATTAAGACGGATAGAAGAACATGTGCAACGCGGCGCCGATCTGACAAAACAGCTTCTGGGGTTTGCAAGCGGAGGTAAATATGAAGTAAAAACGCTGTCTATCAACGATCTTATCCGGAAGAGCTCTGAATTTTTCATCGAGACCAAAAAGGAAATAAAGATCGACCTGCAGTTGCAGGATGATCTTTATCCTGTGGAAGCGGATGCCGGACAGATAGAGCAGGCCCTTCTCAATATCTATATCAACGCAGGGCATGCCATGCCCGGAGGAGGGAATCTCCGTATTCAGACAACCGGCATAACGGTGAGCGAAACGGATGCCAGGGCCTTTGAGATAAAGCCCGGCGACTATGTCAGGATTTCCATATCCGACACTGGGACAGGAATGGACAAGGATACGCTCAAGAGGATTTTTGAGCCCTTCTTCACAACAAGAGCGCAACTGGGGGGAACAGGCCTGGGGCTGGCCTCGACCTATGGAATAATACGTAACCATGGAGGGATCATCAATGCCTACAGTGAGCCCGGACAGGGCTCCACCTTCAATATCTATCTCCCTTCATCGGGGGAAAAAACTGAAATCAAAGAGGACCTCAAACCGGATAAGAGTCTTTTTTCAGGCAGCGGCGGGATTTTGGTGGTGGATGATGAGCCTGCGATCCTGGAACTCGCCGCAAAACTGCTCGAAAAACTCGGCTATACCGTATATCAGGCTGAAACCGAACAGGAAGCCGTATCCGTTTATCGCGAAAAGCAGGACGTAATCGACCTGGTAATACTCGATATGATACTGCGCGGCGCAAGTGGTTCCCAGGTGATGAAAACGCTCAGGGAGATCAATCCGGATGTAAAGGTTATCCTGTCCAGCGGTTACAGCATCCAGGGTGAAACACAGAAAGTCATGGACATGGGTTGCCTTGGATTCATTCAAAAGCCATACACCTTTGCGGAACTGTCCGGGATCGTACACAGAGCGCTTACCGCCCCTCCGGGGAGCTGATATGGATTGAGCAGGGATCGTCGCTCTGCACAGCTATGGACAAATTACATACACCATGTACTTTATCCCCAATAATAATAGGCGTATCCTGAATCGGCCTTTTTTTTCAATACCTTGATAACCGGCGCTGTATTTGCAACCATAAATAGCCATATTTATGCATCAAAATATTCTGCGAGGGCCTGAAACATGGCTCTTCATATCATGACAATCAAGGGCCGCTAAAAGAAGCCCAAAAAAGGCTTTCCTGCAAACGCGGCCCATGAAAATAGAGGGGAATGGGATAGGCAAATCCTTACATTTTTTCAGATGAAATACAGGCAACAGACGGAAAGCCCTGAATATCATCCGTAACAACAAACTAATAAGGAGGCAATTATGAGACAGGTTACCGCAGTTGGTTTGGCAGTCCTGGCATCGGCCATTCTCTGTTTGGCGTCGTCACAATCGGCCGACGCCAAGGTGACAAAGGCAGTGTTGAGCGCGGCTCCCGCTGAATTCCAGGGGAATTGCCCCGGTGTTATCACCTTCAACGGGACAATTACGGTTGACGCGCCTGGAAAGGTCAAGTATATATTCACCAGAAATGACGGGGCTATCGATACGATCACAAAGACATTGGTCTTCAAAAAGGCGGGGACCCAAAAGGTAAAAACAACCTGGACCATAGGCGGAGAGATAATGCCTTTCTACGAAGGCTGGGAGGCCATCAAGGTGACCGCGCCGAATAATTTCGTCTCCGGCAAGGCAAATTTCAAACTTAAATGCAATCCTCCCCTGAACAGCGCCATATCGGCCCACGGCAATACCGACTGGCACATTAATACCGCCAACGAATTTCTGTTCGGGGTCAATATGGGCGGAGTCGCCACAGCCGCCAATCACGCCCCGGAAGCCTGGTCAAAACAGCATATGCATGTGGGGCTGACAAACACATCCGGATATTATTACGACAAAAGTATCGTCGCCACAGGAGAAGATACGAATACATCTTCAGGGATCGACCGCAAGATGCTCTTCTTTTATGCAGGGCATGGTAATCCCGGGGCATGGAGCGCATTGGGCGAGGGCGCAACCCAAGCGAACGTGAGACTGGCGAACATAACAGGGAAAGGGACCTTGCGTTACTATTGGCAATGCTCGTGCGAGGTCTTTGCCCATGGGCCACTGAGCGCAGGCTCCTGTGCAGGCGCCGTAATGGAATACGGATGCCCCCAGAATTTTGACGGGTCTCACGACTCTGAAAATATGCGAAATGTCTTCGAACGCTGGGGACCGTCCCTCAACAAGGATTTGCGCATGGCATGCGGCGGTTCCACCTCAATGTGGTGCTGGGACAGCAATGTCAATGCCGTCTGGGACGATTACAACAACCACGGTATGAATGTCGCCGATTCCTTTATTGACGGATTCAGCTCCTCTCATCCGGGTGTTGTCCCTTTGTGCATTACCAGAGGCGGAGCCAATATAGCCGATACCCCTCTGTACACAGACGGCACATTTACCAACCTGCCCAACACATCAGGATCAGGATATTATCATATATTGTATCCGGGCGGCTCCCAGGCAAAGCATGTGCCGCTCACTCTTCCGCATAAACTGTTCAAGTTGAAGGTGGTTGCGGCAGACCTGCCGGCGCGTATGAAGGGCATTGCGCGGTCTTTGACCATGACTCATCAGAGATTTGCGGGGAAGAAGGCGATGGTCAGGGTCCATCCTTCGAGCGGATCAGTGCATATGATCTCTGAAAGGCGGGCGCATGGTGTAGAGCGGGCCATTGGGGAAGAAGAATATCTTGCACGCGCAGCCTATCTCCTGAAGGAGATGCAGTGGGACGGCAACGATGTAAGCAAGCCGGTCATTACGCGCCTGTTGACCGCAAGCATGCCCATAGAAGGCGGAGCTAAAGATGTCACACACGGGCAAAAGGCGGTAATGGTTAAATACAACAGGCAGGTCGATGTCAACGGTGTGAAGGTGAATGTGCTCGGCGCAGGCGGGCAGGTAAAGATACTGATGACTGCGGGCGGCAACATCCTGAATGCTAACCGCGTGTGGCGAAAGGTAAAGGGGTTCGGAGCCGAAATGGAGCTCAAGTCATTTGAAGAGGCCAGAGACGAGGCAATAAAGAAATTATCCGACGCTGAACGCTATAAGCTTGCGGACTGGGATTGGGGCTATAAGGAGCCTGCAGGTAATGTCGAGGTTTCCGAATTACCGGTAGTATTCCAGTTCGGATTCATAGCCCAAAAACATGAGGACACAATGGATTATCCGCCGGTATTGATTGAGATATCTGCAGAAAAGATGTAAGACGAAGGCGAAGGAGGAGACGGGCATACTGTCTCCTCCTTCGCACATTAACCTTCATTGCCGGACCCGGAGCGCCATCGCATTCCCTTGACCGTGTATGCAAATTCCGACTATTATCCATGAACGGGATTCGTCATCAGTAGGCAATGGGCCTATAGATCAACCGGACATATTATGGTTTTAGTTGTATTGACAGGATGAAAGACTATATAGGGTCGGAAAAGGCAGTTCATGGACAACAATGGGGCGCTATTCACGCCGGTTATTTCTCAGATCCGGCTGTTGCGCGGCCCCTTGTAGAAACCGTCAAGGATATATTGGCAAAAGCGCCTGCCGATGTGGTAGTGGACGTAGGCGGAGGGACAGGTTACCTGCTGTCCCAATTGGCATTACATAAAGTCGGCGCCGGCGCAAAGCTGGTGAATGTCGACTGCTCGGAAGCCCAGCTCTCCCTGATGGACAAGAAAGTCATCGTTCCGGTCCGCGCAGCAATCGGGGAATTCCGACGCCGTGATATTTCAGATGAAAACAGACGCTTTTTCTTTATAATGAGGTCCGTCCTCCACTACTCCGGGGAAAATGGATTACTGCCTTTATTGCTCCATATTCGCAGCCAGGCAAAAGCAGGCGAATTCTTTGTACATCAGAGCGCATCGTTTGCCTGCGAAGAAGAAGCTGACTGCCTGAATGCCCTCTACAGTCGGATGCGCACTCACAAATGGTATCCCACCATAACCGGTTTGAAAAGACATCTGGCGGAAGCAGGCTGGCTTGTGACCGCCGAGATTCCGGCCCCTCCGCTGTCGCTGGCCTCGGATGACCTGTCCCGGAGGTATGCGCTTGACGTAAACGATATCATGCGCATACGCGACACAATGTCCGCCGAGTTCGGCGGAATGAGCAGCGTCTTTCAACTCACACCGTCCGGGTTCCACGCGAACCTGCACTATCGGATATACATATGTGTGGCCGCTCCTCCGGATATAAGATAAAATTTGCGGAGATCCGGTTTGCAGGTCAAGACTGATCTGTTTTTACCTACCACACATCAAATAGCCTCCTGATATTCCGGACCTCTTCATCAAAGGTCGGGGCCTCTTTCATCATGCTCTCCTGCCGGGTTTTTATTTTAATGCCGCCGTCCGGAGTTTCGGTTATACCGATTGCCCCATCCCTGTCCGTGCGGTAAACACGGATACCCTCCAGCCGCTCAAGCGTTTCAGGATGCGGATGTCCGAACATGTTGTTCCTGCCCGCGCTTATCACCGCAATATCGGGTCCGGCATATTGAAGCAAACCTTCGGCAAGGGATTTTCTGCTGCCGTGATGCGGGACCTTTATAACCATGCTCTTCAGATGACGGCCAAGATGCATAATGTCGTCCTCGGCCTCTGCCGATATGTCCCCTGTAAACAGTATTGAAAGCTTCCTGCCCTCTATCTTCAGGACAACAGACTGATTGTTTTCCGCATCGTTGCCCGAACGCGCAGTATAGAATCCTTTATACGGATGAAACGCCGTGATCTTATAGTTCCCGCCTTCAAGTGTATCCCCCCGTTCCACTCCCCTGCGCGCGGTTGCTGACAATATATTATCAGCATAGTGGATTTGATCATTGTCCCATATCTCCCCGACGGGATATCTGCTCTGAATATATTTGACGCCGCCTGCATGGTCGGGATGGCCGTGTGTCAGGACCAGGACGTCGACCTTGCGGTGTCCCCTGTATCTCAGAAAACCGGCAGTCTGAAAGCCGTTCTTGCCGGTATCGACAACCATCACTTTACCGTCGGGCAGTTCCATTACCGCCGAATCACCCTGGCCGACATCGAGGAATGTCACGCTCATGCCGCGCTCCCTGAAGACTCCGAAACACGCATAAACAATCAGCGGTAAAACTGCTATTGCCAAAATTGCAGCAGACCTTTTCCCGCCCAGGGATCTTTCACCCTTGGCGTTTATCGCAGCATACAGGAGCAAGGCCACGTAAAAGACAACCAGGAGAACGGCAGGGAATGTCGGGACCGGGATTGCCGCGTAATCCCATGCCCCCATGTATCCGATCATGTCGAGCGAAAAACGGGTCGCCGCTTCAATAAAGGGGCTGAAAGGGAAGAACCCGGTGACGAGATAGATGAATGATGAAAACAGCGAGACGGGCAGTATCACAAACCCGATGAAAGGCGTGACCATCAGATTGCTTAGCGGCGATATGACCGAGAAATAGTTGAACGAATATGCGACAATGGGCGCGGTCCCAAAGGTCGCGAATACGGATATCATCGAAGAGGCAATCAGATAACGGCCGGTCGCCGAAAGCGCACGCCTGAACATCCCCATCTTCTCAACCTTATGATCCGTTTTGCCCCGGGGCGGCGGAAGATCATTTTCAATATCTTTTCTCTCCATTCTTCGCCTGTCGAAATCGGCGTAAAAGCCGATGCACAACACGGCAAGAAATGAAAGCTGACAGGACAGCTGAATGACCGCGTCCGGCTGTATCATGACGATAAGCGCAGCGGCGAAAAGAAGTGTGTTCATCCAGAAACCTTTTCTGTGAATCAGGAGGCCGAAGAGAAAGAGCGTGATCATTATGAACGAGCGGACAGCCGGAAACTCCATGGTCGATATCCCGAGATAGGCGACAAGGACGGGAAACGACAATGCGGCTGCAACCTGGGAGGGTGAGCAATAAAGCGACATGCGCGACAGGATTTTGAGCGGAAGCAGCCTGACAAGAAATCTGAAAGACTGAAACAGTATAAAAAGAAGCAGGCCGAAATGGGCCCCCGATATGCTCAGGATATGGGCCAGGCCGGTCACATTGAATGCATTTTTCATGTCGCCGCTCATGCCGCTCCGCTCTCCGGTGATGATCGACATGAGAAAAGATGAGACATCGGGGCTGAACTTCGAGGCAATACAGGCGTTCAGCCGGTCCCTTGCAAGCTCAAGAAAATTTCTTTCAGCCGGACCTGCCTCTTCCACCCCAACCGCATAACCCGAAAGCAGCCAATCCCTGCTGCCCGGATTCAGAAAAGAACTGTCTGCCGGTATCTTCGCCATGATTAAATATGCCTTGCCGACAATCATGGGATGTTCCGTGAACAGGCGCATCTTTTCAATATTGAGTTTTGCGTCCTGCGCCGACGCCTCGGTAATATCGAGTTCGCTGAGAAAACGCGCAGGATTTGACCTGAGTGTGAGAGGCTCGGCAGATGGGCTGCCTTTTATCGCAATTACCCGGCCGGACAGCTCCCTGAAATCGGGCGGAGGCTCATACGACGATGCCGCGCGCCAGTATCCCGCCGAACCGAAGATTAAGGGCAGGATTATCGCCGCCGCCAGGACAAGCCGGTTTTTAGTCGACGGCAGGCTGCGGTTATAAGAACGAAAACCGGATACGGCAAAGAGCAGAAAGCCTGCGACGACAACAATATGGGACGAACAGGGAAAGAATCTCTGCAGATAGAAAAGCGCAGCCCCGACCGCCAGGGAAGCGAAGATCCACATTATTTGTCCGCCCCTGCCGGAATGAAGCTATCCCTTGACGCCGATACGTTTATGAATAACGCCGGCAATTTCTTCAGCAATCGCCCGTGTCAGCCCGTGCTCTTCCCCCTCAACCATGACCCTCACCTTCGGCTCCGTGCCTGAAGGCCTGACAAGGACCCTGCCCCTGTCGCCGAGTTTATTGACCGCTGATTCCACAACCTTCAATATGTCCGGGAAGTCTTTATAATTCTTCCCTTTCACAATCGGAACGTTTATCAGTTCCTGGGGATACAATGATACATCGGCCGTAAGCTCGGAAAGCAGTCGCCCTTTTTTGCTCATAAGATGGAGCGTCTGAAGCGCAGTAATCGGCCCGTCTCCGGTCGTATTGTAATCAAAGAGGACGACATGCCCCGACTGCTCTCCTCCGAGGTTATAATTCCCCTTTATCATCTCCGACACCACATAGCGGTCTCCCACCCGTGTCCTTATAAGCCTGATACCGAGGCCGCCGAGATATTTTTCCAGCCCGAGATTGCTCATTACAGTTGCTACAACGCAATCCCCGTTCAGGGTCCCTACTCTTTTCATTTCAGCGGCCAGCACGGCCATCGTGAGGTCGCCGTCTATATACCCGCCCTTTTCATCCACAAAAAGCGTCCTGTCCGCGTCTCCGTCATGGGCTATGCCCGCATGGGCCCCGACCTCAACCACCTTTTGCGCAAGCTGCTCGAGATTCAGCGAGCCGCAGTTCAGGTTTATATTCACACCGTCGGGCTCATCATTGATAACCACAACTTCAGCCCCGAGTTCCCTGAGCAGGGTCGGCGTGATCTTGTAAGCCGCCCCGTTGGCTGCGTCCACAACAATCTTCAGTCCGACAAGATTGCTCCCCCTCGGTATGGAGGCCTTGATGTATTCGATATAGCGTCCCGCCGCATCATCCAATCTGAACGCCTTGCCTATCTTGGCTCCAGCCGGCCGCTTTACAGGAAATGCCTCGTCGGACACCAGGCCCTCTATATCGCTCTCGATTTCATCGGACAGCTTGAACCCGGCAGGCGAAAATATCTTTATCCCGTTGTCCTGAAAAAGGTTGTGCGAGGCTGAGATGGCCACCCCCGCGTCCAGCCTGAGCGCCCTCGTCAGAAAGGCTATACCGGGCGTCGGTATTGGGCCGACCAGCGTCACATTCATGCCCATCGCGCATATACCGGCGGTAAGCGCGCTCTCAATAAGGTATCCCGATAATCGGGTGTCCTTGCCTATAAGCACATTATGCCTTTTCCGCCCATCCCCAAGCGCGTAAGCCAATGCCATCCCGACCCGCAGCACAGTCTCGGGCGTCATGGTAGACCGGTTTGCCTTGCCCCTTATTCCATCTGTTCCAAAAAGTTTCATTTGCCTTTTTTCCCTATACCCACAAATATCGCAACCTCCGGTATCTTCAGCCTTATATTTTTTCCGTTAGTATCGAGCCTGATCCTCTGGCTTATGGAAGCGTCAAGGCCGGATATATCCACCGGCTCAGTCCGCAGAGCCGCAATTCGCGCCATTTCAGTTTTCGCTCCATCAGCGGCAACATTGGGCGGGTCCACAGTTATCTTTTTGACTTCAAAGCCGGGCCTCGGTTCTCCTATGACAAACGGCGTTATGCGAAAGGTCTTTGACATGGATTCATCCAGATAGACCTTTATACTTGTTGGATCTATCCTCTTGACCTTGACGTTGCGCGGAGACTTCACATCATTGACATCGAAAGAAAAGAGGCCCTCGCCCTTCTTGCCGTTGGACAGATCGACAACCACCCTCACATCCGACGGCCTCAGCCCGCTCAGTATCATCTCATGTCCCCGCACCCCGACATTCACCCGTCTTATGTTCTGCTTCAGTATCTCCATCCCGGAAGGGATATTCTTGAAATCTATACTCGCGTCCGTAATAGTTTCGGATTGACCCTGATAGGTGATAAAAAACCACAGGGCAATCGCTCCAACCAGCGCCAGGAGCTTGAAAACCATATTCCCCAATAATATTGACCTGATCTGCATAAGGAGACTCTCCGTCAACCCTCTTTTTCCTGAAGCCGGCCTTTTTTAGGAGCCGGTTTCGACTTGTTCTTTTCCGTGCATAATTCCGTCAGCATCTCTCTCAGTTTGGCCATATCGAGCGGGGCCTTGATCTTGCCGTCAACCGCCAGCGAAATAGTCCCGGTCTCTTCAGAGACAATGATGGCGACCGCGTCCGACTCTTCCGAAATGGCTATTCCCGCCCGGTGGCGGGTGCCGTAAGCCTTGTTTACGGCGCTGCCCAGCCTTATGGGAAGAAAACAGCCTGCAGCCAATATCCTGTTGCCCCTGATGACCACTGCGCCGTCATGTATGGGCGAGGACGGATGGAATATGCTGAGCAGCAAATCCCTTGAGGCCTTGGCGTCAAGCTGGGAGCCTATCTCGACATATTCCCGGAGACTGACCCCGCGTTCTATCACTATGAGCGCCCCTATCTTGCGGCTGGATAACGCCACCGAGGCCTTTATGATTTCATCCAGGGATTTGAGTTCCTCGGCCGAGGTAAAACTCTGCAGAAAAGACGATTCTCCTATCTGCGCCAGGGTCTTTCTTATCTCGGGCTGAAAAATGACGATGACGGCTATAACAACCTGGGTCCAGAAGCTCTGGATAAGCCAGTCCATGGTGTAAAGCTGCATATACTTGGAGATAAAGAGTGCGAAGAGGAGAATGGCAACCCCGGCGAGCATGCGCGCCGCGATGGTGCCCTGTACGATCAGTATCATCCTGTAAAGGATTATCGCAACAAGGGCGATATCCAGGACATCCTGCCATCTTATCTGCGCTAATAAATCCAAAAAAACCCCCGCCTCAGGATATTGCGTCCATGTCTATCCTGACCTTCAGACGCGCCTTTGCGCCCTCGATATACGATTTCAGCGCGGCATTCCGCTTGCCGTAAAGCAGCGTCTGACGTATCATTCCCTCTTTGGCCTCGTCCGTCCTTATCCCTGAAAGATCGGCCTCCGTGACGTCTATGCCTGCCATTATCATATTCCTCAGCCTGTTTGCCGTAAGAGACTTGCGCAACATGGCCTCATAGGCGTCGGGCGTCAATCTTTCAAAGGCAAGGGCCTTCACATAAATATCCTTTTTGAAGGAGCCGTTACGGGTAAAACGCGGGTCTTTGACAATCGCCTGCTGGAGTTCTTCATCGGTCGCGACAAGCCCGAGTTCACGGGCAGACTCGAACAGGACCTTCTCGTCAATCATCAAATTCAAAACCATGGCCTTCAGGTTCGTCTTCTGCTCGATCTCCTCTATTGACTTCCCCTTGTATATTTCGCGATACATATCGCGCGCGTTTTCGTATGTCTTATGGAATTCAATTGAGGTTATGCGCTCTTTCCCGATCTCAGCGAAAACCCGGACCTTCTCCTTGTCATTGGTCCCAACGCCCCAGAACACGAACGATATGATTACTACAAAAAACAGAACATAGAAATACCGCGCATTCTTGCGCATGGACTTCAACATTTTTGAGTTCCTCCCCTGAATCTATTATCATGGATCTTTATGCGATAAGATACAAAGCCCCGGGGCGAATGCTTCCCTTCGCCGCGGCATCTCCGGACTACAGCATACTACCGGGCAAATCATATATATACCCTTATTAACATATAATGATTCAGAACAATTATTCAAGCCCGGTTGCCCGACATGTTATAATGACTATATGGAGTCCGGGGAATGCTGCTTCGGCCTTTTCCGGCCCTGACCATCAGTATGGTAATATTTGCCAGGAAAGGATTTAAACTATGCCAATATTCGAATATAAATGTTCGGACTGCGGATCCGTCTTCGAGAAACTCGTTCGCGGCAGTGACCCGGTCACATGCCCGGCATGCAATTCAGCAAATGTTGCGAAGATGATTTCTGCGGCCGTCCTGCACGGCTGCGTAACGTCTCATGACACCGCTTGCGCCAGCTGCCAGGGCGGCATGTGCAGCAGTTGCGAACACAATACTTAAGGCAATTAAGGATTATTAAAGGGAATAAACGGGCAGGAGTTCCTGTTTTTTCCCTTTTTGTCCGCGATTCAAACAGCAGCGAAGGCCTGACTGAAAACAGACTGCGAATATTAATATGAGCGAAGAGAAATCGGAATCAGCCGGACAGGTCGCTGAAAAGGAACTGCAGGATACCGGAGAGCCATCTCTCTACAGGGTGCTGCTTATCAACGACGATTACACCACAATGGACTTTGTCGTTCATGTGCTCGAAACGGTTTTCCGCAAATCGCCTGCCGAGGCCGTTCAGATAATGTTGCAGGTGCATAAAAGGGGCTCCGGGGTCTGCGGCGTCTATACAAGAGAGATAGCCGAGACCAAGGTTGCCCTTGTGCACGAGCTTGCGGCCCAAAAAGGGTTTCCGCTGAGATGCTCCATGGAGAAAGAATGATCAACAGGGAACTCGGAATGGCCCTCGAAGCCGTCATCAATGACGCAAAGATCAGGCGGCATGAGTTTCTTACTGCCGAGCATATACTCTTTGCGCTGCTTCATGACGAACGGGGTATGGATGTCATAACCGGCTGCGGGGGCAATGTGCTGAGGATCAAGACATCCATCGAATCCTTTTTCGAGAAAAATGTCCCCAAACTGCCTGAAGGCGCCCATAGCGTCCCTTCAGCGGCTGTCGGATTCCAGCGCGTCATCCAGCGGGCGATCAGCCATGTGCGCTCGGCAGAAAAGGCGGAGGTGGACGCAGGAGATATGCTGGCCGCGCTCATGATGGAAGAGGATTCCCACGCCGTGTTCTTCCTTGAACAGGAAGGGATATCCCGGTTCACCCTGCTGAATTACATATCTCATGGCAATTCGGAGGCGGCGGCGGAAAGATTTAACTATACGCAGCCTGAAGAACCGGCCGGTGAAAACGAAGCGCCCCGCTGCGACCCCCTTCAGGCTCCGGCAAAAGACCCTCTGAGGCAATTTACGGTCAACCTGGCCCAAAAGGCGGCTGAAGGCGGCATAGACCCGCTTGTCGGCAGAGACGCTGAGTTGAAGAGGACCATACAGGCGCTCTGCAGACGCAGAAAGAACAATATTGTCTTTGTGGGTGAGCCGGGCGTCGGCAAAACAGCCATTGTCGAAGGGCTGGCGCTCAGGATACAGCGCGGGGAGGTCCCTGCCGCGATGAAAGATGTCGTTATCTATTCTCTCGACCTGGGGGCGCTGCTTGCAGGCTCCAAATACAGGGGAGATTTTGAGGCCAGGCTCAAAGCTACAATCGCGGCAATAGAGAAGATTCCGGGCGCCATAATGTTCATCGACGAGATACACACCATAGTCGGGGCCGGGGCCACCAGCGGCGGCTCGATGGACGCCTCCAATATCCTGAAGCCGGTCCTGAATTCGGGCAGGATGCGCTGCATGGGCGCAAGCACCTATGAGGAATATAAAAATTATTTCGAGAAGGACCGCGCCCTTTCGAGGCGTTTCCAGAAGATCGAGATACAGGAGCCGGGCATAGAAGAGACCATATCTATACTGAACGGCCTTAAACCGTATTACGAAGAGTTTCACGGGGTCGGCTATTCAGCCGGCGCAATAAAGGCCGCAGCGGAACTGTCCGCAAAATATATCAACGACAAATACATGCCGGACAAGGCCATAGACGTGATGGATGAGGCGGGAGCAACCCGCAAACTCATGGGCGCCGCCGGGAACGGCGAATCCATAAGCGCCAAAGAGATCGAGGCCGTAGTTGCGAACATCGCAAAGATACCTTCTGCGAGCATATCCGCATCCGACACGGAAAAGCTGAAAAACCTCGAGGCCGAACTGAAACGCGCGGTCTTCGGCCAGGATGACGCGATCAATACCCTCGTGACCGCCATAAAGAGATCCCGCGCAGGGCTCAGTTCACCGGAAAGACCGATAGGATCATTCCTTTTTGCCGGGCCTACCGGTGTAGGCAAGACCGAAGTGTCCAAACAGATGGCGATCGCGCTCGGCGTCAGGTTCACAAGATTCGATATGAGTGAATATGTGGAGAAGCATGCGGTTGCCCGTCTCATCGGCGCGCCTCCGGGCTATGTGGGGTTCGACCAGGGCGGACTTCTTACAGATGCAGTAAGAAAGCATCCTTATTCCGTGCTGCTTTTTGACGAGATGGAAAAGGCGCACCCCGATATCTTCAGCATACTGCTGCAGGTAATGGACTACGCCACGCTGACCGACAACAATGGTAAAAAAGCGGACTTCAGGAACGTCATACTCATTATGACCTCAAACGCAGGGGCCCGGGAGATGGACAGGGGCGCGATAGGCTTTGGCGACAGGAGCATAGACGCAAGGGCAAAGGGCGGCGACGCGATAACAAAACTCTTCAATCCCGAATTCAGAAACAGGCTCGACGCCATAATCACCTTCAACCCGCTCAGTTCCGAGAGCATGAAGATGGTTGTGATGAAATTTATTAATGAGATGCAGCAGCAACTAATAAAGAAAAAAATCACCCTGACCATATCGGATGAGGCCGTCGTATGGCTGGCCGAAAAAGGATACAGCGCAATGCTCGGCGCAAGGCCGCTGACGCGGTTGATACAGACGGACATCAAGGACCCGCTCGCAGAGGAAACTCTCTTCGGCAAACTCAAAAAGGGCGGAACGGTCAGGATCGGCATAGCCGACGGAAAACTCAGTTTCGAGTATTGATTCTTGCGTAACCGGCGTATAATCCATAAAGACTCCCCCGCCTTTTGGGACTGTCATCGGCAATTAACCTGTTTATGCCCGTATTCAGCCTGACTGAAGATATCGAATTCCCTCCGCCGGAACTGGCGGACGAAGACGGCCTGCTCGCTGTCGGCGGAGACCTCAGCGAAAAGCGGCTGATACTCGCATACTCCATGGGCATATTCCCCTGGTATTCCGACAACTACCCCATACTCTGGTGGTCGCCCGACCCGCGCCTCGTGCTCCTGCCGGACGAACTCAGGGCTTCGCGCAGCCTCAGACAGACAATCAGAAAAGGCATATACAGGATCACGGTAAATACGGCGTTTGAAGATGTGATAAGAAACTGCGCCTCCATACGCAGAAAAGGCGAAGACGGAACATGGATAACTGAAGAGATGATACAGGCGTATATCGCAATGCACAAAGCGGGTTATGCCTGCTCGGCCGAGGCCTGGGCAGGAGAGGAACTCGCCGGAGGATTGTATGGTGTAAGACTCGGCAGGGCTTTCTTCGGCGAATCCATGTTCGCCAAAAAGAGCGACGCGTCAAAGGCGGCCTTTATGATATTCATCGAAGGCCTGAAAGAACAGGGCCTTGAGCTGATAGACTGCCAGATGACCACGACTCACATGCAAAGGTTCGGCGCAAGGGAGATCACACGCGCCGAATTCATGAGAAGGCTCGCAAAGGCCCTGAAGTGAATCAATCCGGCTTGTTGAACGGGGTCGCCCTCAATATCTGGTCCAGCCTGAGCGGCTTCTCTTTCATCACAAAGACCGCAAGCCCCCTGTCCTCAAAGACATCGTCGCCCCTCTTCCATACGCCATTCCACGAAACATACAGATGCACGGAATCGCCGTAAACCTCAACAAGCGCGGGCGAAAAAGTAAGCTCTACCGAATCAAAATGCTTCCTCGCGCCCACTATTGAGTCATATCCCAACTTTGTCGTATTCTTTTCGAGCAGGTCCCTGTCGTTCTTCACATAGGCCTGCCTTATATTCTCGGCAATCGCAAAAGTCTCAATAGAAAGCTTTGAATCCTGAGAGGGTTTTCTGACCTCTTTTTTCCCGCATGCGACAACGGCAAACAGCAATAATATCAGGCCAAACGCCAATAATCTCTTCATGCCCGAATTCCCTCCATCATTCAAAATAAAACATCAGTTTTAGGATTATAAACGATTTGCCATTATTAAAGACAGATTAGGGCCGGCCGGCGCAAACGCATATCCGCAACCGGCGCTCCGGTCGAAAAAAAGGTATGCTATAATTAGCAATGAAACCGGTATGCCAGAACAGAAAAGCCTATCACGATTATTCCATAGAGGACACCATCGAGGCAGGCATGTCCCTTGTAGGCACTGAGGTCAAATCGCTGAGAGACGGCAAGGCCAACCTCAAGGACAGCTATGTTCTGATCAAAGGCATGGAGGCCTTCCTGCTCAACTGTCACATAAGCCCTTACAGTCACGGCAACATAATGAACCATGAACCTCTTCGCACCAGAAAACTGCTCATGCATAAAAGCGAGATCGTCAAGATGCAGGGGAAGATCGCCCAAAAAGGATACACACTGATACCCCTCAAGATATATTTCAGGGAAGGCAGGGCCAAGGTCGAGGTCGGACTCGCCAAAGGCAAGAGGGAATACGAGAAGCGCGACGCGATCAAGGAGCGTGAGGCCGACCGCGAGATCGATAAGGCGATGAAAAGTAAAAACAGGTAGGAGAAAAAGATGAAAAACTCACCTCTTGTATTTTGCAGTGTCTGCTTTTTGGGACTGCTGTTGTGTATGTCTTCCGCATATGGAGCCCCGCCTGATAAAGGGCCCCGGACCCTGCTCCAGATGTCCGGAGTCAAGGCGCAGGCCCCGCGCCTGTCTGAAAGTGTCCTGCTGATCATCGACGCTCAACGGGAATATGTGGACGGGAAATTGCGCCTGAATGGAATAGACGCCTCACTGAAAGAGGCCTCAATATTGCTGCAACGCGCGCGCAAGGCCGGAATCCCCATCATTCATGTCGTGCATAAATCCACCCCGGGAAGCTCCCTCTTCGATCCCAACGGCCCTTATGTCGAAATTGCCGCGCCCGTCGCGGCAAGGCCCGGAGAGACCATAATTACCAAGACCATGCCCAATTCATTCAGCGGGACCAATCTTGAGGAAACACTCGCCAAGACGGAAAGAAAAAATATTATCGTCATCGGCTATATGACGCATATGTGCGTAAGCACAACTGTTCGGGCCGCCCTTGACCGCGGTTACCACGCAACCGTTGTAGCAAAAGCGACTGCAACACGCGACCTGCCGGATTCAAGATCAGGAATGATCCCTGCGCAGACCATTCAGCGCGCAAGCCTCGCAGCCCTCGCCGACAGATTTGCAGTTATAGTTCAAAGGGCAAAAGACATACCGGAATAAGAAAGAAGTAGTGAAGGAATCCTGCCTGCGCTATTGCGGACCCGATTCAAACAGACGGCAAACCACCACGGCATGGGTGAAATAACAGGCCTTTTTGACATATATTCTGGCTATAATTTAATATTAATGCTAAACCTGTATAAGTTTAATTTTGGGGGGTGCCTTAACGATGTTAAAACATATCTTTGCGGCAATAGTGGTAACAGCTTTTGCCGCAGCTTATATACCGTCTGTCCATGCTGCGCCGAAAAACGAGCCGGCCGTGACTCCGCTGACCGCGTCGCTTAACAAACTCAAGGACGATGCCGTTTCTTATTTCATCCCGATTTCAGGAGTAGTCACCTCAATTGATGGGGATTTGGTGACTATAAACAAGGGGTCATCGGATTCCATCAAGCCCGGCATGAGGATTACCGCATTCAAGGAAGGCGCGTCCTTTACCCACCCTGTCACCAAGGAGTATCTCGGCAAGATGGAGATGCCTGTCGGCGCTATAGAGATAACCTCTGTAGTGCCCGCAACATCAAAAGGCAGGATCATATCCGGAAAACCGTCTGAAATAAAGGACTCCAAAATAAAGGTAGCGGGCAAAAAAGTACGGCTGTTTTATTACCAGGGGAATACCGACTGGAACCTCGGGGACTCATATTTCCGGACATTGCTCGATTCAGGACGCTTTGAAATGCTGGATACCGGCCTGCAGACCGCCGGCAGGGCCGAAATACTGGCAGAGGCCAAAAAAAAGGGCGCCGAGGTCTTGCTGGAGCTGCATTCCGAACAGCTGAAAAACACCATTGAACTGAAACAAAAACTCTACTGGGTGAATGACGGGACGGAATTTTCAGAAACAGGGACCTCTATTGCGCTCGCATCGGTCAAACAGCTCAGATTCGCTGCCGGGGCATTTGCATGGCGGCAGGGTGAGGCCCTTATGACCTATAGACTGCCCTTTGCGGCCAGGCGCATGGCGGTTGGAGATTTCAGGGGCACAGGGCAGCTTGATATTGTGTTCGCTTCTGACACCCGTGTCTCTGTTTACAAGGTCGAGGCTGATCTGAAGCCGCTATGGGAATTTAAAGTTCCGGGCTCCGGAGATATATTGTGGATTGATACCCTCGACGTCAACAAGGACGGTCGTGATGAGATATTGATAACAACCGCCACCGGCATCAAATCCAATATGGAGGCTTATACAATAAGTGAAGGTTCTGCAACAGGCTCAGACCGGAATGAGGGGACAGTGCGCTCCTTCATATTCACACTGGACCGGGACAACGACAAGTTCAAGTCCATCTGGCGGGGAGAGAATATCTTTATCCGGGCGCTCGAAAACAGGGTGGTAAGCCAGAAATTCTCGAGTCAGGACGGATTTGACGGCCAACTGTACCCCATCGAGTTCAACAACGGACGCTTCACCACAGGGCAACCCATGTCGATTACAAAGGGGCTCAATATATATGATTTCCAGTATGTTTATGCGCCTGACGGGAGAAGAGGTTACTTTGCATGGGATGAAGTGGGTTTCGTCAGTTTTTATAACGATAAAGGTGTTAAGACATGGGTAAGCAAGGAGGAATTCGGCGGCTTTGCCGATTCATTTAAAAAAGAGTCCGGTAATGTTATGATAAGTAGCGGTAATTGGTCCATGAAGGACAAGTTCGTCCTTGCCAACGCGGAAGTCCTGGCTCCAAAACGCAAAGCCATGTTCGGGATGGTAAATATCAAAAGCCTCGGGTATGCGAGTTCCGAACTCAGGAGCTTCTGGTGGAACGGCATAACCGTTGAAGAGAGAAGCTATCTCGAAGAGGTGGCAGGCACAATACAGGATTATGTCGTTATAGGTGACAGGCTGCTTGTGCTGGTCAAGCCGTATCTGATCAATCTTGATTCCGTTAAAGTCCTGTTTAAGGGGGAAAACCCTATGGAAATGATGCTTTATGTGTTTTCGACCAAGGGAAGATAGCCCTGGGCGTCACTCGCTTTGAAATATTGAACTTTTTTTATCTTATCAGGGTGAAGATTTGAAGAATATGGCCATCCCTCAGCATGTCGGGATAATAATGGACGGCAATGGACGCTGGGCCGAACTAAGAGGGCTGCCGCGTTCGGAAGGCCACAAAAAAGGCGTCGAGAGGGTCACTGAGATCACCAGGGCCGCCTGCGGCATCGGGATAAAGACTCTTTCCATCTATGCCTTTTCCATTGAGAACTGGAGCAGGCCGGAGGCGGAGATTTCGACGCTTATGAAGCTCCTGGAATCATTCCTGGTCAACGACCTGAATCTGTTCATGGAAAACAATATCAGATTCCGCGTTATCGGAAACAGGCAGAAATTACCCTCAAATATACGCAGCATGATAGGCCATGTCGAAGACAGCACAAAAGACAATCTCGGCCTGTTGCTGCAATGCGCCCTGAGTTACGGCGGCAGGGACGAAATCGTCAGGGCAGTGAAAAAGGCGCTTGCAGAAGGCATTGCGCCCGATGAGATAACAGAAGACACAATAAGCGGCCATTTGGACACAGGCGGAGCTGCTGACCCCGACCTGATTATCAGGACGAGCGGAGAACAGCGTTTGAGTAATTTTCTGCTGTGGCAATCCGCTTACACCGAGTTCTTTTTTACAAATACCCTGTGGCCAGATTTCACCAGGGAGGAGTTCCTTGAGGCGCTTTATCAATTCCGTATCAGGGACAGGAGGTTCGGCAAGGTCGGAAGCGGGATGATTAAATGCTCCTGAAAAGAGCTCTCGTCGCTTTGATAGGGGTCCCCCTGATATTCCTTTGCCTGGTCTGTCTGCCGCCCATATATTTTTTCCTGCTTCTTCTCATTATATCGGCCGTGGCGCAGTATGAGTTCTATGCGATGTACAAGACAAAAAAAACATTGTCGGCAATCGGTATAATAGGCGGCATCGCGCTGTTTGCAACGCCTCATTTTCCGCCTGAGTTTGTGACGGGGAGCGGCGGGCTGATGACACTTGTCATCGTTATCGCGGCGATCATGTCTGCAAGACTTTTCATGATAAAAGATCCCGACTCGGCGCTCAGGGATATCGCGCCCGCAATTACCGGCGTAATTTATATCCCACTTCTGCTCATGCCTGTATGGTATTTGAGGCTGATAGGATATGAATGGATTGTCCTGCTGTTCATGTGCGTATGGACCTCCGACACTTTTGCTTATTTCATCGGAAAGAATTTCGGCAAGAGAAAGCTTTATAAAGAAGTGAGCCCGAATAAAACAGTGGCAGGGGCCGTTGGTTCCGTAGCCGGAGGCGTTGTCGCGTCCATGCTGGTCGGGACTCTGATCATGAAAGACTTCGGCATGCCTGCTTTGATCCTTATCGGGGCTGCGTTAGGCGCAGTCACTATATTGGGAGATCTGGCAGAGTCCATGCTCAAGAGAGATGCGGGAGTCAAGGATTCAGGCAGCATAATACCCGGGCATGGCGGTGTGCTCGACAGGATAGACAGCCTGCTCTTTGCGGCTCCTGTTCTTTACTTGTTAAGGATGTTTTTATGAAAAATATTGTAATACTCGGATCAACGGGCTCTATCGGCGCAAGCGCTCTGGAGGTAATAGAAAAATTTCCCGACCGTTTCAGAGTCCTGGGCCTTTCGGCATGGAAAAACAGCGAACTGCTCATGTCGCAAATTATCAAATTCAGGCCGCAGGTGGTTGCTGTTGCGGATGAACGACTTAGAAACAGGCTGGCCAGTGATCTGTCGGGCCGGCAGGATATTCCGGAAATCCTGTGCGGAATTCAGGGGATATCAGAGGTAGCCGGAATGCCCGGAGCCGATATTGTGATATCGGCCATAGTCGGATCAGCGGGCCTGCTGCCGACCCTCACTGCAGTGAGGGCGGGCAGAACGGTAGCGCTCGCCAATAAAGAGACTCTCGTAATGGCAGGCCATATATTCACCGAAGAGGTCCGAAACTCCGGGGCCTGTCTGCTTCCGGTCGACAGTGAGCACAGCGCTATTTTTCAGTGTCTGAGCGGCCGCAGCAGGGAATCCGTCAGGCGATTGATACTCACGGCGTCCGGAGGGCCATTCCTCGGCAGGACGGCGGATGAAATGGAGGAGGTTACGACCGCCGACGCGCTGCGCCATCCGAGCTGGCAGATGGGCAGGAAGATCTCGATAGATTCTGCAACCCTTATGAACAAGGGCCTTGAGGTGATCGAGGCAAGCTATCTCTTTGACATGCCTGCCGGCATGATATCCGCGCTGGTGCATCCGCAAAGCATTGTCCATTCGCTTGTGGAATTTGTCGACGGCAGCTGTCTGGCCCAGCTTTCAAACCCCGACATGAAAGGGCCTATTGCTTACGCGCTCTCGTACCCTGAAAGGCTCGACGCGGTTATGGAGCCTATCGGCTGGGAGAGACTCCCGGGCCTGACCTTTTCTATGCCCGATACGGATACATTCCGTTGCCTTTCACTTGCCTACGAGGCGCTGAGGAGCGGAGGGACTATGCCGGCTGTGCTTAACGCGGCCAATGAAGCGGCTGTCTATGCGTTTCTTGACGGGCGGATAAGCTTCAACGATATCCCTGCTATAATAGAAAAAACCATGGAGGCGCACATGACTGAAACTGCAACAGACATAGAACTCGTTATCAGCGCAGACCGCTGGGCGAGAAGCATGGCTGCGGAGATCATAAAAGGATGAGCATACTGCTGGCAATACTGCTTTTCGGCGTCCTCATATTCGTGCATGAACTCGGCCACTTTCTCTTTGCTAAATTATGCAACGTAAAGGTGCTTAAGTTTTCGATAGGCTTCGGCCCGAAACTCATCGGCAGGAAGATCGGAGAGACCGAATATGTAATCTCGGCGCTGCCACTCGGCGGGTATGTGAAAATGTACGGCGAAGATCCGGACGAGGAGATAATTGAAGAAGACCGGGCCCGTTCCTACAAACGGCAGCCTTTGAGAAAAAGGGCGATGATACTGCTTGCCGGACCGGTCTTCAATATATTACTTACCTTTGTCATATATACATCCCTGCTGGCAATAGGCTCAGAAGTGCCTGTGCCCGAACTGAAAAATCTTATGCCTGTTGTGGACGAGGTAGTAGCCGGCGCTCCGGCTGCAAAAGCCGGGCTCAAGAACGGCGACAGGATTGTAAGCATAGGAGACACGGACATAAACACATGGATAGATGTCGTAAACCTGGTATGGTCGAATCCGGGCAAAGAGATGGTCTTCGTTGTGAAGCGGGGAGACAGTACACACAGCCTGAGGATCACCCCCGGCGCGGAGACGATCAAGGACAGGACCGGGAAAGACATTACCGTCGGACGTATAGGGATTAAAAAGAGCGGCCAGGGCATTTATTCAATAGTCAAAAGCGAATCTCCGGCGGACGTTCCGGTTCTGGGAGCATATGCAACCTACAAGATGGGCATCCTGATCTATGATTCGATCTGGATGACCGTGTCCGGAGAGATATCGGTCAAGAATGTAGGCGGGCCTATAGCCATAGTGAGCCTGTCCAACAGGGCTGCCGACGCCGGGATAATCGCCTATCTGCTGTTTATGGCCCTGATAAGCGTAAACCTCGGTATCCTGAATCTGCTGCCCATCCCCGTGCTGGACGGGGGGCATCTGCTTTTCATGGGGATTGAGGCTGTGCGCGGAAAACCCCTGAGCGATGAGACAATGGCATTTGCGCAAAAGACAGGATTAATATTGCTGCTGGCCCTTATGGGCCTGGTGATATTTAATGACATTTTCAGACTTTTCAGCGGTAAACCATGGTGAAACCTGCGGCAATAAGATATCTGCGTTCGGCGGGCGGCGTTATCTGGAAAAAATCCGGGGCTGTTGTCGAGATAGCCCTGATCGCGACAAGAAACGGCTCTGTCTGGACCTTGCCCAAGGGCATAATCGACAGGGATGAAAGCCCTGAAATGGCGGCTATGAGGGAGATCAGGGAGGAGACCGGCCTTTCCGGAAGGATTATAGACGTCCTCGGCGAGAAATCATACTGGTTTTTTCTCAAAGACGAAAATGCAAAGTGCAAAAAAACGGTCCAATATTTCCTGCTCGAACATACGGAAGGGGAGTTGTCGGACTCAAGCCCGGAGATTGATGAGGTCAAATGGGTTCCTATAGACCGGGCGGTCCAACTCCTTGCTTACAGGAGCGACTGTGATATAGTTTCGGCGGCCAAGGAGAAAATAGAGACAAATGACAAAGATAGCTCATCCTGACTATCTGAAAACAGAGCTTGCCGCATGCAGGGGAAAAGGCATGCGCATTGTCTTTACAAACGGCTGTTTTGATATTATCCATGTGGGCCATGTGCGCTATCTGAGAGAAGCGCGGGCCCTCGGCGATTTGCTCGTAGTCGGACTCAATTCCGACACTTCTGTTGCCCGGCTCAAACCCGGACGGCCTATAAATAATGAGGCCCAGAGGGCTGAGGTGCTGGCGGCGCTGGAGATGGTGGATTATGTCACGATCTTTACCGAAGACACTCCTTACGGGCTGATAAAATCCCTCAGGCCGGATGTCCTTGTCAAGGGCGGAGACTGGAAGAAAGAGGACATAGTTGGAGCCGACATCGTCCATGAAGTCTATAGCCTGCCTTTCACTGACGGGGTATCTACCACAGCCATACTATGCAGGATTCGGGCGCTGAAGGAGTGAAACTATTGCTTTTCCCAGGGTTTCTGTTAAGATATGTATGTTTGGTTTAACTGGTGAAAATCCGGCAGAAAGTATAAGGAGATGAAAATGGGATTTATATCATCCATCTTTAAAAAGAAACCGGACGTCGCATGTTGCGAAAAAAGACGCAGTCCGAGACACATGTGCGCCATACCCACGGAACTCATAGATTCTGCAGGTGAAATCTGGGATTGCAAGATTGTCGACATGAGCGAACAGGGGTTCGGAATCATTACCCCGGCTGCGCTCACTATGGGCAGTTGCTTAAGCATCCTTAAGCCCAACATTATGGCGGAAGTGGTCTGGGCAAGAGAAAACAAGGCGGGCTTGAGGGCTATACAGTAACCGTTGCCGTCTTCAGTCCCCTGTTTCATCAATGGGCCTGCTTGATCCATGCCGTAACCATTTGTGTGTGTTCCTCTGAATACTCATCGCCGCGTTTTACAACGCCAAATCAGTTATAATAAATATCGCAGTAATACCTTTCCGGCAGGTGAATAATGAAAAAAATAATCGTTACCGGCGGGGCCGGATTCATCGGGTCGAACCTCCTGAACTATCTTGTGCCCCTCCATACGGACATCCTCTTTATAAATCTCGACAAGCTTACCTATGCCGCAAATCTTCATAGCCTTGCGGATATTGAAGGAGCGCCAAACTATATATTCGAACAGGGAGACATCGCCGACCAGTCGGCTGTTACAGGACTCTTCCGCAAATATGAACCCGACGGGGTGATACATCTCGCGGCAGAGAGTCACGTTGACCGCAGTATAGTAGATCCCGATTCATTCATGCGCACAAATATCATGGGCACTTTTTATCTGCTTGAGACCTGCAGGCAACAATGGAAAAGAGATGGGAACCATATGTTCCATCACGTAAGCACGGATGAGGTTTACGGCTCGCTTGGAGAAACCGGCCTTTTCACCGAAGATACAAGGTATGACCCGAGCAGTCCTTATTCGGCCGCCAAGGCGTCCAGCGACCATATTGTAAGGGCATATCACAGGACTTACGGCCTGCCCGTCAGGGTAACCAATTGCTCGAATAACTACGGCCCGCGCCAGTTTCCGGAAAAACTCATCCCCCTGATGATCCTGAATGCGCTGGAAGGCAACCCCCTGCCCGTTTACGGCAAAGGCAATAATGTGAGAGACTGGCTGTATGTTCAGGACCATTGCGAGGCCATATGGCTTGTTTTTCAAAAAGGGAAGACGGGCGAGACCTATAATATCGGCGGCTCCTGCGAAAAAAGGAATATCGATGTTGTGCGGCTTATATGCAGGGCTCTTTCGGAAGAAACCGGCAGGCCGCCTGATGATTTCGAAAAATTGATAACATATGTGGCGGACAGACCGGGGCACGATCTGAGATACGCAATCGATTCATCAAAACTGAAGGCCGAGCTCGGCTGGCAGCCTAATGAGACCTTTGAATCCGGGCTGAGAAAGACCGTCAGATGGTATATGGATAATGATGAATGGATAGAGAAGGTCAGGACAGGCGAATACAGAAAATGGATTGCAAAGAACTATGGGGACAGGTGAATTAATGATAAACGACAGGATATTCAGGGAATATGATATCAGAGGCACGGTCCCGGACGAGTTGAACGGCAACATCGCTTTTGTTCTCGGCATGGCGTTCTCCGTTTTCCTGAAAAAACACAACCCCGGCGCAAAAAAGGTGAGCGTGGGCAGGGATGTGCGGTTGAGTTCCGCAGACCTTGCGTCGGCCCTGATCAGGGGGATCAGGAAAGAAGGCCTTGATGTTGTGGATCTCGGCGTCTGCCCTACTCCCCTTCAATATTTTTCGATATTTCATCTCGACCTTGACGGCGGCGTAATGGTTACGGGCAGCCACAATCCGCCCGAGTATAACGGCTTCAAGATCAGTGTCGGCAGGGAAACTATTCACGGCGCGGACATACAATCGCTCAGGAAGATCATTGAGGACAATTACCGGAAATACTTCCCGGGGCATCCGACAGCCGGGGCGCCTCCGGTCAATGATTTTATTACTGTTCCCGAAAAAGACTCATCACAAACCGGGGGGACCCTCGAATCATTCGATATCATAAAAGAATACACCAAATACATGCTTAATGAATTTTCATATCTCGGCAGCCCTGAGTACAGGCGAATCAGGATAGTTGTCGACGCAGGCAACGGCACTGCCGGAGCCGTCGCTCCGGATATCCTTGCGGCAATGGGTTGCGATGTAATCCCTTTATACTGCGAGCCGGACGGAAACTTTCCAAACCACCATCCTGACCCGACGGTTGTAGAGAATATCCGCTGCCTGATAAAGGAAATAAAGAGGTCCGGGGCCGATATCGGCGTGGGTTATGACGGAGACGCAGACAGGATAGGAGTTGTGGACAAAAACGGCAATATTGTATGGGGCGACCAGATACTGATAGCTCTGAGCCGCGAAATCCTGAAAGAACATCCCGGCGCAAAGGTCATTGCCGATGTCAAATGCTCTCAGCTGCTCTTTGACGATGTCGGGAAACATGGCGGAGTCCCCATTATGTGGAAGACGGGACATTCGCTGGTCAAGAAGAAGATGAGGGAAGAAAAGGCCCTTCTTGCCGGGGAATTCAGCGGACATATATTTATCGGCGACCGGTATTTCGGGTTTGACGACGCTCTATACACAACCTTCAGGCTTGTGGAGATCATGAAGAAGTCCGGCAGGGAGATCAGCGAACTGCTTTCCGGCATCCCAAGGCTATTTTATACGCCCGAGATAAGACTCGACTGCCCGGACGAGAAAAAAAATGCTGTTGTAGACAGGATTGTGGGCAATTTCATTGCGTATAATATCGACGGCGGCGCGGCGCATACTCCGCATAAAGTAATCGGGGTAGACACAACCGACGGGGTGAGGATACTTTTCGAAAACGGCTGGGGTCTGGTCAGGTCAAGCAATACACAACCTATCGTGGTTATGAGGGTCGAGGCCGGCGACGAAGAAAGTCTCAACAGCTATCGTGAGTTTCTTGAAGAGGAATTCAAAGCCGCAAGCCGGGGCTGAAAAACAGCGCGGAAGAAGAAAAATACGATCAAATTCATAAGTGCAGAGGTGGCGTAATGAAGGCGATAATACTTGCGGGCGGAAGCGGGACCAGACTCTGGCCCCTTTCCAGAAAGAATTTCCCGAAGCAGTTTCTGAAGATCAACAGTGAATCTTCGCTTCTTCAACAGACGGCTGCGCGATTTTTAAAAACCATGCCCCTGGAAGACATCGTTGTAATGACCAATGAAGCGTACCGTTTTTATGTAAAAAAAGACATGGACGGTCTTTCAGCAAATGGGCAGATTTCTTTCGACAATATAATACTTGAACCGGCTGCAAGGAATACCGCGCCCGCCATCGCGCTCGGCCTTGCCTACTGCCGCGACAAGCTGGGGTCGGCGGACAATGAGGTTATATTCGTCTGCCCTTCAGATCACATCGTAGGGCCTGCCGGTCGTTTCGCAGACTATGTCCGCTCTTCTGAAGAGATCGCCGGGCAGGGCCTGCTGCTTACCTTCGGTGTAAATCCCGACAGGCCCGAGACCGGATATGGTTATATAAAAAAAGGTCCGGGACACAAATCCGCTTCCGGCGCTGAATATTTCGATGTTGCAGAGTTCGCCGAGAAGCCCGATGTGGAAACCGCAAAAACATATCTCGGGGGAGGCTACCTCTGGAATTCCGGTATGTTTGCCTTCACCATAGGCGCGATGACCTCTGAACTCAGGGAACATGCGCCTGCAATCGGAGATATGCTTGATCTGACCTTTGATGAAATGACGGCCCGGTTCTCCGATATGCCCGATATATCCGTAGATTACGCCGTCATGGAAAAATCCGACAGGGTCGCAACCATGCCTCTCGATCTGGAGTGGAACGACATCGGCTCCTGGGATTCGCTGTATGATGTGCTCGACAAGGACGGCAACGGTAATATCACGCTTGGAGATATCAACATGATAGACACCAGGAACTGTCTTATAATCGGCAACAAGAGGCTGATATCGACTATAGGTCTTGAAGATTGCCTTATTGTGGAAACAGGCGACGCCCTGCTGATCTCGAAAAAAGGAGAAGCGCAGAAGGTGAAGGATGTCGTAAACAGGCTCAAGGCCGAGAAAAGGATTGAAGCTGATGAACATCTGACCTGTTACAGGCCCTGGGGCAGTTACACCGTGCTTGAGGAAGGCCCGCGCTACAAGATCAAGCGAATCGTTGTGAACTCCGGCGCAAAGCTGAGCCTGCAGATGCATTATCACAGGGCCGAGCACTGGGTGGTTGTGACCGGAGCTGCAAAGGTTACTATTGCAGACAGGGATTTGATCCTGCATGAAAACGAATCCGTTTATGTGCCCAAGTCCGCCGTGCACAGGCTTGAAAACCCGGGCAAGACCCCGCTCGAGATCATAGAGGTGCAGAGCGGCGAGTATGTGGGAGAAGACGATATAGTCAGGGTCGAGGACAGCTACGGCAGGACGGCTGAAGCGGAATAAAAGAGCTTAATATCAACCCGGCGACAAATGGCGGATCGTCGGCTATTATATCTTGTTTGACGAACCGCCAATGCAATATCCCATGCTTTTTTACTCACCCCCTCCATCGCTCCATACTTTTTTCTCCGGAACGGTTTATGTACCTGTCGGTAAAAACCCCTGTTAAATCACCTTATTGAATAATTTCACCTTCCGGTTATAATTAATCAAAAGGAGATAATTATGATAAAAAACGGGGACGGAGGGTGGAATCCATATCTTGCAGGGGCGCTTACGGGCCTTCTGCTTATCCTTGCAGTATGGGTATCGGATAAATACGTCGGCGCGTCAACCACATTTGTGCGCGTAGCAGGAATAATAGAGAGCGGGTTCCTGCCCGAACATGTTGCGGACATCGAATATTTCAACAAGGAAAAACTTATCATCGACTGGCAGACCCTGTTTGTGGCGGGAATAATGATCGGCGCATTTGTCTCGTCCATAACATCAAAATCCTTCAGACTTCAGCCCGTGCCCGATATGTGGAAAGACCGCTTCGGCGACAGTGTACCCAAAAGGGCTGTCGCAGCTTTTGCCGGAGGGTTTATCGCTATCTTCGGCGCGCGTCTTGCCGACGGCTGCCCCAGCGGTCACGGACTTAGCGGATCGCTCCAACTGGCAATAAGCGGCCTGCTTTCCCTTCTGTTTTTCTTTATCGGCGGGATGATCATGGCCCGCATAATTTATGGAGGAGGCAGGAAATGAATATACTCCTTTACGGTCTCATAACCGGCGTTATCTTCGGTTTTCTCCTCCAGAAAGGCCACGTACTTAGATACGACAAACAGATCGGCGCGCTGCGGCTCATGGACATGACCATAGTAAAGTTCATGTTTACAAGCATAATAGTTGCCATGCTCGGCGTCTATCTGCTGCTTGATCTCGGTCTGGTCAAACTCCAGATAAAGCCTCTGATAGTTGGAGGAAATGTTGTCGGCGGGATAATATTCGGCATAGGGTGGGCGATTCTCGGTTATTGTCCCGGCACCCAGCTCGGCGCACTGGGAGAAGGAAGATGGGATGCGCTGTTCGGAATAGCAGGGATGCTTGCAGGGGCCGCTTTCTTTGCGGAGATGTATCCGGCGCTGAAAGAAACCGTGCTGACATGGGGCAATTATGGAAAGCTTACATTGCCGGAGGCGCTCGGGGTAACCCATTGGGCCGTAATCATTCCGGTCGTTATAGCCGGGATTCTAATGTTCCGGTGGTTCGAGAAAAAGGGGTTATAGAAATAACCGTCTGATATAAGTGTTTCAGCCATGCCAACCAGGCAGGTCGCTTAAGGAACCCAAGTGATAATACCCTCATCTTGATTCTGTTTCTTCCATTGCAAAAACGAATCAACATCGCGG
>JGI20214J51088_10000250_pt1 | contig 38844 bp, 33 predicted proteins | sample WetSurMetagenome_FD_51088 | JGI IMG/M metagenome (IMG submission 51088) | reverse complement strand
CCCTTGACAACGATGGGGTGTTATCGTACAGTAGCGACCCGACTAAACGGGCGGATAGCTCAGTCGGGAGAGCGCCACGCTTACACCGTGGATGTCACAGGTTCAAGTCCTGTTCCGCCTACCATAAAGCAGATATTGCGGGGTCGTAGTTAAGTTTGGTTATAACGCCGGCCTGTCACGTCGGAGGGCGTGGGTTCAAATCCCATCGGCCCCGCCAGTAAACAAAAAAGGGTTTCGGATTTTCCGAAACCCTTTTTTTGTCAGCCCACGGCTGCGGAAATCTAGTTTCTCACCCCGCACCATTCCGGTTTATTTCTCCGGATCAATTCCTGGCGCAGCAGACAAACCGTGACGATGCCGATCCAGGCGCCCGCGACCGTGTCGCTCAGGAAATGAGCCGTCGTGACCGTCCTGCTGACGGCCACCAGCAGACCAAAGCAATAGAGAGGGAAGCGATATCGGGGAAACAGCAGCGACAGGGCGAGGGCAAGGGACAGGGCCGTTGCGGCGTGTCCCGAGGGGAATGAATTCAGATCCTCCGACGGGTGGAAGAAGTTGAACCCGTACAGGCCCTCCCGAAAAAACATCGTTGGCCGGAAACGGCCGAAGGTCATCTTGAGGAACAGGGTCACCATGCCGGAGACAGCGACAGAGGCGAAGACAAAAAGCGCCCGATTCGCCGGGAGCTCGCGACGGCGGGCCTGCTTGAAATAGAGAAACAGGCCGAACGCCCCCACCAGATACCACGTGGATTCGCCCATTGTGCTGATCCACTCGAACAGATCAAGAATTCGGGCGTCCAGCCCTTTGCAGTAGATCGCGACCGGGATGTCGATTCGATAGTAGCCGATNACTGAAAATACACTCACGGCCGCGAGGGAAAAGGCAATCCTTNCGTTAGTCGACCTCACGTTTTTCCCCCTGGAAATTCCTGCACCAGACAAAATCGATCCGGTTCACCTTGGCCCCGTTGAGGGTCAGCTCCATCTCTGCGGCCGGTTGAATGCTGTCACAACGGAACCGTTGAGCGAAATGCCTGTCCTCGCGATGCGGATTGGCATCGACAATCAGCAAATCGTATCCCAGCGGTTCATTCTTTGCCCAGAAATCAAATTGATCCCCCCTGTGCTCGGTGACGAACACGTTGTTGTGATACGGCAGGGAGTAATACATCATCCGGCTCCCCATCGTCCAATCGATCACGGCGAGCGTTTTCCGGGGATGATCGGACTCCTTCAATATCGCGTCCGCCTTTTTTGCGATGTCATCGAAGCCATAGATGTCCCGGAAGGGGGAATTGTAATCCGGGAACGCAAACCATTTTGCCGCAAGCTCTGCATAGAGGAAGAGAGTGACCACGAGGCTGAACCCGACGGAGAAATAAAGGATTCTCCTCTTCAGGGTTGTGCTGTCAACACCCAGGGAATAAACCCCGATCGGGATGAAGAGAAAATAGAAGACACTGCTCCAGTGCGGAAGGGACAGATCATACAGTGAAACGTAGAGGGTAAAGGCCAGAACCGTACCGCCCAGGAGAACAGAGAGCCAGATCCGCCTGTCTTGCGAGCGGAAGCCCTTGTAAAAACCGTACAGGGCAATCCCGAACAGGAAGGGGCTGTAAGCGCCCGCCTGGGCGCCCAGGGATGACAGGAACGACAGGATCTTCAAGGTGGATGGGCCCATGACGTGAGACCACTGGTATCGAAAACTGGCGAAATCGTTCTGCATGTTCCAGTACAGGACTGGCGAGATCAGGAGCAATGCGATCAAGACGGAAACGATCGTACCCGCCGAGAAAATCAGATCGAATCTCTTCCGGAAGGCAAAATAGACGAAGATGGAGGGCACAAGCAGAACGGATGTATATTTGGCCAGCCCGCAGAGTCCGAGGATGAGACCCAGTGCGACATAGTATTTCAGTTTCCCCGTGTCCTCTATCTTCAGGATCACGGAAATCAGGGGGATGATCAAAACGAGCAAAAATTCATCGGGAAGAAGCATGAGACTCATGGCATTCAGAAGAAAAGAGCTGTTGAGCGCCACGACGGCCAGAAGCGAGATCTTGTGTGAGCCGGACATTTTCATCGTAAAGAAGTAGGACAGAAAAGAAGCAAGGGCAAACAGCAGGATGGCCGGCAAGCGCACCAGAAATTCACTTGTGCCGAAAAGGGTATAGAAGGGGGCATGGATCCAGCCGACCAGCGGCGGGTGGTCGACATAGCTCCAGTCCAGGTTGATTGCATATAAAATGTAATGAGCCTCGTCGACTCCCAGGCCAAATGTGCAGGCAACCGCCATCCGAATGACGGAGAAGAACGCGATGATCCCAATAATGTCCCTGTGGCTTTTCGTCACGATCTCTCCCGCTCGCAATGAATGTGAAAAGGCCCTGTCACCCTTGGGTTCAGGAAGACCCGCCTGCCCGGATTTTCTATCATAAGTCAGGCAAGAATTCTGCCTTTTTTATGGCGGCCGCTGCCCGGGTGATCGTTTGATATTGGCAGATCATCGGGCGTTCACGCCCGTTTGCATCGACGTCAAGAAGGATTCGCGTTGAATCGGGCAGCGGAAACCGTTACAGTGATAAGAAAGAGCAATAAATGGAGGAGACATGAAAGCAGGCTCGATGAGTGACCGTTGTTGGAAAGGGACGGCCCTCGGCATGCTGTTGCTGCTGGTCGTCCTGACAGGCTGCTCGAAGACGCAACAGGTGCTCGTGCGGGAACCTGTAGCCCCGACGCAGACAGTGGAAGGCCGCTGGGATCTCAAGAGTTTCGGTCCGGCCGGCTCGGAGACGCCCATTCCCCCGGAGCGCCAGGTTTTCATCGATTTTGCGCCTGACGGCAAGATCAGCGGCTTCGCCGGGTGCAACCGTTATTTCGGGGGTTGGGGTTATCTCGAAGGTGCAAAGGACACCCTTCGCGTCTGGCAGACCGGATCGACCCGGATGGCTTGCCCCGAGCCGGTCATGAAGATGGAACATCGATTCCTGGAAGAGATCACCCGTGTTTCCACGTTTGCGCTCGAGGGAAATGAGTTGCGCCTGAATTACAATGAAGGTCAAGGGGTGATGCGGTTTACAAGGGGCAGCAAGCCCTAGAGAGGTGTCAGCCCAGATCATTTCTGCGGCAGGCTTTTCACGTAGATGACCTTGTGATCGCCCGGCGCATAGTATTCCCTGAGTTTCGCCTCGGACCGGTATCCGTGATTCACATAGAATCGGCGGGTGCCCCTGTACTTGCTCTGAGACGAGGTTTCGATGTAGATCTTGCGGCCGCCCAGCTCGCCGATGGCCGCCTCGGAGCTGGCCAGCAGGATCTTTCCGATGCCGCTGCCCTGCGATTCCTTGCGTACAGCCATCCAGTAGATGTCGTAGCTGTTCAGGGTCAGCGGGACCGGGCCGTAGCAACTGTAGCCCAGCACTTGACCCCCTGTCTCGGCAAAGATGAAGTGATACCCGCTGGCCAGCCCGATTCGGAGGCGCTCCTCCATGAGTTCAACGGCAATGCTCATCTCATCGGGCCTGAAAAAGCCCGTGGAAGCGACAATGTCCCGGACAATTCCACTGTCGCGGCGTTTGACAGTCGTTCGCAAGGTTATTCCGGAAAGGGGCATCGGTGCAAGACGCCCGCCTTTTTTTCCTGCCATAGGGTCAACCTGTCCTGAGTGTGTCGCCGATGATCCTGCGGATTACCTCTTCGTAGCCCAGGCCCGCCTCCCCGGTTGCTGCCGTGAAGCCGCTGTCGGGAGAAAGGCAGGGGTTCGAATTGATTTCTAATATCCAGGGAGTGCCGTCTCGATCAACGCGGTAATCGACGCGGGCGTATCCGCGCAGCTGAAAAAGATGCCAGCAGCGAAGGGCATTTCTCTCTAAGGCGCGAAGAAGGGGTCTGTCCTTCCCTGCAAAGCCGAAACGCCGGGGTGTATTGCGATACTCGACGGCTTTTTCGTCCCACTTGGCTTTGTAGCCGACAATGCGGGGTTTGTCCACGCTGAATCCAACAAATTCGATCTCGGCCGGGGGGAGAACCTCCGGACCATCCTTTGCGGCCAGGATGGAAAGGTTGAACTCGCGCCCGTCGACGTATCGCTCCGCGAAGCCTTCTGCGCCTATCTCTTCGAGGCGCTTGCGTATCTCATCCCGCAGTTCATCCACGTCCCGGGAACACACTACGGAACCTTCTTCAAGACCGACAGATGCGTGTTCCCATACCGATTTTACGATGAAGGGGGACGATGCGGGAAACGGGCCTTTCAGAGAGGATTCTGTCAGGCTGACCCAATCCGGCGTGCGGAGACGATGAGCATGCAGGAGTCTTTTTGCGGCCAGCTTGTTTGAACTGAGGAACGTGGCTTCCGTCCCGGCACCCGTGTAGGGCATCCTCAGCGAATCGAGGAGTGAAGGAGCCAGGTAAATGAACCGCCCCTGGCCCCCTGCCGTCTCGACAAGATTGAAAACGATATCGCATGACTCGGAACGCAGGCGCTCCGACATGTCCGGCAGATCGAGACGGAAGGGCAGGGCAATCGAGCTGTGGCCCATTGCCCGGAGAGCGCTCGAAACCGCCTCGACCTGGTTCAAGACGTCCTGCTCGTCGGCAGAGGCGCAGGAACTGATTTCACTGTGGAGGATGACGACCTTCATGGTTCACCGCCGCGGGAAGATCCGCTCTTCGGCGGATGCCATGATCATTCCAATGAGATCCCGATAGGACACGCCGGCCAGTGTGGACAGGATGGGCAGATCGGAATGGGTCGGATGGAGGCCCGCCAGGGGGTTGACCTCGAGGAAATGTGGAACTCCCAGGGAGTTGCATCGCACATCGAGCCGCCCGCCGTCCCTGCATTCGAGCCCTCGCCAGGAAGCAAGGGCAACGTCCGACACCCGGTCCGCCTCCGGCCCCGTGACGAGAGCGTAGTCCACGAATTGCTCGCAGTATTCCTTGTTCACTAGGGAATATACCCCTTTTTCCGCATTTTCCCTCAGAATGACTTCCATGACGGCGATGGTGCGCGCCTTGCGGCCCGTGCCGACGATCCCCACGGTGAACTCCCTTCCGGAAAGGTAGGTCTCCACGAGGACCGGTTGCGAGAACGTCTCGAGCAGCGCCCGGCACCGGGCGTCGAGTTCGCCCGCGTTGCGCACGATGGATTTCTCGCTGATCCCTTTCCCGGTGCCCTCTGACATCGGTTTGACGAACAGGGGATAGGGAAGGCNGANGGCAGCGATGTCTCCGGGGTCTTCGACAACGGCAAAGTCGGGCGTGGGGATGCCGAGATCCCGGACAACGCGCTTGGCCATGGCCTTGTGAAGCGTGAGCGAGAGCACGAGGGGATCGGAGAAGACGTAGGGGACCTGGTAGGCGTCGAGCAGGCAGGGCACCTGGGACTCACGCCCGTATCCCTTTATCCCTTCGGCGATGTTGAAGACGAGATCCCACCGGTCACCGGCGACCAAGCGCTTCGCCAGGGCGCGCACATGGCCGATTCGATCGGTCCGGTACCCCAGGGAACCCAGGGTCTCCTCGATGGCGTCGATGGTGGCGGGTTGGTCGAACTCGGCAGTCTCTTCTTCCGAGTAACCTTCCTGGAGATAATCCGTTCTGAGATCATAGGTCATCCCGACCAGCGTCATGGCGTTCACCTTTTCTTGCAGAATCCAAAGAACCCCGCCGTTTTGGCGGCGGGGTTCTTCCGTTGTCCTGTCAAACGGGGCTGCGGGATCAGACCCTGCCCTCGCATTCGGAGATATCGGCCGGGTCGGGATACTGGAACAATCTCCCCTGGTAGTTCTTGAGGGTGATNTGGCGCTCATCGCGNCCGACGACATACGCGGGCAGCAGCGGTATCTTCCCNCCGCCTCCCGGTGCATCGATCACGTAAGTCGGAACAGCGTATCCCGTCGTGTGCCCCCGCAGTCCCTCGATGATCTCCAGCCCTTTGGATACGGGCGTTCGAAAATGGGACGAGCCGGTGATCGGATCACACTGGTAGAGGTAGTACGGCCGCACACGGTTCATCACCAGGTCGTGGACCAGACGTTTCATCGTCTCGACGCTGTCGTTCACGCCGGCCAGCAGCACGGTCTGGCTGCCGAGCGGAATGCCGGCATCGGCGAGTCGGTTGAACGCCTGGCTGACTTCGAAGGTCAGTTCCTCGGGATGGGCGAAGTGGATGCTCATCCACAAGGGGTGATAGCGTTTCAGGATATGGCAGAGACTCGAGGTGATCCTCTGTGGAAGCACGACGGGGACCTTCGTCCCGATGCGGATCAACTCGACGTGCGGGATGGCGCGAAGCCGCGACAACAGCCAGTCCAGGGATTCGTCGGGAAGTGTCAGCGGGTCCCCGCCTGACAGCAGCACGTCCCTCACTGCCGGCGTGTTCTCGATGTAGGCGATCGCCCGTTCCCACCGCTCCCGGTCGGCGTGAAACTCTTCATGCCTGCCGACCATGCGCGAGCGGGTGCAGTAGCGGCAGTGGGTCGAGCAGAACCCTGTCACGAGGAAGAGGACCCGGTCGGGATAACGGTGTACAAGACCGGGCACGGGGCTGTCATGGTCCTCTCCGAGAGGATCATCCGACTCGTCCCATGATCGTTCGAACTCCGATGTCACGGGAACGACCATCCTTCTCAGGGGCTGATCGGGCTCCATGGGGTCCAGCAGGCTCGCGTAGTACGGCGTGATGTTCAGAGGGATGGCCCCGCCCCGGGTGTTGATGGCCATTTCCTCCTCGGCCGACAGCCAAAGCATCCGCGACAGCAAATCGACACCGGTGATCCGGTTCTTGATCTGCCAGCGCCAGTCGTTCCATTCTGCTGCAGAGGCTTCGGGGAAAAATTGTTTTCTGAATGCTTGGGACCGGGGGCTTGGCTTGCAGGTGGAAGCCCCCCGGGAGGGCATGATGAAAACGCGACTCGTGATCCCTGTCGCAGCGGGTGCCACGGGGNAAGAGGGGACTGGATTTTGAATTAGCTCATCCAGAGCTAAACCGGCAATGCCGGTGATTGGACCCGGAGGCTCTGCCTCCTGGTTCAGACAGACGTTTTCTTCCATCCTTTGTCCTCCTGATGTATGTTCTTGACGATGAACCGTTCTCTGTCGCGCTCTCAATTTCGTTCCTGTGATTCCGTTTTCTTCACCGNTTTTTNATCGTCGGTCTGTCTGAAAAACGGCGCTCTATGATAAGAAGCACTTGATTCCTTTGTACGGAAGTTTATTTTATTGTCAAGCGTTTTTTGCGTTTTCCGCGCACTTTTGGAATATTTTTTTCGATATAATTCCGCGCACATCAGCGAGCACTGCAAGATGCTTGCCACGACAAGCTTTCAAGACACCCCCATCATGGATGCTCTACCTTTTCTGAATATCCTTGCATGAATGCCTTGAAACACCNATGTGGCGCTGATTTCACGGCACATCGTTATTTGTGCTCTGTCAGGGCCGAATCAGGCAATACACTTGCCTTTTCCACGCTCATCAGATAAATTAGCGCAGAAAATTTGACGGATCAGGAAAAACGTTCCCCATGATTGTCACCGACGGCAAGGAATTCTGTCAGATCTGCAAGAAGAAAATGTCCATCGTCCTGTGCGACGGCTGTGAGGTCCCCCTCTGTGAAGACTGCCGCCGTTGGGATCTCTGGGGTTATGGGTGCGGGCACGTCGACACAAAGGCATTCTGCGCGACCTGCTACGAGAATCCGGCCGTGAACCCTTATGGAGGGAACCACGGGGAACAATGAAGTACGAAGGAGACATCATTCGGCCTCCCAGCGAGGCCTATAGCCTATTGTTGCAGGTCACTGTCGGCTGCTCGCACAACAAATGCACCTTCTGCCCGAGCTTCAAGGACAAGCGGTTCCGCATCAAGAGCATCGAGGAGATCATCGAGGATCTGGAATACGCATCCCGAAAGATCGGCCGGGTCGACAAGCTCTTCCTGTGCGACGGCGACGCCCTCATCATCCCCCAGAAACGATTGATCGAGATCCTGGATGCGATCCGCGAGCGTCTGCCGGGCATCGGCCGCATCGGAACATACGCGAACGCGAAGAGCATCCTGAGAAAGTCTGCCGGGGAGCTTGGCGAGTTGAAGGAGCGCGGGCTCGGCATCATCTACCTGGGCATCGAAACGGGCAATGAGGAGCTCCTCCAAAAGATCTGCAAGGGCGCAACGTACGAACAGATCGTCGAAGCGGGCAGGAAGGTGAAGGAAGCGGGGATCACGCTTTCCGTGACGGTGCTCCTCGGCATCGGGGGGGTCGAGAAGAGCATGGAGCACGCCCGCGACACGGCCCGCATCCTCACGGACATCGACCCGGATTTCGCCGGCGTTCTGACCGTTATGCTCGTCCCGGGCACACCTCTTCATGATGAAGCCAGGGATGGGACGTTCGTCCTGCCCGAAACATTCGAACTTCTCAGGGAGCTGCATGCCATCGTAGAGGCTTGCCGCTTCAGCAACTGCTTTTTCACCGCCAATCACGCCTCCAACTACCTGCCCATCCGCGCACAGTTGCCACGGGACAAGGAAAAGATCGTCCGCCTGATCGAAGAGGTCGTCCGGCGCGGCGATCCATCCGCTCTGAGACCCGAATTCATGCGGGGACTGTGAATGAGCCGACCCTCTGCTTTCAGCCGGATCACGGAATGGTTGAAGTCCTTCTTCGGTGGCGGGAGGGAGAAGGAGCAGTCGCGTCTCGAGGAAGAAATCCAGTCGATCATCGACGAGGGCGAACAGAAGGGGCTCATCGATGAGAAGTCCGGTGAGATGATCCAGAGTATCCTGGAATTCCGCGACACCGTGGCCCGCGAGGTCATGATCCCCCGGACGGAAATCGTGGCCATCCCGAGCGATGCCCCCGCTGCGGAGATCATCGACCAGGTGACGATGCACGGCTATACCCGGATGCCCGTTTATCACGGCAGCGCGGACAACATCATCGGCATCCTGAACGTAAAGGACCTGCTGAGACTCTGCCTGAAGCCCATCGACGAGGCGGACCTCAAGCCGCTCCTTCGAAAACCCTACTTCATCCCGGAGACCAAGAACATCCACCTGCTGCTGCACGAGCTGAAGGAACAGCGCCAGCACATGGCCATCGTGATCGACGAGTATGGAGGGACGGCCGGTCTCGTGACGCTCGAAGACCTCATCGAGGAGATCGTCGGCGAGATCCGGGACGAGCACGATGCCGATGAAACGGGCTTTACGGAACTACCCGACGGCTCCGTGCTCGCGGACAGCCGTGTCGAGATCGAAAAGATCGCGGAGCGCTTCAACGTGACCCTCCCNGAGGGCAAGTATGAGACGCTCGCCGGGCTGATCCTGCACCTCATCCGAAAAATCCCCCTCACCGGCGATGTGATCCGTCATGACGCATTGGAAATGGTCATTGCCTCGGCCGATGAGCGCAGCATCCGGAAGGTCAAGATCCGCAAACTGGGAGAGGCCGCGCCATTAAAACGCTGAAGAAACCGCGCAAGGAGCATTCGTCGGAGGGAAGGGCAGGGCTTGACGTGAAAACGGCGGGCCTGGCTGTTCTGTCGGGGTGTCTTCTCGTGCTCTCCTTCCCCAAGTTCGGTCACGGGGCCGTTGCGTGGGTGGCCCTTGTCCCGCTGCTCTACGGACTCAGGCCTCTCAATGCATCCCGCGCCCTGCTCGCAGGAATGCTCACCGGTTTCGTGCAGTACGTGGGCCTTCTGTACTGGGTGACGTTTGTCGTCGTCCATTACGGCCAGCTGCCGATGGCATTGGGCGTCCCCGTCATGATGCTCCTTGCCCTGTATCTCAGTCTCTATTCGGGACTTTTCGCCGGCGGGGTCGCTTTCTTCCGCCTGCGCGGGATCCCGGCCGTCGTCGCCGCGCCGCTTCTCTGGACGGTCCTCGAGTACGCAAAGTCGATGCTCTTCACGGGATTTCCCTGGGAGAACCTGTCTCACTCCCAGTACCTGAACCTGCCCCTCATCCAGGTGGCGGACATCACGGGCGGCTACGGGATCAGCTTCCTCATTGTGCTGGTCAATGCAGCCCTCTGCGGTTTCATCGACACGGACAAAGCCGGCCGCAGGAAGGCCCTTGCCGGGGCTGCCGTTGCTGCGCTTTTCCTCGCCCTGTCGGCAGGCTATGGTTTCTGGCGAATCGGCGACGTCACAAAACGGTTCGAATCGATCCCGCGGCAGACCGTTGCTCTCATCCAGGGAAACATCGACCAGAGCATCAAGTGGGATCCGTCCCTGCAGAATGAGACCCTGAGAATCTATCGGGAGTTGTCCCTGCAGGCCGCAAAAGAAAGTCCGCAGCTCATCATCTGGCCCGAAACGGCAACGCCCTTCATGTTTCAGAATCATGATGAACTCCACGAGGCTGTCGTCGACATCGCGAAGAGCACCGGCGCCTATCTGCTGTTCGGCAGCCCCAGCTACACGCGCCGGGATGGGGAGATCCGCTATCAGAACAGCGCCTTCGTCCTCTCGCCTTCAGGCTCGAGGATCGGCAAGTACGACAAGGTACACCTCGTCCCCTACGGTGAGTACGTGCCTCTCAGGCCGCTTTTCCCCTTTATCGAAAAGCTGGCCGTCGGGGTGGGCGATTTCCTGGAAGGCTCGGGGTTTCAGCCGGTCGACGTAGCGGGCGAGCGGGTGGGATTTCTCATCTGCTATGAAGGGATTTTCCCCGAGATCGGCCGCGCCTATGGCCGGGGCGATGCATCGCTCCTCGTGAACATCACCAATGACGCATGGTTTGGCACAACATCTGCACCGTTTCAACATCTATCCATGATCGTTTTCAGGGCCGTGGAAAACAGGCTCTACGTGGTGAGGGCGGCAAACACGGGAATAAGCGCCATCATTGATGAAACAGGCCGGATCACGGCGCAAACGGGCCTTTTCGAGAGGACTTTTTTAACGGGCCCCGTACAGATCCATCGGGCAGGTTCCCTGTATGCGCAATATGGCGATCTCTTCGTCTTCTTCTGCATGATCGCCCTGCTTGTGATATTCTACAAACCGGGAGGAAAAATGCCATGGTTGAAGAAATTCAGGAAATGATGACAGACCTCGCGAAACGGGTGGAAACCCTGCGAGGTTGTCTTTGACATCGACGGACTGACAGTGCGGCTTGCCGAACTGGAAAAGGAATCGGCAAAGGGCAACCTGTGGGATGAACCGGAGCGTGCGAAGGAAGTCCTGCGGGAAAAAAACAAGATCGAGTCGACCCTCCAGACCTGGTCGGGGATCTGCAGTGAGATGAAGGACATGGATGTCCTTTTCGAGCTGGCCCGGGAGGCACAGGATGAAAAGACCTTCGAGGAGATAAAGGGAAATCTCGACCGTCTTGCATCGACTGTCCGCAGCGAGGAAGTCCGCCGCATGCTCGGGAGGGAAGAGGACCGGCTCAATGCCATTCTCACCGTTCATGCAGGCGCAGGAGGAACGGAAGCCCAGGACTGGGCGGAGATCCTTCTGCGCATGTACCTGCGGTGGGCGGAGAAGCGGGCCTTCCGGACCCAGATCCTGGACTTTCAACCCGGTGAAGAAGCGGGGCTCAAGAGCGCCACGGTGGAACTGGAGGGGGAATACGCCTTCGGCTATGCCAAGGCCGAATCGGGGATTCACCGACTCGTCCGGATCTCGCCTTTCGATGCCGCAGCGCGACGGCACACCTCCTTTGCGTCGGTCTTCGTCTATCCCGAAGTGGGAGACGAAATCGTGATCGACATTGATGAGAAGGATCTGAGAATCGACACCTACCGGTCATCCGGAAAGGGCGGCCAGCATGTAAACAAGACGGACTCTGCCGTCCGGATCACCCACCTGCCCACGGGCATCGTCGTCCAGTGCCAGAACGAGCGTTCCCAGCACAAGAACAAGGCCATGGCCATGAAGGTGCTTCGCTCCAGGCTCTATGAGATGAAGCTCCAGGAGCAGACCGACAAGATGGATGAGCTTCACAAGACAAAGAAGGATATCGCATGGGGAAGCCAGATCCGGTCTTACGTGCTTCACCCTTACAAGATGATCAAGGACCACCGGACGAACCTCGAGGTGGGCAACGTTCAGAAAATTCTGGACGGGGATCTCGACGAATTCATCGAGGCATACCTGATTAATGCCTCGTGACGGGTCTGACTCGAAACTGGCGGGGGTCTGACGTCTCGGAATTCGCCATTGACAGCTCGAAAGGATGTTTGTTAGAAGCCAATGTGACTGTGTACATGGCCACGCATCGGCCATGAAAGGAAGGAATGAATGCCGGTATTGAAGTGGGCTTGCTGTATCCTTATCCTCTTTTTCCTGTGCGCCTGTTCGACAACGTCACAGGTCAGTTCCGATCCACAGGGAAAAGTGCGCACGGCCGATACGTCCGACAAACAGGCGGCAAAAAAGACTGTAAAAAACGGCAGGACGAACGGCTCTTCGCCNACTGTCGCACGGAGCGCCGAAGGGAATGTCCCGGAACAGACAACGGGTCTGGGGCCTGGATTCTCAGGCGTGGCTCCATCCGGAAAATCGCCGGAGAACCGNCCATTCGCGGCGGAACCCGGTATTCCCACCTCGGGGCAAACAGTCAAGACGAATGGTAACAATGGTCAGGATAACGGTGACACCGAGATCGAAGAGGAAGTCGATGANATCGTGTCGCTCCTCAGGCTGGCTCAGGCTTACCGGGACAAGGGGGACATGGACAATGCCCTGAAATCCCTGGACAAGGCCTACGGCATGCTGCTGTCCGAGGACGAGGAGACATCTGTGGTCGTGCGCGAGAAAGACGACCTTCGGCTCATGATTGCACGGAAAATCCTCGAGATTTATACCGGACGTCGCGCGGCCCCTGTCGCCAGATTGAGCGAGATTCCCATGATCATGAATGCCGACGTGGAGAAGGAGATTCGAAGCTTCCAGACCATCGAGCGGAACTTCTTCGAACGTTCCTACGAACGATCCGGCTATTACCTCCCCCTCATGAAGCAGCAGCTCCGACAGGCCGGGCTACCGGAAGAGCTGGCCTGGCTCCCACTCGTGGAGAGCGGCTTCCAGGTTAACGCCCTGTCCAAGGCAAGAGCCCTCGGTCCCTGGCAGTTCATCCCGTCGACAGGCTATAAATACGGGCTCAACAGGGATCTTTTCATCGACGAGCGCATGAGCGTAGAGAAGTCGACCCAGGCCGCCATCGCCTACCTGACCGACCTTCACGGGCTCTTCGGAGACTGGCTCACGGCGCTGGCAGCCTACAACTGCGGGGAAGGCCGGGTTCTCAAGGTCATCTCCCGACAGCAGATCAATTATCTAGATCATTTCTGGGATCTCTATCAGATGCTTCCCTATGAGACGGCCCGTTACGTGCCGCGGTTTCTTGCTACGCTGCACATCGTGAAAAACCCGAAAAAGTACGGGATGGATCTGTCGGAACCCTTCGCAAAACCGGTTCCCTTCGAGACGGTCAAGACGTTCAAGCCCATGAAACTCTCTGACATTGCAGTCCAGATGGGCCTCTCCGCTGACNCATTCGTCATGCTCAACCCCGAGCTTCGTCACCAGATGACGCCTGATAGACCCTATGAGCTCAAGATCCCCAAAGGACAGGGGCAGCAGTACGCGCTGGTTGCCGACCAGATCCGGGAATCCAAGCCCCCGGCTCCGCCGGAGCGCGAGCGCAAGACCAAAGTCGTCAAGTACAAGGTCAAGCGCGGCGACACCGCCGCCTCCATCTCGAAAAAGTACGGAGTTTCTTCCAAAACGCTTCTGGCTGCAAACGGGATGAAGAGTGAAGGCCAGGTGACGGAGGGAAAGGTCATCAAGATCCCCGTAAAGCAACGCGAGAAGGGCACTCAGGTGGTATCGGGCAAGAAAAGCAAGTCGAAAAAGACGGCAGTGGAACCCGCCACGATCAAATACACAGTCAAGAAGGGAGAGACGCTTACACAGATCGCCAAGCGCTACAATACGACGACGACAGAGATCAAGAAGTTGAACAACCTCTCCGGGACACAGCTCAAGAGCGGACAGATCCTCAAGATCAAAAACCCGCAGGCGGAAGCGGGCGGGTGATCGACGATCACAGCCTCACGACAAGCCTGTAGCCCCTGAGCTCGAAGAACAGCACTTCCTGCACCGCGGACATGATCCTTGCACGTCCGCCGGTTTTCTCGTGGTCATACCCTGCCAGATGTAAAATGCCGTGGAGGATGAGATTCAGGATGGCATCCCCCACGGGGATTGAGGCCGCATTGGCTTCCCTGTCTGCCGTTTCCACCGACACGACAACATCCCCGAGCATGCCCGGGTTGACTTCGCCGAAGGACCCCTCTGACAGGGAAAAGGCAATGACATTGGTCGGCCGGTCCCTTCGAAGATAGTCCCGGTTGATCGTCCGGATCCCCTCGTCGTCGACGAACATCAGGCTCAGCTCACGCTCACCGGCGCCAAGAAGCTCGAGGGCTTGCCGGATATCGCGGCGAATCCCGGCGCGATCCAGCTTCACCTGCTTCTGATTGCTGGTAATCAGGACCTTCCCTGTCTTTGGTTTCAATCTTGATTTCATGAATTCTTCAACCCCTATACCCTATACCCTTGTCCCTGTCACTCTTCCTTGCCGTTGGTCTTCTTACGGCTCAGATGATTATAGGCTTTGATGATTTCCGAGACGAGGGGATGCCGTACCACGTCGATCTCGGAGAAGTAAACAAATTGAATCCCCTCAGTGCGGCTGAGGATTTGTTCCACTTCCACGAGGCCGGAGGCCTTGCCGGAGGGCAGGTCGATCTGCGTCACATCGCCCGTGATGACGGCCTTGGCGCCCCAGCCCAGCCGCGTGACGAACATCTTCATCTGCTCCGAGGTCGTGTTCTGCGCCTCGTCCAGGATGACGAAGGAGTCATTCAGGGTTCGCCCCCTCATGAAAGCCAGCGGAGCCACCTCGATGATGCCTTTTTCCATCAGGCCCTGGACCTTGTCGAAGTCCATCATGTCGTAGAGGGCGTCGTAGACAGGCCGCAGGTAGGGGTTCACCTTCTCGACGAGATCGCCGGGCAGGAACCCGAGTTTTTCGCCGGCCTCGACGGCGGGCCTCGTGAGGACGATCCGGTTCACGCGTCGATCCATCAGGAAGGAAACGGCCATGGCCATGGCCAGATAGGTCTTTCCCGTCCCCGCCGGGCCGATGCCGAAGACCATGTCGTACTTTCGGATGGCGTCGATGTACTGTTTCTGGGCGATGCTCTTGGGCGTGATGATCCTCTTCTTCGAGGAGATGTAGACCTTGTCGAGGAAGATATCCTCGATCCGGATGGANCGGTTTTCCGAAACGATGCGATGGGCAAAACCGATGTCGGTGGAATAGACGGGGAACCCCTTCTGGATCAGGTGGTACAGCTGCCCGAGGAGATTTTCCACGAGATTGACGGAGTGGTCTTCGCCGGTCAGCGTGACCTGGTCACCGCGGGCCGCAATCCGGATCCCCTCCAGTTTTTCGATGAGACNGAGATTCTTGTCCCCCTCTCCGAGCAAGGTTTTGAAGGCATTGTGGTCGGGGAATTTGAGTTGCTTGGTTGTCTCGTCCTTCAATACGTCATCCTCATTTCTGAAGGAACAGGTGAGCGTAGACCTTGGCGTTGCCCACCATGTTGGAGATCAGGCAGTACTCGTTGGGCTGATGGGCCATGTGGCAGTACCGGGACCAGACGGCTGCCGGGTAGTCGTGTTTCCGGAACACGGCAGCCACCGTGCCCCCTCCAATCCCCATCGGCTTTGCCTCCACTCCATAAACGTTCTTCACGGCTTCCTTGAGGGCAAGAACAACGGGCGCATCATGGGCAGTCGGACCCGGGGCATCGGCCTTTTGCACCGTTGTGATATGGATGTGCACGCCGAACTGTCTTTCAATCCCGTCAGCCAAGCTCCGCATCGTNTCCAAAACCGTATCGACCGGATAGACGGGCAGGATCCGGCAGTCCACGTAGAAAACATCGTCTCCGGGGATGGTGTTCACATTGGGGACGTTTGCGTCCTTCTTGGTCGGCTCGAAGGTNCTCTCGGGCGGATCATACAAGGGGTCTTTCGCACCATAGATTCGCTGCAGCTCGTCGAGGCGCGCCACCAGATGGGATGCTGCCCGAAACGCGTTGTTCCCGAGAGAGGGCCGGCTGGCATGGCACTGTTTGCCCGAGGTCTGGAATCGGACCCACAGGACACTCTTTTCGGCTACTTCGATCATGGATCCCTCTTCGTTGCCTGCGTCGGGCACGACGATGAGGTCCGTCTTCTGGAACCATTCCCGGCGGTGATTCATAATGTAATCGAGGCCGTATATACTTGACGTCTCCTCGTCGGCGGCAAGCAGGATGCCGATTGACGACTCGGGCATGATCCCCTCGTCCAGAAAGGCCTTGGCTGCAAAGACGGAGGCCACGAGATCCTGCTGGTTGTCTTCCGTGCCCCTCCCAAAGACCTTGCCGCCCTGGACGCACCCCTTGTAGGGATCCTGTCCCCAGAGTTTCAGCTCGCCAGGAGGGACGACGTCCGTGTGGGTCATGACCCATACCGTTTTGCCCGGGTTCTTGCCGGGAATCCGGACGATGAGGTTCGGCCTGACGCCACCGGAGACCCTTGAGTCTGGCGCGTCGCAGCTTTCAACAGGAGGAAATCCCAGGCNACGCAGACAGCCGCGCAAATATTCCGCCTTGCGGGCTTCCCCGTCACCCCCGTTTTCCGGCGCCAGGGCCGGAATGGCCGTGAGTGCGATCTGCAGGTGGATCATTTCCTGCTCATACCCTTCGATCCGATTCACAATGCGTTGGAATACACCGCTGTCGATCATGTCACGCCTTTATTTCAGCCTCTTTACCGTCCCGAAGGACTTGAGNGGCTCATCGAATTTGCTCTCGTCCCCGAGGACGAAAACCGTTTTTTTCTCCGGATCGAGGTATTTCTCCGCAACCTTCAGAATGTCATCCCGGTTGACGGAATCGATCATCGAAGGATATTCGGTGAGGAACTTGGTCGGAAGCCCCTGNAACTCGAGCAACATGTACTGGAAGGCGATCATGTGGGACGATGTGAAGGAGAAAATGTAGCTGTTCACGAGGGATCGCTTCGCGAGGTGGATGTCCTGAGCCGGGATCCTGGATTCGCGGGCATCCTTCAGAATCCCTACCATGAGCGTAAGGACCTGGCCCGTGGATGCCGACTTCGTCATCGCATAGGCCCCGAAGGAGCCGTAGCCCTGCCGTCCTTCGTAGAAGCTTCCCGCGCTGTAGGCAAGTCCCCGGTTGCTGCGGACCTCCTGGAAGATCCGGGAGCGGAAGCCGCCGCTGCCAAGGATATAATCCAGAACCGTGAACGGATAAAAATCGGGCGACTCCTTCCCCGGTCCGATGGCTCCAATGATCACCGTCGACTGGGGCACTTTCTTTTCATAGAAGTAAATGGGGGCGTTCTCTTGCGGTTTCGGGAGAGGCGCCGTTCCGAAGTCGCCCTCGTCATCCCAATCCTCAAAATGCCGGCTGATCAGATCGAGGGCTTCCTGCTTCGAGATGTCGCCCGTGACGGCCATGCGAAGGTTGCGGGGAAAGAAATATGTCTTGTGGAACGTCACGAGATCCTCCCGCTCGATCTTCTCGATGGAAGCGATCTCGGGCAGCCTCCCGCGGGGATTGCCCGCGTAAATGGCTTTCCTGAATTCCCGGAATGCCAGCCTCTGGGGTTTGTCGAATACCCGGCGCAGTTCCTCGATCTTGAGATTCTTTTCCTGGTCGAGCTTTGCCTCGTCAAAGGCGGGGCTGCGGAGAATATCGGCCAGGATCTTGAAGGCCCTGTTCAGGTCTTTTTTTAAAACGGAAAGGCTTCCCGTGCCGTATTCCATGCCGAGCGAGATGGATATCGGGGCCGCAAGGTACTCCAGTTCTTCGTCTACCTTGTCTCCGGTGAGCTTTGCGGCGCCTCCGGTCCGCATCACGTCTCCCGTCATCTCGGCAAGCCCCTCTTTTCCGGGAGGCTCGAAGACGGAGCCGGCGCCGACGACGAACGAAATGTTGACCAGGGGCAGTTCCCGGTCCTCGAGGTAGTAAACGGTGAGGCCGTTATCGAGAACAACCCGTTCCGGCTTGGGAGGGGAAAACTTCATTTCCTCGTAGCGGAGCCGGTCCGGATCCGCCCAGGGCAACGGTTTCGGTTGTTCAGCCGGCTGGGCCCAGCAAAGACCGGTTGAAATCAGAAGGATGGCAAGGCTGAAGGTCAGGGTTCTTTTCACGGTTTCTCCTTCTTCTTCAGGACGGCCACGGTCCGGTTCTCCTCGACAAGGTATTTCTTTGCAGCCGCCATGATGTCCTTTGGCGTGACCTTTTCGATCATCTCGATGTATCGGGTCATGTATCGATAATCGCCGGTGATGATCTCGTAGTAGGACAGGCGGCTCGCCAAGCCGGCATTCGAACTGAGTTCACGGATGAACTCCGCCCGAAGCTGGTTGATGATTTTCTCCAACTCCTGCTTCTTCACCGGTTCCTTTTTAAGCTTGTCGATCTCTTCGTACACGGCCTGTTCCAGTTCTTCCGCTGTGTGGGGGGATCGGGGTGTCCCCGTGACCATGAAGAGATTGGCGTATCGGGCAGCCGGCATTCCGTTGGCGGCACTGACGTCCTCGGCAATCTGCTTGCCCTGGACGATGGATCGATGGAAGCGCGAGGTGCGGCCCTTTGAAAGGAGGGCCTCGATGACTTCGAAGACGTAGTCTTCGAAGGAGGGGAGGGTCGGCTTGTGCCAACCGATGATGAGATTCGGGTTTGCCTCGGCGACGAGCTCAATCCGTTTCTCCCCGCCCTGCGCCGGTTCCTCGGTCACGTGTTGACCCTCGAGCTTGTGCAAGGGGATGGGACCAAAATATTTTTTGACGATCTCCAGCGTTTTCGTCGTGTTGATGTCCCCCACAATGGCGATGACCGTGTTGTTCGGTGAATGGAATTTCTTGAAGAACGCTTCCAGATAATCAGGCGTCAGGAAGGAGATGTCCGACGCCCACCCGATAACGGGCCTTCGGTACGGGCTTGCGGTGAAGGCCGTGGCCACGAACAGTTCCATGAGCTTGCGGGAGGGGACCGATTCATAGGTCTGACGCCGCTCCTCCATCACGACATCTCGCTCCGTATAGAACTCCCGCAGGACAGGGTTCGTCATCCGGTCGGCCTCGATGCGAGCCCAGAGTTCGATCCGGTTTGCGGGAAGGCTCACCTTGTAGGTCGTCACATCCTGACCCGTAGAGGCGTTGAGGTCGACGGCCCCGTTTTCCGCGTAAAGCCGGTCGATCTCGTTTTCGATGTACCACTCCTTGGCCTCGCTCTGCAGTTCTTTCAGTTCCTTCGCCATACTCGCGATCTCGGCCTCGTGGGCACGGGGCCCCTTCATCCTCTCGCGGTCAAGCTCCGTTCCCTTCTCGCGGATCTTCTTCAGGACCTTTTCCTCTTCCTTGGAATTTTTTGTCCCGATGGTCTCGGTACCCTTGAAAAGCATGTGCTCGAGAAGATGGGCGGCACCCGTTTTCCCTTCGCCGTCGTCGACGGCACCTACCAGATAGCGGATGTAGAGGGAGACGGTCGGGCTTGTGTGCCGTTCCACCAGCAGGACCCGCAGGCCGTTCTCNAGGGTGACCCGCTGGACCCGGTCTTCCAGGTTGTAAGCCGGCAGTGCCCCCGGGTTCAGGAGGACGGCAAGCATGATTGCAATCACAACGGGGGTGATGAGCCGCAAGGGCAGGGCGCAGGGTTTTCTGTTCGATAGACTCATGACGGGCTATTTTTCTCCCTGTATGATCTCCTGAGGTGAAGGACTGCGTAAAGGACGCCGCAGCCGCTGATGAGGACGATGAAATTGGATGCAAAAAAGACCATGATGAATTCCATGGGGTTCTTCATGTTGTACGCGGAAATCAGCAGGGTGATTCCCCAAAAGAGGAAAAAGGAAGAGAGGACGCCGATCAGAATGTTTCTAACCCAGAGGAAAAGCATCATTGCTGTTTGAGCCAGGCTCCCGGAGCATCCATTGCGACCTGTCAGGACAGGTCGCAGAATTTGGGCCATTATGACGAAGCAGGCTAAAAAATTCAATCTTTTTCGCTACGATCCGCTCTTCGACAAGGATGCCCTCGTCCTGTTCTTCAGTCCCTGAAAGTCAGTCGGTGAGATGTCGCTTCGCAGACAGGGAAGAAGAGAGTTATTTTGGAACAGGGGTTCCCGGGCAATGTCGTACCGGGATTGCCTAACGGCCTCATCCCACAGGGACGTGCCGGGGATTGGAGAGTACTCGGCGAGGATCGGTCTTGCCCCGATTCCCAGAACAAGCTCAATGCCCGCTTCGATTTCGCCGGATGCCTGCCCGGGCAGTCCGCANAGCAGGTAGACCCCGATGTCCGTTGAGCTGTAGCCCGTTTCCCGGAGGTATGCAACGGATTGACGAAGTTCATCCGTCGTCACCTTGCTGCCGGTCTGGACCTGCCGCATGACAGAGGCTGTTTCAAAGCCGAAACGGATCGTGCGAAATCCGGTCTTGAAGAGAAGCGTCGCCAGGTGCGGGGTGATCTCGCGAAGGTGCAGGCCGTTGGGGCAGTGAAAATTGATTTCCAGGCGACGTCGAAGGATCTCTTCGAGCATCGGGACGGCCCTGTCCCTCGAGTTCACGAGCAGCGCATCGTCGTAGAAGGCAATATTTTTCACNCCGCGGGTCCGGCTCCAATGTTCGATCTCATCGACGACCCGGATGGGATTCCGTGTCCTGAATCCCCGGTTGAGAAGATTGGACGCGCAGTAGGTGCACCGGTACGGGCAACCCCTGGATGTGAGGATTGGAATGGCATCCAGACGGTATACGAGGTCCATGGCGGGGTAGGGGTAGCTGTCAAGATCGTTTCCATCGAAGGGGAAGTCGATTGCACCTCCGAGCAGGTCCCCGAGAACAGGGGGCAGCGAATACTCTCCATCACCCGTCACGACGGCATCGGCCCTCGAAAAGGTCCGGGCGTGGTCCGCGCAGAGAGTCGCATAGTTGCCGCCAAGAAGGACCGGCACTCCGGGCCAGACCGTCCGCACCTCCGCGACGGCTTCGAAGACGCCGGGGTACCAGTAGGTCATCATGGAACCGACGAGAACGACATCGGGTCTGTCGGCAGCCTGCAGCATCTGCCGGAAAAAAGCGGGCGATAGGCCGTAGCGCCGGTACCGCCTGCGAATCGTCCGGAGCGCCTCCGGCTTCGCGATTTCCTCGCTGGGAAACTTTCCGCAACCCCAGTCTTTGCGCTTCAGGGTTCCGCGTGGGCAACCCNAAGTCATGCCCGACGGAAAGGAATCAAGACAATCGATCATCTGGACCTGGAAACCGGAGCGCCGCAGGAGCGAGGCGAGCGTGAGCAGTCCGAGCGGTCTCACCCAGAAATCATAGGCGGCAAAGTCGTGAATCCAGGGGTTGATCAGAAGAATGGACGTTAGGGACATCCTCACATTCCTGCTTATTTGCATCGGGGAATCGGCAGTATAGCAGGGAGGAACCGAGACGGCAAGAAGCGACGCCTTTTTCAACAAAAAGGCTTGAAGGGAAAGGGGATAATTGCTAACATGCCGCAACGACCGACAGGGGGTCCCGTACGGCTGAGGCCTTCCGCCGTGCGGTCATATGAAAGCCGTCATCCAGAGAGTCGACAGCGCAGCGGTAAGTATCGACGGGAATGAGATTTCCCGCATTGGCGGGGGCCTCCTCGTTCTCGTTGGGGTCGAAAAGGGTGACGTCGAGAAGGACGCCGATTTTCTCCTGGACAAGATCATCCATTTGCGCATCTTCGAGGATGGCGAGGGGAAGATGAACCTTTCCCTCCTTGATATTTCCGGCGAGCTCCTCGTGGTGTCTCAGTTTACCCTCTTGGCGGACTGCCGAAGAGGAAGGCGGCCCTCCTTCACGGATGCGGCCGAACCGGAGCGGGCTACGAAGCTGTATGAATACGTGCTGTCAAAAGCAAGGGAGAAGGTGGCGAATGTCGCGCAGGGACGGTTCCAGGCCATGATGAAGGTGGAACTCGTCAATGACGGCCCGGTCACAATCCTGCTGGACAGCAGGAGACAAGAGGCACGGTGACGACGAAGATCAAGGCGGATGAGCTTCCCCCCAGCTTTATACGCATCGACAAGGAGGGGACCTGGTACTACAAGGGCAACGAAATGTTTCGCAAGGACATCGTGAAGCTCTTCTACCAGAATCTCAAGCGCGACGAATCGGGGGGTTACTACATCGAACTCGAGAGCGATTTGGCCTCCCTCGAAGTCGAGGACACGGCCTACGTCGTGACGGCGATCCAGAAGTCCGGATCCCGGTCCGAAGGCAACGAGCGTATTTCAGTCCTCCTGAATGACGAGACGCTGGAGGAACTCGACTGCGACAGTCTCCGTATCGGGGATCAAAACATTCTTTACTGCAGCGTCAAGGGCGATGGCCACGGCGCCAGGTTTCTACGGGCGAGCTATTACCAGATCGCGGAGTTTTTCGACTACGACGACGCCAGGGATTCCTACTATCTGCCCCTGAACAGTGCCCGCTACTATATCAAGGACCGCGGCGGTTCCTGACCGCCGTCTAGGATTGATGGCACTCGTCACTTACATGGATAGAAATCGTATTTGGAGGTACACTTGATGGACCCGGAAATAAAAATGGCTCTCACATTCGATGATCTGCTGCTTGTTCCCGCCGAATCCACAATCCTCCCCAAGGACGTGGACACCCGGACGATCCTGACGAACAACATCATCATGAACATCCCCATCGTCAGTGCGGCCATGGACACGGTCACGGAGTCCCAGACGGCCATCTGCATGGCCCGCGAGGGCGGCATCGGAATCATCCACCGAAACATGAGCATCGAGCGGCAGAGCCTCGAAGTGGACAAGGTGAAGAAATCGGAAAGCGGCATGATCGTGGATCCCATCACGATCGAACCGGAGCAGAAGGTGAAAGCCGCCCTCGAGCTCATGAGCCGCTACAAGATCTCCGGAGTGCCCGTTGTGAAGGGCCGCAAGCTTGTGGGAATCCTGACGAATCGCGACCTCCGGTTCGAAACCAACCTCGATCAGCCCGTTGCCAATGTCATGACAAAGGACAAGCTCGTGACGGTATCCCAGAACATCAGTCTCGAGGATTCGAAGAAACTTCTCCACAAGCATCGGATCGAGAAGCTGCTCGTCGTCGACGAAGACTTCAACCTGAAAGGCCTCATCACGATCAAAGACATCGAAAAGATCCAGAAATACCCCAACGCNTGCAAAGACCAGCTCGGACGCCTGCGAGTCGGCGGCGCTGCGGGCATCACGGACAGGGAAGCGCGGGTTCAGGCGCTTCTGAGCGCAGGCTGCGACGTGATCTGCATCGACACATCCCACGGTCACTCCCGGGGAGTTCTCGATGCCGTCCGGGACACGAAAAGGAATTTCCCCTCCTGCGAGGTCATTGCCGGCAATGTGGCCACCTTCGAGGGGGCCGAGGCGCTCATCCAGGCCGGGGTGGACGCCGTCAAGGTGGGTGTGGGGCCGGGCTCCATCTGCACGACCCGGATCGTGGCCGGAATCGGAGTGCCCCAGATGACAGCCATCATGGAATGCTCCAAGGCTTCGGCAAAACACGGCATTCCCATCATCGCCGACGGGGGGATCAAGTATTCGGGCGACATCACGAAGGCCCTGGGGGCGGGGGCCCACTGTGTCATGATCGGCGGCCTCTTCGCGGGCACCGAAGAGAGTCCCGGAGAAACGGTTCTCTTCCAGGGCAGAAGCTACAAAGTGTACCGCGGCATGGGATCTCTCGAGGCCATGAAAGAAGGCAGCCGGGACCGGTACATGCAGGACGACATCGAAAGCACCCTGAAACTTGTGCCGGAAGGTATCGAAGGAAGGGTGCCTTTCCGAGGATCNCTTTCCAACAGCATCTACCAGATCATGGGAGGCGTGAAGGCGGGGATGGGGTATGTGGGTTGCCGGAGCCTCGAGGAGCTTCGGAAGAAAGCGCGTTTTGTCCGGATCACGACATCCGGACTCCGTGAGAGCCACGTTCACGATGTGATCATCACGAAGGAAGCGCCGAATTATCGAATGGACTAGCGCTACCATCCCGCCCGGCCAGTCGACACGCGTTTCGGCGTCTAGTGAAAATAGTCGGACGTTCTCGTGACAGCCTTTACTTTGACGGGAATCCCGCTGCCGTCCTCTTTGTATCCGTGGACAATAAACTCGCTCAGACCGAAACGGTTGGCTGAGTTGCCCCAATCATAGGTGTAACCGAGACGGGTCCAAGGATAAGGCGAGGAGCTCGTGTAAATCACGTCTTTCCGATTCACGAACCAATCTTTGTATGCTTTAAAACCCGTTGTCCCGACATCNGCGTAGACCTTCTGCGCGCTGTCGTAAACCCAGAATTGATCTCCGTGAAACGCCAACTGGCACTCATGATCGGTCACTTCCGGATCGGGACAGGGTCTCATAAGATTTTCGGGTGAGACCCAGAGTTCCAGAAGATATTCTTTCCTTGTCGCATCGGCGGGAGGCAGACCGAGCAGCTGCGCGACCCGGAGAGGGGGCGGTGTCGCTCCCCCAAAATAGTTTTTCAGTTCGGGAACGACAGTCACCCACAGGTCGTATTTAAACTCCAACTCCTGGCCTTCCGAGTAATGGCTGGCTATCGCGGCCGAGACCCACGCCACGACAAGAACACGCGAACCGACGATCCCATCCTCCCACTGAAGGCTCGGATTGTCACTGACAATGGCNGTAAGGTCCCTGGATATCTTCGCGTAAGTTGCATTGCTGGCATCGACGCAGGCGTTGGCGTACTCGGTTGCCGGGTCGTAGGCCGCGCTGTTCCCGCAACCCGTAACCCAGGATGAACAGACGACAAGAATGGCGATCGCAACAGCCCAGACCGTTGAAGAGGGCAGAGCGGCGGTTTTTTTGCGAAATGACGCGAAACCTGATCGCATTCTCATCATGAAGTATACTCGGCTGGATGGTCTTTCCTCCGGCTTTCAGTGCAAGGGTCATGCCCGGCTCGAGACCGTCATGGCTAAGCGCAAGTCAGAGAAACGGCACTGATAGAAAGTTTTCTCGCTCAGCCCCAACCCGCTCACGCGTATACAGGTGCGACGTTTCTCCACGCAGATTGCCGAATTTTATTACAGGTGCGATTGATTTCCCCTCTGCGCTGGTGTATGATTTACGCCGTCACTTTGAATGACAAGTGATATTCTATTTAAATATCAGGGTGTTAACCACTCATGAAGCACGTCGATTTTGTCCACCTTCATCTCCACACCCAGTACAGCCTCCTGGACGGCACCATCCGTCTCGCCGACCTGTTCAAGAAGGCTCGTGACTACAAGATGCCCGCCGTGGCCATTACCGACCACGGCAACATGTACGGTGCCATCGATTTTTACCAGCAGGCCTACAAGGCCGGGATCAAACCCATTATCGGCTGCGAACTCTACGTCGCTCCGAAGAGCCGGTTCGACAAAACGAGCGAGGGACCGGGAGAGACGGCACGCCACCTCATCGTCCTCGCCAAGAATCTGCAAGGTTACCGGAACCTGATCAAGCTCACCTCGACGGGATTTCTCGAAGGATTCTACTACCGGCCGCGGGTCGACAAGGAGATTTTAGCGAAACACAGNGAGGGGCTTATCGCCACCAGTGCCTGCCTGCATGGNGAGGTTGCCAACTGGATCCTCAAAGGAGACCTTGATCGGGCAAAGGCATCGGCCAGGCAATACCTTGAAATCTTCGGTGAGGGGAATTACTACCTCGAGATGATGGAGAACGGGATCCCGGAGCAGTCCCTTGTCAATGAAAAACTCATGGAGATCTCTAAAGAATTATCCATCCCGCTNGTGGCAACGAACGACTGCCATTACCTGGATCAAAACGACGCCGAAGCCCACGAAGTCCTGCTGTGCATCCAGACGGGCAAAACCATGGACGACCCCGGCCGCATGCAGTTCGCAACGGACGCCTTTTATCTGAAATCTCCAGACGAGATGAAGCAGCGTTTCGCCCACTGCCCGGAGGCCATCGAGAACACCGTGGTCATCGCGGAGAAGTGCAATCTTCAACTTGACTTCAAGCAGGTCTTCCTGCCCCATTTCGAAATCGGCCAGGGACGCTCACTGGACGAGCACCTGCAGGACATGGCCAAGGCGGGCCTGGAACAGCTCATGCCCAAGATCCTTCTGGGGAAAGACCCGACGCTGAGGCAGAAATACGAAAAACGCCTTGAGAGGGAGTTGGATATCATCAAATCCATGGGATTTGCCGGCTACTTTCTTATCGTCTCCGACTTTATCAATTACGCCAAGAGCCGCAATATCCCCGTCGGTCCCGGGCGCGGCTCAGCTGCCGGCAGTCTTGCGGCCTACGCCATTGGGATCACCGAGATCGACCCGATCCGCTATGGCCTGTTCTTCGAGCGCTTCCTGAACCCTGACCGCAAGAGCATGCCCGACATCGACACCGACTTCTGCATGGAAGGCCGGGACGAGGTCATCCGGTATGTTTCCGAGAAATACGGCACCGACCGCGTCGCCCAGATCATTACATTCGGGAAAATGCAGGCCAAAGCAGTCATCCGCGACGTGGGGCGCGCCCTGAACATGCCCTACGGGGAAGTGGACCGGATCGCCAAGCTGGTGCCCAACGTCCTGAATATTACCCTGGATGACGCCATCAAGCAGGAGCCCCGGCTTCAGGACGAACAGAAAAAGAACGAAAAGATCCGCAGGCTCCTGGCACTGTCACGCTCCCTGGAAGGTCTCAACCGCCATTCCTCGACTCATGCCGCCGGGGTGGTCATCTCCGACAAGCCTCTCGTCGAGAGGGTTCCCCTGTGCAAGAGCCCCAATGACGACGTCGTGACCCAGTTTTCCATGAACGATCTCTCCGCCGCGGGGCTGACAAAATTCGACTTTCTAGGCCTCAAGACGCTCACCGTCATTCGCGATGCGCTGAAGTTCATCAAAGAGGGCAGGGGCGTCAAGATCGACATCTCCGAAATCCCATTGGACGACCGCAAGACCTTCCAACTGCTGTCCAAGGGGGACACGGACGGCGTGTTTCAGCTCGAAAGCCGGGGAATGAAAGAGATTCTCGTCGGCATGAAACCGGACTGTTTCGAGGACATCATCGCGCTCATCGCCCTTTACCGCCCGGGTCCCCTGAAGAGCGGGATGGTCCAGGAGTTCATTTCCCGCAAGCAGGGAAAAACGAAAAGCACCTACGAAGTGCCCTCTCTCGAGCCCATCCTGAAAGAGACCTACGGGGTTATCCTGTACCAGGAGCAGGTCATGCAGATTGCCAGCGCGCTGGCGAGCTACACCATGGGTGAAGCCGACACTTTCCGTAAGGCCATGAGTAAGAAAAACTCTGCCGAAATGGAGAAGGAAAAGCCCAAGTTCATGACCGGGGCCCTCAAGAACAAGATCCCCGAAGCAAAGGCGAAGAAGATTTTCGACCAGATGGAGACCTTTGCCGGATACGGGTTCAACAAATCGCACAGCGCCGCCTACGCGATGATCTCCTACCAGACNGGCTACCTGAAGACCCATTACCCGGTGGAATTCATGGCGGCACTGCTGACCAGCGAAAAAGGCAACCGCGACAAGGTCATCAAGCACATCAGCGTTTGCAAGGAGATGGGGATCAACGTTCTGCCCCCCGACATCAACCAGTCTGTCCTCGATTTCAGCGTCGACGGGAAAAACATCCGCTTCGGTCTTGCCGCCGTGAAAAACGTTGGAGAGAGCGCCATAGAATCCATAATCGAATCGAGGGACAGCGACGGACCCTTCAAGTCATTTCTCGATTTCTGCTCCCGGGTGGACCTTCGAAAGATCAACAAGCGTGTCGTGGAAAGCCTCATCAAATGCGGCGCCTACGATTCTCTGGGCTACAAGAGGCGCCAGCTCATGGAGAACTTCGAGCGCGTTGTGGATATGGGCCAGAAGGCCCAGGACCGGAAGCTGAGCGATCAGACAAATCTCTTCGACGGACCCGACAGCGCAGCGTCAGGGCAGTCCTATACGGAAAAGGATGTGCTGCCCGAAACTGACGAGTGGGATCACGGCGTTGTCCTGATCCATGAAAAAGAGACCCTGGGTTTCTATATCACCGGGCACCCGCTCTTGAGATATGCAGACAAGTTGAAGCTGATCACCGATGCTGACTCGGAAAGGATCTGCGAGATGCGGGACAAGGACNCGGTCACGGTGGCCGGTATCGTGAGCCAAAAGCGCGAAGTCCCAACCCGAAAGAAGGATACCATGGCCTACGTGACGATCGAGGACCTCAAGGGATCCTTCACTGGTATCGTATTTGCCGATATCTATCGGAATTACAGGGAATTACTCGGATCCGACGAACCTCTTCTTTTTAAGGGGGCTCTGGACGTGGCAGAGGAGAGCAGCCGGCTGATCGTTTCGGAGGTCCACCGCCTGACAGAGTACAACGGCGTAAGTTTCAGCTCCATCCACGTCGTTTTCGACGCTCAACGAATGGATGACAGCCAGCTTGGTTCTCTGCGGGACATCTGCCGGAAGCATCCTGGCAAACACGACCTTTACCTGCACCTGATGCTTCCAAACCAGAGCGAGACCGTCGTGTATCTTGGCAACGGATCAAAAATCAACATCTCACAAAATCTTAAAGAAGAACTCGAGCAGCTTCTCGGCCCGGGATCGGCAAGATTTCATTGAGATCAAACAGAGTCCCATCATCTTGTACGGAGGGACCGTGCCCGGCCACGTGGACAGGACCTACCGCAGATTCATCTCTGATCGTAATTATACGCGTTTCAATGTAAAAGTCAGTGAGACGGATCTTTTTGTCCTTGCCGATTCTGACCTGTCTGACCTTGCATGCCGGTCAGTGCTGAAATACCGGGTTCAGATTGAAGAGTACATTCGGATTCATCCCGATTTCAGAACATCCCTCGTTCCCCTTCCAGGGGACAGTCTTGCTCCCGCTATCGTCAGAGATATGCTAAAGGCCTCTGTCACTGCCGGTGTCGGCCCCATGGCATCGGTTGCCGGGGCTATTTCGGAATATGTCGGCAGGGATTTAAGCGTGGAAAGCATTAATGTAATGGTTGAGAATGGAGGAGATATCTATTTGAATGTAAAAAACAATGTACTGATTGGTATCTTCGCAGGGGACTCTCCGCTGTCAGGAAAGATCGCGTTGAGCATCGACGCGAAGGAATCGCCGGTAGGAATCTGCACATCCTCGGGGACAGTGGGGCACTCTCTGAGTTTTGGGATTGCCGATGCGGTTTGCATCAAATCGAAATCGGCGGCACTTGCCGATGCCGCAGCGACATCGGCGGGAAATCTTATCAAGAAAAAAACTGACGTCAAGAAAGGCCTGGCGAGGGCAATGTCAATACCAGGTGTTCTGGGTGTGCTGATCGTCACAGGAGATACCCTAGCTGTCCAGGGCTCAATGGACTTAAGAAGGGTGTAATTGAAATGGACCATAGATAAAGTTTACATAACATATCTTATCAGACAATTACGAATTTCGCTCACAGCATCCCCACTTCACAATTATTTGGAAACCCATGCAGTCGATACCTAATCAACGATACCNTTAGTACTGACACTCAGAAATATAATCGCCCTCGGTGACTAACCAGATCCCCTTGCGATCATCGACGAAGATNTAATTGCAATCACGATCCCGGACATTTGTGATTCAAAATATAGAATATCGATGTATCATAATGATTTATAACGANATAACGTCNCAAGCNCACAGCTCACATATTCAGTTACTGTTATGTGCGATCACAATTCACTACTTCATTCGTTACATGAGAATATAATATCATCTATTATTTCANATATATTGAATACATTAGGTGATATTTATTATCTATTNATTCGATATAATGGCGAATTATGCGAAATATATCACGATGATNATCGGATGATGTGAGGTGAGAGTTACAGTCCCTCTTCGGAGAGCTTTTTAACGAGATCTGCCTGCCTGGAGTTCATCTTTTTGGGGACATCGACAAAGATTCGAACGAACTGATCCCCATGACCCTCGCCCTTCAGATGCGGCACGCCAAAACCTTTCATGCGAATTTTGGTATTGCTCTGGGTTCCGAGTGGAATTTTCAGTCTCTTCATTCCGCCGTTCAGAGTCGGCACATCGATTGTCGAACCGAGACATGCCTGTGAGAAACTGACGGTTTTTTCAACATACAGGTCATCGCCATCCCTCGAGAAAATTGGATGGGGAAGAACATGGATATTCAGGTAAAGATCACCGGCAGGTCCGCCGTAGGGACCCTGGATACCCTTTCCGGCAAGCCGGAGCTTCTTGCCCGATGAGATCCCCGCAGGGATTTTTACGCTTACTTCCTCGGTTACGTCACCTTTCCGGAGAGACAGCTTCTTCTCAGCTCCGATTACGGATTCTTCTAAAGTAATCGAGAGGTTATATTCAATATCCTGATCTTTTGAAGGCTGCATCTCTCGCCGGGCGTAGGCCTGCTCACCGCCGAATGGATCGCCGTAGGGATCGACCTTTCGTTGCGTGTAACCACGCCTCCTGCCGCCGCTGCCTGCTCCGCTGCCGCCATACCACGTGTATTCTCCACCCAGGTTTCCAAAGCCGAATCCCCGGAGGATGTCATTGATGTCGAAGTTGCGGAAAATGTCTTCCTGAGTGAATTTTTGACGGAACGCGTCAGTACCGAACTCATCGTATTGTTTGCGTTTTTCCGGATCACTCAGCACGGCATAGGCCTCGCTGATTTCTTTGAATTTCTCTTCAGCCCGTTTCTTGTCGGATGGATTGCGGTCCGGATGGTGCTTTAGAGCAAGCTTTCGGTAAGCCTTCTTGATCTCATCGATGCTGGCGCCCTTGTCAACTCCGAGCATCTTGTAGTAATCGACAGCCATGACGTATTCTCAAACCCCTCAGGTGTAAAATCTACCTTAACATAGGTCCTCAAGCACCCTGCGTCAATGGACAATCTGAATTTGAATGCAATCAGGCGGCCCGGCCAAGATCAAAGGCCTTCAGATTGGCCTGCACGATCTTTTCAGGCAGAACTTCGCTCAGAACCTTTTTCCAGTCCTTCGGGCTGATTTCCGGGATGAAATGGGAAATGGCCCCGAGCATGACCGTATTGACGGCCCTTCGGTTTCCCGACTGGGNGGCAAGTTCCGGTCCCGGGATGAGCTTTACCTTCTCCTGGCCGAACTGCGAGCGGATGCTTGCATAAACATCCTTCGGGTAATCGGCATCGCCCAGGTTGACAGAGGGGGGATAGATCTCCTCGTCGTTCACGAGAACCATCCCTCCCGATTTCAGATAATCGAGATACCGGAGAGACTCCAGCTTTTCAAAGGCGACAATCATGTCGATGTCCCCCTTCCTGGCAAGGGGCGAATAAACTTTTTTCCCGTAACGGACATGGCTGGTGACGCAACCACCGCGCTGGGCCATACCGTGAACCTCGCTCTTTTTCACGTCGTAGCCCTTGTCCATCATGACCTTGCAGATGATATCACTGGCCAGCAGGATTCCCTGTCCCCCAACCCCGGCAAGCAGCAGGCTCTTTACCTTGTTTTCCATGCCCTATCCTTCCTCCCGCGTAATCGCTTCCTGCCTGCAAAGCTGAGCGCAAAATGTGCAACCTGTACACAGGGTTGCATCGATCACGGCGATTCCCTTCTGTTTTTTCCGGTCGGCTTTCGGAGGCAGGCCCGCTTTTTCGAAATCCTTCCAGGAGATGGCCGGACAGCCGCAACTGAGGCAGACCTTGCAGCCGATACACACGTCTTCATCAATCACGTAGTGTTTCGCTTTGGCGGCTTTCTTGCTCATCAGAAGCACGCAGGGAGCTCGGGAGATGATCAACGAAGGACCTTCCTTCTGAAGCTCCCGTTTCAGGACTTCCGTCGTGTTCTTGAATTCGAGCGGGTCGATCACTTCGATATGATCGATGCCCAGGACACGTCCGAGCGCCTCGAAATCGAGTTCTTTTGCCTTTGCACCCTGTAGGGTGTAACCGGTTGCCGGGTGCTCCTGCATGCCTGTCATGGCCGTCGTGCGGTTGTCGGCAATGATGATGACGGCATCGCTGCGGTTATAGGCCACGTTCAGCAGCGTGGTGATTCCTGAATGTATAAACGTGGAATCCCCGATGACGCCGACGACCTTCCCCTTCCCTTTCGCTCCCAGGGCTTTGCTCATCCCATGAGCAATACCAATGCTTGCCCCCATGCAGATGCAGCTGTCCATGCCGGACAGTGGCTTCATATACGAAAGCGTGTAACAGCCGATGTCTCCTGCAACGAAGGTCTTGAGCTTTGATAGAGAATAGAACAATCCCCGGTGAGGACACCCCGGGCAGAGGTTGGGGGGGCGGGGCGGGATCGTCTGCAGCGTGATGGCGGGGGCCGACGATTTCCCCGTGATTCCTTTTTCCACGACGCCGGGGTCGAACTCGTTCGTGTAGGGAAAGACCGCCTTTCCCGTCACCTCGATCCCCATGGCCTTCACCTGCTCTTCGATAAAGGGGTCCAGTTCTTCGACGACGTAGAGCTTTTTCACCCTGGAGGCGAATTCGCGGATCATCTTCTCGGGCAGGGGATGCACCAGACCGAGTTTCAGATAGGAGTAGTCGGGAAAGGCGTCCTTGGCATAGTTGTAGGGCATGCCCGCCGTGATGATCCCCACCTCGGTGCTGCCCATTTCCATTCGGTTCCCTTCAAACGATTCCGCCCAATCCCGGAGTGCCTCTGTGCGCCTCTCCACCTCGACGCGCCGGGCCCGGGCGTTCATCGGCACCATGACGTACTTCATAGGAAGATGGCGGATCTCCGTGCGGTCCACGGCCTCTGCAGGCTCATCGACCCGGACGACGCTCTTGGAGTGGGACACGCGGGTCGTCGTCCTGAGGAAGACAGGCGTGTCGAACTTCTCGCTCAATTCGAAGGCCAGTTTGACGAAGTCCTTTGCTTCCTGGCTGTCGGCCGGCTCCAGCATGGGGATTTTGGCAAACTTGGCGTAGTTGCGGTTGTCCTGCTCGTTTTGCGAGCTGTGAAGCGACGGGTCATCGGCCGTGACGATGACAAGCGCACCGTTTGTCCCGGTGTAACTCACCGTGAACAGGGGGTCGGCCGCCACGTTGACGCCCACGTGTTTCATCACCGCCATGGCCCGAGCCCCGGCAAAGGCCGCTCCGATGGCCACCTCGAGCCCGACCTTTTCGTTGGGCGACCATTCGGCATAGACTCCCTTGTACTGCGCGAAGGTCTCCAGTATCTCCGTGCTCGGTGTTCCGGGGTAGCCCGAACCGAACGTGGCCCCGCATTCCCAGGCACCGCGGGCAATCGCCTCGTTTCCTGACATGAGTTCTTTCATCGTTCTTTTCCGTGCTCCTTATCCCAGTTGAGCGATCTTGCGTTTGAGCAGAGACGAGGCCGAGGGGTCCTTGGTCTTCTCAAGCGCTTTCTTGTAATAATCCAACGCCTTGCCATTATCATTCATCTCTTCGTAGACGCGAGCGATGTTCCGGTAGCTGAGGCCCTCGAAGACATTTCCCGGTTTCGAATCCACAACCTGGTTGAATGACTCGAGCGACTTGTCATATTCCTTCTTTGCCTCGTAGTCATAGCCGATCCCAAAGCGCGCGTAGACGATCCGAATATCTTTCTTGGAGGCCGAATCGATAAATGCCTTGTACACCTGGATCGACCTGTCGAACTCATTCATGATGAAGTAGAGGTTTCCCAGCTCATATCGGGCGCTTTGCGCAGCATCGCTCGATGGGTACTTCTCGATAACCTCCGTGAGGGCCCTGAGCGCCTCGGGGCCGGCTGCACCCGTTCCCATCGGGTCTGCTTTCATCGCTTTCAAACGCGCATCGAAGTACAGCTTGGCCGCGTCCTTCTCATAACTCGCCGAGTAGAAGAGATACCCCGCGCCCAGGACGATCACGAGGGTGAGCACGCCGAGAGCCACGTAGAGTTTCTGCCGATTTTCGCGGGCAAAGTCCAGGAACTTGCCGAAGGCCTCCTGGAAGGCATCGGGCTGCTCCAGGTCCTTCTTGTCTATCTTTGCTGCAACCATGATTTTATTCTCCCAAACTGTTGTCAGGTATTTTGCATCGTCGTAAACACGTCAGCCACTCTCGCCGGNGCACGGACAATCTTCCCCTCCCGGTTCAGGAAGGCATGGACCGTCGTTCCCTCCACGAGGAGCTTTTCNCGCTTTTCGTCCCATATCTCGTAAGCGAACCTCACGCTGGCTCGCCGGAAGTACTCGATCCTGGACTCGATGATGACGATGTCATCATAACGGGCCGGGTAGAGGTANTGGCACTCGAGTTGCGTCAGGGGCAGGAAGAAGCCTTCCTTCTCCATCTCGTCGTACACGACCCCGGCCTCCCGCATCAGCTCCGTCCGGCCAATCTCGAACCAGCGGATGTAGTTCGTGTGGTAGACGATCCCCATCGCGTCGGTGTCTGCATAGATGACGCGGATCTTAACGACGCCTGTCTTCAATGAACCGTCTCCAATCCCGGATGAACCCCTCCAGCAACTGCCAGCCCGGGGATACGACGATACCGCTCTCGCGAGCCGATTTCTCGCTGTAGACATTGCCGTTTTTCAGATTGTCCGAAGCAACCGATGACAGAACTGCAAAGGGGCTGGGATCGGCTACGTGGGTCTTTTTCGCAACAGGCGTCGGGTGATCGCTGAGNACCAGCACTCGAAAATCGCCAATGCTGCCGATCCTTTTCAGGATGGTCCCCACGACTTTCTCATCGAAATCCTCGATGGCCTTCACCTTCCCTTCGGTGTTTCCTTCGTGGCCCATCTCGTCGGGCGCTTCCACATGAACAAAGACAAAATCCCTGTCCCGCAAGGCCTCGAGGGCCCTTTCGGCCTTCCCGATGTAATTGGTGTCGATGTATCCCGTGGCCCCTTCCACTTTCAAGGTCTCGAGCCCCGCATAGACGCCAAGACCGTTGAGCAGATCCACCGCGGAGATCATGCCCCCGCGAAGGCTGAACTTGTTCGAGATGGGTTCCATGGCCGGTTTGCCGCCCTGGCCCCAGAGCCATATCGATGTGGCTTTCTTCTTTCCCTTTTCAGCCCGGGCGCGGTTCACGGGATGGTCCTTCAGGACCTCCCTCGACTTCAGCATCAGGTCGAGCACCTCCCCGGCCCCTTGTCCTTTCGGCAGGTACTGTGAGGTCGCTTGCCCCGTAATGTCGTGGGGCGGGGTCGTTTCCACCACCGGCCCGCCGCCTTTCCACACGAGCAGATGCCGATAGCCAACGCCGGGAAAGAATTTCAGTCGGTCGGTGCCCAACCGACGGTCGATATCCAGAATGATCTCCCGGGCATCGGCCGTGGTGATATGCCCGGCCGTAAAGTCCGACATGACCGGGTCAGGCCCGTCTCCCAGGGTGACAAGATTGCACCGGAAGGCAAGGTCCCCCGGGTCGAGTTCAACACCCATGCTCGCCGCTTCCAGCGGTCCCCGCCCCGTATAGCAAAGGACGGGATCGTATCCGAGCACCGACAGGATGGCGACGTCGCTTCCCGGTTTGCATCCCTCGGGGACCGTGTCGATGAGTCCGATCGTCCCTTCCCGGGCAATCCGGTCCATGTTGGGAATCTTCGCGAATTCCAGCGGCGTTTTCCCGCCCAGGCTCTCGACGGCCCAGTCAGCCATGCCGTCGCCAAGAAGTACGACGTATTTCATTTCAGTCTGTCATCCTCGATGCGGATGCGCACCGTCTTCCCCTTCAGCACGGCGAGCCGGTCGATTTCCTTGAGAGCCGTCCGGACGTTTTTTTCACGGGACTCGTGGGTCGTCATGACGACGGGCACCGAGCCCGCCCTGTCCTGCGCCCTGCCCTTCTGGATGACGGCGGAGATGCTGATGTTGTGCTTTCCGAGAATCCCCGAGATTTTCGACAGCACGCCGGGCCGGTCGAGGGCCGAGAAGCGGAAATAGTAATTGGTCACGATATCATCCATCGGCATCAGCGAGATGTTCTCGATTCTGTCCTCCGAAAGCGACCGCGAAGGGATGCGGCGCGATATCCCTGCCTGGATGTCCCGGGTGATGTCGATCAGATCGGCCACAACAGCGCTTGCTGTGGGCATCATGCCCGATCCCTGCCCGTAGAGAAATACGGGGCCCGAGGCATCGCCGCGGATGTGCAGGGCATTGTAGTTGCCGTTTACGCTTGCGAGCAGATGATCGAAGGGGATCATAGTCGGGTGAATCCGCGTCTCGATGGTCTCGCCCCGTTGGATGGCAATGGCGAGCAGCTTGATTTTGTACCCCAGTTCCTTGGCAAACTCGATGTCCTGCTGGCTCACCCCCGTGATCCCTTCGCGGTAGATATCCTCCAGGTTCACCTTTTTCCCGTAGGAAAGGGCGAGCACAATCGCCAGCTTGTGGGCCGTGTCGATCCCCTCCACATCGAAGGTCGGGTCCGCTTCCGCAAAACCCAGCATCTGGGCTTCGCGGAGGACCGACTTGTAGTTTTTCCCTTCATCAGTCATCTTCGTGAGGATGTAGTTCGTGGTCCCGTTCAGAATGCTGAAGATGGACCGGACCCGGTTGGCCGCCAGGCTTTCCCGGAGAGTCTTGATGACGGGGATCGTGCCGCCGACACTGGCNTCAAAACCGATATTCACACCGTACTGCTCGGCGGCCTTGAANATCTCGTTGCCGTACGTNGCCAGCAGAGCCTTGTTTGCCGTCACCACATGCTTGCCCTGCCGGATGGCTTCCAGNATAAANCGTTTCGCAGGTTCATAGCCGCCGATCAGTTCGATGACGATGGAGATCTCGGGGTCCATCAGGATNGACTGGGCATCTTTCGTCAGGAGCTTCTTGTCCACCTGCACCGGCCGTTGCGTCTTCAGATCGAGATCGGCGATTTTCTTGATGACGATCCTTGCTCCGAGGCGCTTCTCGATGAGGCCGCCGTTTTCCATGAGCAGCTTCACCGCGCCGGACCCGATGTTGCCGAAACCGATCAACCCGGCATAGATGGTCTTCATTGTCTGTCTCCCGTGATGAAAAAGGCTAAAGGCAAAGATGAAACCCCACGCCTGTCGTTTCCATTCGCTCACGACCACCCGCTCCCGGCAGGGGTGTGAGATATGATAAAACGAAGCAACTGATTATAGTGAAAATCGCTGTTTTGTCAAAACAAATCAGGGGGGTTCACGCGGTCCGGGCGAGGTCCAGTCTTCCCTCCCATTTCCAGAGCAGGACCTCCCTCAAGACGGCATGTTCAGGACGTTCAAGCCGCGGATCTTTCTCCACCAACTGGAAGGCCTCCGTTCGAGCATCATTCAGGAGCCTTCCGTCCCGCAGGATGTTGGCAACCCGGAAATCGGGGAGGCCGGATTGGCGGGTTCCCATGAACTCCCCCGGCCCGCGTATCTCGAGATCCGCTTCGGCGATCCGGAAGCCGTCATTGGTCTGCTCCATGATGCGCAGGCGCTTGCGGGCGTTCTCGGAGCCCCGGTAATCGGTCATCAGGACGCAGTAGGACGGGATGTCGCTCCGGCCCACCCGACCCCGCAGCTGGTGCAGCTGNGCAAGACCGAACCGTTCGGCATGTTCGATCACCATGAGAGATGCCTGGGGAATGTCGATCCCGACCTCGATGACGGTCGTCGACACAAGAACGTCAATCTGCCCGTCAGTAAAGCATTTCATGATGTCGTCCTTTTCCTGCCCCTTCATCCTGCCGTGGATCAGGCCGATACGGAGCTCGGGAAAGATGTCCTTTTGAAGATGTTCGGCCATCCGGCTTGCATCCTTGAGGTCCAGGGCCTCCGATTCTTCGACCAGGGGATAGACGATGAACACCTGGTTTCNCTTGACGGCCTCCTTCCGGATGATTTCGTACACCCGGGGTCGCTCCTTCTCGTAAAATACTTTCGTCTTGATGGGCTTCTTGCCGGGAGGCATCTCGTCGATGACGGAAATGTCCAGATCCCCGTAGACGGTCATGGCAAGCGTCCGCGGGATGGGCGTTGCCGTCATGACCAGCACGTCCGGATTCGATCCCTTTGCACGCAGTGCCGCACGCTGCACGACGCCGAATCGGTGCTGTTCGTCCACGACGACAAGCCCAAGCTTCCGGAACTCCACCCGTTCCTGGATGAGGGCGTGCGTACCGACGACGACGTGAATCTCACCCGCTGCGATCTGGCGGGCGAATTCTTTTTTCTCCGCAGGACGGGTANTCCCCAATAGCAGGACCGCTTTCAATCCCAGGGCTTCGACCCATCGCCGGATGTTCCGGAAGTGCTGCTCCGCGAGGATTTCCGTCGGCGCCATCATGGCCGCCTGGTAGCCGTTCTCACAGGCCGTCAGCATCGCGGCCATGGACACGACGGTCTTGCCNCTTCCCACATCCCCCTGCAGCAAGCGGTGCATGGGCGAGGGCCGTGCCATGTCCCCGCGGATCTCCTCGANCACCCTCTTTTGTGCCGCTGTCAGAGCGAAAGGCAGGATGGAAAGGAAACGAGGCAACCCTTCACCTGTGGTCTGAAAGGTGATGCCCTCTTCGAGAATGTTGCCTTTGCGCTTGAGGGCCATGGCCAGTTCGAAATAGAAAAGCTCGTCGAAAATGAGCCTCTTGTGAGAGGGCGAGCGCATGTCGTCGAGCAGATGAATATCTTCCCCGTGATCGGGGAAGTGGACGTTGCGCACGGCTTCGATGATATTGATGAGGCCCTGCCGCTCACAGATGTCACGGGGGATCGG
>JGI20214J51088_10000249_pt1 | contig 38849 bp, 26 predicted proteins | sample WetSurMetagenome_FD_51088 | JGI IMG/M metagenome (IMG submission 51088) | reverse complement strand
TTTTTACTTTTATCTTTTTACTTTTATCTTTTATCTTAATCAAGCAGTTCCATCTCTTCATCGAGACCTGATTCAGACATGGCCCCGTTTTCAAATTTTATGGTTCTGGCAGGATATTTTTTTATGAGGGCCAGTTTATGTGTTGACATAATAACCGCTCTTCCGTTATCACTAAGACCCTTTAGTAACTGATGTATCTCTTCCGATGTCTCGGGATCGAGGTTGCCTGTAGGTTCGTCGGCAAGAATTATTTCAGGATCATTTAACAGAGCCCTTGCTATCACCACTCTTTGCTGTTCACCACCTGATAGCTGATGCGGCATCTTGTATCCTTTTGTCTGTAACCCTACCTTGTCAAGCACCTCCCTTATTCTTTCACCTATTGCTTCCTTCGAGGTCCATCCAGTGGCTTTAAGTGCAAACTCAAGATTGTCATAAACAGATCTGTCAGTCAGCAGCTGAAAATCCTGGAACACTATCCCCATTTTTCTTCTTAATGCCGGTATCTCCTTTCTTTTCAATGTTCTGAGGTTATAACCGGCCACCCATCCTTCTCCCTGATTCAGAGGCAGCTGCCCGTTAAGGGTCCTGATGAGTGATGTCTTGCCGCTTCCCACCCTGCCTACCAGGTATACGAACTCACCCTTCTCTACCCTGAAGGATACATTTGAAAGCACAAGGTTATCTTCCTGGAAGATGTTGCAATCCTTAAGCTCAATAATCAGATCAAGAGGAGTATTTTCATGCATGATTACACTTTTCTGCAAAATAAAAACAATTAACAATTGATTATTCAGATGTTGATAAAATGAACAATAAAGGCAATTCCGTGCTGTTATATAGTTGTATTTTTACCCTTAAACATGGGGTCATGCACCTTATTATGCAATGTGCTTAAGAATAGTAATTTACCATAATTAAGACAGTAAAGGGGCCTCTGAAGTAATTGTGATTGTGTCCCGAAAAGATAAAGTTATGAACAAAAAGATACTAATGCTGACGCTGGCTCTTACGGTTGTTACCGGGACCGGTGTTATAAACGGACAATCAGCTTTTTCAGGAAAGGAATTCAACTCAACGCTTTCGCGAGGGTACGAGATGTTTGAAAAGGCAAAGTATGCCACCGCCATTGAGCTGTTTGACAAATGGCTTGCCGAAGATAAGTCGGGTGACTATGCAAAACGCTCTGATGCAGAGTATCACAGTGCACTGGCTTCCATCAGGCTGCTGAGCCCTGATGCTGAAGACAGAATGACTGACTTCATAAACCACAATCCTGAGAGCCCGATGCTTAACAGGGCACGGTTCGAAACAGGCCTGTATTGTTACCAGCTAAAAGATTACAACGGTTCGCTTGAGTGGCTTGAGAAAACAGACAGGCTTGAACTGTCAGGCAACGAACTATCTGAATACCTTTTCAAGCTTGGCTATTCTCACTTTATGAAAGGGGACAAGAAAAGAGCACTCATGCTTTTCGCTGAACTGAAAGATATAGACACTGATTATACCACTCCTTCAATTTACTATCACGGGTGCGTTGCATATGAGTCTAAATTTTACCGCACCGCACTTGAAGACTTTGAAAGACTAAAGGGTGATGAAACATTTGGTCAGGTGGTGCCATTCTATATTGTTCAGATATATTATCTTGACAAAAACTATGACGGAATCCTTTCAATGGCTCCTTCATTGCTTCAGCAGGCAGGTAAGAACAGGGAGACTGAACTTTACCGGTTTATCGGGGATGCGGATTTTCAGAAGAAAAATTATAAAGAGGCTATCCCATATCTCGAGAAATTCATAAACGGGACCCGCTTGGGCAGCAAAGAGGATAAATATCAATTGGCATACTGCTATTACGAAACCAATGACTATAAGAATGCAATAAAGCTCTTCACAGACGTAGTCGGTGCACCTGACACACTTACCCAGAACTCTTATTATATGCTGGGTTCATGTTATCTTAAGACAGGAGACAAAAAACGCGCACAGATGGCTTACTCGGCATCTGCAAATATGTCGTTTGACAAGCTGGTACAGGAAGAATCACTATTCAACTTTGCCAAGCTTGCATACGAAAATTCATATGAACCGTTTGGGGAAGGGATCGAAGCTCTCACAAATTATATCGAAACATACCCTTCTTCAGATCACGTTGTTGAAGCCTATAATTATCTTGTCTCGGCGTACCTTAAGATGAAAAACTATCAGTATGCGCTTAAATCACTTGACAGAATAACAAATAAAGATGCAAGCCTGAAGGAAGCCTACCAGAGAGTGGCCTATTACAGGGGTGTTGAACTCTTCAGAAACAAAAATTATTCAGATGCCATAGTCATGTTTGATAAGTCTTTGAATTATAAAGAGATGGATAAAAACATAATGGCAAGAACGATGTACTGGAGGGGTGAAGCAAATTATAATCTTGGCAACTACGATGCTGCAAAGAGTGACTGGGAGACATTCCGCCAGCTTCCCGGATCAGGCTCAGTAAAGGAGGCTGACCTGATTGATTACAACATCGGTTACCTCTGCTTTAAGGATAAAGACTATCCTCAGGCGTTGCAGTATTTTACCTCGTTCAACAATACAGTAAACCAGAACACACGTTCCGATATTGCCACTGATGCACGAAACAGGATCGCAGACTGCTACTTCATTGCAACTGATTATAACAATGCCATCGCTTTCTATGACAAGGTTATTGATTATGCTAAAATTGACGCTGATTATGCAACCTTCCAGAAGGCATTTGCCCAGGGTCTGAACAATAATAACAATGCAAAGATTGCCACTCTGTCAGGCCTGATAGACAGGTATCCTTCATCGGCATATGTTCCCAATGCGCTCTTTGAACGTGGCAGGGCATATGTTGCACTGAACCAGCAGTCATCAGGTGAGGCTGATTTCAATAAGATAATAAACAGTTATTCAGACAGCCGTTTTGTGCCGCCTGCCATTGTACAACTGGGTCTCATAAGCTATAATGCCGGCGACAACAGGAAAGCAATAGAGTTGTACAAAAAGGTGATTGAGAAGTATCCTCATACTGCCGATGCACAAAGTGCAATGAGCGGATTGAAAAATGCTTATACTGACATGGATGACGTAGATACCTATTTTGCATACCTGAAATCGGCCGATGGCTATGAAAACATTGATGCCACGGGGAAAGACTCAATGACTTTCGCGGCTGCCGAGAATGTCTTTGTAAAAGGCAATTGTGACAAGGCAATCACATCGTTCCGCAATTATCTCACATCTTTCCCGGGAGGTGCCTTTGCCACCAATGCTCACTTTTATCTTGCCGATTGTCTGAAGCGGAGTGGTATGACTGATGAAGCTCTTGATAATTACAACCAGGTAATAAATTCTGGAAACAGACAGTTTGCGGAACAGTCGTTGCTTAATGCTGCCGCAATTTATTTTGGCAGGAATGACTTTACAAATTCATATTCTTTGTATGAAAAGCTTTCCCGAAGTGCTTCAACTCCCGAAAATATGATGTATTCATATCTTGGCATGATGCGTTCGGCGGACAAGATTGGTGATGACAGGAAGACAATTGATGCAGCTTCCAGGGTACTGGAGTCGGAGAAGCTTACTGAAGAGCTGGCCCGTGAAGCCACCTTCCTTACAGCTACAGCAAACAGGAGACTGGGCAACTATGCTGATGCCCTTGACGACTATGAAAGGGTTTCATCAGAGGTGTCAACTGCTATTGGTGCGGAGGCAAAATACTATGTTGCCCAGCTTCAATTTAATGCAGGAGACCTACAGGGTGCTGAAGCCACAGCCAATAAATTCGTTGATATGAACTCTCCTCACGCAGTGTGGACCGGGAAAATATTTCTGCTGTTATCAGATATTGCCGTTAAGAAAGGAGATCTGTTCCAGGCGCGGGCAACACTGCAGAGCCTGATCGACTATTACACGGGAACAAATGACGGTATCATTGATGAAGCACGCGCAAAACTTGCTAAAATTCAGGATACAGCTTCACCGGGAGACAGTACCACAACATCCTCCACAAAAATGTAAAACACTGAGACAGACAAAATAAAGAAGAAAAGAGATGAGAAAAGTTTCAATAATTACCGCCCTGTTGCTTCTGATACCAATGTTTGTTTCAGGTCAGGAGAATAAGGAAGATGCGATTAAAAGAAGCGTTACACTTTATAATCCCTACAAGCCAACATTGCAGGATGCTACAAAACGTACCTCATTCCCGGTAATGGATGACACCACCAAAATAAGGGAAGACTTTAAATATTCATTCACCCCCGGGGATTTCACTCCTGTTTATGAAGTAAGCCCGATAAAGCCAGCTACATTATCTCCTGATCCGCTTCAGAAGCTTTACAAGGGATATGTCAATATGGGCCTTGGAAATTATATTTCACCTTTCATTGAGGTAAGCGTTTCCAATCTGCGTTCAAAAAACGGGGCTATCGGTATCTACACCAGAAGTTATGCCTCTGCGGGGAAAATAAACCTGGCAAACAGTAAGAGGGTATTTGCCGGCTTCATGGATAACCAGGCTATCCTTTACGGGAAAAAATATTTCAGGAAAAGCCGCCTCGACACCGACATAGATCTTCGTCAGATGTCTCGCTATGCTTATGGCTATGATCCGGTTGAGGTAGGTTACGACGCCACTAAGAAAAGCATAAGATCGCTGACATTTGATGTTACAGGCAGAGCCAGATATTTTAATGTTCCGAGAGACTCATCACATCTTAAATATGATATTGCATTTAAATACAATTACTTCTCACGAGGCGACACTGCAGTACAAAATAACCCCGGCATTGAGCTGAAAGGAGGGAAGGAAGTCGAAGGCTTCTATGTGGGTACTAACTTTAACTGGGACATCTACTTCTTCGGAGGCGATCTGACATATGGCCCCAGAAATCTTCTTGCTTTTAATCCTTATATAAGCAAGGGTACGGAAGCATGGCGCTTTAAGTTCGGATTCGACTTTGCTGTCGATGCGAAGGATGACCCGAATCCGTTGGCGTCAGGCAAAACCTCACATGCCTATTTCTATCCTGATCTTGAATTCTCTTTCCTGGTTGTTCCCCGCTTCTTACGTTTCAGGATGACCCTTGACGGCGACCTGCAAAATAACCAGGCAAGAAATGCAATTTATATGAACCCGTTCCTGATGCACAGCGACACACTTTTCACTCTCAGAAACACTGACAACAAGCTGAGACTGAGTGCCGATGTGGAAGGAAGTTTTAATGCTGATGCAACATACAATCTTGGCGTCAGCTATACTCTTTTTAATGACATGCTGATGTTTAGAAACGACACTCTGGGAGTGGGTAACTTCTTCCTCCCTGCCTATGACGACGGTGAAGTGCTAAGATTCCATGGTGAAACAACTATTGCAGTAAACAAGCATATTAAGTTGACCTCCGTGGCTGATTATTACAAGTATTCACTGACGAACTTTAAACATCCATGGAATAAGCCTGAGTGGGACGCCACAGCACAGATTGATTACAACCTCCGTGACAAGATACTTGCAACAGTTGCATTAAATGCCATGGGTGACAGGTATGCCATGACCAAAGCACCTGAAGACGAAGTAAAACTGCCCGCCCATGTTAATATGAATATCGGGCTTGAATACAGGTATACCAAAGCCCTGTCGTTATGGGCAAAAATCAATAATATTTCATGGAACAGGTATTATGACTGGAACTATTATCCGACTCATAATTTCATGATTATAGGGGGATTTACATACAGTCTCTGATAGGTTAAATAAAATACTCTGTCTTATTTTCTTTTGATCTCCTTATAAGGGGGTCAAATGTTAATATCTATTTGAACATTTTACTCAAAAAAAGAAAGAAAGACGCATCTTTTTTGTACCTTTGCATAATTAAGTAAAATGCATGTTATCAGAACGTTAACATACGTTGGTTTAAATTGAAAGATGCTGAAAATGAGCGAAAACGAATTAAGGAAAAAAAAGCAAGACGAAAGTGATTATTCAGCCGATTCCATCCAGGTGCTGGAAGGCCTGGAAGCGGTAAGAAAGCGCCCTGCAATGTACATTGGTGACACAGGTGTAAAAGGTCTGCATCACCTTGTTTATGAAGTTGTTGACAACTCTATTGACGAAGCCCTTGCAGGTTACTGTAACAAAATAGATGTACGTATCAACAGTGACAATTCAGTTACAGTAATTGATAATGGCCGCGGTATACCTGTTGACATGATGGAGAAGGAAAAACGTTCGGCACTTGAAGTAGTGATGACTGTTCTTCACGCCGGAGGTAAGTTCGACAAAAATTCATACAAAGTTTCAGGAGGTCTTCACGGCGTTGGCGTCTCTTGCGTTAATGCTCTTTCAACACGCCTGGAGGCTATTATTAACAAAGACGGAAACAGATATCGCCAGGTATTTGAGTGCGGTAAGCCTGTTACAAAGGTTGAGGTGATAGGTACAACAGAAACTACAGGTACGGAAATTACTTTTAAACCTGATGACAGCATATTCCAGGTGATTGAATACAAGTTTGAGATTCTTGCAGCGCGTCTGAGAGAACTTTCATTCCTGAACAAAAACATACTTCTTACTCTCACCGATGAGAGAGAGATTGTAGAAAATGGTGACGGTTCTCATATGCGCCGCGAAGAGTTCTTTTCGCAGAGAGGATTGCAGGAATTCGTTGAGTTTCTTGATGACAACCGTGAACGGCTTATAGATAAGATTATTTACATCAACAGTGACAAGACAGAAGTCCCTGTTGAACTTGCCCTTCAGTATAACACCTCCTTCAGTGAGAACGTACATTCATATGTTAACAATATAAATACAATTGAGGGCGGTACTCATCTGGCAGGCTTCAGAAGAGGATTGACACGTACCCTTAAGAAATATGCTGAAGACTCAGGGATGTTAACCAAACTGAAGTTTGACATCAATGGTGATGATTTCCGTGAAGGACTTACTGCGGTTATCTCGGTGAAGGTTGCAGAGCCTCAGTTTGAGGGTCAGACCAAAACCAAGCTTGGTAACTCTGAAGTAATCGGTTCAGTTGATAATGCAGTGAGCACTGCTCTTGCAAATTATCTTGAGGAGAACCCTAAAGATGCCCGTTCAATAGTTCAGAAAGTTATTCTTGCAGCTACAGCTCGTCATGCCGCACGTAAAGCCCGTGAACTTGTTCAGAGGAAGACAGTACTCTCCGGCTCTGGCCTGCCGGGCAAGCTGGCCGATTGTTCAGACCGTAATCCTGCCATTTCCGAACTCTTCCTTGTTGAGGGAGACTCTGCAGGCGGAACAGCAAAACAAGGCCGGGACAGACGCTTTCAGGCAATCCTTCCTTTGAGGGGGAAAATCCTGAATGTTGAGAAAGCTATGCAGCATAAAATTCTTGACAATGACGAGATAAAAAATATTTTTACTGCCCTGGGAGTGAATATAGGCACCGAGGACGATAGCAAAGCACTGAATGTAAGTGGTCTGAGATATGGCAAAGTAATTGCCATGACCGATGCCGATGTTGACGGCTCTCACATAACAACACTGATACTAACATTCTTCTTCAGGTATATGAAGGAGCTCATAGAAAACGGCAACATATATATTGCAACTCCTCCTTTGTATCTTGTTCACAAAGGCAAACTTGAAAGATACTGCTGGACCGAGGAAGAGCGTGATAACGCTGTTAAGGAGTTCGGTCAGGGAAAGGAAGCCTCAGTGACTGTTCAACGCTATAAAGGGCTTGGTGAGATGAACGCCGAACAGTTATGGTCAACCACCATGAGCCCGGAAACACGCACTCTTCGACAGGTGACAATTGACAGCGCTGCAGAAGCCGACCATATCTTCTCAATGCTCATGGGTGATGAAGTTCCGCCCCGGAGAGAATTCATTGAGAAACATGCCAAATATGCAAACATAGATGCATAGTTCAAAGTCGAAAGTCGAAAGTCGAAAGTCGAAAGTCGAAAGTCGAAAGTCGAAAGTCGAAAGTCGAAAGTCGAAAGTCGAAAGTCGAAAGTCGAAAGTCGAAAGTTAAAAGTTAAAAGTTCAAAGTCGAAAGTATTTATCCTTTATCCTTTCGACTTTGAACTTTCGACTTTAAACTTTTTAAATATCAAACTTAAACTGAACCCTTATTCCATATGGAGAGACATTCGGGTTATTGAGGTAGGTAATCCTTCTGATGAGATCAACCCTGAATACCCTGAAGATATTTGAAAAGCCGACGCTGGCTTCAATATATGGTTTTTTCTCAAGTGAATAGGTGAGCGGGACTCCATTTTCATCAGTGGGGTATTTGAAAAGTTCAGGGTGAAGATCCGGATTATTCCTGTCAGATACTCCACCATACAGAGCTTTGAAGGTTACTACCTCCCTGAGCTTCATCTTTTTCAGCAGAGGAACTTTGTTTACAAAGAATCCGTTGAACGAATGATCTACGTTAAGAGAAACATATTCATCACTCACAAACTCAAGGAAATTCATCATATTATATGAATACCTCTGGTAAGAATATGTCTGGTTGGCATTGTGTATGAACATAAGCGGGTAGGGCACAGTTCCGAACACTTTGCCTGCCTCAAGTCCGATATCTGTATATCCGACAATTGAAATATAGTATCTTTTTGTAATGTTTGCCTGCAGCTTCTGGTAATTGAAATCGCCGCCAATCTGTCTTGATCCGAAAGTGTACTTAAGCTGAAAAACAGGATTGGTTGAGGGTACAGGATCCCTGTACATTTTGCCCTGATAGAATTCCTCCCTGGGTGCGAACCTTAGCTTCACATAGGCTTCAGAGATATCAAGATCCGGAATAGAGGTAACATTATCACTGGTGAAGTGAAGATTACCACCGGTACTTTGTCTCGTGAAATTATATCCAAGTGCATAAGAAAAATGGTTTTCAAACTCATTCAGGTATTCAAAGTTCAAAGTACGGTTATAGTACATTTTGTCATTCACGCCTCTTTTAAATGACAGGAAGACGTTATCACCCTGTGAAAACTGCAGCTCCTGCCCTGGAATACGGGTGTCATATCCGTAGCTCAGACTAAGAGATTTTACCGGGAACAGATAAATAGAGGTCCCTTTGAGTGACAGTGTTGTTTTAAAATTGTATTTAAACCTATTGTCTCTGAACCCGTAAGCAATCATAGGTTCAAAGTATATCCATTTATTGAATTCAGGGGTTGTGCGGAAACCAAATCTCACTCTTGATCCCTCTATAGTGTTAAAACTGTAAAAGTTACTTACAGGCCCTATTTCTATCTTACCAAGGTTAAGAAAATCTGTTGTCAGAAGCATAATAAGATTCATCTGCCTCCTGAATGATGGCACCTGTTTGGCGCTGTCAACGGCAGAATAGATCCTCTGCTCCGTTTTTGTCAGGGGAGGCGTTCGTACAGCATCCCAGTACGCATTTCCCTTGTTTGAAATATTCCCATCATTTGCCACATCAGGCCCTTTAAAGATTTCATCCGGTATGGGTTGATTGACAGTGTATCCTGAATAAGAGACCGTTCGCTGCCCGAACATGCCCGGAGAGTCCTTGGTTATTTCAAATTCAAGCAGCACGTCATCTACAGAAAGCACCCAGGAACGTTCTCCTACTCTCTGAAAGTCCTGAACAACTCTGACATCTTTTACCCAGTCGATATTAATGCCCTTGTTGAAGCTCATATCTATTTTACGGATAGCATAAAGACTGTCAGAGGTGATATACAGAAAACCATGGAAAAGGAAGTCCTCCGGATTACGCGGCTCAAAAAACAGTTTTATGCATTTTGTCGTATCAACATATGAAGTGTCTATAATGAAGTACTTGTAAAACATTGGCGCTGTTCCTGCAACTGGACTAAGGAATTTATTTGTCAGGAAGAATATTTCATTATCATAAATGTTTATGTCCTGGTACAAATACTGTATCGTTGATCCTACTCCTTTATTATCAATATATTCACTAAAGTTAATTGTTTTCTCGGCCTTCATTATGTCCTTGATGGCATAAGGGTCCTTTCTATAATAGTGGGCCGAATAAGACTCCTTCATGAATAGGGGGAGGTTGAATTTTCCCTTATTGAACGTGGTGTCAACATTGTCGAATATGAACTGTATATCTCTAAACGCTCTCATCTGTGAGAAGTTCTGATTCAGGTTGATAAGGCCGAATTTTACCTTTTCATACTTGTCGTACATCAGGTAATCTGCACCTTCTTTCCTGTTTAGTGATTTGTTCTCAATCACTTTCCTGATGAGCTCTACGGATGGATTGTCCTTGTTTTTATATTTTGTTTTTTTTGCTTTTACGACAACTTCATTCAGGCTGACTGAAGATTCGTCAAGTTTTGCATTTACGGTCTGTGACTTCCCCGGTGTAATAATATAAGTCTGGGTGATGTAACCGAGATATGAAAATCTGATTTTATAGGCAGGAGCATCGGTTGTAATGGAATAGTTGCCCTGGTCGTCAGTCACAGTACCCACAGTTGTATTCTCAAGGAGAACAGCAGCAAACGGAATAGGCTGACCCGTCTGTGAGTCAGTAACATGGCCCTTTATCACAGTTTTAGGTTTTTGCTGCGAAAAGCCCTCTACATTAAATAAAAATATTATAACAATGCAAAGAAAAAATATTGAATAAAGTCCCCTCTTCATTACGCCTTTAAAATGTGCTCTACGCTGTATAATTTAATATCAGTGAATCAATAAAGCCTCAAATGTACTACTAAGTTAGCAAAAGTCGGGCCAACTTTATTTTTGATTTTGACAGTCATTAAAAGATTTTGCATCAAACGAAGCAAATAATCAAAAAAAATCTGAACTTGTACTTATAAACCCATTGCTTAACATCGTCATTCATTATTGTTTATGTCTGAAAAAAACCATTCATCGTTCAGGAAGAGCCTTAACCTTGTTGATTCGACAGCCATTGTTGTAGGGTCAATGATTGGCTCGGGTATCTTTATTGTCAGTGCCGAAATGTCACGTACTCTTGGTTCGCCCGGATGGCTCCTTATTGCCTGGCTGATAACAGGCTTTATGACTATTATTGCTGCACTCAGTTATGGTGAACTGGCTTCAATGATGCCAAAAGCAGGAGGCCAGTATGTATACCTGAGGGAGGCATACAATCCGCTGGTGGGTTTTCTTTATGGCTGGACCCTCTTTATGGTGATACAGACAGGGACCATTGCTGCTGTAGCTATGGCGTTCGCAAAGTTTGCAGGAGTGCTGATACCGTGGGTGGGAGAGGGGCACATTCTTTTAAAAGCCGGGCCTGTAAGCATTTCAACAGTTCACATTGTTGCTGTCAGCTCAATTATATTACTTACATGGATAAACACACGCGGTATTAAAGCAGGGAAAACGGTTCAGAACACCTTTACATTCACAAAGGTGATGATACTTCTTTTATTCCTTGTTGCCGGCCTCTTCTTTGCAGGATCTCTTGGTTATCATGTCAGTTCAGACTATTTCTGGCATGCTGCATCGCTTGATAAGGTAACAGGTGATATTACTCCGATTTCAGGCATAATGCTTGTGGCTGCTTTAGGTATGGCAATGGTGGGTTCTCTCTTTACGTGTGACGCATGGAACAATATTGCCTTCGCATCGGGTGAGGTGATAAACCCCAGACGCACTGTGCCATTGGCTATGTTTTGGGGAACAGTCATTGCATTTACCCTGTTCTTCCTTTCAAACCTGGTTTACATAAAAGTACTTCCGCTGCGGGGAATTCCAATGGGGAGCACGGTGGTGGAGAGAGGTATCGTATTCGCTTCACGCGACACCCTGGGCACTGTCACAATATCATCAATCTTTGGCAACAATGCAGCTTTTATAATGGCTGCCCTTGTCGTGATTTCAACCTTTGGCTGCAATAACGGGCTTATTCTTTCAGGAGCACGTGTCTATTATGCCATGGCAAATGATAATCTTTTCTTTAAAGCTGCAGGCAAACTTAATAAGAGCGGTGTGCCCGGCAGCGGCCTGGTAATTCAGTGCGTATGGGCCTCACTGTTATGTCTTTCAGGGTCATATAGTCAATTGCTTGACTATGTCGTTTTCGCAGTATTGATTTTTTATGTCATGACAATTGCGGGGATCTTCATTCTTAGAAAGAAAAACCCCGGAGAGGAACGGGAATTTAAGGCTTTTGGTTACCCTGTGATACAGGTGATATATATTTTGCTTGCTGTAGCTATAATGATAATACTTCTTGCCTTTAAACCTAAATTTACCTGGCCCGGGCTTATTATAGTTATAATTGGAATACCCATATACTACATTTGGAAAAAGATAGCTGTGAGGTAGAGAATGAAACAAAAACCCCGACCTAAAAGCCGGGGTTTTTAATGTCTGTGCCCTGAGAAGATTATTTAAAATTCTTCATAAGTGAGGAAGGGCCGGTATTGTCTTTGGAAAGTATGTGAATAGTCTTGTCTATTACACCTTTGTATGATCCGCCAATGGTACTCACTTCTGTATAACCGACATTATCGTCACTATTTGTGTCAAGCATATCAGTATATACCCCGGCACTTATATTATTGAATTTAATTGTGTATGTCCCGCTGTGATTGCTGATATCAACACTTCCTCCTTCGCCGGTGTAGACATATGTGTCATCCTGAAAGCCGAGGCCGCTGACAACTATAAATGCGAATGTTATAATCCTTCTGGTAGCATCTGAGTTTACGAGAACAGAGGGGTAATTACCATTCAACTCCTGTGTGCTCTCGTCGTATAATGCCAGAAGAAACCTTGTTGTGTCTCCTTTATTAATACTAAAAAAGCCGAATTGAAATATAGACCCTTCTGTAGCTGTTCCGTCATTGAAAACAAGTTCGTTCAGGATGATACTGTCTATAGGATAGGCTTTGCCTTTATAAGTAAATTGGTTGGGGCTGTCATTTTTACTGCATGATGAGAAAATAAACAGACCAACCAGAACTAAAGGAATGAGGACTTTTTTCATAGTGACAGGTATTTAATTCTTCGCCTGAACTATAGCGTCAAAGCGTTTGCTGTAAAATTAAAAACACCACTGAAACTGGTCTTTTGCAGATCAGCACGAAATGTGCTTAACCAGAGAAAGCTAAAATATGAAGAAAAATCTAAAATTCCAAATGGCGGGTATTCGCTTTCTTTGTTTAGCCTGCTGATATACTGATAAAAAAGCCCTGGCTAAAGAGCCAGGGCTTCATTTTCAAATGAACATCGAGCTTAAATGTATTTATTTATTAACTGCTCAATTAATTCCTGCTTGCCGCTTATCTGTTTTGGCTCACTGCCTGACATAGCTATCTTGTATATATCATCAAGCTTCAGTTTGCCTTCTTCAAAGTCTTTACCCATGCCGCTGTCGAAGGTGGCATATCTTGCTTTCTTCCACTGGAGATAAGGCGAAGTATGCAGCAGCTTATCGGCTATCATGAGTCCGCGTGCAAAGACATCCATTGCTCCTATGTGAGCCAGGAAGATATCTTCGTTGTCGGTTGAGTTACGTCTTAGTTTAGCATCGAAGTTGATACCGCCTGTTTTGAAGCCGCCAGCCTGCAATATAACCATCATTGCCTCTGTTGTTTCATAAATATTTGTCGGGAATTCATCGGTATCCCATCCGTTCTGGTAATCGCCCTTGTTTGCATCAATGCTTCCAAGAAGGCCTGCATCGGCTGCTACCTGTAGCTCGTGCTGGAATGTGTGGCCTGCAAGAGTTGCATGATTTACTTCAATGTTAAGCTTGAAGTCATTCTCAAGACCGTTACGACGAAGGAAACCAATAACTGTGTCAGAATCAAAGTCATACTGATGTTTTGTTGGCTCCATTGGTTTAGGTTCAATGAGGAATGTTCCCTTGAAACCGTTTTTACGTCCATAATCGCGGCACATGGTGAGCATCATTGCAAGATGATCCACCTCGCGTTTCATCATTGTATTATGGAGGCTCATATAACCTTCACGGCCGCCCCAGAACACATAGTTTTCTCCGCCAAGTGCAATAGTGGCATCAATTGCGTTTTTTAACTGTGCACCTGCATTGGCAACAACGGCGAAGTCAGGGTTAGTAGCGGCACCGTTCATATAACGATGATGTGAAAAGAGGTTGGCTGTGCCCCAGAGAAGTTTTACGCCTGTCTGCTCCTGCAACTGTTTCATAACAGGAACATATTTTGCCAGTCTCTTTTCAATCTCGAGAACCGAGCCATTGCCTACTACGTCAACATCATGGAAGCAGTAGTGCTCAATGCCGAGCTTTGTGAAAAACTCAAAAGCTGCATCAAGCTTCATTTTTATTACTTCATCCTTGTCCTTTATGTCTGACCAGGGGAAAAATCTTGTCTCAGCACCAAATGGATCTGATCCATCTCCGCAGAATGAATGCCAGTAAGCAATTGCAAATCTGAGATGGTCCTTCATCTTCTTGCCGGCAACAATTGCCTCAGGATCATAATATTTGAATGCCAGTGGATTATCGGACTTTGGTCCTTCAAACCTGATCTGCCCTATACCAGGGTAAGCTTCCTTATTTCCTTTGTAAATCATAGTGTTGTTTTTAGTTGTTTTAGTTCTTTATTCTATATGCAAATCACATTTTACCAAGCTGTTCACTCCACCTTTCATAAGCATCAGTGTATGCTTGTGTCCTGTTTTTATCAGGAGTGGTGAGATTAATTGATTTAAGTCCGTTGAAGGCTTCCTTTTCAGATTTGTAATATCCGCAACCAATCCCTGCGCCTCTTGCTGCGCCCACTGACCCGTCGGTGTTGTAAAGGTGAATCTCCGTTGAAGTTATTGTTGAGAGGGTCTCTCTGAATATTTTACTCAGGAACATGTTTGCTGAACCGGCTCTTATTATCTGCGGATTTATTCCCGTCTCTTTCATTATGTCAAGACCATACCTGAAAGAAAAGGCTATACCTTCCTGGGCAGCTCTGAAGAGGTGTGATGCATTATGCGTGTTAAAGTTCACACCCAGTATTCTGGAGCCCGGGTTATTGTTCATAAGCATCCTTTCTGCGCCATTGCCGAACGGGAGAATGGTAACGCCTTCTGAGCCCGGGGCAACACTCTCTGCAACCTGATTCATCTCGTCATATGAGAGATCTTTTCCTGCAATGCGTTTGATCCATGAGTTAAGGATACCTGTCCCGTTAATGCAAAGCAATACACCCAGACGCGGAGATTTCTCAGAGTGGTTTACATGAAGAAATGTGTTAACCCTCGATTGCGGGTCATACTTTTTCTGGTCAGTGACACCATAAATAACGCCTGATGTGCCTGCTGTTGCTGCTACTTCACCGGGATTCAAAACATTAAGGGAGAGTGCATTATTAGGCTGATCACCTGCACGGTAAGATACCGGGATCCCTTTTGGAAGGCCAAGCTCTGACGCCATGTCAGCAGTGAGCCTGCCCTGGATTGAGAAAGAGCTGCCTGCATCAGCAAGGATGTCTTTGTTAAAACCATAATAGCTAAGCAACTCCCCGGAAAGACTGTTTGCAGAGAAGTCCCAGAAAATACCTTCTGACAGACCTGAATATGATGTATGTATCTCACCTGTCAGCTTCATGGCAAGATAGTCTCCGGGAAGCATAATCTTGTCAATCCTGCTGAAAATATCAGGTTCATTTTGCTTTACCCATGCCAGTTTTGATGCAGTAAAGTTACCGGGTGAGTTGAGAAGATGTGCAAGACAAAACTCTTTTCCAAGAGCCATGGCCGCTTTGTTTCCATATTCAACTGCCCTGCTGTCACACCATATAATCGACGGGCGCAGAACTTTCTGGTCCTTGTCAACACAAACGAGGCCATGCATCTGGTACGAGATGCCTATTGCTCCAATAGCTTCTTTTTTTGAACCTATTGATGAGAGGCAGTCACCAATAGCCAGTTTAAGATTCTCCCACCATTTTACGGGATCCTGTTCTGCCCACCCGGGCCTGTTTGATATCATCTCCATTTCCTTTTTGGGATAAAAGGACGAAGCAAGACATTCACCAGTCTCACCGTTAACTATGGAGGCTTTTATTGATGAGCTTCCGGCATCTATTCCAAGTAGTAGCATTTTGAATTTATTTATAGTCTTTTACTGCTTTAATAAAGGCATTAATGTTTTCAGTGCTTACATCAGGAGGCATACCGCCTCCGCATGACCATATAATCCTTGAGTGATCTTCAACGGAACCCATCATCTCTTTTACGCCCGCCCTGATATCCTCTTCCGAGCCGGCTGCCAGGACATCTCTGGGAGGAAGATTCCCGAGAAGTGTGACCCTGTTGTCAGTGAGTTTCTTAATTTCATGAAAAGAATGGTTGAAGCTGAAGTTGAAAAGATTTATGCCTATCTCATTAAGATATCTGGCACAAACTAAACCTGCAGCATCATTATGCAGAAATTTAACACTGACATTAAAACTGCCGTATATTTTTTTCAAATATGGAAGAACGAATGTCCTGAAATCAGGATCTCCGAGAAAACCGATTATGTCATCAAGGATTAAAATACCATCAATGTCTTTAATGGTCTTCATCTGCAGTCCGATCCAGTCTGTGATGAACTCTGTTATAGTGTCCAGGCCTTTTTTTACATCATCGGGAGCCATGGCCATTGCAAGCATGAGCTCAGTTGTTCCGAAGAGGAATGAGGCAATGTTAAGGGGCCCGCGGCTAACTGCGAACCTGGTCAAGTGACCCGATTCCTTTATCTTTTTATCGTAGATTGATAATCGTTTCAGCGTAAGGGGCAGGAGTCCGTCAGTGGTTACATTCGGCTTCTTAAGAGTGGCCAGTGCGGCAGAGTCGTCAAGTATCTTTGCCGGGTGCGGATGACTGGTCTCAGACCATACAAGCTTACTTCCAAAGGCAGACGGCTCGGTGCACATTCCAAACTCAGACCAGAAACCAGGCATAAAAATCACATCCGGAAATTCATTTATGGCTTTCATGTTAGAGTCAAACCATAAAGCAGCATCAGCAAAATAATCGAGGACTGATGCATGATACCATTCCGGTAGCCAGGGACTGTCAATAATGAATCCTATGGGCCTTTCCTTCAATTGTTCTCCGTTGATAGCCTTAAGCAGGGTATTCCACTGGGCACTATTCATTTAATATTTCTATTTATGTTTTGTTGTTGTCTGATCATGATTTTACCAATAGAACATTGTGCCGTCACTCTTTCTGTTTACCGGCAGACATGCCATGGAATACGGATATTTTGCTGCCTGTTCTTCATCAATATCAACACCGATTCCGGGAGTATCATCTATACTTAAAAATCCATTCTCAAACCTGTAATTTGTTTTAAATACCTCATTAACAATTTCCTGATGTGGCATATATTCCTGTATGCCAAAATTATTTATAGCAGTATTGAAATGAAGCGCTGCCGCAAGATTTACTGGTGAGAGGTCAGTTGCTCCGTGAAACCCTGTGTTTATATGGTAAATAGAGGCGAATGCTGCCACCTTTTTAAGGTGGGTTATCCCTCCGCCATGCACTATCGGCATACGAATGTAATCAATAAGCTGTTCAGTTATAAGTGTTGTGTAGTCATACACGCTGTTGAATACCTCACCGATTGCCAGAGGTGTTGTTGAGTGCTGTCTGACAAGCCTCAGGCCTTCCTGTAATTCACCGGTGACTGCATCCTCGAGCCAGAACAGATGAAAGGGTTCAAGTTCTTTAGCCAGTCTTGCAGCTTCAACAGGGGTACAGCGGTGATGTACATCATGCAGCAAATGGATATCCCTGCCAAATGCTTCCCTGACCTTTTCAAACACCCCGGGTATAAAATTGAGATATTTTGAAGTGTCCCAGTAATCGGTCTTAGGAAGTCCTTTTTCTGCAGGTTCATAGGCCTCGTTATCTTTGGGAACGCCGTACGTGTGTTCTATTCCCGGAATGCCTGACTGGATCCTCACAGCTTTGAATCCTTTTTCAATCTCTATTCCTGTCTTTTCGATGGTGTCGTTGATATCTTTCCCGTTGGAATGAGCATAAACAAGTATCTTCTCCCTGCTTTTACCGCCCAGCAAATTATAAAGTGGTGTATCGAGCACTTTGCCCTTAATATCCCAGAGAGCCATATCGATTGCAGATACAGCCGTCATTGAGACCGCTCCCCGTTTCCAGTAGACACCCCTGTAGAAGTAATGCCATATATCTTCAGTGTTTGCAGGATCTTTCCCGATTATTGCAGGTATGCAATAATCTTCAAGGTAAGTGACAACGGCCTTCTCCATGCCATTAAGTGTAGCATCACCCAATCCATATACACCTTCATCGGTAAAGACTTTAAGTGTTACAAAATTCCGTCCCGGGCAGCTTAGTATGATTTTAGCACTGGTAATTTTCATCCTTCCTGACTTAATTGTTCTTCAATTATTTCTCATACTAGCTGAATCCTATAAGATTACCTCCGTCGACAGGCAGAACCACTCCGGTGATAAATGAGGCTTCTTCTGACACCAGGTAGTAAGCAGCATCAGCAACTTCTTCAGGTGTTCCCAGACGGCCCATTGGTGTTCTTGACAAAACCTTTCTTTTTCTTTCGGGATCATTGTCAAGGGCTTTCCCTGACATCTTGGTCTTTATGAACCCTGGTGCAATGCAGTTAACTCTTATCCCTTCAGGTGAACACTCCACAGCCATTGCTCTGGTCATTCCTTCAACAGCTGCCTTAGCAGCTGAATAAGCAATAACAAGCGGTATGCCATACTGAGCCGCCATGGAGCTTATGTTAAGTATTGCTCCTGAATGCCTCTCCTTCATTGTCCTTACCACTTCACGCGTGAGTGAAAATACAGCTGTCGTATTTGTAAGAAAGACATGGTTAAACTCCTCGTCTGTCACATCAAGAAATGGTTTCTTGAGGTGAATACCGGCATTGTTTACCAGTATGTCTATTTTCCCATACCTGCTTATAATAGAATCAACAATTCCAGGTAGTAATTTAAAATCTGTTACATCACATATGATATATTCTGAATTTGCCCCGATAGAATTACACGCTTCCTTCATTTTTGCCTCATTGCGACCCATGATAATGGCCCTGATGTTGTTGGCTGCAAATTTTTTTGCAATAGCATAACCCAACCCCGACGCACCTCCTGTTACCAGTGCAATTTTTTGCTCATCAACCTTTGTGTTCATTCTACTTCTGATTCTGATTTAGCGATTTCAAACCTATTCTTATTAAGAAAAGCAGATAAATCCGGTGATTTCAGGAATCAATCTGTTTTTCTTTTTGAGATGACTTCCGTAACATTAGTGAATGTGAAAGGACTATTGTATTCAGACTGGTTGATTGCAGGTTATTTAGTTTATTTATAAGAGTTTGTGCGGCAATTTCTCCCATCTCCTTTCCCGGATAGTTCACCGTGCTAAGGTCAGGCTCCACATAACGGCTTATAGGGTCATTATTAAACCCTGCTATTGCAATATCTTCCGGGACCCTGATGCCGGCTTTTTTCAATTCACACATTGCTGATACTGCCGATGTGTCGTTTGAGGCAAAGATACCATCGGGTAAAGGATCTATACTTAATATCCTTGAAAGAATCTCTGAACCGACCATGTCATTTAGCCTGCCTATTATCACAAGACTCTCATCAAATGGCAGGTCATTATCCAATAGTGCCTGTTTGTAACCATTGAAACGGTCTCTGTATACATTCCTGGTTTGTATCCCTCCAAGATGTACTATGCGCCTGCATCCCTGGCTGATAAGGTGGTTTGTCATGTCATATCCGGCCTGGTAGTTGTCAATGATGACACTTATACAATTATTGCAGGCTGATACCCTGTCAAAAAATATTACAGGGATGTTTTTTTTGAACAATACATTGAAATGATCAAGAGACTTGGTGTCATAAGCCAGAGAGACAAGCAGGCCGTCAACACGGCTGTTAAACAGAGTGTTAACACTGTCTATTTCCTTTTTAACTGTCTCCTGTGACTGACTTATTATCAGATTATATCCATAATGGTTAGTAACCTTTTCGATACCGGAAATAACCGATGTCATAAAGTAACTGTTCAAACTGGGTACAATGACCCCAAGAGTACTTGTTCTCTTTTGTCTCAGGTCACTTGCAAATTTATTGCGCTGGTAACCCATATCCCTGGCAGCTGCAAAAATCTTCTTTTTTGTCTCCTTCCGTATGTTCGGGTTATCTTTAAGCGCCCTGCTAACGGTTGACGGCGAGATATTTAAAGCCTTAGCTATATCATAGATTGTTATTTCTCCTGAGTCTTTCATAGTTTAAGCATTAATGCAAAATAAACAATAAAAGAACAAACTTGGAAATAATTTGAAATAAAAATGCAATCGGTTGCAAAAGTAAAACATAATATTTATTTTTAGCTCTGCTTTTTCTATATTAAAGTCATCAGCACTTTGTCTTTAAAATTAATTATTGATACATATATAAATAATAACTAACCTGCCATAACCACAAAAACATGAACTCCACATCAGAGAAAATTTCAGTGAAAGAGAAAATAGGCTTTAGTCTTGGTGATGCTGCTGCCAATTTTGTCTTTCAAACAATAATGCTTCTTCAACTCGATTTTTACACCAACTCTTTTGGGATAAGTGCTACGGCCATTGCAGCACTCTTCCTAGTGGGGAGGCTGGTGGGCGCAGTTGCCGATCCGGTAATGGGAGTCATTGCTGACCGTACCAACACCCGGTGGGGTAAATACCGTCCATGGATTCTATGGACAGCCATTCCTTTTGGCGTTTTTGGCTTTCTGGCATTCATTACCCCCAACACAGGAGATACCGGGAAGATAATGTACGCCTTTATTACTTATATATTACTGATGCTCGTATATTCAGCTAATAACATTCCTTACTCAGCACTTAGCGGGGTTATTACCGGTGACCAGAAGCAACGTAACAGCCTTTTCTCATGGCGCTTTGTGTTTGTTGTATTTGCTATGATCGCTATTCAGGGTTTTGCCAAGCCAATGGTAAATCATTTCGGCCACGGTGACAGTGCACGGGGATACATGATCACAATGGGCATTTTCTCAGCTCTGGCTGTTCTCTTTTTCTTCCTTACGTTCTCATGGACAAAAGAACGGATTAAGCCGAACCCCGAGCAAAAGAAATCACTTAAGCAGGATATTTCTGATTTGCTGCACAGTGGCCCGTGGGTTATAATGTTTATAGTGTTTCTGATGATGTTCATATTCAACTCCCTCAGGAATGGGATGCTGTTGTTTTACTTTAAATATTACCTCAACACTGAAAGCATGAATGCTTTTATGGACAACCTTAACAATGGCTTAGGCGGTTTTCTTGGAACAATTGGCCTCGCAGGTGAAAATGCTGTGCCTTCTGACAGCATATTCGGTATTACAAATATTGCCGGACAGCTGGCTGCCATTGTCGGAATTGCAGTGTCAAATGTTTTGGTAAGACGATTTGGAAAACGGAATGTATTTGTCTTTGGACTTGTGCTGGCTGTTCTTTTTGCCGGCATGTTCTATATTGTACCTCCATCAAGCATTGCAATGGTTCTGCTTCTGCAGGTATTTTTCAATTTCTCATGGGGAATCACCATGCCTGTACCATGGGCTATGATGGCTGATGTGGCTGATTTTTCAGAATGGAAGTTCAACCGCAGATCTACTGCAACCGTCTTTGCAGGCGTTGTGATAGGCCTTAAAGTCGGATTGGCTATCGGAGGAGCCATCAGCAGTATGCTTCTCAAGTGGTATGGTTATGTTGCACCTGCAAAAGGGGAGTCATTTGTTGCACAGACACCACACGCTGTTGAAGGTATAAGGCTCTCAACAAGCATATACCCATCTCTTGCTGTCCTTGTGATGATTGTTCTTCTTGTATTTTATAAAATATCCAGGTCAACTGAATTACAGATGCAGAATGAACTGGCTGAACGTCGTAAAAAATATTCAGAATCTTAAATATAAGAGGTATGAGAAAGAACTGCATTTTCTCCCTGTTTTTTGCAACCATAATGCTTGTATTTGTATCATGCAACAGAGAGACACCGGGATTAAAGGATGTTTTTGAAAAGGACTTTCTTATTGGTACTGCAATAAACCCATATCAGGTTCTTGGCAAAGATGCCAGGGCGAAACCATTCATTGTCAAGAACTTCAACTCTGTTACTGCAGAAAATGAAATGAAGTGGGAGAGGATACATCCCAAGCCTGGAGTATATGACTTTGCACTTGCCGACAGTGCTGTGGCTTTCGCACAGAAAAATCATATGAGCATGATAGGTCATGTTCTGGTTTGGCACTCACAGACTCCTGACTGGGTTTTTCTCGATTCGCTGGGCAAGCCTGCTACGCGCGATGCGCTCCTGGCCAGAATGAAAGACCACATCTTCACTGTTGTCGGGCACTTTAAGGGAAAGGTAAAAGGATGGGATGTTGTCAATGAAGCTGTAAACGATGATGGCACCATACGCAAATCAAAATGGTACCAGATAATTGGCGAAGACTATATTGAGAAGGCCTTTGAATATGCGCACGAAGCTGATCCTGACGCAGAGCTCTATTATAATGATTATAATAACGAACAAAGAGCAAAGCGGGAGGGTGTTGTTCCTATAATCAAAGCTCTGCAGAAGAGCGGATTGCGGATTGATGCCGTAGGTATTCAGGGTCACTGGCATCTTGATGAACCTGATCTGAATGAACTTGATGAAAGCCTGTCTTCTTATGCAGCCCTTGGATTAAAGATAGTGATAACTGAGATGGAAGTAAATGTACTTCCTACGCCTCCCGAGGTATATGGCGCCGACGTTCAGCAACAGGCAAAATATCTCGAAGAGCTTAACCCCTACAAGAACGGTTGTCCTGACTCGGTTGAGACACATCTGGCTAACCGTTACTCGGACCTGTTTTCTGTTTTCATGAAACATAAAAAGGATATTACAAGGGTGACTTTCTGGGGTATCAATGATGGTTACTCATGGAAGAATAACTGGCCCATTGTTGGCAGAACAAACTACCCGTTGTTATTTGACCGTAATTATCAGCCCAAACCGGCGTTTTATTCAGTAATCAAAACAGCAAAAGAGAAATAATAAGTTTTTACAACTCAATATTGAATCATTATGGGAAAAAGATATAAGGATCAAACTCTGCCTGTTAAAGAACGCGTTGCAGATTTATTGAAAGAGATGACCATAGAAGAGAAAGTGGCACAGCTGATGGGCCGCTGGAACTGGGGTGTGGAGGATTATAAACCGGAGACTCTTAATGATCCGGCAAAGATGAAAGAGATTTTCGGGAACGGATGTAACTCGGTACACCCTGCTCCGTTTAAGATAAAGGAGACTGTTGATATAAGGAACAAGATTCAGAAATACCTTGTTGAAGAAACCCGCCTGGGTATACCTGCCATATTTGTGGATGAAGGACAGCATGGCATGATGAGACCTGAGGCTACTGTCTTCCCCCAGGCAATAGGTCTGGCATGCTCCTGGGATCCTGAATTATTTGAAGAAGTATATTCTGTTGTTGCGCATGAGATGCGTTCAAGAGGCACACATCATGCATTGACACCTGTCATTGACGTTTGCCGTGATCCCAGATGGGGCAGAACCGAGGAGACTTATGGAGAGGATCCGTACCTCAACGGAGTACTGTCATGCGCTGCAGTTAAAGGACTGCAGGGAACTTCGACCGGTAAGGTGGCTGAAAATCACGTTGCCGCAACACTTAAGCATCTTGTAGGACATGGTCAGTCAGAGGGCGGCCAGAATCAGGGCCCGGCAAACTATTCCCTGCGCGTGCTCAGAGATTTTCACATGCCTCCCTTTAAAATGTGCATCGATAAGGTTAAGCCTGTGTCAGTGATGCCCTCATACAATGAGGTTGACGGAGTCCCATCGCATGCCAATAAATGGCTTATCAGGGATGTCCTGAGAAAAGAATGGGGCTTTGAAGGAATGGTTGTTTCTGACTACAATGGCATTGACCAGCTGTTCAACAAACATTTTGTTGCCAGGGATGAGAAAGATGCTGCAATGATTGCCTTTAACACTGGGGTACAGTACGAGTTCCCGGTAGATAATTATTATAAACACCTGCCAGACCTTCTTAAGGAGGGGAAAATTCATATGGCAGATATTGACCGGGCAGTTGAACTGGTTCTTACTCTTAAGTTTGAACTCGGTTTATTTGAGAATCCATATGTCGATGCCGAAAAAGCAATAGCTGTAAGCAAATCACCAGAACATAATAACCTTGCCCTGAAATCAGCCCGCGAGTCAATAGTTCTTCTTAAAAACGATGGCATACTGCCACTGAAAAAGGGTGCCGGAAAATGCATCGCAGTTGTTGGACCATGCGCCTCTGATCTCTACTTCGGAGGATATGCCGGTGAGCCTTACACAAAAACCAGCCTTCTTGAAGGGATAAGAGAAAAAGCTGGTAGTGATACTGAGGTGATTTTTGCACAGGGATGCAAACTGACTGAAAATACATCGTTAAGCTACTTTAACTGGAAGTACGATGATATTGTCTTTGCCTCAAGAGAAGAAAACATGAAGCTTATTGAAGAAGCTGTAAAAACTGCATCCAGGGCAGATGTTGTTATACTTGCAATTGGTGAAAACGAACATCTGTGCAGAGAAGCATGGGCAAAGAACCATATAGGTGATAACATGACCCTTGACCTGTTTGGTGAACAGAATGAACTGGCACAGGCAATAATTGCAACTGGGAAACCTGTCATCATATACCTGACAAATGGGCGTCCGCTTACTATTAATAACCTTATTCCTCAGGTGCCCGCAATAATTGAAGGCTGGTACATGGGGCAGGAGACAGGTCATGCTGCTGCCGACATCATATTCGGTGATGTAAACCCTTCAGGCAAACTGACAATTACGATACCAAAATCAGTCGGGCAGCTGCCTATGTACTATAATCATAAACCAAGCGCGCAGTTTGCCGATTATATCTCGCAGGATGTCAAACCTATGTTCCACTTTGGTTATGGGCTTAGCTATACACAGTTTAAATACGGGGAGCCGGTACTCGAGACCAGTGTAATAAAGGCAGGAGAGACGGTTAATCTGGCCGTCGAAGTTACAAACTCCGGCAGTGTGGAGGGCGAGGAGATAGTCCAGATGTACATACATGATGTGGTGAGCTCTGTCACCCGCCCTGTAAAAGAACTTAGGGGATTTAAACGTGTTTGTCTTAAACCCGGGGAGAAAAAAATCATCACCTTCGAAATTACACCTGGCAAACTTGCTTACCATGGAATTGACATGAAATTTGCTGTTGAGCCGGGTGAGTTTGAAATACTCACAGGGTCTTCTTCCTGCGATGAGGACCTTAAGAAGGCCATTTTGTGGGTAAAGGCATAGATTGACTTATTTACTGTCACTTTTGCCGCAATTATAGCAGTACCGGCAACAGTAAAATTATTGTTGCAGGTGCTTTTACTCAGTTTTTTTAAACAGGGTTATTTGTAATGAAAAGACAATTATTGGTTCTTGGACTGGGAATGGTTTTGTTGTTTCAGGCCTGTCAGAAGAATGGTGGTGCTGAGGAAAATATTGCTGTTTATACTGTTACTGTTGATCCGTCACTGACTTATCAGAAGATGGTCGGCTTTGGAGGAGCGCTAACGTGGTATTCTGACAGGGTTATTTCAAGCCCGAATAAAGCGGCGATCTGCCACTACCTGTTTGAGGATCTTGGGGCAGATATCTTAAGATTTAAAAACTGGTACTATCCTGCTGATTATCCTATCAATAAGTCAGCTGAAACGATGGTTACAGACGGGATGAAGACATCATTCACCACCACTAACCAGCTATATATACTGGCTAAGCAATCAAACCCCGGTGTCAGGATACTTCTCAGCTCATGGGGACCACCGGCATCGTTGAAAAGCAACGGGAAGCTCAATAACGGTACACTTGCAAAGAATGCAAACGGATTTGTTTATTCAGCTTTTGCCGATTACTGGAACGATATTCTTGATCATATAACTTTTTCTCCTGATTATATAAGTATTCAGAATGAACCATCATGGGGTACTGACAATTGGGAGACCTGTGTATGGAGGCCTTCTGAAACAAGTGATTATCCGGGCTACGAAAATGCTTTTGACAGCGTTTATAAAAGGATAAGCGTGCGGACAAATCCCCCAACGATGATTGGCCCTGAAGCAGAGAACATTGGTGCAAGCAGTTTCGGCGGCAACACCTTCGGCTCTTTCTCTGATGTTCTGAAGGATAAATCATATCTGTCAATGTATTGCTATCACACTTATAATTTTAGCGCGTCCACAACAATTGGCGAGACTGAATCATTGCTTTCAATGATTGCTGCTGATTATGGTGATAAACCTAACATAATGACAGAGTATTCAGGGATGACATGGCTTAAAACTGCTCAATTTATTATAAGAAATCTCAACCTGGCCAATTCATCAGGTTACATTTACTGGGAAATGGTGTGGGGTGAAGATGATAACAATGCCATGATCAAAATTAACTATGCAGGTGATTATACACTCACTCCGTTTTATTATATGATGAAACACTTTGCAAAAAATGTCAATGAAGGTGACTATAGAATTGATGCAGAAGCGACTGCTTCTTACCTCGATTATTCAGCTTTTATTAATAGTTCCAGGGATAAAATAACCCTGGTGGTTGTAAATTCCACAACTCATGATCTGAAAATAGATTTCAAAGTCACCGGAAAAACAGTATCGGCCATATCCGGAGTCCAAACGGCCGAAGGCACTTTTTATACTGATCTTGGAGCAATCTCTCTGACTGATCCTGTGAGGCTGAAAGCCAGCTCCATAAGTACATTTGTCATCACTATATAACGGTTATCGGATAGTAGGGCTTATGATTGGAAAAAATGAAATACAGTCAATATTTATCTCGATACTGATATTTGCAGGATATTCACATATTCCCCTTGCCGGAGAGAAGCCCCTCCAGGTCTCTTTTGAAAAACGAGGCAATAGTTTTGTCATAGCCTCAAGAGGTAACGTCTGCCGTATCTGGGTTAGCTCTGATGACTTCCCGGGAGTGAAAAGAACAGCTAATGATCTTCAATCAGATATTGAGAGCGTTACAGGGCTTAAGCCAACCATCATCTTCGACAACCCTGTAGGGTCACGGGACCTTATAATTGCTGGAACAATTGGACACTCTCCACTAATTGATACCCTGGTAAAAAGAGGAAAAATACAGGTTGATGATATTTCAGGAAAATGGGAGAGCTTTGTTATTCAGACTATTGATAAACCGTTTAAGGGGGTTGGAAAGGCACTGGTGATTGCCGGGAGTGACAAGCGGGGAACCATTTACGGAATTTATGAGATCTCACGTGCTATAGGCGTTTCTCCATGGTACTGGTGGTCCGATGTGGTTCCGATGCATCATGATAAGGTTTTTGTGCCGGCCGGAAGATATGTTCAGGGAGAACCATCGGTTAAATATCGTGGCATATTTTTAAATGATGAGGCGCCTGCACTTACAAACTGGGTAGCCTGGAAATATGGAATGGTAAAACCTTCTGAAAAGCCACCGGTGCCTGCTGGTGTGGCAAATTATGGCCACGAATTTTATTCAAGGATTTTTGAATTGTTGCTCAGGCTGAAGGGAAATTATCTCTGGCCTGCAATGTGGAGCAACGCTTTCAATGAAGACGATACCCTTAACCCTCATTTGGCTGACGAATACGGGATAGTTATGGGTACCTCTCATCAGGAACCTATGCTGAGGGCCCAGCAGGAGTGGGATCGTCGATACCGGCAAACGCTTGGTCATTGGAATTATTCAAAACATGCTGAAATACTTCATGATTTCTGGAGAGAAGGCATAAGACGGAACAGGAGTTTTGAAAGCATTATTACTATGGGCCTGAGGGGAGCAGACGATACTGAGATGGCTCCCGGCGGCCCTGAGGCAAATATCAAAGTCCTTGAAGGAATAATAGACGTTCAGAGAAAGATACTGGCAGAAGAAGTTGACCCGGATGTATCCAAAGTACCGCAGTTATGGTGTCTTTACAAAGAGATTCAGGATTATTATAACGCCGGACTAAGGGTTCCTGATGATATAACACTTTTATGGGCTGAAGATAACTGGGGAAATATACGTCGTTTGCCAACAAAAGATGAACGGAATCGCTCAGGCGGATCTGGTATTTATTACCATTTTGACTATCACGGCGGACCGCGTAGTTACCAGTGGATAAACACCAACCCTGTCTCTAAAATCTGGGACCAGATGTCTCTTGCAAAAGAGTATGGTGCCGACAGGATATGGATTGTCAATGTGGGTCACTTCAAAGGTTATGAGCTGCCACTTGAATATTTCTTGTCAATGTCCTGGGATACAGATAGATTCAATGGCCATAATATTGGAGAATTTACTGAAAAATGGGCCGCTGAACAATTCGGGAAAACATATGCCAGGGATATTGCATTTATTCTTTCTTCATATACCAGGTTTAACGGCCGCAGAAAGCCTGAATTGCTGTCACCGTTTACATACAGTCTGACAGACTACCATGAGGCAGAGAAAGTGGTTGACGACTATAAATACCTCGTTGGCAAAGCCGAAGAGATAAATGCAGAGCTGCCTGCCGGATTACGTGATGCTTATTACCAGCTTGTTCTTTTCCCGGTAAAAGCTTCAGCCCTGGTAAATGAGCTTTATTATGCGGCCGGAAAGAATGCTTTATATGCCTCTCAGGGCAGGGCAGCCACAAATGATATGGCCGACACCGTGGAGGCTTTGTTCAAAGCTGACACATCACTTATGGGCTATTATAACCATAAATTTGCCGGAGGGAAATGGAATCATTTTATGGATCAGACTCATCTTGGCTATCTGAGCTGGAACGACCCGCCGATAAACTCACTGAGGGCTTTAAGCCTGAAGAGGATAAGTCTTCCTGAAAAAGCTGAGATGAGCATTGCAATTGAAGGATCAACGGAAACCTGGCCTGGAAGCAGTCAAAAAGCGGTCCTGCCGGAGATAGATAACTTCAGCATGCGCGAGAGATATATTGACATATTCAACAAGGGCAGGGAGCAGTTTTCATACTCATGCCAGACAGACAAACCATGGATTTTATTATATAGGCGAAACGGAATAGTTGATAAGGAAACACGCCTTCAGGTTCTGATTGATTGGTCATCAGTCCCCGAAGGGCGGAATGAAGGCAATATAACCATCAGAGGAGCAGGAGGAGAAACCTCTGTTGGGCTGATTGCATTCAAGCGTTCTGGCCCTGAAAATGAGAAATTTAGTGGGTATATTGAATCTGAAGGCTGTGTTTCTATTGAGGCAGAACACTACTCCAAAAAAAGTGACTGCAAAAATTCCTGCTGGGAGAAAATTGAAGGCTATGGTAAAACTCTTTCAGCAATGAGGGCTACCAATATGCCTGATTCTGCGCCTTTAACGCCGGGGGTGAACTCCCCATGTCTTGAATATGATATGTACATGTTTGATTCTGATACTGTCTCGGTAAAGCTTACCATGTCACCCTCCCTGAATTTTATGCCGGGCAAAGACGTCCGTATCGGGGTGTCATTTGATGAACAGACACCTCAGATAGTTACTGTTGTACCCGGAGACTACAATGCACAGAACGGAAACCATGATTGGGAAAAAAGTGTGGCTGATAATGCCCGTTATATTTCAACAAAACATATTTTAAGCCATCGGGGTAAGCACACCTTAAAGATCTGGATGACTGATCAGGGAGTGGTACTTGAAAAGATAGTTGTTGATGCAGGTGGAGTAAAACCAAGTTACCTGGGACCTCCGGAAAGCGTTAATTTTAACAGCGAGGTATTAGTGGGTTGGTAGTAGAATCGCCCAACCCGGGCGATTCTACATAGGTTTATTTTTATTCCGGTAAATGCAATATTTATCATTGCAAATGTGACATTGGTAAATGGTTTTATATTGACATGCACCAATTCCTGCTATGCCGCTTACCGATTTTACCGGAGACATGAATGAAGACTCAGATAATGTTATTCCGCAGAAATTATCAGGGAAGAAACTAAAAAGCTTTTTCTGCTCCTGGACTTCCCATCCGCAATAACCTGGGCTGAATCTCATAGAGATATTCAGACCTTCATTATTTTTAACACTTCTTAGATTCTCCTCCATTCTGGATGCCGCTGCCTCTGCAATTTCAGATCCTATAATGTCATAAACATACTCAAGTAAAAGATCATTTTCTTTTTTTGCACTTCTGATAAGTTCTTCCAGTGACCTGCCGGCAGTGCAAATGAAGAGTGCCACGGCAGTTGACTCTTTTATCTGTTTGAATATTATGCTCTTCAGATTAAAACATACGTCAGATATATAAAGGGCCTTTTCTTTATTATTCAGTTCTATGCTGTCAAAGATTTTATATTCAGCCCTGATATCATTAATGGAGGATATGTTTGAAATGGCTTCATTTATAAGGATTAATACCGGTTCAGGAGCATCATCATGTTCATAGCCCATCACCCTGCTTATTGTTGCAGGAGTAATTAAGGTGTCAGAGAAGGAAAATTCCGCTTTAAAGTCTGTGATGTTCATTATGCATGTTAGCCTTCCTTTAAGTTTAATCTTAAATAAGGCCTGACGATTTTACTATCTGTGGTATAACCGATTCCCAGCTCATTGTCATAAGGTGAATGCCGTTTATACCCCTCGTGCCTTTCAGTGCACTTATTGTTTCAAGAGCGATTGCAATGCCTTCTTCTTTTTCACCATCACCGGCCTTTCCCATCCTCTTCAGAATACTGTCAGGCAGGTATACTCCAGGTATCTTGTTATGAAGATAAAGTGCAGATTTGTAACTTTTAAGAGGGGCTACGCCAACCAGGATGTACACTTTATCAATCATAGCTCTTTTATCGAGCTCCTCAAGCCATCTGTCAAGTCTGCCGGGGTCAAAAATAATATTTGTCTGGATAAACTGAGCGCCTGCGTTGATCTTTTTTTGATCTCTTATTGCCTGCAACTCAGGTTTTAGTGCAAAAGGAGAGGAACCGGCTCCGAGGAAAAAACAGGGTTTTTCCTTAATTATCCTGCCGTCGAGATAAATACCTTCATCCCTCATTCTTCTGAGTATCCATAGCATCTGTATTGAATCAACATCGAGTATGTTCATGTTCCCGAGAGGAGACTGGCTTACGCGGTTGCTGTCGCCTGAGATGCAGAGAACATTTCTTACTCCCATTGCATTTATCCCAATAATGTCAGACTGAAGTCTTACTCTTGTGGTATCACGGGCAGATATCTGCAACACCGGTTCCGCTTCTTTATCCAAAGCTAAATTACAGCATGCTATACTGGACATCTTTGGTCTTGCAGCAGAGGCGTCAGTGAAGTTTATTGCAGTTACATAAGGTTTGATCTGATCAATTAAGGAGAGTAATTTTTCAGTATCACAGCTTTGCGGGGGAGCCATCTCAGCAGTGACAACAAACCTGCCGCTATGTAACGCCCTTTCAAGCTCTGATACCGGGGCCACGTTCAATGGCTTGTGATACTCGCCATCTCCCTGCCACCAGTCGGGCTGACGTATGGGCCTGAATACATTGTCCCAAATCTCTTTTCGTTTTTCCCTGTAAGGGCTGAATCGCGATCCAATGAATTTAAATGTACCCTGCGAGATTATCTTTTTCATAACCTCTGTCCATAGTTCAGTACCGGCCCTGTCCCAGTCAACAGGAGGAAGCACCTCAAGAAGTTTCTCGCTTGTTCCCCTCTTTTCTGCTTTTGAATATATGCACCTCCATACACATTTGCGAGTATTGTCTATATAGCACTTTCCTTCAGGTGTGACTCCTCCGCATGGTCCGTTGCGTAACCCTTTGGGGCATTCCATTGGACAAATCATTGCAGTGGACTGGAGCAGACAGTTGCCGCACATTCTGCAACCAAAGAGAGGCCCTTTAACAAGGCGTTCCGTTGCAGCCAATACTCTTTTTCCTAAGGATTCTTTCTTAAACGGATAAAATGCAGGTTGCCATCTTCGTGCTGGAGAAAATACAGGCATAAGCAGAAATTATTTCTTATTCTTTATCGTGGCATGCCCTTATAAACCTCATGGCATAATCATCTCGGCCCAACACAAGATCGGTTGCCCTTATCATTGGCACTATCCGTCCGGGGTTTGCTATAGGGCAGGTGAGGCCGAAGTAAATTGCCAGGGCAACGAATGAGGAGTTCAGCGTCTCGCGACCAGGCAGTCCAAACGAAATGTTACTGGCGCCCATAGTAATATTGAGACCCAGATTATCATGTATAAGCCTGATTGTTTCAAGTGTAACGAGGCAGGCATTTGGGTCGGCGCTCACAGCCATAGCCAGGGGGTCAATAACCACATCCTCAAGAGGGATGCCTGCCTGTACTGCCCTGTTGGCTATCTTTTCGGCAATGGAGAGCCGCTTCTCAGGGTCATGTGTGATACCAGTCTCATCCATGGCAAGACCTATTATAGCCGCTCCATGCTCTTTTGCCATTGGAAGAAGCCGTTGCAGTGATTTTTCTTCTCCGTTAACCGAGTTGATCAGACATTTTCCTGTTGCAACTCTCAATGCTGCCTCAATAGCTTTATGATTTGGCGAATCGAGGCACAAGGGGATGTTATGGGTGTCCTGAATTACCTTCACTGCTGCGGGCAAAAGAGTCTCATCATCAACACCAGGGAACCCGACATTTACATCAAGGACATCGGCCATGTCATTTATCTGTTGCTGAGCAAGCTCCAAGAGATATGCAAAATCACCTGTCTGCAGTGTGGAAACAAGTTTTTTCCTACGGGTGGGGTTGATACATTCGCCTATGACAACCACAGGTCCGTTGGTATCAATATGCACCTCTTTTATTCTGGCTTTGAGAGTGGTAATCATATTACAAACGAGTGCTTAGTTTTTTAAGCTGTTCCACAGCCCCCTGGGGAGTAGCTGAATAGAAATCTGCCCCGATACTGTCACAATACTCCTGCGTAACAGGTGCACCACCAATAAATATCACTGTCTCAGGATGCCTGTTTTTTATATCCTCCACACTCTTTTTCATGTTTGTCATTGTGGTTGTAAGAAGAGCTGAGAGTCCGACGACAGAACCAGGATATTTTTCAATTGCATCTATGAATTTATCAGTACCTGCATCAACTCCGATGTCTATTACCTGCCATCCGCTGCCTTCAATCATCATTGCAACCAGGTTCTTTCCTATATCATGAAGATCACCAGCCACAGTACCAATAATAAATGTCCCTTTCTGTTTTGTCTCGCCGGAAAGGAAAAAGGGTTTAATATGAATCATGGCACCGCTCATTGCTTTTGCAGCCATCAGCATCTGGGGGACATATATCTCATTCCTGCTGAATTTGTTACCTACTATTGACATGGCAGGTATGAGCGCATTTTCAAGAATATCATTTGGTTTTATTCCTTCTTCAAGCGCTTTTTTTGTGAGTTCCCTAGCACCATCCAGTCCTTTCATCTCTGGCGGATAAGGGGTGTCCCTGTCAATCTTTCCAAACTCAACACAATTTGATATCCTTTGTAAAAGCTCATTCATTCTTCAGGTAAATTAATCTGTTTGCCCTTTTGTTAATAATGACATCAACATAAAAAAACAGAAGTATTAATGAAACTGTAAAAGTAAGAAAAGCTGAGGCCCCGGAATGAAAAGGGCCTCTGCTTTCTAATCCAAAACAAACCTATTTCTACTATTAACCTGTGTCGTGCGGTAATCCAAAACCCTCAGCAACCTTTCAAATATAATTACTGTTTCTAGTACAAACATATTATTGTGTTCTGGTAAAACTCTTTAGTTCCACTTTCACTAATATCATCTCATCAAAATTACACAAAATAATTTAAATGCAACCGATTGCATTAAAATATTTTAATTGCATTTGTTAAGTAGCAGTAAAACAGGCCATAAACAGTCCGCATCCGATATATAAACATTCGTTTGAATTCTTACTTTTAGTCTGGTAAGAGGAAACAATAAATAGCTTTTAATATATTTGTGGCTCACTAAAATAAATATGATGCATTTTTTTCAGACTATTTTTGAGTGGTACATGGCCAACCTGAATTATTTCACTGTGTTTTTGCTGATGTTCATTGAGAGTACTTTTCTTCCGCTTCCTTCAGAAATAGTCATACCTTTTGCCGCCTACAAGGCAGCCCAGAATGCATTATCACTTGGGGGAGTTCTTGTTGCAGGGACCACAGGAGCGCTTGCTGGCTCCCTCTTTAATTATTTTCTTGCCTTATGGCTTGGCAGGCCTCTGCTATATAAACTGGCAGACACGAAATGGGCCCACTGGATATTCATAACTCCCATGGGGATACAGAAGACAGAAAAGTATTTCATAGATCATGGAAAAGCATCCACATTTATAGGGCGCCTTGTTCCGGGAATACGCCACCTGATCTCTATTCCTGCCGGCCTCGCAAAAATGCCATTGGGAACTTTTATGCTTTTTACATTTATAGGGGCAGGACTTTGGAATATTATACTCGGTATGATAGGATATTTTGCCTATGATATCAGAGATAAGATATTCCCGTACCTTGATAAAATAATGTACATTCTCGGAGGTCTGTTTATCATCTGGCTGGTATGGAAAGGACACCAGTCGTGGAAACGAAAGGGTAATTCTATTACCCGGTAAGCTCCCCGCAAAATCAGAATATCTTTTTCTTCACCTCTATAGCATCTGCCGGGCAAACTTCATGACAACAGAAGCATCTTATGCATTTATTGTCGCGTATGATTATCCTTGTTTTTGATTCAGGATGTACTGACAATACCTGTACAGGGCATATTTTCACGCAGGCTTTGCAACCTATGCATTTTTCACTTATGAATATTGGTCTTTTCTCCAGTCTCCTCAAAGGTCTTATGCGGCGTATCAGGAACTTCATGGCCATATTACCATCAGGAATAATGGGCACTTTTCTGAACCCTCTGCAAATAATTGTCTCTTTTTCAGGGCCGTCATATATAATTTCAGATAGTGACTTGAGCCAGTTCCCGCGTTCCAGTGCTATTTTGTTGGTAGAGATGTCCATTACATTATATCCTGTTACCTCTGAAGCTACTATATCAGCGGCCAGAGGATTGCAGGAGCCTATTATTAATCCTACATGGACGGGTATTCCGTTTCCGGGCCCCGGACCTTCCATCGCAGTAATGCCATCAATCATAAAAAATGAAGGTGTCACTGCCTCATTCAGGTCAACGAGGAACCTTCCAAACCGTTTGCGGTCATAATGCAATGCATGCTGTGCAGCCTTATTGAATCCCGGCACTATGCCCAGCGTGTTTTTGACAGCAGCAGTAAGATACATCAACTCATGTGTTTTCAGCTTGGGAAGACTTATTACCAAATCAGCTTCCAACACTGCACGTGCTACTTTGATTCTGCCCCTGCTAAGCTTTATCTCCTTCGATCCATGTAGAAAATTAACCCATGTGGCGCCGGTACGACGACATACATCGGCGATACCGGATTTCTCAGGGTTAAAACCGGGCTTATGCACGGCAGGGGAATCACCAACAAGCACTTCAGATGCTCCTGATCTGACAAAGAACCTTATTGCCGCCTCAATAAAGACAGGATTAGTTGATATTGCCTTACGTGGATCATCATCAGTCAGAATATTTGGTTTGAGAAGTACCCGTTTACCTTCAGGGTCTGGGCCACCTGCAGAAAAATATATTTCTGAAAAAAGGGATTCAATCTTTTCTGCGTTATAATCATCACACCTTCTTACACTTACCCTTTTGTCCATCAAAATCTCAATAATTAATTACAATTGCTTTTACAATTTCTTCAATACTTGCTGTTATCTCTTTACCTGGTGATGTATAGCCATTTACAATAATAGTAAATGCCATCACCCTCCCCGAGGTGGCAGTTGCATACCCAGACAGGGCCCTTACGCCTGTCATGCTTCCTGTTTTTGCAATTATCCTTCCTTTTAAAAGCTCATCACCGAAGTAGTTCTTCAAGGTGCCGGAGGAGCCAGCGACAGGCATTGAAGAGATAAATATATCTTTTGAGGGGCTGTTATAAATGAACCTTAGCAGGTTTGTCATGAAGATGGCGCTTACCAGGTTGTTTCTTGACAGGCCGCTGGGGTCATTCAAACAGACTTTTTCAGTTGAGATTTTATTCGTGTCAAGGAAGGCTGTGATCACTTCCATGCCTGCTTCAAATGATGGATTGTTACGATAAACAAGACCGAGATGTTTGCATAACTGACCTGCAAAAAGGTTTATGCTCTCCTGGTTGGTCGTGGTTATCATTTCCTTTAGGGTAGGGGAGATAGTTGTTGAAAGCATCTCCATCACGGTGTCATTTGATATAGTTGTCCTTCTTGTGGTGGCTGTTCCGGAGACACTTATCCCCATTGAAGCAAGTCTCTCTTTTAGCATGATAGCTGTTGCAAGCGGAGGATCAGGAAGGGAAGCGTTGAGAATCATCTGACTATTGGCCGGCACTATACCGCCAAGTGTGATCTCTTTCTCATAAGGTGCAGAATAGGCACATCCCAGATCAGTGGTGCCTTTTGTGACCAGATAGTTGTTTATTTTAAGATATCTGCCGACAGCATCAGTTGAATCAATGGACGGAGTAGTTCCGTCATTGCCGGTATGAAGATAAATATTGAAGCTGTTATTCATGAAGTTAAGACCGTGAATGCCTGCCCCGTAATAATTTCCGGCATCATCCCATTCCCATGCTCCCGGTACAGGCTGATAGTCATATATCGACGCATCAGCAACAATATTGCCTTTTATCTTTTTTATTCCGGCTTCTTTAATTGCGTTCACCCATTTCCCGGCCACATCGCCGTAGATGTCGCTGTAGTTTGGTGAGCCAAGCATCGGGTCACCGCCACCAATGATTATTATATTGCCATCGAGCTCTCCTTTTTTTCTGTTTAGCCTGCCTGTAAATGCCAGTGAAGTGGTAAACCTGTAATCACCGCCAAGAAGATTAAGTGCTGCAGCCGTGGGGATAAGCTTCATAACCGAAGCCGGAATAAGATTAACTGTTCCGTCTTTGTCAGAAATAACCTCGCCGGTAAGTGCATCAACAACAAATATTGACCAAGAGGCATTATCAGGAAAGACATCCTTTGAGAAAGTAATCTTTGGTGATATGGTTTGTCCGGCAAGAAAAACCGGCAAAGAGATAAACAGAACCGAAAAAAGAAAATTTTTCATGCGTACCCTTTATTTTGTTTTAAAGTTGATAACAGTCCGCAGGCAGCGTTGATATCCTCTCCGCGGCTGGCCCTTATCGTGGCGATAATGCCTTTGTCATTGAGTGCGTCACGGAAGCGTATCATCTCAGGCTGGTCGGGACTGGAGAATTCAGATCCGGGAATGTTATGAAATCTTATAAGATTAACCCGGCAACGAATTCCGTTAAGTATCCGGGCAAGCTCTTTGATGTGTGCAGGTGTATCATTCATACCGCGGAAAACAATATACTCAAATGATACTCTTCTCTGCCCGCTGAAATCAAAAGAGCGGATAATGTCGAGCACCTCTTTTACAGGATGTGCTTTTTGCACAGGCATCATTGACTGCCTTTCATTGTCAAAAGGACTGTGAAGGCTGACGGCAAGATGACATTTGGTGGCTTCAAGAAAGGTCTGCATCTTGTCAACTATGCCTACGGTGCTTACTGTTATTCTTGTCGGGCTCCATCCATAGCCCCATGGCGAAGTCATTACTTCAAGACTTTTGAGCACTTCATCAAGATTGTCAAAAGGCTCGCCCATGCCCATATAAACCATATTGGTCAGTCTGGAGTGCTCAGGTATACTCCTGAACTGGTTAAGTATCTCATTTGATGTGAGATTACCCTGAAATCCCTGCCTTGCTGTCATACAAAACCGGCATCCCATCCGACAACCTGATTGTGATGATACACAAATAGTTGCTCTCTCTTCGTCGGGGATGAAAGCAGTTTCAATGTACCTGTTTTCAGAAAGGCTGAAAAGATATTTTTTTGTGCCGTCAAGGCTGGCATTTTCAGCAACAGGAGGTTCAATACCCAGCTCATATCGCTCTTCAAGGCATAACCTCGACTTAAGCGAAAGATCTGTCATATTTTTTATCTCTGAAACGCCACGGGGATAAAGCCAGCCTGTTATCTGTTTTGCAGCGTAGGCCGGCATTCCTTCTGCGGAGACTATGGCCTGAATCTCAGCAAGTGTCTTCCCGTATAATTTTTCTTTTCCTGTCATTAAACGCAAAAATACACTCTTCAGTTAGATTTCAACTTCACCTTCAAATACAAATGTTGCAGGCCCTGTGAGATGAATCTCTTTTGCTCCGTCATCTGTCAGTACAAACCTTACGTTAAGTTTTCCTCCTTTGACAACTATATCAACATCAGGCTTTTCAATCCGGCCTGTTTTAACAGCTGCTATCGCAGAAGCAGTCACACCTGTACCGCACGAATATGTCTCATTTTCAACGCCACGCTCATAGGTACGGACATGGAGAATATTGTCAGTTACCTCTGCCAGATTGACATTTGTTCCTTCAGCGCCATAGACCGGGGAATATCTCAGGGGCCTGGCTTCAGCAATAAGATCCCTCTTATGGATGTTGTCTGAGAAACACACCAGGTGAGGCACACCTGTATTCAGAAAAACGCCGTGATCAGTCTCCTTTATTCCTTCTACATCATTGATTGTCACATTGATCAGATTACCTTCCGGGACTGCAGAATGAGGTCCGTCGGCAGCAAGAAAATGCAGCATCCGCCTGCCCGTGATCTTCTTCATTAC
>JGI20214J51088_10000248_pt1 | contig 38923 bp, 27 predicted proteins | sample WetSurMetagenome_FD_51088 | JGI IMG/M metagenome (IMG submission 51088) | reverse complement strand
GCGGCGGCGAGGCCGGCCTGTGACTCTGTGGTTAACAGAGGCATGTGCCAGTCGCGCGACGTATATGTTGCTTTCTCATTGCACTGCTTCTCCACCCGCGCCATGGATGAGTATGCCCCTGCCAGCTCCCACAGGCTGGCCTCGCCGCCGCCGAGGATGAGCGACAGCCCGTAATATGAAGCAGGCTTATTAAATGAGGTAAACCCTACCCGCGAAAGCAACCGCAGAAAACGTTCTTCTGTAAACCTCTGCAACATCCTCACCGCCGGTATGTTAAGCGAACGCGCCAACGCATCACCGGCCGGGATGGCACCACGGTATGAGAAGTCAGCGTTTTCGGGCCTGAACCCCTGAAACCGCGTAGGGATATCAGAGATGAGCTCATTGGGAAGCATCTCACCCGAGGAGACCAGGCCGGCATAAAGAAAAGGCTTCAAAATACTGCCTGTACTTCTTACAGAGCGGATAATATCCACATCACGACAATAGTCTCCCGTTGAATCGGGAAGAGTACAGTTACCTACATATGCCAGCACAGCCCCGTCGTCAACTCTTACAACTATGGCTGCCGAATTGAATATAAGGTTGTTTTCGAGCTCACGCTGATGGAAGTTTATTATGTCTGTGATATTTTTCTGCAGATATGGATCGATGGTTGTCTTTATTCTCTCACCGGGGTGAGTAAGAGTGAACCACGATACCAGATGAGGTGCCAGTGACGGCATGGTGCCGGCCGGGTCAGGAAGAGGTTCTTCCAGCGCAAGAGAATATGTGAGTGAGTCAATGATACCCCTTCGGCACAGTGCCTCAAGCAGTGCATCTCTCTTCTGTTTGAACCTTAAGCTGTTTTTACCTGGATAGACCAGTGATGGTGCGTTGGGCAGCACGGCAAATGCTGCAGCCTCGGCCCATGTCATCTGCCAGGGACTGCGCCCGGTATAACGCCACGCTGCAGCTTCCAGCCCGACAGTGTTGCCCCCGAAGGGTGCATTGGCCGCATATAGTTTGAGAATAGTCTTCTTTGATCTGAAGAGCTCAAGCTTAAGCGCCGAGAGCATCTCAATGATCTTGCCTGAATATGTGCGCGCAGGATTATGACGCGACATTCGCGCCACCTGCATGGTAAGAGTGCTGCCGCCGCTGACTATCTCCCCGGCATGGATGTTATCCTTCAACGCTCTTACAATTGCAACGGGGTTAATACCCGGATGCCAGCGAAACCATCTGTCTTCATAGTTAATGAGCGCAGTGGTATATTTGTCAGGCACTGAATCAGGTGCCGGGAAGCGCCACTGACCGTCAGCAGCCACGCGGGCACCAAGGAGACTGCCATCGGCAGCCTCAACTACTGTAGATAAAGGTTCATGAAAGGTTGGCATGGGCGCCAGCAGCACTGCAATAAAAAACAGCGCTGCGGCACTTGCCAGTAACTTAATACTTAATCTCACTTTGGCTCTGTAACATTAACCTGCATACCCGGACGGCGTGCTTTAACTCCATTATCATACATCGCTTCGCAGATGACAGCAGGCACAGTGTATGTCCCCCTGTACGCAGCGGTCAACAGCAGATAGAACCTCTTTGTCTCTCCCGATTTCAAACTGAAATATGTATAGACCCTGTCGTCCCTGAAATCACGTGAGTCGTAATCACTCTCCTTAATGGGCGTTACAGTTTCAAAGAGACGGGTGTTGAGAATTTCCCATCCTGATGGCACCATCTGGGTAAGGGCAATATTGTCTATCTGACGGAATGTTGTGTTGGTGACAGAAATGAGCATCATGAACTGTGTGCCCTGTGCCAGTGAGGATATGTCAATAGCCTTGCCGTCTAACTGGCAATAGTCACAGGTCATCTTCATGTTCTGCTCAATAACCAGTGCATCAGGAGCGAGTGAGACGCCCTTTTCAGTTATTGTGACAAAGAGCGGGATCTTTGATTCGTTCCTTACAACAATATTGTTTTTTCCTGAGGCAGTCTTGTACTCCTTAAGTATGGTGCCTCCCTGGGCATTCAGCATCTCTTTGTTACCATTAAGATTCACGGAAGCTTTGACATCACCTCCCTGGGTTCCGTTTGAGACCCTATGGCTGAAGTTCATGTAAGCATACAATCCCCATGCTGTTGTCTGGGTGCTGTACCAGTCGTTACTGCTCAGCCGCTGGGCTACTTCTTTAAGGACTGCCATCGCCTCGTTGGTATTGCCAAGGTTTGTGAGGGTATAAAGAATTATTTCCTTATCTCTCAGATCACTTCCATAGTAGTATGAATAAAATTCTGTATCTGTTTTCAGGTTACGGACATCAATGAGTGACTGGCTGGCCTCTGTGCGTCCTGTTGTTGCATAAGCGGCAGCAAGCAGCCATTTGGCCAGCTGTGGCAGATCGGTTATCTCCTTCATCCTGTTCATGGCGCCTTTTTCAGGTGTGCCGTTCAGTGCCAGGGTGAAGAGGCGGTAAGCCTGGTCATTGCATGTATACCTGTATTGTCCTTTATACCTCCATGAAGAAGCCTCGGCCCGCTGGTATGACTCCCATTTGTTAAGCATGCCCGAAGGAATGGTGTAACCCATTTTCTGTGCCTCAATGAGGAAATGACCTGCATAAGATGTTACCCAGTCGTCGGCATAGGTGCCTCCCGGCCAGAGGGTAATTGCTCCTGAAGACAGTTGCCTTGTGGCAAGGGTTCTTATGGCCGAATTGACATTGTACTTAATCTTGTCAGGGTCAGCGAGTGAACTGCCCAGAACATCAGGCAGGTATATCTGCGGGAAAGCGCCGGAGGTGATCTGCTCTGAACATCCATGAGGATAGGAGGTTAGGAACGAGAGCCTGCCTGAGAGATTTATTGATGGCAGTGCACATATCTCTGCAGAGATTGTTGAAGATCCCTCCATACCAAAAGGAGTAAAGGACTTGTCAATTTTATCACCCGGCTGAAGCAGTTTCATCTCTGACCTGCTCTCCATCGGGTTGGGACTTCTTACCTCAACCTCCAGGCTATAGGAAGCTTTTTCGCCACCTGATTCAGCGTCAACCCTGATTATTGCTTTCCCGGTCTTTGCAGCTGTTGCCAGTGCAAAAGAGACATCCTTATCTCCGGGTTCATTGAAGTGCACGGTTGTCTTATTATGCATGAAGGAGACCATTTCGTTGCCGGTGATGGTCACTGTCACGTCGGTAAGATCCTTATTCTGGGTGAAGACAGTCACCGGCAGTGCCGTCCTGTCGTTTGGTGAGAGCACCCGTGGTGCGGTGGCCAGTACCATCAGCGGATCAGAAACAATTACACTCTTTTCTGCCGAGCCAAAGGTATTGCCTGTGCCGGCACCTACAACCATCACTCTTACTGACCCTGTGTATTGTGGCAGCGTTATCATATGTGTACCGGTACCTCCAGCAGTGATTGTGAAGGGACCAAGGAATTTCACTACCGGAACAAACCTTTTGGCCTTGTTTTTAGACTGATCAATAACAGCCATGTCTCCTCCCACAGAGAACATCCTTCCAAGTTTTCCTCCAAAGGCCCCCATGACCATGTCATAGAGATCCCATGTTCTTACTCCGAGAGCCTGTTTAACGAAGAACCATTTCCACGGATCGGGTGTTTTGAAAGCCGTAAGATCAAGTAATCCCTCGTCAACAATTGCAAGGGTATAGGTCATCTCCCTGTTGTTCTTTTCGCTGACCTTCACTTCAAACGGCTGCTGTGAACGGATCTGGTCAGCCATTGTTATGACCGGCGTAATGTGTGTTGAAGGGTCTTCAACCATTACCGGCACAACGCCATATAACCGTATCGGGGCATCATTAACTGTCTGTGAATGCGGCTGCAGCAGCGTTACATATACAAAGGCATTGGGAGCCATCTCAGGTGTGGCCTTAATCTTAATTGTAGTGTTGCCTCCGTTGGTGAGAACAGACTTGATAACATCAATGACTTTTGCTCCGTTCTCCATGGTTATTATGGCTCTGCCGTTTGCCGGCGACGGGAAAGTGAGGCTGATGTCATCGCCAACATTATATTTTTCCCTGTCAGTGTTGACCTGAAGCAGGGTGGCACCGTCGTTGCCGCCGGGTTTCATACCGTAGTCCCATGGCCAGTCAATAAGAATGACTTTACCTGTTGAATGGCCTGAAGCAATAGAAGCACGCACAAGATAACGGCCCCAGTCGTATTTACCTACTTTGAAGGTCGCGCTTCCTTCTCCGTTGATGGTTTCAACCGTTTTTTCAAAGACAGGAGAGTAACCGCTGTTAGATATGTATGAACCCAGATGTTCGTCATCGTCTGACTCCCACCACCATCTGTAATTAATTTTATAGACGACTACTGATACAGATGAGTTTACGGGTTTGCCGTTTGCATCAACAGTGACAATTCTTATCTGGTTATCTTTGTCAGTAAACAGCATTCTTCCGGTATTACCCAGCCCCGGCATGTTTATACCGACGAAAACAGGGTATGGGGCATACGGTTTTACCACCTGTGTTATACTTGCATCTCCACCTTTCTCGAACACCTGAGCCGTGAATATTGCATTCAGCATGCCCGGAGCCTGTAGCTGGGCGTCAGGAGTAAAGCTGAGAGCGGCCTCTCCGGCACTGTTTATTGTGCTGTCAAATATCTGTGTTGACTCAAAGCTGAATTCAGCAGCCGGGTCATCAAAGGTATACTGTGAATAGTGATCAAACGTTGTTTTGACAGGTTTGAGAAGGAGCTTTACAGTTGAATGCAGATCGTGGGCAGCGGATCCGTTAAGCCATGCTGCCTTAAGATTTGCAGCGATAGCCTTGTTTTCTCCGCCAAGTATTTCAGTAGGGAAGTTCAGCAATATCTTCAGCCTGTTTGGCTTTACTGTCTCCACCCTGAGGGTTTTTGCAAAGGAGGCAGCTCCTATGCGGACAAGGGCTTTATAATTCCCGGTCACGGCATCATCACGTGTCACTGAAGTAAAGGTCAGAAATCCTTTGTCGTTAAGTGTTGCAATCTGATCGTCAATTCTCTGTCCGGCCGGATTATATAATTCATAATGAACCGGATGCCCGGCAGGCAGCCCCGTTATCATGTCACGGGCAATGACCCCGAGGTAGATGGTATCGCCCGGACGGCGTACGTCTCTCTCTGTATAAAGGAATGCCCTGATACCATTCTGCGGCGTCTCGCCTGCCACATCAAAGGAGCTCATTGACATGGCATTGCCATCGGCAATGGAGAGATAGTTACGGTTTTTGTCCTTATGAGCAATCACCAGGAATGGCTTACGCGCACAGCTAACCACTGCCACCCCGTCTTTGTTGGTTACTGAGCTGCCAAGGATCTGGTTCTGAAGATCATATATATCAACCTTTGCCCCTTCAACAGGCTGGGTGTTACGAATATCATTAACAAAAACAGTAGTATTGTTATCCACATCGCACTTAGCCATCAGGCCAAAATCAGAAGCAAGAATGTTTCTTACCACCTTTTTCCACGGACTGAAATACGCGTCGCTGCATGGGTTGTCCCTCTCATCGTAATGGTATGCGTATTCATAGTAGTAGTTTTCATCAGAGTAGTCATAATAATCATCGCTCTTCTCGTATTCTTTATCCGAGTTCATGAGATCAAGCATCTCCTCATAATCAGATGATCCCGATTTCTCTGTGCAGGGATAAAGCGAATATGACGGGCGCATGGAGAGCTCTATCCTGTATAGGACACCTGGCTCCACAGTAATATAATTAGCCAGGTTAATTGTGAAGCGGTTGTATTGATTCGGATCAAGAGCCGGATCGGCTGTGAGATTAATCTTTCCCCTGTAGATCGGACGTCCGAAGTTCTTTAATGCGGGATAAGGATCAACTGATCCCATTTCATTATTCTGAAGGAAATAGGGAAGGTTATTCTCAAAAATCTTGATAATTGTGATATCCACTGCGCTGAGGCTGGCTGCTTCAAAAGGAAAGAGCAGTTCTCCTGACGACGGCATTATAACTCCTTTACCAACTGTACGGATTACGGGAGGAATCGGAGTGAGGGTTACATCCTGGGTATATGTCTCGCCCAGACGTTCACCGTTGTTGTTACGCAGAGCGGCATCAATACTCAATGTGACGTTACCTGTCAGTTTATCTGCCGGGACAATTACAAGTTTGTTGCCTTCCACCTCGCAGGTGAGGTCATGTGACGGCTGCATTGTCACCAGTCCGTCTAAGTCGGCAGAGGCGTCAAGCTGATCTGAGAAGACAACCTCAATGCTTTTTGTCTCTCCGGTTTTGACCTTTACGCTTGTGGCTTTGAAGACATCTTTTGCCGGTATGTCAACGGCAATCTTTCCTTTTGCCCTTGCACCAAAATGAGCCCCGTTCCATGCAAAGTCGAGTTTGTTATTCCGGTTAGTTCTTTCAACATTCTCAACAAAAAAGGAGTGAGTGTTTCCATTATTATGTTCCCAGCGAATGTCTTTACTCTTATGTCCCAGCTTTACGCTAAGGTATTTTTCAACCTCAGCAGGCTCAACATAATCAGATGTTGACACCACTCCGCTAACAGTGTAGCTTTCTCCCAGGGGAAGCTCACAGGCGATAGGATTAACATCCACTGAGAAGTCTTTGGCCACAGTACGCACATTGATCGGGAAGGTACGGCAGTCGTTTTCAGTCGACCCCAGTTTTGAGAGATTCAGTGTCCCTTTATATTGTTCCCCGGGTTTAAGAAGTGATGAGGGTTTGAAAACAAGTGTCAGATCATCTGCCCACTCTGCCACTCCTTTCATTGACGGAGAGAAGGAAAACAGGTTTGAGGTCCTGCTCTTGTCTATTAAAGAGGCGAACTCTTTGGTAAAAACAACTTTTATTGTTCCGTTTGAGGGAACGATCCCCGAAGTATAAGCCGAGATATACCTGTCAAAGTTTTTGTTAATGACGGTAAGGGCTTCACTTACTACTTTGTTCCGGAAGCTTCCCGGATCTCTTCCGCATGTTACGAACATGAGAATGACAGCAATGGAAAACGGTACAAGATGACGTTTCATGGTAAGGTTTTTAAGACAGCGTTGTTATTTAAAGGTATGTTATATATAACAGTTTAACAGACAGGTTTTGGTAAAGCAGGAGGTCAGACAGTTACAATTTCCTTACGCAGCTTACCAATATAATCTCTTATTTTATTTATGGTTTCAATTGTTACTGTCATCTCGCTGCCGGTACTCCTGATGATCTGCTTCTGTGTGTCAATAGTGACATCGCCCTTCTGGTAGTATATGTTGAATGAGTTAAAATAGCGATCGAGATATTTGAGTTTTTTTGTATAAAACACCACCATCGGATCATCGTAATAGTTCTTCATATAGACCAGCAGGGTAAGAAGTGAATATTTTTGTTCTGCAATCTTCTCAACTATCAGAGGGTCGGGATGGGCAGGGTCATAGGCTACATGTGTTGCAATGTACATTGATTCAATCCAACCGCCCATCATCATAAGACCAAGCGTTGACTCGTTTCCTTCTTTGCGCAGGCTTTCGTCAATACTCCCGTAGGTTTCAGTCATCAGGTTGGTAATTGTATCTGCATTCCCCATCGAGCGGTCAAGTCTTCTGATATCATCAACGAGGATATCCGGCGGCACATTTATTCTTTCGCTGAGGGTCCGGAGGGTGGAGTAATAGGAGATCATCATTCTGTTCATGCCAAAGATCTTCATATATCCTATGTCAACACCGTAGACTCCCATATTCATGGCAGCCTTATAACTGCTCATGTAGAGGTTGGCATTTTCAGCGGGATTAACAAGATTGTCGTCGTAAGAGAGGTTTAGTTTTTCAAAGATATTGCACACTTCAACAGGGGTCATCAGACCGTAATATATCTCCCGCAGCTGGTTTGTATCCACGGCTGTCTTGGGAAGGTATGTAGAAAAAACAGGTTGGGTTATTGGTGATTTCTCTTTCTTTTTACAGGAAGAGAGGCTAAAAAGGAAAAGTAAAAGCACAATGACTGCAAAGACAAAATTTTTCATCAGACTAAATTTGAGTCTAAGATAAAAAAAAGATATTGTAAACGAATGCTTAAGGCAGTATCCTGTTGCCAAGAAGGGCAGATATCTCTTTTTGCAGTTTAGACATCAGAAGGCTTTTTTTCATGAGGTCATTTATTTTCTCCTCGTCACCTGATGCTTCACGAAGGCCTCTTTTTATCTCTTCCTGCATCATTTTCAGCTTGTCTCCCTTGAACTTCAGCACTGTTTCAGTGACAACAACCTTAAGCTTCATTTGCTCAGTCTCAACCCAGGCACCTCTTTTTTCGAAGATAGGATCGAGGGTGTATTTCTCTGTAAGCAGATCCACTGCCACGGAGCTTATTGCCGGGTTGGGGTGATGCACAAACTGTTTGTCGTTTGGAGGTATCCCCTGACCGGCGTGAAACCTTATCTCGTCAAAGATGGTTGCAAAGACAGGATCATCAAACTGAAGCTCGTCTTCTGTTATCTGTGATATCATGTAATCTGCAGCCGTGGTGATGGTCTCTATCCCTGAATCCCTGTCAGTAAGGCGGTCAATTATTTCACCGCCATATCTTATAAGCAGCCTTATTATCTCTCTCTCAGAGTAGTATGCCGTGATTGCTTTTTTAACTGCCTCTTTCCGGGTGGGTATTGATGAAGTGCTTACTGTGTCGGCAGCAGGATAGTTGTTTCTTTCGCGAAAGGTCTGTTGCTTGCGTAGCTTCATCACTTCGTCGAGTATCACCTCTTCTGAAATGCTGAGCTGGTTGCTGCACTCTTTAACATATATTGTGCGGCTTATCTGGTCAGGTATGACGGCTATGGAACGTACCACCTCCCTCACCAGTCCTGCCCTGGTCACCGGGTCGCTCTTTGCCTCGTCAAGAAGAATGGATGTCTTGAAACGAATGAAGTCAGTCTCTTTCTCCTCCAGGTATTTCCTGAACTCCTCATTAGATACTTTCTTAGAGTATGAGTCCGGATCCTCTCCATCGGGGAGTACAACGATACGCACGTTCATTCCCTCCTCAAGCACCATGTCTGTGCCACGCAGCGAGGCTTTTATTCCTGCATAGTCGCCGTCGTAGAGCATGGTGATATTAGGGGTGAAACGTTTCACCAGCCGTATCTGCTCCTGGGTGAGGGCCGTGCCTGACGAGGCAACAACGTTTTCTATTCCCGCTTCGTGCATTGAGAGCACATCGGTGTATCCCTCAACAAGATAGCATCTGTCATTATGGGTTATTGCCTGCCTTGCCTGGTAAATACCATAAACGATGCGGCTCTTATGATATATCTCAGTCTCAGGAGTGTTGACATACTTGGCTGAATGAGGGTCCTTCTTTATTATCCTTCCGCCAAAGCCCAGCACCTGCCCGGAGAGTGAATGAATGGGGAACATAACCCTTCCGGCAAACCGGTCAAAGATATAGTTCTCCTTTTCTATTGTCAGCCCGCTCAGTGTCAGGTACTCTTTCTTATAGCCTGCCTCAAGCGCCTTTTTTGTAAAGTCATCGCGCTTTTCATTGCTGTAGCCTACCTCGAATTTGCGCAGAACATCATCGCGGAAACCTCTCTCGCGGAAGTATGACAGTCCCACTGCAATTCCTTCATGCCCATTGAAGAGATTTTCTTTAAAGATCTTTGAGGCATACTGTGACACAACCAGCAGACTCTCCCTTTCATTTTGTTTTTGTATCTCCTCGGCGGTAATCTCTTTCTCTTCAATTTCAATATGGTATTTCTTTGCGAGCCACTTAAGCGCCTCAGGATAAGAGAGATGCTCGTGCTCCATGATGAAGTTAACCGAGTTACCGCCCTTGCCGCAGCCAAAGCACTTGAATATACCCTTTGCCGGAGAGACAGTGAAAGAAGGGGTTTTTTCATTATGAAATGGACACAGACCCAGATAGTTTACACCTCTCTTTTTCAGTGAGATAAACTCCTGTACCACGTCAGTTATCTGTGCGGCATCAAGGATACGTTCTATGGTTGAGTGGTCTATCACGGTCAGGGTTAACGAAGAAGAGTATAAAGGTATAAAAGGGAATCAGAAAAAGTATAAAGGATAAAGGCAAAAGTTAAAAGGTAAAAGTAGGTACGCGCAATTTGCACGTACCCACATATAAGGTCCGCCCAATTTGGGCGTACCTACATATAATGATACCCCCAATTTGTGCGTACCCACATATAATGATACCCTAAATTTGGGTGTTTCGATTTATAAAGAAGAAATCAGTTGTTTAAGTTTTGTCTCAGCCAGTTTAAGATTGTATTTAATATTTATTAGTCTGGTGCCTGACTGAACAAAATATTCCTGTGCCTGATGAACTTCAAGCGAGGTTGTCTGACCGAGGCGCAGACGCTGAAGGCTTATTTCGAGATTTTCCCGTGCAACTGCATTATTTTCCTTTTCAATGTTCAGGAGGTTCTGTTGATTTTCAAAGTCAGTAAGAGTGTTTTGAAGCACCGTATTTACAAGCAGGCTTGTATTCTGAAAGTTATATTCTGCTGAGAGCAGGGCCGTTCTTGACACTGCTGTCTTTCGTTTTGTCTCACCTGCACTGAAGAGTGGTATCTGAAGGGTCCCGTTTATCTGGGGTCCGTAGAGCCGGTTATGGAGTACTGACCCTTCTGAGTTTTCTGAGTTTGACAGGTAATACCCTGCGTTAAGGCTAAAGAGAGGAAGGTATGATTTTCTGGTTTCACTCAGGGCCAGTTTTGCGATATCAACCTGTTTACCTGATGCCAGTATGCTTGTATTGGCTGTGTTCAGTTTTTGCAGCAGTTCTTCTTTATTGGGTGAGTAGCCCAGCGGGATGGAGTCAGATATCACATAAACATTATCCGGATTTTGACCCAGGAGAGAGTTAAGCGTCTTCAGGGCAGCAGAAATAACCGATTGTTGATTTATAGCGTTCTCCATTGCCACGTTAAGGTCTATTTTAGCCTGGAGAAGATCTGTCTTTACCATGGAGCCTGCGTTATAACCCACTTCTGCAATCTTTACACGCTCACGGTCGTAGCTGATAATCTCGTTAAATGAGGCTAGCTGCTGTTTTTGTCGAACCACATCATAATAAGCGGCAATAACATCATATTGAGTTTGCAGCACCTGGTTCATGAACTCTATTTGTCCCAGAGCCTCAATCTCATTAAGCTTGTTCTTTGTAACGAACATTTTGCCACCATCAAACAATGTCCATGACAACTCAGTGCCGGCAGAAAGTGAACGCGTTGTCAGTGACGGGTATTTGTTTACTGCCCCGCCCGATAGTTTCTGATATTCATTATTCTCTTCGTAAGCACCTGTGCCGGCCAGCTTTATTACCGGAAGCATTCCTGCATTACCGGCCGTATTGTTGATCTTTGCTGTTTCGGCATCATTATTTGCCACCAGTATGTCAAAGTTTTTCTTCAGGGCAATATTAACCGCATCTTCTACGGTAAGGGCTTCCTGTGCATTGACGCCGCAAAACTGCATCAGCAGTAATGTGGTCAATGCTGTTTTTAAAAGCAGTTGTGGTTTCATATCACACATTCACGGTCTTGTTTTTATTTCCTGACAATATAATATAGGCCACTGGTATGACAAACAGTGTCAGTATAAGTGCAAACAACAGTCCGCCCACTATCACTATCCCCAGTGACACACGGCTCTGTGCACCTGCACCCAGCGCAAGTGCGATAGGCATAGCACCAAAAACGGTTGCCAGTGATGTCATTAATATAGGGCGGAACCGTGCAACAGCAGCTTCGAAGGCAGCCACTCTTTTTATCATGCCTGCTCTTTGCTTTTGGTTTGCAAACTCAACAATGAGGATACCATTCTTGGTGACAATACCAATAAGGAGGATCATGCCTATCTCTGAAAAAATATTAAGTGTCTGCCCGAATATCCACAGCGATAGCAACCCTCCTGCAACAGCCATAGGCATGGTAAGCATAATAATGAACGGATCGCGGAAGCTCTCAAACTGGGCTGCAAGAATAAGATAGATAAGCATGAGGGCAAGTACGAACGCAAATAAGATATTGGAGCTGCTCTCAACAAAGTCTCTTGATGACCCGGAAAGAGCAGTACTGAAGGAGCTGTCAAGTAATTTGTCAGCTATCTTCTGCATCTCCTGTATCCCTTCCCCCAGGGTTCTGCCCGGGGCAAGATTGGCTGACACTGTTGCTGATTTGTACCTGTTATAATGATAAAGTACAGGAGGGTTGCTGTTTTCCGTGATCTTCACAAGATTGTCGAGCTGCACCATTTCTCCTGATGCGGTTCTGACATACAAAGAAGATATATCTGATGGAATGTCCCTGTCCTGTCGGGCCACCTGCCCGATTACATAATACTGCTTATTGTTCCTGAGGAAATACCCATATCTTGTTCCGCTGTAATTAAGACTTAATGCATTTGATACATCTTTTTCATTTACGCCAAGGCTGTTTGCCTTTAAACGGTCAACTGTAATGTTCAGCTCAGGTTTGTTGAATTTCAGGTCAACATCAACATTGCTGAATACGGGGCTGGCCTGGGCTTCTTCCATGAACTGCGGAAGGACCTTTTTTATCTTATCGAAATCAAGGTTCTGTATAACAAACTGCACGGGCAACCCTCTTGACATGGATGTGGATATTGTTGGCTCCTGGCTTGGGATGACCCTTGCATACGGTATCATCCTGTAATACTGCGTCAGCTTATCATTTATCCGGCCCTGTGATGTTTTTCTTTCAGATGGATCTGAGAGGAATGTCATTACCGTTCCGGTATTAACTGCAGCATTTGGGCCACCGCCGTATCGTGCCATTACGTATTGTGCCTCCGGGATAGAGTCTGTGCTCAGCTGTGCCACATTGTCTATAATATTCTGAGTCGTGGAATATTCAGTACCCTCCGGGGCGGTGATGGATGTTCTTATATAGCTGTGGTCTTCAAGAGGCGCCAGCTCTGACTTTAGTGATCTGAAGGTTAATATTATTATAATCACACAAACGCCAAGTATTGCAAATGCCATCCATTTGTTTTTTATGAAGAAAGCCAGCAGTCTTCTGTAGCCCTTTTCCATCCCTTCAAAGAAAGGTTCTGTTGATGTGTAAAAAGATGAATGATGGCCGCCTGACCCTGCAAGCTTGACGTTCAGAACAGGGGTGAGTGTAAGCGATACAAAGGCAGAGATAAGCACTGCGCTAGCCACTACAATTCCGAACTCACGAAACAGCCTCCCGGTAAAACCCTGAAGAAAAACAATGGGGATAAAGACTATGGCAAGTGTGATAGAGGTGGATACAACGGCGAACAATATCTCCCGTGTTCCTTCAATTGCAGCCTGCATCTTATCCATTCCTCTTTCAATGCGCTTGAATATATTCTCAGTGACAACAATACCGTCATCAACCACCAGTCCGGTTGCAAGAACAATGCCCAGCAGAGTAAGTACATTTATAGAGTATCCAAGTATATATATTACAAAAAACGTCCCTGTAAGAGAAACGGGAATATCTATCAATGGACGGAGAGCTATGATCCAGTTCCTGAAAAACAGGAAGATTATCAGAACCACCAGAGATATGGCAATGGCAAGTGTTTCGGCAACATCAGAGACAGACTGTCTTACAAAAACCGACTTGTCTCTGCCAACATAGAGGTTCATGCCATCAGGCATGTTCTTTTTTATCTGGTCAAGACGCTTATAAAACTCATCAGCTATCTGGATATCATTTGCACCCGGAAGCGGGATCAGTGCAAGCATAACACCTGTGTTGCCATTTACCTTTGCCCCTGATTCTTCATTTTGCGGGCCGAGCATCGCTTCACCAATGTCTCTGAACTTCACAACCTGGTTGTCAGTTTGTTTTATTATCAGATTCTCAAAGTCATCTTCGGTCACCAGTCTTCCTTCTGTTTTAACTATAAGCTCAGTGGCATCACCTCTTATCTTTCCGCCCGGCATTTCAACATTTTCTCTTGTCAGTGCATTTGCAATATCGGTAGCTGTAAGGTTGTAGGCAGCCATTTTTGCAGGATCGAACCATAACCTCATTGCCGGCTTCTGTTGACCGAAGATCCCTACCGAGCTTACACCCGGAATGGTCTGAAGTTTTTCCTGCAGTACGTTCTCCGCATAATCGCTTAGCTCAAGATCATTCATTTTACTGCTCTGTGCGATAAGCATAATGATCGGATCACTGTTTGCGTCGGCTTTTGTTACTGTGGGCTGTGCATCTATATCCTGCGGAAGCATCCTGTTGGCCTGTGACACTTTGTCACGGACGTCATTTGCAGCTTTTTCCATATCGGCACCCAGCTCAAATTCTACAGTTATTGTGCTCGTTCCAATGGAAGACTGTGATGAAATTGACTTCACCCCCTCGATACCATTAATTGATTTCTCGAGAGGCTCGGTTATCTGTGATTCTATGATCTCCGAATTGGCCCCTGTATAAGATGTCTGAACCGTGACAATAGGAGGATCTATGTTAGGATAGAGACGTACCCCGAGGAAATTAAAACCCACACCTCCAAGAAGTACAATCAGAAGACTTACTACTGTTGCCCCGATGGGCCGCTTAAGTGCAATGTCTGATATCATCGTATCGAATCTGTTACTGATGAATAGGCAAGTTTAGAACCCTCTTTAAGGAAAAGGATGCCTGAAGTGATTACAGTATCGCCGGGCTGCAGACCTCTGGTTATCTCAATTGCCGACGACTCCCTGATGCCGGTGTTCACAACGGCAAAGTGAGCCCTGCCTTTTCTTGCAAGAATCACGCTTTTACTCTCTTCCTGCGGCACAATTGCCTGTGTGGGGATCATAAGCGCATTTGCATTTTCACCCAGGCGAAGCTTTACGTCAGCAAAAGACCCCGGAACAAGATCTGCAGAGCGACTATCTACAATAGCCCTTACCTTAAGATTACGGGTGGCATCATTTATCCCCATTTCTGTGGCAAAAACGGTAGCGTCATAAAGAATATCAGAATTGGAAAGAGAAAATCTGACCTTCATTCCCTGCCTGACGCCTGAGCTGTATTTCTCAGGCACATAAAAGTCAAGTTTTATTTTATCTTCGGTACGAATGGTTGCCAACAGAGTCGATGAAGCGACAAAAGCACCTGTGCTTACATTTCTTAATCCTATCACCCCATCAAAAGGAGCGACCACTTCTGTCTTACGGATAAGTGCCTTTTGCTCGTCAATATCAGATTTAAGCGTATTCACCGCCAGACAGGTCTGCTCATAGTCATTTTCACTTATGCCATTAACCTTATAAAGCTCTGTTTGCCTCTGGTATATTTTTTCCTGAACGTCAAGCTGCGACTCCAGTTTTTTCAATGTTGCCTGCAGGTCATCGTCAAAGAGTTTAACCAGCAGGGTACCTTTTTTAACAGATTTGCCTTCGGGAAGATTTAAATCAACAACCCTTCCGGCCACCTCGTTCTTTAAGTCAACTTCTTCTGAGGCAAGCAATGAGCCTGATACTGAAATTTCATTTATCAGCAAAACAGGCTTAACCACATAAGCATCGACTTTGACCTGCGGCCTCTCTTTCCGGACAACATTCTTATTTACATTACCACTGGCTTTTGGTGATTTCATGGTAATGAAAAGAATAATCACAATTAAAACAATTAAGCCAATCCAAACAAAAGCTTTTTTCATTTTGCTGACAACTTTAGTGAGATAGATTTTTTTCAATATGGTGAAGTAACGGGTACAACTCGTTTACTTTATCTGTAGCAATATTGTTCAATGCTGCCGCTGTGGCATCTTCAATTGCTTTTTTGATATCAGGAAGGAATTTTATTGCCTTCTCTGTCAGGAGGAGGTTATACTTCCTTCTGTCGCGCGGGTCCATAGCACGCTCAACATACCCTGTTGAAGAAAGATAATCAATGATACGGACAACTTGTACTTTATCACACGACAACTCCCTGGCGAGTTGGTTTTGCGTCAGGGTGCCATTGGCTGCCTCAATGATCAGCAAGGGGTAATAAGACCGCTCAAGATCAAGGTGCGACAGAGACTCATGAAGCTTCTCCATAAAAGACCTGCCGATCTTACTCATCAACCTGCCCAGAGGCTCTTCTACACTGTGCCCGGGATTTTTTGCTTTCATGCCGGCTTGATTTAAAATGCAAAAATATAGTTAATACCTATAATTGTTTACTTTGTTAACATTAATTAAATGTTACAAACTAATTGATATCAGAGCGGGCCTGATTTAAATTCTTTCAGATGTTTTAATTAAAAGAGGAAGTTTTTACAGATCATTTTTACTATTCCAGATAATTTTCTTCCCGAAGCCCATCCGGTTGTCTGTAAGCTTAATGTGATCAGGTCTTATTATCCAGAGATGCAGGTCTGCCGCCAGGGCATAAGGGAACCTGAGCAGATAATCTTTTTTTGCCCTGGAAAGGATTTCTCCTGATGCTTCCGATACTGTACCGGTAAACTGGACGCCTCTTATTCTTCCCACACGGTGTGTCTCAAGGGCGATGGTTCCGGCAACCGATGAGTTGGCAGTGAAATGAACCCCATGCCTGGTGTCCGGGTCGGTTGTTACAACAAACCACTGCTCAGTATTGTTCCACGCATAAAAGCAACTGGCGCACCATGGTTTATCGTTCAGTGAAGTGGCTATTGTAAGCAGATGGTGATGTTTTAACAGCTTTACCATCCTGTGATGCATTTCTATTCTTTCCATTTGTATGTTTTTGCATCGAAGCCCGCCATTATGATTATGCGTTCCACAACAGTCATTACCAGATCATCAATTGTACCCGGTTTGCTGTAGAATGAGGGAGACGCCGGCAGAATGACGGCTCCTGCCTCGCACAGCAGTTTCATATTTGAAAGGTGAATAAGATTATACGGGGTCTCCCTTGGTACAATAATAAGTCTTCTTTTCTCCTTTAGCATCACATCTGCCGCGCGGGTGATGAGGTCGTCAGATACTCCGGAGGCAATACGTCCCACCATGCCCATTGATGCNGGGCAGATTATCATTGTGTCAAATGATGACGAGCCGGAGGCAAAAGGAGCATTGAAATCGTGCGTGTCATATTGTTTCTCTGTGCCCTGCGGTGAATATGATATGCCTGTCTCCCCAAGCATGATCTCCCGTGCATTGGGTGTAAACAGCACGGCCACTTCGGCAGGCTGTTTCTCAAGCCGCCGTATCTTTTCAAGCAGCTTCAACCCGTATATTGATCCGCTTGCACCGCTGATGGCAACGATTATTTTTCTCTCAGACGAGCCCATACTTTTTATTAATGATCTCTGTAAACATTCTTACACCATCTGATGCTCCGGCAGTTATTTTGTTGAAGTTAAGTGTCCGTGGCAGTGGCACATTATTGGGGTCTATCAGGTATCGTTCTGCAGATGCCGGGGCATAGTTTATCAGTCCGGCTGCCGGGTAAACCACCAGCGATGTACCTATAACAAGGAAGATGTCGGCTTGTTCAACGGTTTCTATTGCCTCGTCCATAGCAGGAACAGCCTCGCCAAACCAGACGATATGAGGTCTCAGCCGTGATCCTTTTTCACATTTGTCGCCGGCGCTGAGATCATTATAACCAATGTCATAGACAAGTAAAGGGTCTTTTGTGCTGCGGGCTTTTGTCAGTTCACCGTGCAGGTGTATAACCGAGGTACTTCCCGCCCTCTCGTGGAGGTTATCTATGTTTTGTGTGATGATGCTTACCCTGAAATGACGCTCAAGTGCTGCAATCCCTTTGTGGCCTTCATTGGGCAGGGCATCACGGAGCTGTCTGCGACGCTCATTGTAAAACCGGGTCACAAGATCAGGATCGCGGTACCACCCTTCCGGTGAAGCTACATCTTCAACCCGGTATTCTTCCCACAGCCCGTTGTTATCGCGAAACGTGCGAATGCCGCTTTCGGCACTCATCCCCGCGCCGGAAAGCACAACAAGATGTGGCCCTCCGCTAATCATTTACCAAGCTGCTGACTAAGAATACGTGCAATATATTTACCAAGAATGTCAAATTCGATGTTCACAACACTCCCCGGTTTTATCTGGTGAAAATTGGTTACCTGGTGTGTAAAAGGGATGATGGCTACCTGGAAGGAAGTGCTTTTTGAGTTGACTACCGTCAGACTTACACCATTCACAGACACAGAACCCTTTTCCACCGTGATATGCTCTGGGCTCGTCGGGGTATATTCAAATGAATAGTACCAGCTGCCCTCTGCTTCTTTCACATCAGTACATCTTGCTGTGAGGTCAACATGACCCTGCACCATATGCCCATCCAGGCGTGCATCGAGGCGGGTGCTGCGCTCCAGGTTCACCTTGTCGCCCGGCTTAAGCAGCCCAAGGTTAGTCTTGTCAAGCGTCTCACGTATTGCGGTAACGGTATATGTGTTATCCTTAATGTCAACCACAGTCAGACAAACGCCGTTGTGCGAAATACTCTGATCAATCTTTAACTCTTTGGTAAATGAACACTGCATTGTTATATGCAGGTTATCCTTCTCATGTCTTAGCGCTACAACAGGTGCAGCTTCTTCTACAATTCCTGAAAACATATCTCTTCGTTTAGCAGATTCAAAGATATTAAAAATGTAGCCAAACGGATATTTGCTTCACCGCAAATGGAAGGCAAAAAAACCATTTTCCGAGTCATTTAATTAATTCACCTGAAAAAAAAACTTATTCACCGAAAAAAAAATATTCAGGTATGTTTTTTGTTTGCTATTTTTGCATCGGTCAGAACATTGTGGTATGAAACTCTTCACAAGGAGACGTTTATTCGTTAACTTGCTGATATCCTTTATTATCAGCATGATATTGGTGTTGCCCATGATCTTTGAGATTTTCGGGTTCAGTTCCTTTGGCGTGCCTCACAGTGCGATGCAACCCGGCCCGGCATTCAGGGCAGACAAAATAAGAGAGCTTACATGGTCGGCCCCGTGGTTTTTTGTATTCGTTTTTGTTCTGACAACTGTTTATACTCTTGAAGCACGCAATATTTCATGGACTAAAAAGATTATTCTCAACACACTTATTGCAATTATCTTTTATCTTTTTTCTCCTCTGATAATGCACGGCCCCGGAAATATTTTTGGTGCGACGGTTAACTCTATGATGCCGGGGCCCCCGTTTAATGGGCCTATGCGACCTGACCGCTCCCCATTTGCCGATCTCCTGAACTTCAGACGCATAGTTGAGATATTTTTTGTTCTTGTAACAACCGGAATGCTTGGCAGGATATTTGAACTCTCCAGGCAAAGAGAATTAATAAAAGTTGAGAATGAGAAATTAAGGGCTGAGAATCTTCAGAGCCAGTACAACCTGTTGCTTAACCAGATGAACCCTCATTTCTTTTTCAATTCAATGAATTCGCTCTCTACCCTGGTACGTGAAGGGAGAAAAGCAGCAGCACTGCGATACATAGGTGAGATGTCAAACACTTTCAGGTATGTGATGCAGAGCTCAACCAGGGAGATGGTCTCACTGGAGGAGGAGATAAACTCACTCTCGGCATACTGTTATATGTTGCTTGTGAGGTTTGAGGGGAAGATCTTTTTCAATATCGATGTTGAAGGATCGCTGATGAAGATGATGCTGCCTGTATTGTCGTTGCAGCCGCTGATTGAGAATGTGGTAAAGCACAATGCAATTACTGCCGGCGACCCCATCACGGTGAATGTGGCAGGCCGGAAGGATGGATACCTGGTTATATCCAACAGGATCATACCTCGTCACGATAAGCCCGATCACATTGGAATAGGTCTTAAAAACCTTGCCAACAGATATAAATTATTAAGCGGAGAACAGATAACAATTGAGGATGACGGGAAGGAGTTTATTGTCACCCTTCCACTGAAAAACGAAGGCACAGATGAAAATACTTATAATTGAAGATGAGACTGCTGCGGCACGAAATCTGAAAGCACTCCTCAGCAATGAGTTGCCCTCAGCCGGCGAGATCGTTGTACTCGACTCCATCACTTCGAGCGTGGAGTGGCTTACATCAAATGACGCCCCAGATGTGATCTTTATGGACATACATCTGGCCGATGGAGACGCTTTCTCCATCTTTGACAGGGTTGATGTTGCCTCTCCGGTTATCTTCACCACGGCATATGACCAGTATGCTCTTGAAGCTTTCAGGGTCAACAGCATAGATTACCTGTTAAAGCCCATACAGCCTGCCGATCTGCATCGTGCACTCGAGAAGCTGAGAAGGCTTACGGGCCAGGAACTGCAGGAATATCTTATCCGTACCTCGGGAAGCATAAAAAGAGAAAAGGCTGTAAGGAACTTTCTTATTCCCGTGCGTGACAAGATACTGCCATTGGCTGTAACGGATATTGCTTTCTGTCATACCGAAGGTGAGAGGGTGAATGCATATACCTTTGATGGCAAGCGTTATCCCCTTGATAAAAGCCTTGATCTGCTTTCCCTGCTTTTACCTGACTGCGATTTTTACAGGGCTAACAGGCAGTTTATTATCTCACGCAAATCAATAGAAGATCTGTCAATCTGGTACGGCAGCAGGCTCATGGTGAACACCGTTGTCTCTCCACCTGAAAAAATAGTAATAAGCAAAAACAAAGTGCCTGAGTTTAAGAAATGGCTTGCCGGATAATTGGCATGCCCTCCGGTGCAAAACCGGTTTTTGCCATTACATAAAAGAAAAACAAGAAGAAGATGATAAGATGCATTGCAATAGATAAAGATGAGGAGTCACTGGCCGATTTAAAGAGCCTTATTGAAAAGGTTCCTTTCCTGACCCTTATTGACACGTTCCGGAACCCACTGGATGCAAACAGCCTGCTGGCGAGGAGAAGTGCCGACTTAATTTTTGCCGATCCTGACATGGATGTGATAAACGGGATAGACTTTATAAAAAGCCTTAACTACAGCCCGATGGTTGTGTTCATAACAAACAACCGTAATTATGCTGTTGACGCCTATAATGCAGGTGTACTTGATTACATAATCAAGCCGTTATCCATTGAGCGTCTGATCAGGGCAGTCACCAGGGCATATGAATTGCTTATTCCTGATGACACGCGCGGAAGGAACAACAGCACGCTGGTTGAAGGCAACAGGTATATCTTCATGAAGGTAGACAACCGGATGCAGCGGTTCAGCGTTGATGAGATATTGTTCATTGAGGGATGTAATGACTATGTCCGCATTTATACGGCAGGTCAGAGACCGGCCCTGGCCTCAATGAACATGAAGAACATTGAAAAGAAGCTGCCACACGGCCATTTCTGCCGTGTGCATCGTTCATATATAGTCTCACTGGGGCGTATAGACTCAATTGAGAGAAAACGTATAAAGATAGGAGAGAAGATCATACCTGTAAGCAGCTCCTATTATCCGGTGCTTCTCCAGGCAATAGATGCCACTGCACCGGCGGCTCAGGGTTAATCGTACAGCCTCTTTAAGAACCACCTTTCAAGGATGGAGAAGGTAAATGTTGCCCTGAAGTAATCTTCACGTATGAGGTCATAATTGCTCGTTCCCTTCCTTCCGTATGACAGCGCCAAATTCATCAGAGAACCGCCCCTCAAAGGGAAGGCACCTCCAACGAAGAATTCATAGTCAATAGTGTTATGTTCGTATATGTTAAGGTAAGAGTTACCGACAGAGAATCCTGCCTGGTACTGAATGATCCCGAAGTATGAAGATGCATGCTGTTCATTGGGAATGAATGCCACGCCACCAAGCAGCTTATGGGTATCAACAAAAGTCATCCCGTATGTATGGTCAGTGGTTTTTGACCATCTCTGAAACCGGTAATCAAGTGATGCCATGAAGGCCGATCCTTTAGATAGGGAGATACCACCTCCGTAGTATTCAGGTATGGTGATCTGTGTTCTGTATTTCTTGTATTCCTCAACCAGTACGTAATTGTCGTTGTATACCTGTCTTGTGTTGTTCCAGTTAAGCACATTGCGGTAACTTCCTACAAGCCCTACACCAAGTTCATAGGCACCTATGGGTCTGTGGTATTGAAGTCCGAAATCAAATGTTGCTTTGGCTGTTCTTGAGTTTTCCTTTACCAGGTATATCTGTTGAGCTGATCTCTCAATGCCACCGAAAAGGAAAGTAGCATTTATCCCTGCCGATAGTGTCTTGGTGAGATTGAACGAGTTGGTAATACAAAAACGGTTGAGACCTCCATTACCTATATAAGTAGTTGAGGTGGTTGAACCACCGCCAAGGAAATCGGTAGAATTTACCTTATAGCTCACTGTTGAATAAGGCTGTACGAAAGCACCGATAGCCCATTTTGGGGTTAACCTGAAGCCCAGTGCTATTTTGGTGAAGTTAGCGTTGAAATTCGACTGTGTGACGGCTCCCGATGTAAACCTGGAGCCTTTTCCTGATCCGGCAACGTCGAAGATAAATGTTGTACTGTCGAGAGCTGAAAGTGCTGCAGGGTTAAGAGTATTAAGAACCCTTGCTCCGCGCAGGCTCATACCTGTTCCTCCCATGCCTGCAAGGCGCCCGCCATCGGTCATGTTAACATCTCCGATTCCAAAGATAGAATAGGGGTTAACTGAATACTCCTGTGAATATACCAGAGAAGGGAATGTCAGTACTAATGCTGATATAATTAATGATAATTTATTCGTTTTCATAAATGAGGTACTTTACAATAACCCTGGTTGCTTCACTTTTAAAGTTCTGGTTTTCCAACAATACTGTATTTACGCTGTTGGTCATGGTGTCTTTCGGAAGAGAAATCTGCAGGTAACGCTTATACATGCCTGTCTTGCCCAGCTGGCCGTTCAGGAATGATGAAATGTCATATGAGTAGTAAGTATTTTTTTTGAATTCATCCTTGTACAGGTTTCCTGTCAACGCTGTCCCCGATGAGTTTGTAACCTGGGCCAGTGTGGCATCGTGCTCATCAGAAATGTATAACGACAGGTTTCCGGGAAGAGGCATTGAATCTGAATAACTTTCCTGGTTGGGATATAACAGAAGCACTGCATCGGTTATGGCACAGAAATCGCCCAGCTCAAGCAACTTGTTAAGATAAGGAAACTCAACCTTAACATATGTTGAAGTAAAAGCCTGCGCCATTGCAATGCTGTCGCTTTTATTTGAAAGTAATTCTTTGGTTCCCACCAGTGGCTGATCTGTTCCCACATGAAGCTCACTGAACGGCAAATTGTGTTTCCTGTCACATTTAACCCCGTAGAAATTACGCTGAGGGTCAACGGATATATCAATTGTTCCTTTTTTTCTTGTAATCTGTGAATAATGATAATATATCCTTATTGCACAGAGAGAGTCCTGAGCCACCGGGACCTTGCTAGTCGAACTGACCTTGCTTACCGTAAAGCCAAAAATCCCGCTTGTATTATCTCCGGCAGAAATCGCTAAGCCGGGAAAATACTGGCGCCACTTGGCATCTTTATTGACAATTGATCCCTCATCATCGTCCTGTATCTTGTTAAAAAAACCCAGACCAAGGGTGTCTGGCAGTCTGATGTAAAAGTGATTTGTATAGTTGTAGTATGGGAAAGTATGCTGCTCACTGAACTTTGTCTTCGGACGGGGATGAAGCTTGTAGGTAGCCATAGGAGTGCTGTTGAAGTCTCTCGACTCATTGCTCCAGAAATAATCTTTATCCGGTATCTCAAGCGCATCTTTAAGCATATATACGTTGATATCATGTGTTTTCAGGGTGTCACCTATATATGATCCGTTGAGAGTCATAACCAGAGCGCATGAGTCGAAATAAACATCATAATCCGGAAAGGTTTTTGACCCCGGTTTCAAATAGGTGAGGTATGTTGTTGCTTTTACTTCTCCAAAGTATTTGTCATTTGTAAATTTACCAACCATACCTCTTCCAAGGTTTGTCGTATTCACAGAGTCAATCGCAACGGTTGACATTCTTATGGTACAGGTATCAATTATCACTGTGTGCATATGACTGTCGAGGTACTGTCCTCCCAGAACATATCCACCGTTACTGCATCCTGTAAGAGTAATTGCTGCTGCAGGTATTAAAACCCCAAATATTCGCTGAATAAATCTCATCACTTGCCCATTCGGTTTTATCACTATGACAAATAAAGCACCATAATGCAACAGATTAAAATCATTTATACCAAAGATGGTCTCCGGCAGGTAGACACCCCACAATCGCGGGTGAATTGTTCACCGGCCAGAACCAATGGTTTACCGGCAAAAATATATAAATTACACCTTATTCTTCTCTTCCGGTAGAATATTTTTTGAAATGGAATGCCGTACCGGTATTTTCACCGAAGTTTTAAATTAATATGCTGTAAAATGAAAAACCTTAATAGACTTTTCTTGTTGGTACTCCTTTTACCGGTTGCCGCTATATTCAGCGCTTGTCATGAGACAACTGACTGGGGTGACTGGGTTTCAGTAAGTGACTTTTCAGGTGCAACACGCGGTGACGCTGTATCATTTGTCATTGGCGATAAAGGATATGTGTTTGGCGGTTATAATGGCAAAGACAGATTCAGTGACCTTTGGATGTTCGACTCACAGCGCGACACCTGGACACAGATGGCCAACCTGGCAGATTTCGGGGGTGCTGCCCGTAACTCAGCATCTTCATTTGCAATAGGAACCAATGGATATATAGGTCTTGGATTTGACGGTAACGACTACCTTAAAGATTTCTGGCAGTATAATTCACTTACCAATGCATGGGCACGTAAAGCTGACTTTGGAGGTACGGCACGTTATGGTGCAATTGCTTTTTCTCTTGATGGTAAAGGATATATGGGCACAGGCTACGATGACAACTACCTGAACGACATTTACAGGTATGACCCTGCAGCTGACACCTGGACACAGACAACGGATATATTAGGCAAGAAACGCTACAATTCTGCTGCTTTTGTTTATAACGACGAAGCTTATGTTGTTGGCGGTTCAAATAACGGAGCACAGGTTTACAATTTCGATAAGTTCAACCCTTCAACACAGGAATGGACAAAATTGGCTGATATTAATGATGCAACATCCCAGGGTTTCGACGATAACTATGATAACCTTGCCCGTGAATATCCATGCGTATTTGTCATCGCTTCAAAGGATGGACCTGACAGAGCATACATGACCTGCGGCCAGAGAGGCGGAACACTTCTTAATGACACATGGGAATATAATTTCGCAACTGACAGATGGAAGACAACAACTGTGTTCCAGGGGACAACCAGGGCTGCAGCAGTTACCCTTACTGTTGACGGCAGGGGACTTGTATTGACCGGTCGTAGCTCATCGTACAGGTTTGACGATGTATGGGAATTCCTTCCGAAACAGAAAAATGATGCAACTCACTCCTAAGAGGTTAAGGATTGCACTACTGATACTGCTTGTTGCCGGTATTGTTCTTGTACTGGGAGTGATTATAAAGCCTGATGGCGGAACAGTAAAGACATACAGGGTTGACGGTGGCTGGGGTTACTCAATAATGGTGAAGAATAAAGAAATGATACACCAGCCTTTTATACCGGCTGTTGCCGGAAACAAACCCTTCGCCACACAGCGCGAAGCGGCAAAGACAGGCAGAATAGTTTTAAAAAAATTACAGCATGGCGAAACGCCAACAGTTACAAAAGAAGATTTAAAGAAGGCCGGGATTATCACACAGGGCCAATAAGCCCTGATATATGTTGCTGACCAAATTATTACAGATACTTAACATTTTTTCCGGCCTTCATCTTACAGAGAGACTCCCAGACACGGGGGTCTCTTTTTGCTTTTTGACTATTTATCTCATCCTCTTTTTTCATATCTTTGCAGCTTGAAAAAAATTCAGTTAGAAAGGTTTATATGTCAAAAAAGTTTCCGGAGTATAAAGGACTTAATCTCGCAAAGATTAATGAAGAAGTATTGAAGAAATGGGACGAGAACAACACTTTTAACCGTAGCCTGGAGCTGCGTGAGGGACACAGTGAATTCATCTTCTATGAAGGACCCCCTTCCGCAAACGGTATGCCCGGCATACACCACGTTATGGCACGTTCTATTAAAGATGCTATCTGCCGTTATAAGACTCTGCAGGGTTACCACGTTGACCGCAAGGCTGGATGGGATACTCATGGCCTGCCTGTTGAACTGGGCGTGGAGAAAGCCCTCGGCATAACCAAGGAAGACATTGGCAAGACTATATCAGTTGAAGAATACAACGCTGAATGCCGCAAAGACGTAATGAAATACACCGATGCATGGGTTGACCTTACACGCCGTATGGGTTACTGGGTCGATATGCATAATCCATATATTACATATGATAACAGGTATATAGAAACCCTCTGGTGGCTACTTAAGAAGCTTTATACAAAAGGATTCCTTTATGAGGGCTATACAATTCAGCCATATTCGCCTGCCGCTGGCACCGGGCTCAGCTCTCATGAGCTCAACCTCCCGGGTTGTTACCGCGATGTGAAGGATACCACCTGCGTGGCTCTCTTCCGCGTTAAGAATAACGAAAAGTCGGCTTTCCTCTTTGACGGCACAGATACTGACGGGGTAAGCATCATGGCATGGACCACAACACCATGGACGCTCCCTTCAAATACCGCACTGGCTGTCGGCCCGGAGATTAAATATATACGTATACGCACATTTAATCCATATACATCCGAGCCAATCACCGTTGTTCTTGCCCGTGATCTTGCATCACAGTTCTTCCCCGAGGCTAACGAAGGACTGAGCCTTGAAGAGTTCAAACCAGGCGATAAGAAGATACCGTTTAAAGTTACCGGCAGTTTCAGCGGCAGGGATCTCCTTGGTGTTGAATACGAACAGCTCATCGACTGGGTCAACCCGGGCGAAGGCGCTTTCCGTGTTATCCCCGGTGATTTTGTCACCACCACTGATGGTACAGGTATAGTGCATATTGCACCTACCTTCGGTGCCGACGACTACCGTGCCGGCCTCCAGAACAATATCCCGCCACTGCTCGTGATGATGAGCGACGGCTTCAAGGGACCTCTTGTTGATAAGAAAGGAAGGATGGTTCCGGTTGAAGATATGGATCAGACATTTGTCAGATCAAATGTGAATCTTAACACCTACACTCCTTTTGCCGGCCGTTTTGTCAAGAACGATTACGACCCGAAGCTGACAGCCGACGATGCAACACTTGATGTTGACATTGCCGTTATGCTGAAGCAGGAAGGCAGGGTGTTTCGTATTGAAAAGCATGTGCATACCTATCCGCACTGCTGGCGCACCGACAAGCCGGTCCTTTACTACCCGCTTGACTCATGGTTCATACGTACAACCGCCGTGCGCGACCGCATGATTGAACTGAACAACACAATTAAGTGGAAGCCCGAAAGCACAGGTACCGGACGCTTTGGCAAATGGCTTGAGAACCTCGTTGACTGGAACCTGTCACGCTCACGCTACTGGGGAACACCCCTGCCAATATGGATGACCGAGGACCGCAAAGAGGAGATATGCATTGGCTCGGTGAAAGAACTGAGAGACGAGATTGAGAAGAGCGTTGCCGCCGGATTCATGAAATCAAACCCGCTGGCAAAGTTTGTCGAGGGCGATAACAGCCTTGAAAACTACTCTCTCTTCGACCTGCACCGTCCGTACGTTGACGATGTCATCCTTGTGAGCCCCACAGGAAAACCTATGAAGCGTGAGACTGACCTCATCGATGTATGGTTTGACTCGGGCGCCATGCCTTATGCCCAGGTACATTATCCCTTTGAGAATAAGGATGAGTTTGACAGGGTATTCCCTGCCGATTTCATTGCCGAAGGCGTTGACCAGACACGTGGCTGGTTCTTCACCCTCCATGCAATTGCCACAATGATATCTGACTCGGTATCATTCAGGAATATTATATCTAACGGTCTTGTGCTCGATAAAAACGGGAACAAGATGTCTAAGCGCCTCGGCAATGCTGTCGAACCGTTCAATGTCATTGAGGAGCATGGCTCCGACCCGCTGCGGTGGTATATGCTCACAAACGCCCAGCCATGGGATAACCTCCGTTTCGACATCTCAGGTGTTGACGAGGTAAAACGTAAATTCTTCGGTACCTTATATAATACATATTCGTTCTTCTCCCTTTACGCCAATGTGGACGGCTTCACAGGCAACGAGCCACAGGTGCCCATTGAAAACAGGCCTGAGATAGACCGCTGGATCATCTCCCTGCTTAACACCCTCGTTAAGGAGGTGACAGAACGTTTTGATGATTATGACATTACCCCGGCAGGGCGCGCAATATCAGAGTTTGTTACAGAGAACCTTTCAAACTGGTATGTGAGGCTCAACCGTAAACGTTACTGGGGAGGAGGGCTTGACCAGGATAAGCTGGCAGCTTATCAGACACTTTACACCTGTCTTGAGACGGTGAGCATACTCTCCGCACCAATCATCCCGTTCTTTGCCGATCGTATTTACACTGACCTCAACACTGCCAGGGGAGGCAGCAATGACTCATCAGTTCATCTTGCTCATTTCCCGTCGTGCGACAGGAAGCTGATAGACAAAGATCTTGAAGAGCGGATGGAGATAGCACAGAAGGTCTCGTCAATGATACTTGCATTGCGCCGTAAGGTAAACATCAGGGTTCGTCAGCCGCTGGCACGCATTATGGTGCCTCTCACTGACAGCAGCTTCAAGGCTAAGTTTGAAGCTGTCAGGGATCTGGTGCTGGCCGAGGTGAACGTGCGTGATGTTGAATATATAGATGACACATCAGGTCTGCTTGTGCGCAGGGTAAAACCCAACTTCAAGCTCCTTGGTCCGCGTTTTGGCAAAGCTATGAAGGATGCCGGCGCTGCCATTCAGGCCATGTCGCAGAAAGATATTGAGATGTTTGAAAAGGCCGGTGAATATCAGCTTGAGATAGATGGCACCTCATATAAGATCACCTCTGAGGATGTGGAGATCATTTCTGAAGATATACCCGGATGGCTGGTGTCAAACGAAGGACGTCTCACCGTGGCTCTTGACATCACTGTCACGCCTGAGCTTCTGCAGGAAGGCATTGCACGTGAGTTTGTGAACCGCATTCAGAACATCCGCAAGGATAGTGGCTATGAGGTTACAGATAAGATTGACGTGCTGATAGAAGATCTCGGCTTTGTTCATGATGCGGTTGAGAAGCACAGTGAGTATATTGCATCGCAGACGCTTGCCGGCAGCATCACCCTAACCTCCGATATCTCCGGTGCTGATGTAAAGGAGATAGACATAGAGGAGAAGATGGTGAAGGTGGTGATCAGGAAAAAATAACCCCTTTCCCCGGCCCTTTCCCCGGCGCGGGGAAAGGGTGCGTCGCTAAAATTTCGTGTTAAGGCAAAAAAAACCCCGGCTCTTTCAAGCCAGGGTTGTTCTTTTATTTGTAGTCTTTTAACTTTCGACTTTCGACTTTTAACTTTCGACTTTCAACTTTCAAGTTATTTCTGTTTCATCTTTGCTTCCATGCAAAGCGTTGCATGAGGTACGGCGCGCAGTCTCTCTTTTGAGATCAGTGTTCCTGTCTCACGGCAAATGCCATAGGTCTTGTTCTCAATGCGTACAAGTGCTGCCTGCAGATGTTGTATAAATTTGAGCTGCCTCTGTGCAAGCCTACCGGCTTCCTCTTTAGATAATGTGGTGGCGCCTTCCTCAAGCACCTTGAAGGTAGGAGAGGTATCCATGGTGTCATTATTGTCCTCATGGGTTATGCTTGCCTTTAGTACCTCGTAGTCTCTTCTGGCTTTTTCAAGCTTAGCCATAATGATTTGCCTGAATTCCTCAAGCTCCTCATCCGAATATCTGGTCTTTTCTGCCATGGCTGCGGGTTTTTAAATTTTGCCCAAAGATAGTATAAAAAAGAGAATATTATTACTTATGTTAATTAGTTCGACCTGGCATGCCTGAACAGTATATTCATCATGCTCATGAAGAAGTACTTAACGTCTGTTCTCACAGGGTGCTTGTCCCACTCGTCAAGATATTTTGATTCTGAGATCTGTATCTCGTCAAGGTTCTTTGGCATATCTGCATAAAAAGGTGGTATGAGACCGGGTTTATATTTTATCCTCCTGGCTCTCATATCATCAGAGTAGAGGTCGAAGTAATGTTTTGACAGGGGTCTTACCCCTATAAGTTTCAGGTCTCCCTTAAAGAGGTTGACTATCATAGGGAGTTCATCAAGCCATATCCTCCTGCACACTCTGCCCCAGGGTGTTATGCGGAAGTCGTGTTTCATCTTCCCTCCCTGTTGCAGGTCGTGCAGGGTATAGACATAGTCCTGGATGAATTCGGAATAGGGGTGCATGGTACGCAGCTTGAAGGCATTAAAAATCTCTCCTCCGCGGCCCACCCTGGGAAGGGCTATTATCATCCCGTATCCGCTGTTGTTTGATGGCAGAGGCTTCGAACGCCGTTTTGCTAGTATACACAGTATGTTACCTGCAAACTTCTCAGATCGTATCTCAAAGCCTGCCCGGCAGAGACGCCCCAGTGCCTCGGCACGCGACAGCGGCGGGTTGGCCCAGTTGGTCAAGACATTCCATATACCTCTTGTCCACCGCAGTCTCGGCACCACACGTTTCATTACAAAGTCAAACGGGGCAAAGAGATAATAGGAGCCGGGTACCATCTTGTTTTTAAGTCTTTTGCTGCGCTGATCAAGGGTCTCCACACTGCAAACAAATGAACCATAAGAAGAGAGCTTTGCATTTACTGCATCAAGAAAATCATCAAGCTTTTTGATTGAGTTCAGCCTTTTGAGGTTTATGATGCATGAATACTCCTCTTCGGGCAGAGAGAGGATGTTAAACACCTCGCCGGTTGATATGATATATAGCTTTGTATTATCTGAGCAGTTGATCATTGAGGCAATGGCCTCTGCTCTCTCCTCTGTTGTCCCTTTTCTCAGCTGTTCAACAAAATGAGGGTTGGGCGACACGTCAGACATCCCCGGCGGGTGAGTCCATTCCACAAGCTCCTTTTCTGTAAGCGGCGTGGCTTCCGGCTCCTGTACCGTCGCTTTCTGAAAAGAGAGGTACAGTGTGCCGACAATAAGCTCGAGCATCGTTGAGGTAAGCGCGGTACCCAGCACTACGGCCCTTGAGAAGGCATACTCCCTGATGGCATACATTATGAGGGCGGTGACAGAAATGGCAATGATATTGCTCGACAGGACACGGGCCAGCAATGTTCTCATGTTGATGATCCTCCCTGGCTCTATCTTACCATTGAGCATCGATATTATAACCCAGATGAAGGCAAGCAGAATAAAGAACGGGTAGTGAGTGCTTAAATATACTCTCATGCCCGCAGGCTTCATGATAGTCATCAGAAGGAAAGAGATGGCCAGGATAACCAGGTCTCCGACTATATTGTAAATTCTGACCTTATGTTTTGACATTTTCCCCTGAAATGAACTGCAAGGTACAAAATAATAGTTCACATTATTCAACGCAATTGAGGGGCTTAGTCGTTCAGTCATTCAGTCGTTCAGTCATTCAGTCATTCGATCATTCAGTTGACTGCAAGACTGCAAGACCGCATGACCGCAAGACCGCAAGACTGCAAGACTGCACGACCGCACGACCGCACGACCCTTACATTTGCCTTTAAACATTTGCCTTTAAACATTATCTTTGTATAAATGCCGTTCCAATGAAAAAACGACTGCCATTGCTGTCACTGTTGCTGATCCTCTCTCTGTATGGCACAGGGATGATTTTTGGTCAGACAGTCTATTCGCCCGTAAATGACTATGGCATAATCAGCTTCCTTGACGAGCTTGCCTCCGAAGGCATCATCACTGTTAATGATGCCGTAAAGCCATATTCACGGCAGCAGATAGCAGGTTACCTTATAGATGCGCATCTGTATACCGGCAGCCTGACACTGAGACAGCAGAAAGAGCTCTCTTTTTACACCCGCGATTACCGGCTCGAGGTGAGAGCCGTTGCAAAAGAGAAAGGGCTGGAGACACCCGAGAATCAGTTCAGGGAGCCCGCCGCATCACATTTCTCCCTGCTGATAAATCCTATGGCAGGCGTCTGGCACGATTCGTTATTCACTCTTACTGTAAGGCCCATTCTTGGATTCAGCAGCGGACACAACCAGGCCGGATACTGTACCACATGGCGTAACGGAGGAGAAATATTTGGCACTGTTGGCAAATTCGGCTTTTCTGCAGCCCTGCGCGACAACCACCAGGATCCTTTCCTGGGCGATACAATTTATCTGACCCAACAGTCGGGTGGCCATATTAAAAACCACACCGACTGGAGTGAGATGACAGGAGGAATAACATACACCTGGAAGTGGGGGAACATTGGATTTCTGAAAGATTCGCCTGTATGGGGTACCAGTTACGCCGGTTCCAATATTTTTTCAGGCAGGGCCCCGTCATTCATGCAGTTGCGTCTTAACGTAAAACCTGTCAACTGGCTTGAGATGACATGGTTCTTCGGATGGCTTAACTCAATGGTGGTCGACTCAACACGCTCATACTGGGTTAGTAATGCCTATGGCGATGTTTACCGTAAGGTTTATCATAAGAAATTTATCTCAGCTTCAATGTTCACCCTGACACCTTTTAAAGGTATCAGTGTCTCGGTCGGAAACAGCGTCATCTGGTCAGATGAGCGGCTGACAGCTGATTTCTTCATGCCCCTCTTCTTTTACAAGTCGGTTGATCATGGCGCCAACTCCGGCATAGACAACAGCAACTCACAGATGTTCATTGACCTGAGTGTACGGGCAATAAAGCACATGCATCTGTATGGCACCCTCTTCATTGATGAGATGGCGACATCGCGTTTTAAAAACAGCGACTATAACTTTTTCAGCTGGAAAGGAGGGATGAGAGCCGGGAATATTGCACCCCTGAGAAACCTCTGGTTTACTGCCGAGTGCACCTTCACCTATCCGCTTACATACCAGCATTATGTCCCGGTACTGACATTTGAAAACCAGGGATACAACCTTGGTCATTATCTCAGGGACAACAGCAGGGAATGGTATTTTGCACTTGACTACCGCCCGATACGGGCAATGAATGTAAGAGTGTTCCATCGCCGTGCAGAGCGTGGAACAGACTTCCAGTCGGTAGGCGGCACAAGAACCGGATTGCCGTATATCAATCCCGTGGTCTGGAAAAATTTATCGTCAGGCGTGGAGGTCTCGTGGCAGATTACAGGAGGCGTTTATATTACAGGCTCATACACTGACTCCGACGTCACAGGAGTACAGGAATGGACTCCGGGTTGGCTCTATGGCAGAAAGAAGACTCTGACGGCTGGGTTATCATGGGGCTTTTAGGTGTTTATTATGATTCTATTATTAAATTTGTTCTGAAAACAGGAGATGAACGGCGAAGAGGAAATGGGAAAACAGGAAGAAGCGGTCGTGGAGACATCCGTTAGTTCTGTGCGACGTAGCTGGTATGCTGTTTATACAAAATCGAGGGCAGAGAAGAAGGTCCTGCATCGCCTGGCAGAAGAAGGTCTTGAAGTCTTTCTCCCACTGCAGAAAACCATAAGGAAATGGTCTGACCGCAGGAAAGTGATAGACATGCCCATAATCAGTTCATACGTATTTGTAAAGATACGGAGAACCGATTTCTCAAGGGTGCTGAGATGTTCAGGAGTGGTTAAGTTTATTACTTTTGAAGGAGCCCCGGTAAAGATACCGGAAGAGCAGATAACAAACCTTAAGATACTTAGCAATAGCGATGCCGATGTACTTGTTTCACGTGAAGTCTTTCTCAAAGGCGACCTTGTTGAGGTCCTTTACGGATCCCTGGCAGGCCTCCGGGGCGAGCTTGTCAGACTTGGAAGCAGACGTAAGGTGGTGATGAGGATCATTGACTCTGACCTGAACCTTACAGTTGACATAAACACTATTGCAATTAAGAAACTAACCAGAGTAAAGAAAACAATAAAAGCCGGGGAGAAGAGTAACGGCAACAGCTCTCAAAAACAACAAAAATGATGAAAAGACCTATTATTCTTGCACTGAGTGTTTTTATTCTGGCAGGATGCACCAGCCAGAAAAATCTTTCATACCTCAATAACCTTCCTGAGACAGGAGGGGAGAGCTATTTTACTATGGATGTGCCATATTACAAAGTGCAGCCCAGAGATATCTTTTATGTTTCAGTGAAAACCCAGACCCAGGATGGCGGCCTGACAGACATACTTACCGGACAAAACCCCAGCGTGTCTAATCAGGTTCAGGGTGAAGCCTCACAGTATGTTGCCGGATACAGTGTCGATCCTGAAGGGATGCTGACACTTCCCCTTTTCGGAAAAACGCCCGTAAACGGCAAAACAATTTATGAGGTGCGCGACCTGATACAGGCAAAGGCCGACTCACTCTTCCGCCACGCATACGTTGAGGTGAGGCTGCTGAGCTATAAATTTACAGTCATTGGCGAGGTAAAAGTACCGGGGAGCTATTTTAACTACAGCGATCAGCTTACAGTATTCGAGGCATTAGGACGCGCAGGAGGCGTCAGCGACTTCGGAAGCCGCAAAAATGTTCTTGTTGTCAGACCGACAGGTAAACAGACAGTGACTTACAAACTCGACCTTCAGGATAAAAAGATACTTGAGTCACCGGCATATTTTATTTCTCCTAATGATGTGATAATAGTTCAGGAAACAGGAAGAAAAGTGTTTAACCTTAACCTGCCGGTATACTCCATCATAATTTCTTCAGTAACAGGCGTCATAACAACAACCGTTCTTCTTATAAACTTCCTTAAATAAGAGACTTCTTCAGGCGGCATGATTTTAAAACGGTAAGTAAAACGAGCAAATGATGGACACCCAGGAAAGACCCGATCTGAAACCAGAGAACGAAACAATTGACTTTCACAGGTATCTCTCGCTCTTTGTAAGTAACTGGTATTGGTTTGCCGGAGCTCTTTTCATTGCCGTAACCATCGCATACGGTATTAACCGGTATGCCGAAGAAGAGTATATTGTTCAGAGTTCAATTCTTATTAAAGATGAACAATATGGAGGCGGTTTTGCCGAGATTGACAAGATAATTCCGGGCGGAGATATTTTCAGATCAACGCAAAATCTTGAGAATGAGATAGGCATTCTCCAGTCGTTCAACCTGAATTACAGGGTAATGAATTCTCTTCCTGAGTTTCACGTTGTATATGTGGGTGTGGGACGCCGAGGTATTGCCGAGAGCAGGCTTTATAAAAACTGCCCGTTCATGGTCAGGTATGACACTCTTCAGACACAGCCTACAGGCACGCAGTTGAATGTCAAGATACTTTCAGACAACAGGTATCTTCTGTCAACTGAGGATCATGAATTTGAAAAGGAGTTTTCATTTGGGGAACCTGTCAATGTATATGGTCTGAAGTTTACAATTGAACAGCGTGACAAGACAAAGCCTGTTTACAGGCCCGGTGAGTCAAACAAATACTATTTTTATTTTATAAGCCCGTTTAAGCTTGCAAACATTTACAGGAACAAGTTAAGCGTTACTCCCATTAAGGAGAATGCTACGCTGGTCACTCTCTCGGTCCCGGGGCCCTCGCCACAGCAGGAAGCCGATTATCTTAATAAGCTGATGGAGCTTTACAACCAGCAGGGACTGGAGTATAAAAATGAAACGGCAAGAAAGACAATTGAGTTTATTGATGAACAGCTGATACTGATATCTGACTCTCTCAGTGTGGCAGAGAATGACATGGAGAATTTCAGGCGTGACAACCAGTTTGTTGATCTCACCCTTGAGGGATCCATGGCTCTGCAGGAATATGAAAAATATGCTAACGACAAGGCTGACCTCAGTCTGCAGCTGCAGTATTTCCAGTATCTGCTTACTTATGTTGAGACTCAGAATCAAAGCGGCAGTATTGTCAGTCCGAGTGTCCTGGGCGGTAATGTTGACCCTGTACTGGTATCACTTGTCGGTGAGCTTTCTGACCTTCAGCAGAAACGTAAGGAGGTTGATTTCATGGTCAAAGAAGATGTTCCTGCTGTCCGTCTGATGGATGACCGTATCAACCAGGTCAGGGCCTCCATTAAAGACAATGTAAGCAATAGTATAAACCAGCTAAGGATATCGATCAGTAGCCTGAATGACCGGATTAGTGAGGTACAGAGGCAGATGGGTAAGCTGCCAGGAACAGAGAGGCGGCTGATACAGATACAGAGGGCCTTTGATCTTAACAATACTGTCTACACCTTCCTGCTTGAAAAACGGTCGGAGGCCGGCATTGCAAAGGCATCGCGTGTGTCGGATAACCGCACCATAGACACTGCCGACCCGCAGAACGCGCTGAGGATCAAACCAAAGATCCGTAAAAACTATATGCTGTCATTCATGCTTGGGATCATTCTTCCTGCGGTGGCCATAGTGCTTATTGATCTGCTCAACGACAAGATAATTGATAAGAAAGATATAGATAAGATCACCCGTGCTCCAATCCTTGGTTATATAAGCCATAGCAACTACAGCACCGAGATACCTGTGATTGAGAAGCCGGGCAGCACGCTCTCTGAGAGTTTCCGCAGCATACGAACGTCGCTGCGCTATTTTATTACTGAAGATAAACCTGTTGTCATAGGTATAAGCTCAACAATCAGCGGCGAGGGTAAAACCTTCGTGGCGGTCAATCTTGCTGCCATCATATCGATGCTTGGCAAAAAGACCCTGCTTGTCGGGCTCGATCTGCGTAAGCCACGTATTCATCGTATCCTCGGACTTGAGAATAAGGTTGGCATGAGCACCTACCTGAGCAATAACAGCACTATCGGAGAAGTTCTGCAGGCCACTCATATAGAGAACCTGTGGTTTGCTGCATCAGGGCCTATCCCGCCAAACCCTGCCGAGCTTATTGAACGTCAGACCATGTCAAAGTTCATTGAGGAAGCAAAGGAACAGTTTGATTATATAATTCTTGACACTCCGCCAGTGGCCATTGTCACTGATGCCCTTCTGTTGTCACCACATTCCGATATAATGCTTTTTGTTGTGCGCCAGCGTTACTCCTCGCGTAACACACTCCATCTTATTGAAGAGATATACCGGAATAAGGAGATGAGTAATGCTGGTATTATTGTAAACGATATTTCAATGTCAGGCTATTACGGTTACGGCCTTCGCTATGGTTACACCATGGGTTACTCGTACGGCTACAACTATGGTTATAAGTACTATGGGCAGGCATACTACGGACGCAAGAGCGATCAGGGAGGAGAGTATTATACGGATGATTAGGAAGGACAAAGAGCAGAGGCTGAAAGAAATAGGGGAAAGTTAAAAGCTGTCAGGGAAACACGTTGCCTGGATTTCCCCTCCTTTGAAAGAGCCTATCCCGATTCATCGGGAAGGGGTGCCCGAGAGCAGCGAGGGCGGGGTGGTATGATCTGAACCATGTATGCTAAAAATTACTAATTTTACCCCGTGAAAGGCTCTTTTGACTTATAAAGTTCTTAAAATAAATATCTTTGCACTTTATAAAAAGAATTTACTGAGGTTTGAGGATAAAGAAATATACGATTAGTATGAGAAAGATTATATTTTTTGCAATTGCATGCCTTGTTTTAGCACCACGTGTAGATGCACAAACCAGTAATCTCGTACCGCGGTCACCCGCCATCCGGCACGACTGGATAATGGGGATTGTCAATATACCTGAAGTAGGTGTTGGAATGGGTATGTCATTTCCCAAGACATTAGACAAGTACAATTTCTACTCCATTACCAATGTGACAGGATATCAGTTTACGCGTAATATTAAAGTCGGGATTGGTTACGGAGCCCAGGTGCATGGCAGCGATGTGCTTATACCTTTATACGGTGACCTCAGGGTGAGTCCCAATGCCCAGGGTGTAGTACCTTTTCTTGCTGCTGCAGGTGGAGCAGAGCTTGCGCCTTCAGATATTAACAATAACTCACGGGTATTCATCTCAGGAATGGTTGGCGTTCGTATCGTCACCACACAAAAGATATGCACTGACATCTCAATGGGGATGTATGTCAAGGCAGGAGGTCCGGAGACAAAAACGACGTTCCTGGTTCTTAAGCTTGGCATTGAGTTTAAGAACAAGCGGAATGATGCGCTGAAGTAGGGTTAAAGGGTTTAGACTATTGAGGTTATCTATGGATTAGAGTTTGTGGTTTCAATGAGCTGTTAAGGGTTTAGGCTATTGAGGTTATCTATGGCTGAGTGTTTGTGGTTTCAATTAGCTGTTAAGGGTTTAGGCTATTGTGGTTGTCTATAGTTGAGAGTTTGTGGTTTCAATCAGCTGTTAAGGGTTTAGGCTATTCAGGTTTTCTATGGCTGAGGGTTGGTGGTTTCAATTAGCTGTTAAGGGTTTAGGCTATTCAGGTTTTCTATGGCTGAGGGTTGGTGGTTTCAATTAGCTGTTAAGGGTTTAGGCTATTGAGGTTGTCTATAGCTGAGAGTTTGTGGTTTCAATCAGCTGTTAAGGGTTTAGGCTATTCAGGGTTTCTATGGCTGAGGGTTGGTGGTTTCAATTAGCTGTTTAGGGTTTAGGCAGATAGATTGATAAAGACTTTAATTTCAATTATTCGATTGGCTGTTCAGAGATCCATAATTTTTAAATTAACCCCGAACTGCCGCCTGAAATCTCAAATCGTCAAGTTATACACAATGTTGATGGTGTAACCCTGAACAGCCGCTCGACAGCTCCAATTATAAATTCATCCGCAACCTCAGTGGTGTAAACCCCAAACTGCCGTCTGAAATCTCAAATCATCAAATTTTACACAATGTTGATGGTGTAACCCTGAACAGTCTCCCGACAGCTCCAATTATAAATTCATCCGCAACCTCAGTGGTGTAAACCCCAAACTGCCTCCTGAAATCTCAAATCATCAAGTTAAACACAATGTTGATGGTGTAACCCTGAACAGCCGCTCGACAGCTCCAATTATAAATTCATCCGCAACCTCAGTGGTGTAAACCCCAAACT
>JGI20214J51088_10000247_pt1 | contig 38960 bp, 39 predicted proteins | sample WetSurMetagenome_FD_51088 | JGI IMG/M metagenome (IMG submission 51088) | reverse complement strand
AGGCATCGCTGGCGCGCGCGCTGGACGCGGCCAAGGCCGGGGTTGCCAAAGCCGAGGCGGATCTCGAACTCGCGCGCAGCAAGCAACGCCGCGACGCCGAACTGCTCCACCAGGGATTCGTCTCGGTGGCCGTGCTCGATGCGTCGGACGCCGCGCTGCGCGCCGCCCGCGCCGGCCTGGACAGCGCGCGCGCCACTCAGGCGGCGCGCGCGGCTGACCTGCTGGCCCAGGCTCAGGAGCTGCGCTACGCCGACACGCAGTTGTCGTTTACGCAGATCACCGCGCCGATGGACGGCGTGATCGTCGCCCGCCTCGTCGAGGCCGGCAGCACGGTCGTGCCTGGCAGCCCGCTGCTGCGCATGGTCGACCCGGCGTCGCTCTGGGTCGCGACGGAAGTCGACGAGTCGATCGTCGGCCGGGTCCGCGTCGGGCAGCCCGCACGCATCCGGCTGCGCACCGGCGAGACGCTTGCCGGCAAGGTGGCGCGCATCGCGCACGAGTCCGACGCGGCGACGCGCGAGCTCGAGGTCGACGTCGCGTTCGACACGCCGCCGGCGCGCTTCGCGATCGACCAGGAAGCCGAGGTGACCATCGTTGCCGGCCGGGTGTCCGGCATTGTCGTGCCGACAAGCGCGCTCACACGCGACCGCCGAGGCCGGCAGGGGGTGCTCATCGTCGACGGCGCGCGCACCGCGTTCCGGCCCGTGCAGACCGGTGTCGGCGACGACGGTCAGGTGATCGTGCGCGCGGGGCTGGCCGCCGGCGAGCGCGTCGTCGCGCCGGCCGCGGGGGTGAAGGCCGACGTGCGCGTGACGGTGCGCGTCGCGGCCGGCCGCTGAGCAAGGCCGGGTCGTCCTCGTGGATCTCGCGCTCAAAGACATCCGCCGGCATCTCGGCAAGTTCATCGCGACGATCGCTGGGGTCGCGATGCTGCTCGCGATCGTGCTCGTGATGAACGGCATCTATCAGGGCAACGTCGCCGACGGCGTCTGGCTGATCGACAACACCCGGGCCGACCTGTGGGTGGTCGAACGAGCCCGCGGCGGCCCGTTCAACGAGAGCTCGCGCATCCCGAGCGACGCCTGGAAGAGCGTCGCCGCGACCCCGGGCGTCGCGCGCGCCAGCCCGCTCGTGATCTACGGCGGACAGCGCGACATCGGCGGCCGCAGCCAACAGCTTACGTTCATCGGCTACGACGTGTTCGGCGGGCTGGGCGGGCCCGGCCGCATCGTCCAGGGGCGCAGCATTGAGGCGCCGCATTACGAGATGGTGGCCGACGGCAAGCTCGGCCTGGCGCTGGGCGACGTGGTGAGCTTCGGCACCCACGCCTACACGGTGGTCGGACTCACGCAAGGCGCGGTCGATTCCGGCGGCAGTCCGCTCATCTACCTGTCGTTGCCCGACTCGCAGGAGGTGCAGTTCCAACAGGACAACCGCGCACTTGTCGCGGCGCGCGCGGCGAACCTGAATCGGCTCGAGCGCGCCGGTTACGGCGCCGAACAGGCGGCCCGGTTGCTGCCGTTGCTGTCGTCCACCGGTGACAGCGTCAATGCGGTGCTGGTCCGGCTGGCGCCGGGCGCCGACGGCGCCGCGGTCGCACGGCATGTGCGCGACTGGCTGTACTTCAACGTCTTCACCACGGACGAAGAACGCAGCCTGATGCTTGAAGGCAAGCTGAGCAAGATGTCGGCCGTGCTCGGGTTGTTCCGCACGCTGCTGGTCATCGTCGCGATCGTCATCATCGCGCTCATCGTCTACGTGCTGACGATCGAGAAGATCCGATCCATCGCCACGCTCAAGCTGATCGGCGCGCCCAACTGGGTCATCGTGCGCCTGATCCTGGAGCAATCGCTGGCGCTGACGCTGGCCAGCTTCGCGCTCGCCTACGGCTTGCGCGCGCTGATCGCGCCGAACTTTCCGCGCACGCTGGCCTTCGTGGCGCAGGACACCGCGATCACCTTTGCGGTGATGCTGGTCGGCGGCGTCGTCGCCAGCTTGATGGCGATCTGGCATGCGCTGCGCACGCCGCCGCAACTGGCACTGGGCGGCTGAGATGGCCGTCGTCGAAGTCGAGAACGTCTCCAAGACCTTCGGCAGCGGCGAGCTTGCCGTGCAGGCGCTCAAGCCCTGCTCGTTCGTCGTCCAGGAAGGCGAGCTCGCGGCGCTGATCGGGCCCAGCGGCTCCGGCAAGAGCACCCTGCTGCTGTCGATCAGCCTGATTCTCGAGCCGACGGCCGGGCGCATCGTGATCAACGGCCAGAAGGTCTACGACGACGGCTGGACCGGCGTCGACGAGCGCGCCTTCCGGCGCCGCAACATCGGCTTCATCTTCCAGCAGCACAATCTGATCCCGTTCCTCACCGCGCAGGAGAACGTGGCGCTGGCGATGCAGCTCAACGGCGCCAACCGGCGCGACGCCGGCCGGCGCGCGCGGGAGCTGCTGGGCTACCTCGAGATCGCGCACCGCGCCGATTCGCTGCCCGCGAACCTTTCCGGCGGCGAACAGCAGCGCGTCGCGATCGGCCGCGCGCTCGCGAACGAGCCGCCGCTGATCCTGGCCGACGAGCCGACCGCGGCGCTTGACACCGAGCGCGGTGGCAAGGTGATGGCGCTGCTGCGCCGGATCGCGCGCGAGCGGCGCTCGGCCGTCATCACCGTCACCCACGACCACCGGATGATCGAGGGCTTCGACACCGTCTACCAGCTCGAGGACGGCCGGCTGACGCGGATGCTGTCGCCGGCCTGAGCCGCACCGTCGCGCGCGCGGCGCGATCGATCAGCGCTTGCGCGCGACCAATCCGATCAGCGCCGAGCGGCCGTGATGCTGGTGGCCCTCGCTCAGCTCGGCCTCGTAGTCGCGCAGATCGACGATCTCGAGCGCCGCGAACGCGCTGCGCAGCAGCGCCTCGGTGTACAGGTGCGAGACGATGCCCGGTCCGCCGGTCTTGTAGTCGAGTTGCCTGGGCGTGTAGCCCTGCAGCACGAGCAGGCCGCCGGGCCTGAGTGCGCGCACCATGTTCGCGAACAGGCGCTCGCGCATCGCCGGGTCGGCGAACTGGACGAAGATCGCGGCCACCGTGTCGTAGGCGCCTTCGGGCCAGGCCCAGGTGTCGCAGTCGCTGACGCTGTAGTTCACCGTGACGCCGGCCGCGGTGGCCAGTGCCCTGGCCTTGGCCACGCCGCGCTCGGCGATGTCGAAGGCATCGACGCGGTGGCCCTGGCCGGCGAGCCAGACACTGTTGCGGCCTTCGCCGTCGGCGACGCAGAGCACGCGACCGGCAGGCGCGAGCAGCGCGGCCTCTTCGCGCAGATAGGCGTTCGGTTCGCGGCCGAAAAGGAATTCGTCGCCCTCGAAGCGCTTGTTCCAGGTCGCGGCGGCGTCGGAGAAGGAATTGCCTGTCATGTCGATAAGGGAGTTGATTGGCTCATTGGGCCACAAGCCGCCGCGGCCGCGAGAATCGAGGTCTTCAGGAGACGCCGAACATGATCTTCCGCCAGCTCTTCGAGCCGCTGTCCTGCACCTACACCTACCTCGTCGGTTGCGAGGCCACTGGCCAGGCGCTGCTGATCGACCCGGTCGTCAACAGCATCGACCGTGACCTGGCCGAGCTGCAGCGCCAGGGTCTGACGCTCGCGTTCACGCTGGACACGCACATCCACGCCGATCACATCACCGGTGCACTGCACCTGCGCCAGCGCGTGGGCAGCCGGATCGCCGCGCCGGCGATGGACCACCTTGCCTGCGTCGACATCGGCGTCCTCGAGGGCCAACCGCTGACGCTGGGCAGCCTGACGCTGGAGCCGCTGCACACACCCGGCCACACCGATGCGCACCACGCCTACCGGCTCGGCGATCGCATCTTCACCGGCGACGCGCTGCTGATCGACGGCTGCGGCCGCACCGACTTCCAGAACGGCAGCGCGCGCGACCTGTACCGCAGCATCAACGACAAGCTTTTCACGCTGCCCGACGAACTACTTGTCTATCCCGGGCACGACTATGGCGGACGCCGCGTGTCGTCGATCGGTCAGGAAAAGGCGCGCAATCCGCGCCTCGGCCAGGGGCGCACGCTGGACGAGTTCGAGCGCCTGATGGCCGGATTGAACCTGCCCTACCCAAAGTTCATCGACCATGCCGTACCGGGCAATCGGCAGTGCGGCGTCTGTCCGACCGACCTGCCCGAGCAACTTCGGGCCTACTGCGAGCGAATGAGCGACAGCCCGCAGGGCTGAGCGCGAATGACCGGGCACGCAGCGCCCGGCCGCAGCCGGCTTTGCGACGCGCCGCCCGCCCCGCGCCCGGACCCCCAAGCCCTTCAGGCGGCGAAATCCTTGAGATCCTTGCCCGCGGCCAGGGCATCGCGCAGCCACTTCGGCCGCGGTCCGCGGCCACCCCAGGTATTGCCGGTCTCGTCGCGAAACTTCGGCGCGCTCGTCCGCTTCGCGGCACCGGGCCTGGCCTTGCCGGCCGGACCGCGCCGCCGGACGAGTGGCTTGCCGTGCGTTGCGGCGCCGAATCCCAGGTCGCTTGCGGTCAGGCCATAGGCCTGGATGGCCTCCTTGATCCGTCCGACCACCCCCTGAACTTCCTTCTGGTGCAGGCGCTCGGCCTCTCGCTGCAGGTTCTGGATCTGCTTCTGGATCTGCGTATAGCTCTTGGTCATTGCGTCGGATGTAAATGAATTAGGGGAAGTCTGCGCAGCCGATGCCGCGGTACGGCGGGCCAAATGAATTATGACTGCGGCCGGGTGAATCGACGCCCATTCGGATCACATCTGGTCGAATTGATTCTGCGCGCCGTGGCGGGCTGGCCATCGCCTTGCGCGCCAATACCTGCTCGCGAGCTGAGCGCAGGAGCAAGCCGTCACCCACGCGACTCCCGCGCCGCTCGTCGAGCGTACCTGCGACGCGCAGGTGCCGCCAGCCGGCGCATGCGGGTGTCGCAGAGCAGGGCAGGTCGAAATAGCCTTGGATGACATCGCCGTTCGCAACGGGCCCGGCCCGGTTCGGCGTACTCCTGGCCCTTGGCGAGCATCACGTCGATGGGCCGGCGACATTGCGCGCTGCGGCCGCCACGGCCTTGGACTTGTCCCCGGGCAAGCACCTCCGCCGGCGGTACGCACCGCGCGCCGACCGACTCGTGCACGACAGGCCGTCACATTCGCTTCTTCGCGAGCCTCTCGTAGATTTCGGGAATGAACATCAGCGCGGCAGTGCCGTAGTGCTTGTGATGCGCGGCCATCATTTCAACTCTCACGAGCACGGGGTCCGTCGCTGCCGGTGGATTTGCTTCGTCGATGTCCGGGGCCGCGAACACAAAGAGTCCACGCCAACCGTGCACGCCGTCGAACGGCCCCGCCAGGATCAGCTTGCCCTTATCGCTGAGGCGCTTCGTGTAGGCAAAGTGACCACGGAACATCTCGTCCCGATCGGACCCCGGGGCAATCCAGTTCGGGCCGGTCTTCAGTACCACCAGCACGTAGCTGCGCATCCCGTAGTCATCGGCGCCCAGCCGTGCCGCGAGCGCGGCGTCGTTACCCGGGGGCGTTGTTGCCTGCGCCATCGAGGGTGGCGCGGCCGCGAGCGCGGGTGCGGCAGGTACGGCAGCGAGGATCCTCTTCGTCGCTGGCTCCTCGGCCTCGGCGGAACGTCCTCCGGCTCGGCATGGCCATTTGGGGTGCCGATCCTTCGGTCGACGCCACGGACTTGGTGCGGCACACGCGCAATGGCCTGACTTGCGGCGCCCGGTCAAGTCACAGCGCGCGCCTTGGGCCGATATTCTCGATGGGCCGATCGACGCTTGCCGCGCTTCCACCCGCTGCGCGTCGGCAGTTCCCTCGGCGACTGGCGCTGCGCTCCGGGCTGGGCCGGCGGTGCCGGCGCTAGACTGAATGCCAATGGATCGCTTCCTTGCCATTGATGCCTTCGTGCGCGTCGCCGAGACCAAGAGCTTCGCCGAAGCCGCGCGCCAGATGCGCGTCTCGCGCTCGGTCGTCACGACGCGTATCCAGCAGCTCGAGGCTTTCGTCGGCGCGCCGTTGTTCCACCGCAATACGCGCAGCGTACGGCTGTCTGAACTCGGCCAGGGGTTTCTGCGTGATTGCGTCGAACTGGTGGGCCGCACGAACGAGGTGGTCGACCAAATGCGCGAGGTCACGACCTCACCGTCGGGACGATTGCGCGTGCATGCGCTGCCGGGCTTCGTGCTCGGCCACCTGGCGCGGTTGTTGCGGCACTTTCAGGAGCGCTACCCCCAGATCGTGCTCGACATGGTGGTCAACGACTCGGCGATCGACCCTGTGAAGGAGGGTTTCGACTGCGCGCTGCAGATATTTCCGCCGGGTTCGGAGGAACTGGTTTCGCACAAGCTGTTCCCGGTCCGCCGGGTCTTCTGCGCCACGCCCGGCTATGTGCACCGCCACGGCCTTCCCCGGCACCCGCGCGATCTCGCAGGGCATCGCCTGGGCTGGTACTCAGGCTATCCGACACGCGAGCGCCTGGCCTTCCACGGCCCGAGCGAAATCGTCCAGCTCGAGATCAAGCCGGCGCTGCTGACGAACAGCGTCCACCTGCTGCAGGAGTACGCCATGGAGGACGCCGCCATCGTCTGCATCCCCACGCTTGTGGCCGCCGACGCCTTGCTCGAAGGCAGCCTGCAACTCGTGCTCGCCGACCATCAGCTCAGTTCGTTCTCGCTCTCCGTCTTTTACCCGGCGACCGTCCGCAGCGCGCTCAAGCTCAAGCTCTTTCTTGACTTGCTCAAGCAGAGCTTCGCGGGCACGCCGCCTTGGGATCAGGCCTTGATCGAGCGCGGCCTGCTGTCCGCCAAACTCATCGAATAGTCGGGCAGACACCCGTCCAATACGGGTAAACCCGTCTGATTGTTCTTGAAGTCCGAATAATCAGATTGGCATCCGCTGCCTACTCACGGCCCAGACCGGTCCCTAGACTGTCTCCATTCCCCAGTCGCATGCGAGGAGAACGGCATGACATCCACGGCATACCAGACGAAGTTCGGATCGCTCGAACACTTCGAGAAGGGCGGCGTCCAACCCATCGATGACGACGTAAAGAACTACGCCTTCTCGAACTGCTTTGAGGTCGCTTCCCGGGCCAAGGCTTACGAGCGCGTGGTGGTCGGACAGAACCAGATCTACGTGTTGGAGGCCGTGCGCGCCGAGGGCGCCTCGCCCTGGTTCACCTGCGCGCACGACGAGTTTGCGTTGTGCATGGATGGTGAGGTCGAAATTCATTTCATCAAGCTGGGCGTCGAGCAGACCGTGCCTGACCCGGATCACAACGGCGGCGTTCTCGTCAAAGGCGCACCCGCGGGCACGAAGATGGGCTGGCTGAAGATCCGCCGTGGCCATCAGGCCCTGCTGCCCAAGAACAGCGCCTATCAGTTCCGCAGCGCAAAGCCAGGCGTCGTGATCCTGCAGACCTGCAAGGGCGACCTCAGCGTTGAGCGCTGGGCCGATATCTGCCAGACCGCCTGAACAGGAGATCCGCATGAGCGCAGTCATTGCTTCCAAGCCCGACGCGACGATGGGCTACAAGGCCTTCAACCTCGGCAGTTTCAATTTCCGCCGTGACGAGTACTTCGCCCACATCACCTGGACGACGACGGACGGCCGGCCGCTGAGCCACACGATGGACATCGGCAACTTCCTGCGCGCGCTGATGCGCGATGTGGCCTGGGGCTTCTTCTACGGCGGGGTCAACTTCGACCATGTGTTCGGCACGACAAACCACTACAAGACGGTGGACATGTATGCCGGTACCTACAACGCCACGATGAAGGCGGCACGGGTCGACAGGCTGGAGAACTTCCCGACCGACGAGATCGCGGCCACGTTTGCCGCCATGCTCGACGACTGGACGAACGAGACCTTCGACCCGTTTGCGGCNCCGCAGGAGACCGGCTCGCCCTACGGTCGCAAGAACGGCAACAACCTNGCCAAGATCACGCGGGCACGCGAACTGGCCAAGCGCTGCGTCGGCCTGAAGGACGACCTGGCACTGCGTACCGACGCACGCGGCGCCCCGGTGAACCGCGCCTTTGCGGACGTGCCGCAGGACCAGCCGGAACTGCACCCCGAACCGGGCTTCGAGAACGAGGTGCACGCCTTCAACCTGTTCGCCTTCCTGTCGCGCAGCCAGGTGACCTGGAACCCGAGCTTTACCAGCGTCGTCAAGTACAGCTTCATGTGCCCGACGACCGAAGAGCACATCCTGCCGATCATCCACGCCAATGACCGCGTCGAGTGGTTCTTCCAGATGACCGATGAGATCCATTGGGACTGTGCCGACAAGACCACAGGCAAGCCCTTGGCGCGCGTCATCATGAAGGCCGGCGACATGGCCGCGATGCCGGCCTACTGCCGCCACCAGGGCTACAGCCCGAAGCGCTCGATGCTGCTGGTGTGGGAGAACGGCAGTCCGAATCTCGTCTACGAGATCCAGAAGGGCGAGGCGCCCGAGATCCCGGTGCGTTTTTGACCCTCTCCGACGCGGCCCTCGGCCGCCCCTCCCCCAGGGCGCCACGCCAGCGGTCCGGCGAAGCCGGTTCCGCGGCGTCCGCTTGATGTGCTGCCCAGCGATGCGAAGGGTTTCATGAATCTTGCTCACATCCAGGCCGCGGCGGGGCTGAACTCGCCCATTCGCCACCAACTGTTCATCGGCGGCAGGTTCGTCGATGCGGCCGACGGCCGAACCCTGGCGACGCTGAACCCGCACGACAACAGCGTCATCGCCGAGGTGGCGATGGCTGGTGTGGCCGATGTCGAACGCGCCGTCGACGCCGCCGAAGCGGCCTTCCCGGCCTGGGCGCGCATGGCCGCGGCCGACCGCGGTCGCATCCTGCTCAGGCTCGCGGAGCTGATCGAGAGCCAAACGGAAGAACTGGCGCGGCTGGAGTCGCTGGACACCGGGCATCCGCTGAAGGACTGCCGCTTCCTCGACGTGCCGCGCACCGCAGGCTGCTTTCGCTATTTCGGCGGCATGGCCGACAAGTTCCAGGGCGACGTGGTACCGGTCGAGGCCGGCTTCCTGAACTACCTGCTGCGCGAGCCAGTGGGCGTGGTCGGCCAGATCGTGCCGTGGAACTTCCCGCTCATGTTCACTTCGTGGAAGATGGCGCCGGCGCTCGCGGCTGGCAACACGGTCGTGATGAAGCCGGCCGAGATCACACCGCTGACGGCGCTGAAGATCGCCGAACTGATGAGCGAAGCGGGCATGCCCGACGGTGTCGTCAACATCGTGCCGGGCATGGGCGCGATCGCCGGGCAGGCGATCGCCGACCACCCGCGCATCGCCAAGATTGCCTTCACCGGCAGTACCGCCACTGGCCGGCGCATCGTGCAGGCCAGTGCAGGCAACCTTAAGAAGGTGCAGCTCGAGCTCGGCGGCAAGGGCGCCAACATCGTCTTCGACGATGCCAACCTGATCGCGGCGGTGAACGGCAGCGCCTGGGCCATCTTCCACAATCAGGGTCAGGCCTGCATCGCCGGCAGCCGTCTGATGCTGCACGAGCGCATCGCGGACGAGTTCCTGGAGCGCTTCGCCAAGCTCGCTCGCAGCATCCGCCTCGGCAATCCGCTCGACCCGAGCACCGAGATGGGGCCGTTGACGAGCGGCCAGCACCGCGACCGCGTGCTGTCCTACGTCGACGTGGCCCGGTCCGAAGGCGGCGAATTGATCGCCGGCGGCAGGTCACCCGCGGACCCGGCACTGAGCCGCGGCTGCTATGTCGAGCCGACCATCGTGCGCGCCCGCTCCGCGCAGGATCGCATCGCGCAGGAAGAGGTCTTCGGCCCGTTCGTGACTGTGCTGACCTTCAAGGACGACGACGAGGCGCTGCGCATCGCCAACGGCACCGACTACGGCCTGGGCAGCGGGCTGTGGACCGGAAACCTGCAGCGCGCGCACAGGTTTGCCCGCGAGATGCATGCCGGCATGGTCTGGATCAATTCGTACAAGCGCGTGAACCCCGGTTCGCCCTTCGGCGGCGTCGGCCAGAGCGGCTACGGGCGGGAGATGGGCTTCGATGCGATGCGCGAGTACACGCAGGTCAAGAGCGTGTGGGTCAACGTCGACGCGCAGATTCCGCCCTGGTATCCGCGATGACACCCTTCGTCTACACGGCGAACCCGTCGCGCGTGGTCTTCGGGTCCGGGTCGCTGGCNCAGCTCGGAGCCGAGATCGNACGGCTGGGCGCGCGGCGCGCGCTCGTATTGTCGACGCCCGACCAGGTGGACAGCGCCCGGCGCGTGGCAGAGATGCTGGGCGACAAGGCCGCCGGCGTGTTCGCCCAGGCCGTAATGCACGTGCCGGTCGAGCTGGCGCGTGCGGCGCGCGCCGAAGCCGCGCGGCTGGGCGCCGACTGCGCGGTGGCGATCGGCGGCGGCTCGACCACCGGCCTGGGCAAGGCCATCGCACTCGAATCCGGCCTGCCGATCCTGGCCATTCCCACGACCTACGCCGGCAGCGAGATGACGCCGATCTGGGGGCTTACCGAAGGCGGTGTCAAGAAGACCGGGCGCGACCCGAAGGTCTTGCCGGCCACGGTCATCTACGACCCCGANCTCAGCGCCNCGCTCCCGTTGGGCTTGTCCGTGACGAGCGCCATGAACGCCATCGCCCACGCGGCCGAGGGCCTGTACGCGCACGACGGAAACCCGGTCACCGCGCTGATGGCTGAAGAGGGCATTCGTGCGCTGGCGTCGGCGCTGCCGATCCTGGTGGCGCAGCCGAGAGACGTATCGGCGCGCGCGGATGCGCTGTACGGTGCCTGGCTCTGCGGCAGCGTGCTCGGCGCCGTGGCGATGGGCCTGCACCACAAGCTCTGCCACACGCTGGGCGGCAGCTTCGAGCTGCCGCATGCCGAGGTGCACTGCGTGATCCTGCCGCATGCGCTGGCGTACAACGCGCCGATGGCGCCCGTCGCGATGGCTCGCATCGCACGCGCGCTAGGCAACGAAGCGTTCGATGCGCCGACGGCTCTGCAAGACCTGGCACATCGCAGTGGAGCGCCCACTTCGCTGGCCGCCATCGGCATGCCCGCCGAAGGCCTGGACCGCGCCGCCCTGTTGGCCACCACTGCNCCCTATCCCAACCCGCGGCCGCTGGACCGCGCCGCCCTGCGTTCGCTGCTGCAACGGGCTTTCGACGGACATCCACCACAACACTGAGACCGGAGACATCGATGACTTTCAATCGCCGCCATTTCGTCCAGGGCACGACCGCCTTGGCCGCCGCTTCCGCCACCCCGCTGCTGTGGGCTGCCGATACGCTGAAGATAGGCTACGTCTCGCCGCAGACCGGTCCGCTCGCGCCCTTCGGTGAGGCCGACAAATGGGTCATCGACCAGATGCACAGCGCATTCAGGAACGGCATCAGCGTCGGCGGAAGGAAATACGCCGTCGAGATCTTGCTCAAGGACAGCCAGTCGAACCCGAACCGGGCCGGCGAGGTCGCAAACGACCTGATCCTGAAGGACCGCGTCGCGTTGATGCTGACGGCGGGCACGCCGGAGACGGCGAACCCGGTCAGCGACGCCTGCGAGCTGAACGAGACCCCGTGCATCAGCAGCGTTGTGCCCTGGCAGCCCTGGTTCTTCGGCCGCAAGGGCGATCCGGCCAAGGGTTTCGACTGGACTTACCACATGTTCTGGGGCCTGGAGGACGTGATCGCGAACTACACCAACGGCTGGAAGACCGTGCGGACCAACAAGAAGGTCGGTGGACTGTTCCCCAACGACGGCGACGGCAACGCCTGGGGCGACCCGAATCTGGGCTTTCCCAAGCCGCTGGCGAGCATGGGCTTCGCGCTCACCGATCCGGGCCGCTACCAGGACGGCACGCAGGACTTCAGCGCCCAGATTGCGGCGTTCAAGAAGGCCGGCTGCGAGATCGTCACCGGCGTCGTGATCCCGCCCGATGCCAAGACCTTCCTGACACAGGCGCGTCAGCAGGGCTACCGGCCGAAGGTCATCACACTGGGCAAGGCGTTGCTGTTTCCGGGCGCCATCGAGGCGCTGGGCGATCTCGGACACGGACTCAGCACCGAGGTCTGGTGGAGCCCGTCGCATCCGTTTGCGTCGAGCCTGACGAAGCAGACCGCCGCCGAGCTGGCCGCAGCCTACGAGGCCGGCACGCACAAGCAATGGACGCAGCCCATCGGCTTCGCCCACGCACTCTTCGAGGTGGCCGCGAACGTGCTGTCGCGCGCCCGATCGGCGAAGGCAGCCGACGTGCGCGACGCCGTCGTGGCGACCTCTCTCGCCACAGTCGTCGGACCGGTCCGGTGGGGCGGCAAGGGGCCGTTCAAGAACGTCAGCAAAACGCCGCTGGTGCTCGGCCAATGGGTCAAGGCGGCACCGGGGTCGAAGTACAAGGTCGAATTGGTGATCGTCGACGACCAGGCGGCACCGAACATCCCCGCTGGCGGCAAGTTGACGCTGCTTTGAACGTCGCACGCAGGCGCCCCTGTCGTCGCCGCCCCGCCGAAGCTGGAACGGGACGGCGGTGACACTGCTCGCATTGCACGACGTGCACAAGTCTTACGGCGCGGTCAAGGTCACCGACGGCATCACGCTGTCGGTGTCCGAGGGCGAGACGCTGGGCATCCTGGGCCCGAATGGCGCCGGCAAGACGACGCTGTTCAACCTCATCAGCGGTGACGTGCGCGCCGACCGGGGGCGCATCGAATACGAGGGCCGGGACATCGGCGCGCTAAAGCCGCACCGCCGCTGCCACGCGGGCATCGGCCGCAGCTATCAGGTGCCGCAACCCTTCGGCAACATGACCGTGTTCGAGAACCTGGTCACGGCTGCGTGCTTCGGCGCCGGCGAGGGCGAGCGCCAGGCCTGGGCGACCGCGCACGCCGTGCTCGAGCAGACCGGGTTGAGTTCGGTGGCCAACAAGGCGGCCGGCGGGCTGACCCTGCTCGATCGCAAACGGCTCGAGCTGGCGCGTGCCCTGGCAACGCGTCCGAAGCTGCTGTTGCTCGACGAGATCGCCGGCGGGCTGACCGAACCCGAGGCCCGCGAGCTGGTCGACGAGCTGCGCCGCATCAAGGCCCGTGGCGTGACGATGATCTGGATCGAGCATGTCGTGCACGCGCTGCTGTCGATCGCCGACCGCCTCTACGTCATCGACTTCGGTCGCCAGCTCGCCGAGGGCGAACCGCGGGCGGTCATGAACGACCCCGAGGTGCGGCGCGTCTACATGGGGATCGAGTGATGAGCGCCCTGGTCGTGGCGAAAGGGCTGCAGGCGTTCTACGGCGACGCGCAGGCGCTGTTCGGCATCGACTTCCACCTGGCCGAGGCGGAGGTCGTGGCCGTGATCGGTGCCAACGGCGCCGGAAAGAGCACGTTCCTGAAGGCACTCACAGGACTCGTAAAGGTGCCCGGCGACAGCGTGCACTTCGACGGCCTGCCGATCGGCGGACTGCCGCCGGGCGACATCGTGCGCCGTGGCCTGGCGATGGTGCCCGAGGGCCGACGCCTGTTCCCGTCACTGACGGTGGAAGAGAACCTGCTGATGGGCGCCTTCGCCGGCCGCCGCGGGCCGTGGAATCTGGCGCGCCTGTACAAGATGTTCCCGATCCTCGAGCACAAGCGTCGCCACCCCGCCACGGCGCTGTCGGGCGGACAGCAGCAGATGGTGTCGATCGGCAGAGCGCTGATGAGCAACCCGCGCTTGCTGCTGTGCGACGAACTCTCGCTGGGACTGGCGCCCATCGTCATCAAGGAGATCTACGACGCCCTGCCCGCAATCACCGATGAAGGCATGGCCTTGGTCATCGTCGAGCAGGACGTGAGCGTCGCGCAGCGGGTGTCGAGCCGCGTCGTTTGTTTCCAGGAGGGGCGCGTGTCGCTCGAGGGGCCAAGCGATCGACTCACGCGCGAGCAGATCTCTGCCGCCTACTTCGGGACTTGATCGCGTGCTCCAAATGCTGGTCCAGGGCATCTTGCTCGGCGGTCTGTACAGTCTGTTCGCGCTCGGCCTGTCGCTGATGTTCGGTGTCATGCGGCTGACCAACACCGCCCAAGGCGACTTCATCGTGCTCGGCGGATTCGCGGCCATCGCCGGGGTCGCGACGTTCGGGCTGCAGCCCGCGCTGTCGGCGCTGCTGCTGCTGCCGATCGCCTTCGGCGCCGGCTACGCGATGCAGCGCTTCGTGCTCAACGGCACCCTCGGCAAGGACCCGCTGCCGTCGCTGGTGGTGACCTTCGGCCTGTCTATCGTGATCCAGAACGGGTTGCTCGAGACGTTCTCGGCCGACCCGCGCTCGCTCGACACCGGCGGACTCAACATCCAAAGCGTGAGCATCGGAGGGCTGTCGCTGGGCGTGCTGCCGCTGCTGATCTTTGCGATCGCGGTCCTATGCACGGCCGGTTTGCAGGCGCTATTCGCGCGCACCGCGCTCGGGCGCGCCTTCCGCGCCGTCTCCGACGACCGCGAGATCGCCGAACTGATGGGTCTGAAGGCGGGCCATATCTACGCCCTGGCAACCGCGATCGCCTTCGTGCTCATCGCCATCGCCGGCGTGCTGCAGGCGATGCGCACCACGGTCAGCCCGAGCGACGGCCCGCTGCTGCTGCTGTTCGCATTCGAGGCCGTGATCATCGGCGGCATGGGCTCGTTTTGGGGCACCTTCGTTGGCGCCATGGTGCTGGGTCTGACGCAGCAGATCGGCTTTCGCGTCGACCCGGGCTGGGGCCTGTGGGCCGGGCATCTGATGTTCCTGGCGCTGCTGGTCGTGCGGCCGCAAGGCCTGTTCCCAAAGACCAGGGGCTGAAGCATGAGCATTCATTCCCCGCCCATCGACGTGCAACGCGGTACCCGGGCCAGCCGAGTTGCGCTTTGGATCTCGCTCGCAGTGCTGCTGGGCGCGGCTTCGCTGCCATGGTGGGCGCCGGAGGAAAGCGCGCCGGCATGGATGCGCGAGTTCGTCGAGATCGCCTGCTACTTCATTTTCGCGATGATGTGGAACCTGCTCGCCGGCTACGGCGGCATGGTCTCGATCGGCCAGCAGGCCTATTTCGGACTCGGGGGCTACGCGATGCTGATGCTCGGTAATCTGGCCGGCGTGAACCCATTCGTCGCCATCCCGATCGCCGCCATCGCCGCGGCTGCCGTCGCCGTGCCCGTGAGCTGGGTCGCATTTCGGCTGCAGGGCGGCTACTTCGCCATCGGCACCTGGGTCATTGCCGAGGTTTTTCGGCTCTCGTTTGCCAACATGCCGATCGTCGGTGGCGGGTCCGGCACCAGCCTCACGGCGCTGCGCGGCATCGAGCGCAGCACGCGCGAGAACTTGACCTACGGCCTTGCCGTGGCCTGTACGGTGGCTGCGATCGGTCTCGTCTACCTGTTCCTGCGCAGCAAGCGCGGGCTGGCGCTGCTCGCCATCCGCGACAACGAAATGGCGGCAGAAAGCCAGGGCGTGGCGGTCCTTCGCATGAAGCTGGCGGTCTACGTGGTGGCAGCCTTTGGCGCCGGCCTGGCAGGGGCGCTCTATTTCGTCGGCAACCTGCGCATCAGCCCGAACGCTGCCTTCAACGTCAACTGGACCGCCTTCGCGATCTTCATGGTCGTGATCGGTGGCATTGGCCGCATCGAAGGGCCAATCGTCGGCGCCTTGATCTTCTGGGCCCTGAACAAGTTCTTCAGCGATTACGGCACCTGGTACCTCCTCGGCCTGGGATTGCTCGCGATCGTGGTGACAATCAATTTCAAGCAAGGTCTATGGGGTTGGGTGCAGGAACGCTGGGGCCTGAGCCTGTTCCCGACCCGTCGACATCTCCACATCAAGGAGTGAATGAAGCATGCGCAACACCGACGAACACAACATCACCGCGGCCGTGCTCGCGCGCTTCGAGAACTGCGGTGATCCGCGCCTGAAGCAGATCCTCGGCTCCCTGGTGACCCACTTGCATGCCTTCGTGCGCGAGACGCGGCTCACCGAAGGCGAATGGATGCAAGGGATCCAGTTCCTGACCGACACCGGCCACAAGTGTGACGACACGCGCCAGGAGTACATCCTTCTGTCCGACACCTTGGGCGTGTCGATGCTGACCGTGGCGCTGAACCAGGCGCGCCCACCCGGGGCCACTGAGGCGACGGTCTTCGGACCCTTCCATGTCGACGACGCACCGCTGCTGCCGGCCGGCGCCGACCTGGCGCGCGGAGCACCCGGGGAGATGCTGTTCGCGGAGATCGAGGTCGTCGACCTTAACGGACACCCGATCGCGGGCGCCGAGGTCGATACCTGGCAGGCCGACGAAGAGGGCCTCTACGACGTGCAGCGTCCGGAACTCGGACACGAGCGCCGCGCCCGCGGTGTGTTTCGTACCGACGTCAAGGGGCGGACACATTTCAGGTCTATCGTCCCCGCCCCCTACCCGGTGCCGACCGACGGACCGGTNGGACGCATGCTTCTAGCCGCGGGCGGTCACCCCTGGCGGCCGGCGCATATCCACTTCAGGATTCGCGCCCCGGGCTATCGCAGCTTGATCACGCACATCTTCCGTGAGCCAGATCCCTACCTGGACTCGGACGCCGTTTTCGGCGTGCGCTCGTCGCTCATCGGCCGCTTCGATCATCACGCGCAAGGGCCCCTGGCCGACCATCCCTACAGCACGCTTTCACAGCGCATCGTGCTGGCGCCCGAAGCGTGACGCTCTTCGCCGTCTGGGCGCGCGACCGTGACGGCATGCTCGCGGTGCGCCAGCAAGTGCGCGAAGCGCACCGCGCACGGCTGCGCGCGCCGGCGCCCCACGCGGTGACGGTGGTGTTGGCCGGTCCGTTGAACGGCGGCGACGCCCAGACGATGAACGGCACCCTGCTCATCGTGCAGGCGGAATCGCTCGCCGACGTACGGCGATTCGTCGAAGCGGATCCCTACGCGCAGGCCGGCGTCTACGGCCCCGTCGACATCCAGCCCTGGCACTGCGGCATCGGTCCCGCGTCCTGGCGCGAGCCATGAGCACGCCTGGCATCGTTGCGGCTGCCATCACCGCGTGCTTGCCGCAAGAGCGCGCCAGCCCGGCGCGCGCCGACAACGCGAGTGACCCATGCTCCCAGGCCTCGGACCAACGGATTCTCGGCGGTATCGACGCCACTTCGTCCGATTGTTGATGCCCGACAAGGCCCGTACCGAGAGGCGTGCGTAGGATCGACGCCCTGCAATGAGGGGGCGGCCATGCAAATGCCCGATGAAGTCACGGTCTACAGCTTCGAGCACTATGACCCCGCGACGCGCGCCTTCGTGCACGCGGCGGCAAAGGCGCCTCGATCGCTCGTCCTGCAGCTCGGCGGGCGGATACTGGAAGGCACGGCTCAGCACGTGAGCCGCCGCGAGTTGGACAGACGCGGCCTGTACAGGCGAGTCGCCACCGGGTGGGGCGCGGTCAACGACGCCGAGGTGGCGGTGAAGTCGTTGGGGTGATCTCCATCGCCAACAGGCGGCTCGCCGTGGATCTCGCAGCCGATGTCAGGGGCTTGTCGCTTCGCCGAGCAGAAGTCCCGGGCCGCATGCGGCACGCGCAAGACCCGGCTCAGGACATCAGCACCTGCAAGCTGTGCTCGTAGCGGTCGGTCAGCCGGTCCACTGCCTGCAGCAGCTGCTCGCCGGCGCCGACCACGGCCGCCAGATCCGTGGCCCGAAGCGCACGCTGTAGCGTCAGCCAGCCGGTCTGGACGGCATCGAGCGCGGCGCGGATCTCGGGTGAAGACAGAGGCACTGCCTCGATCTGGAGCTGCACCTGCTCGTAGGCCGCGCTCGTGCGCAGCAGCACGGTGGTGGCCGCGACAGGCTCGAGCAGCGCGCACAACAGTGCGTCCTTGACCAGACGCTGCGCGCGCATGCGCTGGCTGCCGCAGAGGTTGACGATGGCCAGCGCCTGCCGTCCACCGTGTGCCTCGAGCGCGCCGGTCAGCCGGTCGGCGGCCGCCAGAAATGTCTCCGCGCGGGCATCGGCAGCGCGAAGGTCGGCCCGCTGCAGCCGGGAGCCCAGCATCGATCGCAAGGCCGACCAGGCGGCCTGCGTCTCCGCCAGCGCCGCGGCCGCGTCGGCGGCGAGGTCGAGCGCGGCCAGATAGTCCAGGTTGTGTTGCACCCGCCGCACTGCGTGCGTCTGGAGCGAGCGCGCCTGTGCACCGTCCACCTGGGCCAGGCGCTGCGCGGCGAGCGCCAGCAGACGCTGCGACAGCATGCGCAACTGGCCAGCGCGGTTGACCGATTCGGCCCAGCGCGCGGAATCGATGACCGAGCGCGAGACCTCGACCAGTCGCAGGTTGGCGTGCATCGCGGCACCGCGCAGCAGTTTGAAGGCCTCGTCCTCGGCCATGCCGCGCGCGGCCATCAGCAGGCCCTTGGCGCGGTCGAGCCACTTGCGCTCGTCGAGTTGGGTGCGCGCCTGCGCCAGTTCGTCGCGCAGCGCCGCCTGCCGGGCATGGCAGGCGCGCGCCCAGACGAGCGCCGCGCGTAGCGCGACGACATCGAGCGAATTCGCGATCGCCCCCACGCCTGCTGCGGCCAAGGTCAGCGCCCGCGCCGCGTCCAGCCCCGGCGCGACGACGGTGACGGCGCCGGGCGGCTGCCCCTGCCAAGCCTCCAGCGCAGCCTGCAGTCCATGATCCTCGGGCCGCAGGTAGACGACGACCTCATGCGGTGCGGTGGCACCGAAATGCGGCACCAACGTGGCGCAGACGACGGCTTCGACGTCGATGGCGCCGCCCTGTAGCAATGCCGACCGCAGCGCCCGGGCGGTGTCTGGCGTGGCCCCGAAGGCGCGCAGCGTCATGGGGAAATAGTCGCCGTCACGCATCGCGCTTCCGTGGGCCGTTGGCGGTTTGCAGCGTTCGCCTGCGGGCCGGGCATGGAGTTTGCGACGCACGGCCTGCGGTGTAACGACGCACCGCCGCAGTGAAGCGCCCGTCCGGCGCCTGTCTCGCTGAAAACGCAGCGCCTCCCACGCGTTGCGCACCTCTCGCCAACCCAGTGCAAGCCGGCCGCATCGTGCGGCGGCGTTGCCGTTCACCCGAGGCCGCAAGCATGTCCGATGTCAAGACGTTCATCCGTTCCGGTCACTGGCCGACCTTGGCCGCCGCGTTCCTGTATTTCGATTTCACCTTCGCGATCTGGGTCCTCAATGGCGCGATGGGTCCGTTCATCAGCGAGAGTTACGGCCTCGACGCGGTGCAAAAGGGCTTCATGCTCTCGGTGCCGATCGTCGCCGGCGCGCTGATGCGGTTTCCGCTCGGCCTGCTGTCGCAATACATAGGACGCAAGAACGCGGCCATGGTCGAAATGGCGTTGATCGTCGCGGCGCTGGCCTTCGGTTACTACTTCGTCGACAGTTACGACAGCGTGCTCGCGATGGGCGTGTTGCTGGGCATCGCCGGTGGCAGCTTCGGTGTGGCGCTGTCACTTGGGTCGGGTTGGTTCCCGCCCAGGTTCAAGGGCCTGGCCATGGGAATTGCCGGCGCCGGCAATTCCGGCACCGTGCTCGCAGTCCTGTTCGCGCCGCCGCTGGCGCAGCGCTTCGGCTGGCAGACCGTCTACGGTCTGGCCGCGCTGACGATGCTGCTGCCGATGGCGGTGATGTGGTTCGCCGCCAAGGAACCGCCGGACCGCGAACGCCAGTCTTTGCGCGAGCACCTGTCGTGCCTGTTCGAGCGGGACGGCTGGGCGCTCAGCCTGATCTACGTCGTCACCTTCGGTGGCTTCATCGGCCTGGCGAGCTTCTTGCCCACCTACTTCCACGACCAGTTCAAGGTCACGAAGATCGAGGCCGGTCAGTTGACGATGCTGGCAACGCTGATGGGCAGTGCGGTGCGCGTCGCCGGAGGCCATGTCTCGGACCGCGTCGGCGGCATCAACGCGCTCTGTGGCGTGCTGGTCGTGGTTGCAGCGACGCTGACAGGTTGCGGCTTCATGGGTGCCTCGCTGCCGGTGACGACGCTGCTGTTCATGCTCTGCTTTGCCGCGCTCGGCGCCGGCAACGGCGCTCTGTTCCAGCTGGTGCCGCTGCGCTGGCCGCTGGCGACCGCGGTGGCGGGATCGATGATCGGTGAAGTCGGCGCGCTCGGCGGTGGCCTCGTGCCGAATGCGATGGGAATCGCCAAGCAGACGACGGGCAGCTACCTCTACGGCTTCCTCGCCTTCACGCTGCTGACGCTGGCGATGCTGGTGATGCTGCGCGTGGTGCAGATCCGCTGGACGCGCACCTGGGCCGAGAAGGGCGGCCGCGCACGCGCCGACCGGCCGCGCGTGCCGAACGACCCGGCCTACGCGCCGCCGGCGCTGGGCGCGCACAGCACCCGCTGACGATGAACAACCTCCTTGCACTCTCGCCCGGGCCGCGGTCGGCGGCGCAGGATCAGCAGCCGGCGGAGCGGCAGACCGTTGACCGCAAACGTGCCGGCGAGCGCGATCTTCCGGTTCGCGGCCGGGTTGCGCCGCCAGCGAGCCCCCTGGTCGGGCTCGGTCTTGCCATGGGGCAGACGCCCGCCGAACCAGCGGCGCAGCGTGACGCCGAGCGCGTGGCGGTCTCAGGCGGCCGCGGCGTGCTCGCGCCCGCTGACCGCGCTGCCGAGGTCGGGGATGCGCCGCTGCCCGTCGTCGTGGGCGTCGCCGATCTCGGTCTCGAAGCCCTTCGCCGCCTGGTTGCCAGGGCCGCCTTTCGGAAGGAAACCGCAGCATGAAGAAATCGAAACTCGTCCTCGTCGGCAATGGCATGGCCGGCGTTCGCACGCTCGAGGAGCTGCTGAAGATCGCGCCCGACCTCTACGAGATCACGGTCTTCGGCGCCGAGCCGCATCCCAACTACAACCGCATCCTGCTCTCGCCGGTGCTTGCCGGCGAACAGACGGTCGACGAGATCATCCTCAACCCGCTGTCCTGGTACGAGGACAACGGCATAACGCTGCACACCGCCACCCGCGTCGACCGCATCGACCGCGTCAGGCGCCGCGTGATCGCCGCCGACGGCAGCGAGTGCGGCTATGACCGCCTGCTGCTCGCCACCGGATCGAAGCCCTTCATCCTGCCGGTGCCGGGCAGGGACCTCGCAGGCGTGATCGCGTACCGCGACATCGCAGACACCCGGGCGATGATCGACGCCGCCACCCGGTACCGACACGCGGTCGTGATCGGCGGTGGCCTGCTCGGGCTGGAAGCCGCGAACGGGCTGATGCGGCGCGGCATGCAGGTCACCGTCGTTCACCTGATGCCCTGGCTGATGGAACGCCAGCTTGACGATGTCGCCGGCAGGTTGCTGCAACAGGCGCTCGAGGCTCGCGGCATCAGATTTCGCATCGGCGCCCGGACCGAGAGCCTGATTCCCGGCGACGGCGGGCGCGTGACGGCGGTGCGCCTGCAGGACGGTAGCGAGGTCCCGGCCGACCTTGTCGTGATGGCCGCCGGCATCCAGCCCAACACGGCGCTGGCCGAGGCGGCGGGCATCCACTGCAGCCGCGGCATCGTCGTCAGCGACACGCTGCAGACCATCACCGACCCGCGCATCTACGCGGTGGGCGAATGCGCCGCGCACCGCGGCATCGCGTATGGCTTGGTGGCGCCGCTGTTCGAGCAGGGCAAGGTCTGCGCGACCCACCTGGCGCAGTTCGGCATCGGCCGCTACGGCGGCAGCCAGACCAGCACCAAGCTCAAGGTCACTGGCATCGACCTCTTCAGCGCCGGCGACTTCATGGGTGGCCAGGGCCGCGAGGAGATCGTGCTCTCGGACCCCTACGGCGGTGTCTACAAGAAGCTCGTCATTGAGGATGACAGGCTGATCGGCGCCTGCATGGTCGGCGACACCGTCGACGGCGCTTGGTACTTCAAGCTGCTGCGCGAAGGCCGAAAGGTGCACGACATCCGCGACCGGCTTATGTTCGGCGAGAGCCATATCGGCGACGCCGGCCACGAAGGCCACACCCGGGCCGCGCAGATGGCCGACGGCGACGAGATCTGCGGCTGCAACGGCGTCAGCAAGGGCGCGATCTGCAAGGCGATCAAGGACAGGGGTCTGTTCACGCTGGAGGAGGTGCGCAGGCACACGAAAGCGAGTGCGTCGTGCGGCTCGTGCACCGGCCTCGTGGAGCAATTGCTGATGTTCACCGCCGGGGGCGACTACAGCGCGACGCCGCGCAAGAAGGCGATGTGCGGCTGCACCGAGCTGAGCCACCAGGACGTTCGCGACGCGATCCGCAGCGAGCAATTGCTGACCATCGACGGCGTCTACGACAGGCTCGGCTGGCGCACGCCCAACGGCTGTGCCAGCTGCCGGCCCGCTGTCAACTACTATTTGATCAGCACCTGGCCCCGGCTGGCCCGGGACGATCCGCAAAGCCGCTTCGTCAATGAACGCAGCCACGCCAACATCCAGAAGGACGGCCGCTACAGCGTGATCCCGCGCATGTGGGGCGGCGAGACCACGGCCGACGAGTTGCGCCGCATCGCCGACGCGGTCGACAAGTACAAGATCCCGACGGTCAAGGTCACCGGTGGCCAGCGCATCGATCTGCTCGGGGTGAAGAAGGAGGACCTCCCCGGCGTCTGGAAGGACATCGGCATGCCCAGCGGCCATGCCTACGCAAAGGCGCTGCGCACCGTGAAGACCTGCGTCGGCAGCGAATGGTGCCGCTTCGGCACTCAGGACAGCACGCAGATGGGAAAGGACCTGGAACGCGCGCTGTGGCGCATGTACGCGCCGCACAAGGTCAAGCTCGCGGTCAGCGGCTGTCCGCGCAACTGCGCCGAAGCCGGCATCAAGGACGTGGGCGTGATCGGCGTCGACTCGGGCTGGGAGATCCATGTCGCCGGCAACGGCGGCATCAAGACCGAAGTGGCGCAGTTCCTGTGCAAGGTCAAGACCGCGGCCGAGGTGCTCGAATACAGCGGCGCCTTCCTGCAGCTCTACCGCGAGCAGGGCTGGTACCTGGAGCGCACCGTGCATTACGTGAACCGGGTTGGCCTGGACACCGTCAAGGCGCTGATCCTCGACGATGCCGCGGGCCGCAAGGCGTTGTGGGATCGGCTGCAGTTCAGCCTCGACGGCGAGCCCGACCCCTGGTTCGAGTTCGAGGCGGCGCAGGTCGATCTGCGTCAGTTCCGGGCCCTGGCCGCCCCGGCGGCGGCAACGGAGGGCGCATGAACCGCTGGACCGTGGTCTGCCTCGTCGACGACATCCCGAGGCTGGGCGCGCGCCGCGTTGCACGCGAGCGCGGCCTGCCGGTAGCGTTGTTCCGCGGCGCCGGCGACAGTGTCCATGCGCTGCTCGACCGCTGCCCGCACCGCGGCGGGCCGCTGAGCCAGGGCATCGTCTGCGCCGACGGGGTCGCCTGTCCGCTGCACAACTGGACGATCGGGCTGGCCGACGGCTGCGCGCGCGCGCCCGACGAGGGTCGCACCCCTACCTTCGCCTGCAAGGTCGAGGACGGCAAGGTGCTGCTCGACGCCGACGAGCTGGCGCACTGCGCATTGGACCTCGACGCGGCGGCGATCGGCTCATGCCGCCATGGCTGAGGTCGCCGCCGTGGTCGAGACGCGATCGACCTGCCCGTATTGCGGTGTCGGCTGCGGAGTCGTGATCGAGAGCGAAGGCGGCCGAATCACCGGCGTGCGTGGCGATCCGGACCATCCGGCGAACTTCGGGCGCTTGTGCACCAAAGGCAACACGCTGCACCTGAGCGCGGCGGCGGCGCTGCAGTCGCAGGTGCGCCTGCTGCAGCCGCAGCGGCGAGCGGCGCGTGGCGCGGCGCCGCGGGCGCTCGCGTGGGACGCGGCGCTCGACCATGCCGTCGAGCGCTTCGCTGCCACCATCGAGGCCCATGGCCCGGACGCCGTCGCCTTCTACGTCTCGGGGCAGTTGCTCACCGAGGACTATTACGTCTTCAACAAGCTCGCGAAGGGCCTGATCGGCACCAACAACATCGACACCAATTCCCGGCTGTGCATGAGCAGTGCCGTTGCCGGCTACAGGCAGAGCCTGGGCGCCGACGCGCCGCCGGCCTGCTACGACGACATCGCGCGGGCGCAGACGCTGTTTATCACCGGCTCGAACCTGGCCTGGGCGCATCCGGTGCTGTTTCGTCGCATCGAGGACGCGCGGCGCGCGAACCCGGGTCAGAAGTGGATCGTCGTCGACCCTCGCCGCACCGAGACGGCCGAGGCCGCCGACCTGCACTTGCAGCTGCTGCCAGGCACCGACGTCATGCTGCACCACGCGATGCTGCACGTGATGCTGTGGGAAGGCCTGACCGACGCCGCACATATCGCTGCCCACACCACCGGCTTCGAGGCGCTGCGCGAGCGCGTGCGCGAGATCACGCCAGGGCAGGCGGCGAAGATCTGTGGCCTGAACGAGAGCGACATCGTGCAGGCGGCGCGCTGGTTCGCGCAGGCGACACCTACGCTGTCGCTGTATTGCCAGGGGCTGAACCAGAGCAGCAGCGGCACCGACAAGAACGCGACGCTGATCAATCTGCACCTGGCCACGGGTCAGATCGGCAAGTCCGGCGCGGGGCCGTTCTCGCTCACCGGTCAACCGAACGCGATGGGCGGGCGCGAGGTCGGCGCACTGGCGAATCAGCTGAGCGCCCACCGCGACCTCGAAGACGCCGCCCAGCGCGCCGAGGTCGCGGCACTGTGGGGCGTGACGGACGTGCCGGCGCAGCCCGGCCCCGCTGCGGTGCAGATGTTCGAGGCCGTGGCGGCCGGCCGCATAAAGGCCTTGTGGATCGCCTGCACGAACCCCGCGCAGTCGCTGCCGGACCAGAACGCCGTGCACCGGGCACTGCAGGTTGCGGAGTTCGTCGTCGTCCAGGAAGCCTACGCGACCACCGCCACGGCCGCCTGCGCCGACCTGTTGCTGCCGGCGACGACCTGGGGCGAGAAGGACGGCACGGTGACCAACAGCGAGCGGCGTATCAGCCGGGTGCGCCGCGCGCTGGCTGCACCCGGACAGGCGCGCGACGACTGGCGCATCGTCGTCGATTTCGCGCGCCGGCTCGAGGCGCGGCTGCCGACGCGCCGCGTTGCCGGCCGCGAGGGGCTCACGCTGTTTCCCTACGAGACTGCTGAGGAAGTCTGGAACGAACACCGCGAGACCACGCGCGGACGCGATCTCGACATCACCGGCCTGAGCTACGCGGCCCTCGCGACACCGCAGCAATGGCCTTGTCCGGACGGCGTGAGTGTCGGCCGCGCGCGGCTCTATACCGACGGCCGCTACGCAACCACCGACGGCCGCGCGCGCTTCGTCGCACCGGCCTGGAAGCCCACCGCCGAATTGCGCGACGCGCGCTTCCCCGTTTCGCTCACCACCGGCCGTCTGCGCGACCAGTGGCACGGCATGAGCCGCACCGGCACGCTGGGCCGCTTGCACGCCCATGGCGGCGGCCCGACGCTGGACCTGCACCCTCAGGAACTTGCACGCCGCCACTGGCGCGACGGCGACCTCGTCCGGGTGCGGTCGCGCCGCGGAGAGATGGTGCTGCCGGTGCAGGCCAGCGCGGCGGTGGCGCCGGCACAGGCCTTCGTCGCCATGCATTGGGGGGCCGAGTTCGTCGGCGGCCTGGGTGTCAACGCACTTACCCTCGGCACTTGCTGCCCGCTGTCGCAGCAGCCCGAACTCAAGCATGCCGCAGTGCGGCTCGATGCGGCGCGGCTGCCGTGGGCGCTGGTGGCGGCGGCCTGGTTGCCGGCCGACCAGGCGCTGGCGATGCGCGAGCGGCTGCGCGCTTCCTTCGCCGCGTTCGGCTACGCCAGCTGCGTGCCATTCGGGCGCGAACCGGCCGGCGAACTGGGCTTGCTGTTCCGCGCTGCGGCGACGGCGCCGGTGTCGGCCGGGCAGATTGCCGAAATCGAAGCGGCGCTGCAGCTGGACCAAGGACCGGCACTGCGCTACGCCGACGCCCGCGCCGGGCAGCAGCGTGCGATGCGACTGCAGGCCGATGGCAGCCTGCAGGCCTTCTTGCTTGCCGGCAGCGCCGCGGCTCAGGCTTGGGTGCTGGAACTGCTGCAGCAAAGGCGGCCCGCGGCGGCGTTCGGGCGCGCGCTGTTGGCCGGCAGCGCCAACGCGCCGCAGGCGATGGCGCCGCGCGGCAGGCCCGTCTGTGTCTGCCACGACGTCAGCGACGAGGCGATAGCCGGCACGCTGGCGCAATCCACGGGCGACTTTGGCGCCCGGCTGGAGGCGGTGCAGCAGCAACTGCGCTGCGGCACCCAGTGCGGCTCTTGTCTGCCGGCGCTGCGTTCGCTGGTGCGGCTCCATCTGGAGCCGGCAAGCCGCGCCTGACCGCGCGGCCGGGCATGACCCTCGATCGCGCGCGGGCTCGTTTGCGGCAGGGTCATCGGATCGGCGAGACGATGACCTCGGAAAGCGGGCGGCTGGAAGGGTTCGCAGTCGATGGTCAGCGCATCGACGGTGATTGCATCGACGAAGTGCATGTCAGGTCGATCCACGCAACCGATGCGTCACCGCGATCACGCGAGCCTCGAAGCGGCCCGACTTCGCCGCGATGATTCGCCTCAAAAGGGACCTGCGCTTCTACCGGACTATCGGCCCACCGGCCTGTCCCGATAAGGATGGTTCTTCAGGCGCGTGTCGCTGCGCTCGTGGGGCTTGGCGATCGTCTTGGTCGGGTCGATCCAGTCTTCCCACTTGAAGTTCTCGATGACCTTGGCCTGGTAGCTTTCGTCCAGCGGGTGCTCGAGGATGTCGTTGATGTGCGCCCATTGCTGGTAGCGCATGAGATCCACCTGGTAAGGCGTCGGGCTGCCGCCCGCCTTCTTCACCACGGCCTTGAGCGCCTCCACTTCCTTCATCGTCACCTTGGGCTGCCAGGTCACCTTGCCGGGCAGCATGACCGGTTCGCCGGGGATGTTGTTGATGCCCTCCTTCCAGGTTGCGAGTACCGCCACCTTGGTGTCTTCGCGGTACAGGACGATGGCATGGCTGTAGCGCTTGTCCTTGAAGAAGCCCAGGTTGCCGTATTGCAGCCGTGCACCGGTGAGGAAGGCCACGGCATCCGACCAGCAAGGCGACTCGCCGCTGATGCCCCAGAGCACGCTGCGATCGATGATGCCGTCGGGAAACAGGATCTTGAACGCCACCCAGGCGGAGTTGGCCGCGGTCGTCGTCCCTTCGCAATCGTGGCCATGAAAGCGCACGAGGTCCTTCAGCGTGACCGGATAGGTGTAAGGGTAGTAACGGCCCTGCGTGCCTTGCGTGGCCAGCATCTCGAAAACGGGTGCATAGGGTTTGGCGACCATCGACGCATACCAGGTCGGGCTGCGGTCGGGGGCTTCGACGCCGGTTTCGACGAAGATCGTTTCACCTTCCTTGTAGGTGGGCTCCGCGGCCTCGGCCCCGGCCGTGCAGAAAAGCAGACCCAGGACCCATAGGGTCGGCTTGAAGAATGTGCGCATGACTGTCCACTCCCCTTGGTTGCGGATGACGCGTTCGAGCGCCGTCCGCGTTTGAGTTTCGATTAGCTCCGTTCCTCCCGCCGTACGAGCGGGTCTCTCAGCAAACCGGTCCAAACACGGGTGCACCGCGCCTGCGACCTTGAATTGGGCGGTGAGCGTGAGTATCGAGCCATGCAGGTCATCTAGATGAATTGGTTGACACGGTGCATTCAGGCCAGGATACTCAAGTCTGGCCCGCCCGTATGGGTCGGCATGAACAGGAGGAACGATGATTCATTTCGTGCTCCACGACGCCCATGACAGCGTCGCGGTGGTGGTGGTCGAAGGTGTCAAGGCCGGCATGGCGTTGAAGGGTTGGATCATGGACGAGGACCGGATGGTCGACATCCAGGCTCGTCAGGACATCCCGATCGGCCACAAGGTGGCTCTGAAGGATATGTCGCCTGGAGACACGGTGATCAAGTACGGCATCGACATGGGCAAGGTCGTGGCGCCGATCCGCATGGGCGAGCACGCCCATGTCCACAACATCAAGACCAAGCGCTGGTAAGGAGTCAGGCCGCCATGAGCATCATTTCGAAGGACACGACCTTCCTCGGCTATCGGCGCGAGAACGGCCGTGTGGGCGTGCGCAATCTCGTGATCATCCTACCGCTGGACGACCTGTCCAACGCCGCCGCCGAGGCGGTGGCGCACAACATCAAGGGTGCGCTTGCAATCCCGCACCCCTACGGTCGACTGCAGTTCGGTGCCGACCTGGATCTGCATTTCCGCACCCTGATCGGCACCGGCTGCAACCCCAACGTCGCGGCGGTGGTCGTGATCGGCATCGAGGACGGCTGGACGCAGAAGGTGGTCGACGGCATCAAGACCACCGGGAAGCCCGTGGTCGGCTTCGGCATCGAGCAGCACGGCGACCACGACACGATCATGCGGGCCAGCAAGGCCGCGCGTGAGTACGTGCAATGGGCGAGCGAGAAGCAGCGCGAGGCCTGCGCGATCCACGAGCTGTGGGTCAGCACCAAGTGCGGTGAGAGCGATACCACCAGCGGCTGTGGCTCGAACCCGTCGGTCGGCAACGCCTTCGACAAGCTGCACGGGCTCGGCAGCACGCTTTGCTTCGGCGAGACCACCGAGATCACCGGCGGCGAGAACATCGTCGCGGCGCGCTGCGCGAATGATGCGGTGCGCGAACGCTTCATGTTCATGTTCGACCGCTACCAGGACGTGATCAACCGGCACAAGACGAGCGACCTCTCCGACAGCCAGCCGACAAAGGGCAACATCGCTGGCGGGCTGACGACGATCGAGGAGAAGGCGCTCGGCAACATCCAGAAGATCGGCAAGAAGTGCACGGTGGACGGTGTCCTCGACAAGGCGGAGATGCCGACGCATCCGGGTCTTTGGTTCATGGACTCGAGCAGCGCCGCGGCCGAGATGGTCACGCTGTGCGCGGCCTCGGGCTACGCGGTGCATTTCTTCCCCACCGGCCAGGGCAACGTGATCGGCAACCCCATTCTTCCGGTCATCAAGATCTGTGCCAACCCGCGCACCGTGCGCACGATGAGCGAGCATGTCGACGTCGATGTGACGGGTCTGCTGCAGCGCGAGCTCACTCTCGACCAGGCCGGTGACAAGCTGCTCGAATGCATGTTGCGAACCGCCAACGGTCGCCTGACCGCCGCCGAGGCGCTGGGACACCGCGAGTTCGTCCTGACCCGGCTCTACGAGTCCGCCTGAGCGTGGCGCGGATCGTCGTCACCGAATTCATGGACGCGCCCGCGGTGGCGCAACTGGCCGCAACGCACGAAGTGCTCTACGACGCCGGGCTGGTCGATGACCCGCGAGGCCTGCAAGCCGCGGCCTCCGGTGCCGATGCGATCATTGTGCGCAACCGCACCCAAGTCCGCGGCGAGTTGCTCGCGGCGTTGTCGCGTTGCCGCGTCGTCGGCCGCCTTGGCGTGGGGCTCGACAATATCGACCTGCCAGCTTGCGTGGCGCGTGGCATCCAGGTCATTCCGGCCACCGGTGCCAACGCGCTGAGCGTCGCCGAATACGTGCTGGCGACGGCCATGCTGCTGCTGCGCGGCGCCTACCAGTCCGGCGCCGCCGTGGCCGCCGGGCAATGGCCGCGCAACGCGCTGTCAAAGGGGCGCGAGATCGGCGGCAAGACCCTCGGGCTGGTCGGCTTCGGTTCGATCGGCCAGCTCACCGCGAGGCTGGCCCGGGGCCTGGGGATGCAGGTATTGGCGCACGACGCGATGATGGCGCCGATCGACCCGGTCTTCGCGCAGGGCGGCGTACGCTGCTGCACCCTGGACGAGCTGGTCGCCCGGGCCGATGTGGTCAGCCTGCACGTGCCTCTCGTCGACGCCACGCGCGGCCTGTTCGGCGCGGCGCGTCTGGCGACGATGAAGCCGGGTGCGGTGCTCATCAACACCGCGCGCGGCGAGATCGTCGACGAGCTCGCGCTGGCCGCGGCACTGAAGGAAGGTCGTCTCGGCGGCGCGGCCATCGACGTCTTCGGCGTCGAGCCGTTGCCGTTGGCGCCGCACTTCGAGAACCTGCCCAACCTCGTGCTGACCCCCCATGTCGCTGGCGTCACGGCCGAGGCGAACGAGCGCGTCAGCTCGCTCATCGCCGAGCGAGTGCTGGAGGCGTTGCGATGAAGGTGGCGATGGAGCAGCTGTGCTCGCTCGTCGCCGCGCAACTGCGCCAGGCCGGCGCGGCCGAGCCGATGGCGCGGAGCACGGCACGCGCGCTGGTGCTGGCCGAAGCCCAGGGCCTGGGCTCGCACGGCTTGTCGCGGGTAGCGCAGTACGCCATCCATCTGCGCAACGGACGCGTCGACGGCGCTGCCGTGCCGCGGCTTGTGCGCCGTCGCGGCGGAGCGATGGTGATCGATGCCGGCGAGGGTCTGGCCTTCGGCGCCTGCGCGCTGGCGGTGCACGAGGCGATCGCCGCAGCGCGCGAGCATGGCGTGGCTCTGGCGGGCGTCGTGCGCAGCCACCACTGCGGTGTGCTGGTCGACCACCTGAGGGCGGTCACGCAGGCTGGCATGGTCGGGCTGGGCTTGACCAATTCACCGGCCGCGATGCCGGCAGCGGGCGGCCGGCATCCGATCTTCGGCACCAATCCGGTGGCCGCCGCCTTCCCGCGTGCGCAGGCCGACCCGCTGCTGATCGACCTGAGCCTGAGCGAAGTCGCGCGCGGCAAGGTGATGGTCGCGGCCAAGGCAGGGCGGGCAATCCCGGCCGGGTGGGCCCTCGACGCAAAGGGTCAGCCCACGACGGACGCGAACGCGGCACTCGAGGGTTCGATGCTCCCCATGGGTGCCGCTACCTCGCCCAAGGGGGCGATGCTGGCGCTGGTGGTGGAATTGCTGGTGACGGCGGTGATCGGCGCCAAGTTCGGATTCGAGGCCTCGAGCTTCTTCGTCGATGAAGGCAACCGGCCCGGCCTGGGGCAGGTGTTCATCGTCATCGATCCGGGCACGCTGGCCGGACACGCGCCGTACCTCGAGCGAGTCGAAGTGCTCGTCGCCGAGATGCTCCGCGACGAGGGTGTTCGCCTGCCCGGCGCGCGGCGCGAGGCCCTGCTGCGACAGGCCGAGCGCGACGGCGTGGACGTGGCGGACGCACTGCTGCAGTCCTGGCGCGGCGCCTGAGCGCCCGGTGGACGCGAAGCGAATGTCCCAACCCCACCCACCGCAACCCCAGGCTCTGCCGTGACCCACGAACTCGAGGTCTCGATCTGGCGCGGCAAGGCCGCAGGCAACTTCGTCCGCTACGAGGTCCCGCGCCTGCAGAGCCAGACCGTGCTCGATGTCGTCACGCATATCCAGCGCCAGCTCGCGCCCGACCTGAGCTACCGCTTCGCCTGCCGCGTGGGCATGTGCGGCTCCTGCGCGATGACGGTCAACGGCGTGGCGCGCTGGACCTGTCGCACCCATGTCGCCAAGGTCGCGTCGCATGGCGTGCTCGAGATCGCGCCGCTGTCGAATCTGCCGGTGATCAAGGACCTGGTCACCGACATGAGCGGATTTTTCGACAAGTGGGCGCGTGCCAAGGGGCAGTTCCGCGGCAGCGCCTCGCGCCACGAAGCCTTTGCCGCGGTCGGCCCCGGCAGCGCGCGGCGCCGTGCGGTGGATGCGGGCATCGAGTGCATAGGCTGCGCGGTCTGCTACGCGTCGTGCGACGTGGTGAGCTGGCGCCCCGACTACCTCGGGCCGGCGGCACTGAACCGGGCCTGGACGCTCGTCAACGACGAGCGCGACGTGGCGCGCGACGAACGCCTGGCCGCGGTGTCAGGGGACGCCGGCTGCCATGCCTGCCACACGCACGCTTCGTGCACCGAACGCTGCCCCAAAGGTCTGTCGCCTACCGCGGGCATCGCCGGCCTGAAGCGGACGATCGCGCGCGACCCGGGGCCGCAGCGGCCATGACCCGCGCCCGACTGCAGGCTCGGCTCTGGTATTGGCAGCGCATCAGCGCGATGGTGCTGGCGCTGGCGGTGCTGATCCACCTGGTGATCATCGTCGTCGCGGTACGCGGCGGGCTGACGGCCGCCGAGATCCTTGGCCGCACACGCGGCAGCTGGGCCGTCGGCGGCTTCTACCTTGCCTTCGTCGTGGCCTGCGCGGTGCATGCGCCGATCGGGCTGGCGAACGTCGTCGAGGAAACCCTCGGCTGGCGCGGCGCCCGCGTCGTATGGCTGGCGGGCGTGTTCGCATTGCTGCTGCTGGGTGCGGGGCTGCTTGCGGTTTGGGGCGTGGTGGGAGCGCCGTCGTGATGCGCCGCAACGACATGCGCGCCCGCCGTCACGCGGCCTACTGGGCCTTCGTCGTGCACAGACTCTCCGGGCTGGCGCTGGCCGCCTTCCTGCCGTTCCACTTCTGGGCCCTGGGCCGGGCGCTGCACGGCGAGGCCGCGCTCGACGGTTTCCTGCGCTTCGCCGACCGACCGTTGTTCCATGCGGCCGAGGGCGGGCTCGTTGTGCTGCTTGCGCTGCACCTGATGGGGGGCGTGCGCTTGCTGCTGATCGAGTTCGGTCCATGGAGTGGTGTGCGCAAGGACCTGATCGCCGCCACGCTCGGTGCGGGTGTGGTAGCGGGACTGGCATTCGCGCTCGCGCTGCTCGGATGACCTTGCGTCTGGATCGGGGGACACGGCAATGAAGATCGACCTGCAGGCCGTCGAGGACGTGGCCAAGGAACTCTACGTGCGGGCGCTGAAGGTGCTGCCGCCCGACATCAAGCAGGGCTTCGAGCGGCTGGCCGAGGCCGAGACCGCGCCGCGTGCGCAGAGCCTACTCGCGACGATGATCGCCAACATCGCGGTGGCCGAGCGCACCGACAACCTGCTGTGCCAGGACACGGGCGTGCCGATCTACAACCTGCAGATCGGCCGCGGCGTCGAGGTCGATGGCGTCGCACTGAAGGCTGCCATCCGGCGCGGCTGCGAACGCGCGACGCGCGAATACCCGCTGCGCTCATCGGTCGTGCACCCGCTGACGCGGCGAAACGAGCACACGTCCTGCGGCATCGAAGTGCCGGTGATCCACATCGATTTCGTCGCCACCGCCGACCACCTGGCGATCGAGATGATCCCCAAGGGCAGCGGCTCCGAGAACAACTCGTTCCTGAAGATGGCGATCCCCGCCGAAGGAGTCGATGCGATCAAGGCCTTCGTCGTCGATTGCGTCATCAATGCCGGCGGCAAGACCTGCCCGCCGACGATCGTCGGCGTCGGTGTGGGCGGCACCTCGGACCTTTGCGTGACGTTGGCCAAGCGCGCCGCGACGCGACCGCTGGGCAGTGTCTGTGGCGACCCCGACGGCGCGCAGCTCGAGCAGCAGTTGTCGCGCGCGGTCAACCAGCTCGGCGTCGGTCCGCAGGGTCTGGGCGGCGATGCGACCGCGTTCGCGGTGCACATCGAGCTCGCGGCCACGCACATCACGATGAACCCGGTGGCGGTCAACATGCAATGCCACTCGGCGCGCCGCGCGCGCGCCACGTTCGGCCCGGTGGGCGTGAGCTACGGATTCTGAACATGGCCCACCACGATCTCGAGATGCCGGTCACCGAGGCCCAGGTCCGCGCGCTGCGCGTCAACGACACCGTGACGCTGCAGCGCCGATTGTTCGGAATTCGCGACGCGACGCAGATCCACCTGTTCGACCGCGGTCGCACGACGCGCTTCGACCTGCGCGGCCACGCGGTGATCCACACCGCACCGAACGTGCGCAAGGTGGGCGCGAGCGCAGAGCACCCGGCCGGCTACGNACCGGTGTGCATCGGGACGACGACCTCCGACCGCATGGAGCGCTTCACGCGGCCGCTGATGGAGCGGTACGGTGTGGGCCTGATCATCGGCAAGGGCGGATTGCGCGAGGCCTCGGAGCATGCCTTCGCCGACCTCGGTGGCGCGTATCTCGCCATCGTCGGTGGCACTGCGGCGCTCGAGACGACCTGGATCGAGCAGATCGAGGACGTCGACCTCGACGACCTCAACCCCGAGTCCTTGTGGCAGTTCCGCATCCGCGACTTCGGTCCGCTGCTGGTCGCGATGGACAGCCACGGCGGCAGCCTCTACCGCGAGGTGAAGCAGGCGGTTGACGCGCGCCGCGCCGCGGCCATGGCGAGCCTGGGGGTCGAGCCGCGATGAGCGCCGCCCGCATCGAACGCGTCGAGACCGACATCCTGATTCTGGGTGCCGGGGGCGCCGGACTGTTCGCGGCCTTGCACGCGCACCAGGCGGACCCCTCGCTGTCGATCACGATCGCCGTCAAGGGGCTGCTCGGCAAGTGCGGCTGTACGCGCATGGTCCANGGTGGCTACAACGTCGCGCTCGCCGAAGGCGATTCGGTCGAGCGCCACTTCATGGACACCATCGAGGGCAGCAAGTGGCTGGCCCACCAGGATCTGGCCTGGACGCTGGTGACGAAGGCGGTCGAGCGCATCCACGAGCTCGAGAACGAACTCGGCTGCTTCTTCGACCGCAATCCCGACGGCACGGTTCACCAGAAGGCCTTCGCCGGGCAGACCTTCGACCGCACGGTGCACAAGGGCGACTTGACCGGCATCGAAATCATCAACCGTCTGGCCGAGCAGGTCTGGGCGCGCGGCATACACCGGCTCGAAGAACACCGCGCTGTCGAGCTCGTCAAGACGGCGGACGGTAGCGCGCTGGCCGGCGTGCTGATGATCGACATGCGCACCGGTGGTTACGTCCTCGTGCGCGCCAGGGCCGTGCTGCTGGCCACCGGCGGCGGGCCGACGATGTACAAGTTCCACACGCCTTCAGGCGACAAGAGCTGTGACGGTCTGGCGATGGCGTTGCATGCCGGGCTGCCGCTGCGCGACATGGAGATGGTGCAGTTCCACCCCACCGGGCTGCTCGCCGGCACCCACACGAGGATGACCGGCACCGTGCTCGAGGAAGGACTGCGCGGCGCCGGGGGCTGGCTCGTCAACGGCCGGGGCGAACGCTTCATGGAGCGCTACGACCCACGCGCCGAGCGTGCCACGCGCGACATCGTCTCGCGCAGCATCTACGCCGAGATGCGCGCCGGCCGTACGAGCCCCAACGGGGGCGTCTTCATCGAGATGGCACATCTGGGACCTGACAAGGTGCGGCGTCAGTTCAAGGGCATGGTCGAGCGCTGCGCCGATTGCGGCTTCGACCTCGCGGCCGGGCGGGTCGAGGTCGTCCCTACTGCGCACTACATGATGGGCGGTGTGGTGTTCGAGCCTGACTGTCGCACCGGGTTGCTCGGACTGTTCGCAGCCGGCGAAGACACCGGTGGCGTGCATGGCGCAAACCGTCTGGGCGGCAACGGCGTGGCCAACTCGACTGTCTTCGGCGGCATCGCCGGCGAAGTGATGGCGAGCTGGGTGCGTCGGCATGGCGCCTTGCGGGCGCCGGACGAGGCGGCGATCCTTGCCGGCATTGCACGCCACGAAGCGCCGTTCCGTCAGCCTGCGGGCGACCTGGGCGCGATACGCGATGCCTTGTCCGAGTGCATGTGGGACGACGTGGGCATCTTGCGTACGGCTCAGGGCCTCGATCGCGCGCTGGTGACGCTGGACGAGCTCGACGCGCTGCTGCAGCGCACCGGCGTCGCCGACGGCGATCGTGCGTTCAACTTGAGCTGGCATGACTGGCTCAATCTGCGCAGCCTGATTGCCGTCAGCCGGGTCGTCGCGATGGCGGCGCGCGCGCGCGAAGACTCGCGCGGCGCGCACTTCCGCGAGGACTTTCCCACCGCGGGCGAATTGAACGCGTCGACCTACACCGTGGTGCGTGAGGAAGACGGGAAACTCACGCTGGCGAGCCAGCCGGTGGCCTACACCCGCGTTCGACCGGGCGAGACCATTCTGTAGGCGCAGCGTCGCCGAAGACTGCTGCGCCCGCGCCTATCCGTGCAGCGCGCGCAGGACCAAGCTGGTACCGCCCACAATCAGCAGGCCCCAGATGGCCTGAGCCACGCGCAGCGCCGGCAGGCGGCGGTGCAGATGGCTGCCGGTGTACAGGCCGAGCATGGCGCATGGCAGCAGCCATGCCGCGAGGTGCAGCGCGTCCCCTTGAGCATAGAGTCCGGCACTTGTGAACAATACGAGACGGATCACCGCACTCATCAGGATGAAGCTGCCGATGCTGGCGCGCAGCGCGCGCTTGTCGGCGATGCGCCGTGCGAGGTAGATCGTGTAGATCGGGCCTCCGGTCCCGTAGAGCGCGGTGAAGACACCGCCCAGCGCCCCGAGCGGCGCCGCCCAGGCGACGCCGATGGATCGGCTGCCAGGCGGCCCGAGCAAGTTCCAGCCGGCGTAGCCGAGCACGAACAGTCCCAGCGCCAGCAGCAGCCAGCGCTCGGGCGCATGGACCAGCGCGGTCACGCCCAACAGCATGCCAACCAGCATGAACGGCAGCAGGCGCAGCAACTCGCGGCGCTCGACCGCGCCGCGGTTGAGCCACGCCAGCGCGCTGCCGGCGCAGAGGTCGAAGACCAGCATCATTGGCACCGCCACGCGCAGGGCGATGAGCTGTGCGAGCAGGGGCATGGCCATGATCGAGGCGCCAAAGCCCGTCAGGCCGAAGACNGTGTAGGCGCCAGTGACGATCACGCCAACCGCGAGCGTCGTCTGCAGCGAGACGCTCATGGGCGCGCCGCGCCGGGATCGCCCAGCCGCTGCATCGGGGGAACCGGACTCAGGCCTGCATTCCCCACTTGCGCACGGTGTGGTTTTCGAGCGTGCGAAACACCAGGTTCTCGATCACCAGGCCGATCAGGATCACGGTGAGCAGGCCTGCAAACACGTTGGGAATGTCGAGCTCGTTCTTGTTCTCGTAGATGTACCAGCCCAGGCCGCCGGATCCCGAGCTCACGCCGAACACCAACTCGGACGCGATCAGAGTGCGCCAGGCGAAGGCCCAGCCGATCTTCAGGCCAGTAAGGATGCTGGGGAAGGCAGCCGGGATCAGGATCTTCGTGACGTAGGCGAAACCGGACAGGCCGTAGTTCCTGCCGACCATGCGCTGCGTCTGCGATACCGCCAGAAAGCCCGAATGGGTGTTCAGTGCAACGGCCCAGAGTACCGAGTGGACCAGCACGAAGACCAGGCTGCCGTTGCCCAGGCCGAACCAGATCAGCGCGATCGGCAGCAATGCGATCGCCGGGAGAGGGTTGAACATGGCCGTCACCGTCTCGAGGAAATCGGTGCCGATGCGAGACGCGATGCCGATGGCCGTGAACACGCCGGCCAGCAGGATGCCGATGCCATAGCCCATCAGCAGCACCTTCAGCGAGGACCAGATGCGAGCCGTCAGCTCGCCGCTGGCCAGGCCGTGGAAGAAGGCCTTGTTGGTGGCCAGGAAGGTCGGGAACAGCAACTCGTTGTTGAGCGCGCGTGCTCCGATCTCCCAGATCACCGCCAGCAACACCAGGATCAGTCCCTTGCGGACGATGGCGTTGTCGAAAATGCGCCCGGCGCCGGACAGCGGCTTTTGCACGACGCCGAAGGCCGAGGCGGCCACCGGCTCGCGGGTCAGGTCGGGACGCGAGACGAGCACGTCGTCCTTGCTAAGCATTCTGGATCTCCGGCACTTCGACCTGGTCGGCGAAAAGCATGTCGTTGATTCGCGCCTCGAGNGCCTTGGCGGCCTGCACATCGTTGCTGTCGCGTGCCACGCTGTTCAGCTCGGCCTTGACCTGCCCCGGGTGGGGCGACAGCAGCAGGATGCGGCTGCCGCACTTGATGGCCTCGGGGATCGAGTGCGTGACGAAGAGCACCGTGAAGTGGGTGTCGTCCCAGAGCTGAAGCAACTCGTCCTGCATCTTGCGACGGGTCAGGGCGTCGAGCGCGGCATAGGGCTCGTCCATCAGCAGCACGTCGGGCTCCATGGCCATGCCGCGCGCAATCGCCACGCGCTGCTTCATGCCGCCGGACAGCATGTGCGGGTAATGGTCGGCGAACTTGCCGAGGTTGACCATCTCGATGTACTGCGTCGCGCGCTCGGCCGCCGCCCGACCCTTGAGCTTGCCCGTGGACAGCAGCGGGAACATGACGTTCTCCCTGACTGTCTTCCAGGGCAGGAGCTGGTCGAATTCCTGGAACACCATCATGCGGTCCGGGCCGGGTCGGGTGACCGGCACGCCCTTGAGGCGGATGTCACCCTCGATCGGCGTCAGGTAGCCGCCGACCGCCTTGAGCAAGGTCGACTTGCCGCAGCCCGATGGCCCAAGCAGCACGTAGCGATCGGATTTGAAGACCTGGAAGTCGACCCGGTAGGTCGCTGTGACGAGGTGGTCCTTGGTCTTGTACTGCAGCGTGACGCCGCGCACGTCCAGCAAGGGTGTTGCCGGCGAGGACTGGGCGGCGGGCCCGTGTGGCGGTGGGTTCTGCATCGATCTGCCGGGGTGCTTCTGACGATGGTCCGCGCGTGGCGTCAGCTGCCGGGCAGGTTGTGGACGTTGGGGAAGAAGAGATCCTTCCACGAATCCGCCTTGACCTTGATCGAGCCGATCTTGTACATGAACTCGACGTACTTCATGACGTTGTGCGGCGTCGTCGTGAACTCGATCTTGGGGTCGTTGAGCATCGCGAGGATGTCGTCCAGGCTGCTCTTCTTGTCGTTGCTCAGTCGCAGGTAGTCCGCCGCTGCGGCCTTCTTGTCGGCGTTGATGATCGCTATGGAGTCGTCGAAGGCCTCGACGAACGCCTTGTAGACCTTGGGGTTCTGCTCACGGAACTTCGAGGTCGTCCAGATCACGTTGAAGGTCGCCGGCCCGCCCAGCACATCGTAGGAGTTGAGCACGTTGTGCACCCGCGGGTCCTTCAATTCGTTGTACTGGAACGGCGGCGCGCCCAGGTGCGCCGTGATCTCACTGTTGGCCGACAGCAGTGCGGTCTGGGCGTCCGGGTGGCTCATCGAGACCGTGAACGGATCGAGGCGGTTCTGCTGGCCCGGGCCGAAGGCCTGTTCGGCAGCCATCTGGAGCGTGACGGCTTGTATTGAC